>JAEEGG010001048.1_pt1 | contig 77663 bp, 66 predicted proteins | sample 9134161 | NCBI WGS metagenome assembly JAEEGG01 (sample SAMN16246543, study PRJNA631951) | gut metagenome | biome: gut microbiome; feature: rumen; material: CR-attached | host: Bos | place: Iran: Karaj | collected 2018-10
TAAAGAAGTGGTTGTGAGCACAATGGGTGTTCTATACCAAGCAGGCGACAGCGATGATGACACCGCCGCCCTGCAAACCAAACTGCAACAGCAAACCTACAAAAGCGGACCGCACAAAGGCGAGAAGGTGTTCAATCCGCTTGTGGCCTTCAGCATGATGATTTTTGTGCTCATCTATATGCCGTGCATTGCAGCCATCACCGCCATCAAAAAGGAAGGCGGCCGCAAATGGGCCATCCTGACAGGCTGCTACACCACCGCGCTCGCATGGCTTGTGGCATTTGCTGTGTTCCAGATTGGAAGCATGATAATTTAGGTAGAATTCAGAATTTAGAATTTAGAATTCAGAATAAAAGAAAACGTTGATTTATTGACAATAAACGTCGGACAACAGACAACAAAAATACCTAACACCCAACACCACACATCTATGCTTCAAACCATCATAGTCTGGATTCTGATTGCGGCGGCGGTCATCTTCTTCGCCAAACGGCTTTACGACCGTATTAACGGTCGCGGAAACGACTGCAACTGCTGCGATGGAACAAACTGCAACTGCAGGTGTGGGTGTGGATGCAACTGCAAAGGCAATTGTGGCAATAGCCAATGCTGAAGATTATCTGGCGCAAAATCCAATGAATGAAAGTTCTTTTTGAACAACCCTGTTTTTCGATACTCCGCTGAAAAACAGACTCAAACATAATTCAACAACATAATTGTATTTTACAACTTCATTCACTATGTTTGTTGAACTAATAACAAAACTTAAAAAACATTATGAAACGTCTTTTTCTACTGACACTGTCGGCCGCATTTTTTGCATCATGCGGACACAACGCCAAGCAAAGCGGCAACATTGTCTCCTACCTCACCGATGACAACCTGCCACCACTGCAACAGATTGAATTTGAAAAAGTTGATTTACCCGAAGATGTAAGCATCGCTTCAGAAAATTTCGTTTATCACGATTCAATTCTGATTTCACAACAAGATACTCGTAAATTTCCTCATAATATATGGTTTACGAATCTGAACAGCGGAGAAACAATTGGCAAGTTTCTGCGCTCTGGTCGCGGTCCTGGCGAAGTTTTAAGTTGCTATCCGCGCTTGCTGCAAAACAGGCTTATTTGTTTTGACCCAGGGAAAAACCAATTGATAGTATTCGACATCGATTCAGTGGTGGCAAAAGGCGAGGCATACAAACCTAGAATAATGGTAGTCGACGCCGATGTCAATGAATTTGATATTCTGTCAGACACCTCGTTAGTATTTCAAAACTGCCATCATTTAGCAGGTTGCGGGAATCCCGCAAACGAGAATATTCCTGAATTGTTAGTGGTTGGCAAAGATGGAAAAACAGGATTCAAACTCCCAGAAGGCGCATATAGTGTGAGAAACAGCAGCCATAAAAGAGTTGTCACCAACATCAAGAAAGACAGAGTTGTTATGGTGTATGGTTACAAACCGCAATTCACTTTTCTCGACACAAAATTCGACACAATAAAAATCATTTATGGTCCCGACAAATTAGAAAAAGTCAAATATAGAATGATATCCAACAATGTGTTGCTGCCAGAAGCAGGCCAAAAACGGAGTTATACGAACTCAGTCGTCACCACCGAGAACTATCTGCTGGTCGGCGTAATGCGAGGTAAAGAGAACTCATATCCAGTTCCTTTTGAAATGGACGAAAATCAATATGTGAGCGCCCTTAACCAATATAATGCCAATCCTGAGAATCACCCCGAAATTTTCAAGTTCGACTGGGATGGGAATCTAATTGCCCGCTACAAGCAATCACCTGGAAGTTACAGAGTTTTGGCTCTTACTGGCTATTCCGAAGATAGCAACACGCTTTATGCCCTATTAGTAGAGAATGGCGAGTGGATTTTGCATAAGGCGAAATTGTAAGCAGGCTCGTCTTCTGACAATGATTGTTTTAATTTAGCGCAAAATTAAAAAAGACGGTTATGAGCATCTTTAAACATTGTGTTGTCGCGCTGGCCACATTGCTGGCCACAACAGCCTCCGCGCAGATTCAGGACCCGGTGAAATGGGACATCAGCAGCCAAAAAACCGGCGAGAACGAGTATCAAATCAACTTCAAAGCCAAGATTGACAACGGCTGGCACATCTTCGCGCAGTATCTGCCCAAAGGCAACTATTCGCTGCCGACAAGTTTCACGTTTGAGCAAATCTCTGATGCTGAACTTGTTGACACTGTGCGTGAATTGTCGAATGTTGTGGTTGAGAAAGACGAGATTGCGGGCGCAATGGTACGTTTCTTCTGCAACGAAGCCGTTTTTGCGCAGACCGTAAAAGTAACTGGCCCCGCCCCCACTGTGAGCGGCAAAATCGAGTATCAGTCTTGTTCCGACGAGATGTGCGTGATGGGCGACAAAGAGTTCAGCCTGTCGATTCTGGACGGCGGACAAAGTTCTGTTCCTGCCCCTGCCGAGCCATCAGACGGTGCAAAACTAACTGAAAGCGAGCCTGTTGTGCGCACAGCCAACTCGAACTCAATATGGAAAGTGATTCTCGAGGCCATTCTGTGGGGCTTTGCGGCGCTACTCACGCCGTGCGTCTTCCCGATGGTGCCGATGACCGTCTCGTTCTTCCTGAAAAACGAGCAGAACAAAGGCCGCTCCCGCTCGATGGCATCGGCTTTCGGGCTTGCAATTGTTGCGCTCTACACCATTCCTATCGCAATCATCATTTTAGCCACATATCTGATTGGCGGGCAATCTGTTACAGCCGACATATTCAACTGGCTTTCGACACACTGGCTGCCTAACGTGCTGTTTTTCATCATTTTTATGGTGTTTGCCGCATCGTTTCTAGGCGCATTCGAGATTGTTCTGCCCAGTTCGCTAATCAACAAGGCCGACTCAAACTCGAACCGCGGCGGACTGGTGGGCGTGCTTTTTATGGCGCTGACGCTGGTTCTGGTGTCGTTCTCGTGCACAGGCCCCATTGTGGGCACCATCCTTGTGAAATCAACCCAAGGCGACATTTGGGAACCGATAATCACAATGCTGGCCTTTTCTGCGGCTTTCGCGCTGCCATTCACGCTGCTGGCTTTTTTTCCATCGTGGCTCACAAAACTGCCAAAATCAGGCAGTTGGCTCAACACAGTGAAGGTTACTCTGGGCTTCATTGAGATTGCGCTTGGACTGAAATTCTTGAGCGTGGCCGACCAGACCTACCACTGGGGCATTCTGGACCGCGAAGTCTACCTTGCCATCTGGATTGCCGTTTTCGCTCTGTTGAGCCTATATCTGCTTGGAAAACTGCAGATTGGCGAAACAAAAAACGACCCGCCGAAAGTGTTTCGGCTGCTGCTCGGACTGCTTACATCGGCCTTCACAATCTACCTGATTCCTGGAATGTGGGGCGCCCCTTTGAAGGCCCTTTCGGGATATCTGCCGCCGCAGACCACCATCGATTTCGACCTCTCGGCACCACAAAACACTGATGACTACGATGATAATCTATGCAGCACTCCAAAATACGCCGACCTTCTGCGCCTTCCGCACGGATTGCAAGGCTATTTCGACTACGAGCAGGCACTTGAGTGCGCCCGCGAGCAAAACAAGCCGCTCTTTATCGACTTCACCGGCCACGGCTGCGTCAACTGCCGCGAGATGGAAGCCCGCGTGTGGGTCGACGCCGAAGTACTCGACCGTCTGCGCAACGACTATATTGTTGTGGCACTGTATGTTGACGACAAAACCGAGCTGCCCGAGTCGGAATGGGTGACATCTGACTACGACGGAAAAGTGAAGAAAAGCATCGGCAAGGTGAACGCTGATTTTCAGGTCAGCCGCTTTAAAATCAACGCCCAACCCTACTACTGCCTGCTCGACACCGTCGGCAACCTGCTTGCCGACCCAATGGGTTACAATCTGAATATCAGCGAGTTTGTAGAGTTTTTGGACAAAGGAATAGAAAATTTCGAGAAATCTGACAAATATTAATGCCGATTACCTTTTAACTTAATATTTTCTTATCTTTATTGCCTATTGTGACGTGGAGATGAGGAAGTTTTTATTAATTGTTGCGATATTAGTGTCGGCAATACCCGGAAGGGGTGCCTTCATCGTTAATGATGTGAACTTCAACAAGACTATCGACTTGTCAGAGAACATCTTCTACTACGAAGACCCGACAAACAGCCTCACATTTGAAACAGCCACATCTGAGAAGTTTTTCAGAAACTACATACAAGCGCCCAGCAGTGTCATATCGTTCGGCAACTCACATAGCGATTTGTGGGTGCTTTTTGAATTGCAAAACGATGGTAAAAAACAGCATAATTTCTTCCTATGCTTGCAAAACCCAATGATTGAAGAACTTGTGCTATTCAACTCGTTCGACTCATCGTACTTCAACACTGGTCTGCGCTACCCTTTCGCACAGCGCCCCGACGCATCGAAGAATTACAACTTTCTGATTAATCTGCCCGCAGGACAGAAAATCACCTACTGCATAAAATTCTCGGCACAAAAGCACAAAACCTACGTTCCGATTATCATCAAGCCCGGACGGCAGTATTTTGGCGACAGCAACACCACCCAAGCCTTAAACGGATTGGTGTATGCCGTGGCATTGCTAACCATGCTCATCTTGCTGATGCTCTACTTCTCAGAAAAAGACAGACTCTATTTGAGCGGCTTGGGGCTGATGTTCTGCATCTTCCTGCAGTTGCTCTGGTACGACCTGACTCTTTTCAAGTTTGTTGTGCCCGAATCGCCCAAAGACAATATTATGATTGGCAAGATTCTGATTCCGTCAACAATGATTGTGCTTGTCAACTACGTGCGTCGCTGCCTGCCGCCAAAACAAAAGCAATGGAAAATATCACCCACATTTGGCATGATGCTGGCCGGCATACTCTTCACTTTGAGCACCTTCCTCCAACTGGAATACAAGATTCACCATTTCTTGATATACTTGTACACATTGGCTGTGGTTGGATTCTATATCTATTGTGTCATATCACACCCGAAGAAAAAGACATTAAACTACAGAATACACGTGATAGTGGCTGGAACTGTTGTCGTATCGCTACTGTATAAGAATCTGGTTAACAGCGAATACGGGATGCTCGTCTATACCGGCGAGCACTACGTGAAAATTGCGCTTCTGATGCTATCAACACTGTCTTGTCTAGAGTTCGGCATAAAATTCATCAAATCGAGAACTGATTACTATTTGCTTAATCAAAACATGGAGAAGGGCATCAAAAAACGCACCGAACTCATTAACAAGCAGAAAGATGAACTCAACTCGCAACGCGAGGAACTTATCCAGCAAAAAAACGCCATGCAAGACCAACGCGAGGAACTTCGGGCGCAAAAAGAACTTCTCCAATTGAAAAACAACGAGTTAAGCAAAATCTCACAAATCACCAATCTGACTAACAACAAAATAGCCATATTCACACCCGACGGCCAAATCGACTGGTTCAATGCGGCTTTCGGCGCCTCCATCAACATTGACCTCCAAGACTACAAAAACGGTCCCAAACTGAATATTCTGGACATCACCTACAACAAAAACCTTAAACACGTGCTGAAAACCTGCCTGAATGAGAAAGACGTTATTTCGTACGAATCAGAACAGGAAATTGAGAACGGCGACTCGATTTGGCAGCAAACCACACTCACCCCCATTCTCGACAAAAACGATGATGTTGAACAAATTATATCGGTCGACACAAACATCACCCAATTGAAATTGTACGAGAAGAAAATCGAACAACAGAAAGCGGATGCCGAAAAACAACGCAATCTGGCGATTCTCCAAAAAGACGAACTTGAATCCAAACAAAACGAGATATTTGGCAGCATACGCTACGCCAAACGCATTCAGACTGCCATTCTGCCCAAGCCGAAACAGATTCTGCGCGACTTCAACGACAGTTTTGTGCTCTTTATGCCTAAAGATATTGTGAGCGGCGACTTCTACTGGTATCACCGCATCGACGACAAATATTTTATTGCAGCTGTCGATTGTACCGGGCATGGTGTGCCTGGCGCATTCCTCTCAATCATAGGCAATTATCTGCTGAATTCGATTATTATTCATAATGGTATCCACCACCCTGCTGAAATTCTGAAACACCTCAACAGAAAAGTAAAAATAACGCTCAAGAGCGACGAAATAAGGGAGGAAAACAACGATGGTATGGACATTGCCATTGCTGTAATCGACAAAGAAGCTCACATTCTTGAATATGCAGGAGCAATGCGCCCCATGTACCTCTACAGCGGCAACGATTTTGTTGAGCTGAAAGGTGACAAAATTCCAATAACAAGCAATGTTTCAGGAACTGCAAACAGTTCTAACTATACAAACTACGAACGAAAATTCAACTTCGGTGACCAATTCTATATTTTCTCCGACGGAATTATCGACCAGTTTGGTGGCGCTGAAGGCAAGAAATACCTCACCAAGCGATTAAGAAATTTGCTCGACTCCATTAAAGACCTACCAATGAAGGAGCAAAGAGATCTTATCAAGAAATCGCATGAGGAATGGCGCGGACAATACGACCAAGTCGATGATATTACCATGATTGGAATACGCTACAGTACTCAAGATTTGTAGTTCGACGTCATTCGCCATTAACAGTTCTGCCAACAAAAAACTCTTGTCTCTCTGCCGACTCTTTCTTGGCAGAAACAGAAATCACACAATAAGGACGGCTGCGTAAAGCAGCGACATCAACAGCGTTGTAAGCGATAGTTTTTTTAGTTCCGGGTCAAGAGTTTTCACATCGGCGGCACGAAGAACTCTAATACCATGAGCCATCAATAACACAACGGGTAAAGCCACCCATAGCAAACCTGCGATACGATGTTCAGTCAGCAAAGTGACAGCAATCAGAGCAACAGCCGAAAGGCATAACACGAAATGATAAATCTGTCCGAACCTTGTGCCCAACTTAACCACGATTGTCATTTTCCCCGTCAGTCGGTCACTTGCGGAATCTCGCAAATTATTGACATTCAGCACCCCAACGCTCATAAATCCGATGGCTGTTCCCATAAGCACAGAATTGACGGTAACTTGGTGTGTAACAATAAAAAACGAACCAACAACAGTGGCATATCCGAAGAAGATAAGCACCATCAAATCGCCAAGTCCGCGGTAACCGAAAGGATTGCGCCCCATGGTGTAGCGAATGGCGGCAATGATGGCGGCAATTCCTATGCCTACAAACACCCAAAATCCGGCACCGAACCCAAACGACACCCAAAGCATCAGAATGCCTGACGCAAAAGCAAGCGCAGCCATTGCCACAATACCACGTTTCATTGCGCTGACAGTCAAGCCTCCGCTTTGCAGTGTGCGCTGCGGCCCCACCCGATTCTCATTGTCAGTTCCATGCTGAAAATCGCCCAAATCGTTGGCAAAATTACCCAATATCTGCAAAAGCACTGTTGTGGACAATAGCAAGGCAAAAAGACTGCCGCTAAAATGATTGTCGGCGAAAGCCATTCCGCAACCAACAATTATTCCTGACACCGAAAGCGGCAAAGTGCGCAACCTCGCTGCTTCAATCCAATATTTAAGTTTCATCGCTAATTCATTTATCAAGTTACCGGCAACGTAAACCGGCAGCGCAAATTTACGGCATACACATGATTGGCAAAATCTTCTCAAGTATTTTTTCACACACACACTATTTAATAATTGGTTTTTACTACATTTACGAATTAAAAACTACAAAAAGGGGGACTTTATGAAAACAAGAAATTTGCTGAACTGTATTCTGATAGGCGCAGCCATTGTTTTTTCTAGTTGCAATAGCAGCAACACTCACAAAAAGACCATTGAGAGCGATTCTTTGGATAGCGAAAAGCCCCTGCCCAAAGGTTTGGCTGACGAAGATGTTATTTTCTACAACATCTTCACCCCTTCTGACATGTCGAACCTGATAAATGGTTACTCGTCGTTCTACAAATCGAACCTTGTCAATTCGACCAACAATGCCGACAAATACACCCACAGCACTAGCAAAGCGCTAAACATCGGTGTTTATGGCGCCGACATCAACTATTTGTGGGTATTTGAGCAGAACCAACAGGCCGCTACATACATTAAGTCCGTTCAGACGCTTGCCGAGCAACTTGGCGTTCCATCGAACTTTGTGGCCATGACAGCGGAGAAAGCCGGCTACTACTCCGCCAATATCGACTCGCTGAAATCGATTGCCCGTGTGGCTTATAAGGATATCACCAATCACCTCAACGCCTGCGGACGCGGCAATAACGCAGCGTTGGTACTACTTGGTGGCTGGATTGAAACGCTATACATCGCCATCAACATGTACAACCAACCCGACGCTAAAATGGTGAGCCGCATAGCAACACAACGATTCTCTCTCAATATCATAATCAACATTCTGCAAAACCAGCAGAACGATATCGATGTATCGAGTTATCTTGTCATGCTCCGCAAATTGCGCAAAGCATTCGATGAGTTTGTCATCCGCGTGCCCAAAGGCTGTCTGGTTATCGACACTGCCAACAAACGCATCATCATCAAAGAACATGAAAACATGAACTTCGACATTGAGCAAATCAACAATATCCGCCAGATTACCAATGATATAAGAAAAATGATGGTGAACTAATCCATCGGTTCACAAGCGAGCATTAAAAAATCCCCACAAAACCGAGTTTGCAGGGATTAGCGAAAATATACAAATAACAATCAGTGATTCGGCTGGGATTCGAACCCAGGACCCACAGCTTAGAAGGCTGTTGCTCTATCCAGCTGAGCTACCGAACCATCATTCGCTTATGCGGCCGCAAAAATAAGCCATAATCTTTCCTTTGCAAAAAATGAATGAACAATTTTCATTTCAAAATGCCATGATGCCATCATTACATCCATCCCCCAAATTATCATAAACAAAAGAGGCGAACCGAAGTTCGCCTCTTTGATATTTGAATTAATGGTTTATCAATACACCATCACGCGTTTGGCCTCACCAGTGGCCTTGTTACGCAAGATGTAGATGCCACGCTCGAACTTGGTTGACAGCATGGTGTTGTCGCCATTGCTGATTTCAACGGTTCCGCGGTAAACACCCATCACGGTGAATACGTCGAATACTCCGTCTGTGGCAGCCAATTCTTCGTCGATGCTGGTAGTCGGCTTAGTCTCCTCTTTCGGTTCCTCAACTGGCTCAGTGCTGAATATCACCTTATCAATATTGCCGTTAGAGCCTTCGATAGCAAGTTTCAACGTATGCTGTCCTGCAGGCAACTCAACCAAAGTCTCACCCTTGACAAGTTTGTAAGTATCCCAACTGTTGTTGCCAGTTTGCGGAATGTTGATTTTGCCGGTAACATCCACATCGTCAACATACAAGCGGAATGCTGCTCCGGTTGTGCCTGACGATACCATAGCGCCCCAGTAGTATTTCTGAGCATTTTCGACATTAACTGTATAAAGCAGCCATTCACCTGAATTGGTATAGCCAATTGCTTTGCCACCGTTGCCTTTGACAACATCAACACCCTCCGATGTGCGGAACGAAGCATCGCCCTGGTTATCAGAATCGTTATCATTATAAGTCTGAGCAATCCAGCCTTGACGTGCTTTATCGTACTCCTCGGTTTCAATAGTACCCGGAATTACAGCGGCAGTGCTGTTGTATGGCTGAGTAAACACTTCGTCACCCGTAGCAGGTTCGAATGTCACATAGTCGATGTTGCACGATGAGCCTTCAATTCTGAGGCACAGATTGTAGGTTCCGACAGGCATTGCTACTCTGGTACGTCCCTTGATTTCGGTGTAAGTACCCCAAGAGTTATTGCCAGTTTGCGGAACATTGATGCGATCTGTTAAATCGGTGTCACCCATATAGATACGGAAGGCCGAACCAGATGTTCCTGAAGCAACTCTTGCGGTGAATATCATATACTGCTCTTTCTCAACTTTAACTGTGTATTGCAGCCATTCGCCAGAATACGTCCAGCCGACAACCCAACCGTCGCCATCATTTTTGTCAATATCAACGTCAGATGTTCGGTACTCGTTACTGCCGCTGTTGCCTTCGTCGCTGTCGCTGTAAGCAATGGTGTTTTCTCCCTCATCAAAGTCCTCGGCCTCAAGTTTGCCGGGGAGTGCAATCGGTGTGTTCTTGAACGGTTTTGCCGGTTCGCAAGCCTTGATAGTGCAACTTCGCTCAAAGATTGTGCTGCTCACACTGCTGAGAGCCTGCATTTTAAATGTGTAACTACCAACTTCTATCGGACTCCAATTAAGTTCAATAGCAGTAGTGTCGTATTTTGCAAACAGAACCGTATCACCATTAAATCCTTGATAAAGACGTATTTCTGCAATTGTGTCGTTGGCACTCGATGCCTTACCTTTAATAATGGTTGTGTCACCCAAAAGCATTATGTTCGACTGCGGGGTGAGGAAGGCATAGTCACTTGCCACATTGATAAGCGGGCTTTTTGCGTTGATAGCGGCATCAGTCTGCAAATACTCTCGCAGCCATTTCAGCGCAGGACGCTCCACTCCGTTCTTAATCAAGCCCGATGCGCCCTTTACATCGCCATCATCAACCCAAGTTGAGCCGAAGATATATCCCCAAAGAGTAACACCTGCCACATAGTCGGCCTCCCACATAATCGGGAACTGCTCCTGATAGCGTTTCAATTGAATGTCATCATCGGCTTTGTTGATGTCGTATTCTGAAATGAAAATTGGCAACTGCACTCCATCGTGCACTTTTTCAAGTGCTTCCTTAAAATCTGCACCCGACATATCGTTCAAATCGTGCGATTGGCAGCCGGCAGCATCAATCGGACCTCCGGCGGCTTTGATACTATTTATGACCTTGATATATTCATCAGTATCCCATTGGAATGTGTTGTAATCGTTGTAGATAAGCACAGCTTTCGGCCAACGCTCGCGAGCCATTACGAAAGCTTTAGCAAGCCAATCGTAACCGGTTTTTCCCGGACCGCCAAGAGCCTGAACGATTTGGGTCATTTGGTACGGCGAATGGTAATTGCCTTGTCCATTATTTCCTTTGACAGCCTCGTTTGCCACATCAATATATTCCAAATCGGGAAATTCCTTGGCCACCGCATCAAACCAACGGGTTATGGCCTTCAGTGTCTCATCGGCATTTAACTGCTGCAAATAACTAGGAATCTGTGCTCCCCAAAGCAATGCATGGAACTTGAATTTAAAACCATGTTCCTTGCAATATTCGTACTCACGCCTGGCTGTACTGAAGTCAAACACTCCTTGTTGGCGTTCAATCGACTCCCATTTGGTCTCGTTCTCCGGGGTGAGCTGGTCCCAATACTTAGGGAAATCATCACGAATCTGCCCCATTGTGGTGATGTTGCCCAAAAACTTGTTCGGGTTGTAGTTCATCTGCGCCTGGCTGGTCATTGCTCCGGCCATTAGCAGCAACATCAGTGTGCTTTTAATCCTCATAATTGTTATTACTTTTTGTGTATTAAAGATGTTTTATTAATAAATGTCAAATAAACAATTATTCTTCAGGCAAAGAAAAGAAACATCTACATGAATAACCAAAAGAAAAGCGAAAAATCGACCTTTATGGTGAATTTTTCGCCTATCAGATAAATTAACCGCAAGTACGACGGTCGATTTCCTAAAAACGATCAGGTTTAATCTGTCTGCAACTCCGATTTTGCATTATCAACCTTCTCCACAAAAGGCAAGAACGAAAGGAATGCAAACAACGGGAAACTGAAATGGCTGCTTCCGCTGAACATACAGAAAAACATACAACACAAGTACATGATGAAGAATATGCCCAACTGCTTACGTTTCTTCCAATATAGCCACAGACTCATAATCAAGAAGATGATATAAACTACACCGCCAATAATTCCCGAATAAAGGAACGACGAAATAATGGGATTATGCGGAAAATCGTGGCGGTCAGGATTGCCATAGAATTTCTCACCATACCATTTCAAATACTTAAATCCCTGACCGAAAATCTTCTGTTTAGTATCATAGCGTGTCTGCCAAAGTTCAAGAGCATAGCGCCAGCGGTCGGTACGGGTGTGGGTTAGATAGTTTATTGTATCCTGAGAAAAATAGTTGTGAATAACACTATCAGGCAACTGGTCAACATAATAAGGCACCCCGAGATTGTCATCGCATGTTAAACGGATGTCTTTAACATCAATAATCGTATTGGGTAATTGTGCATTTAAAAAACAGGTTGGATTCAACTGATCTTTTTCAAAAACATGGCGCACTACACAATTGTTCCAAACACTATCTGATGGAGTTATCTCCTTTTTCAGATCCTCAATATACCCTGAACTTTCTTTTACCCACAATCCAACTCTAAATGGTATACCCTCTCCCTGAATAATTCTATACTTAAAAGAATAAGTGTAATCCACTCCAGACTTATAAAAAATCGGACGTCCTGAATATATTAACGACCACCACCGATCGCTATGTATTTTTTCGATTCGTATATATGGCTCGGCCTCATCATTATGCCACGAAACATTTATTGGTTCTCGACGATCTGTCCTCCAACATTTCATTCCTGCCAGTAAATCCCCATTATAAAAAAGATTATTACTATCAATACGATCCTTTTTATAATATTTTCTTTGCTGTCGTATATCATATTCCTCAAAAGATATACTATTATCAAAAATAGAAGATATCTTATAATACCTTTTCTTGCTATTAATCGACATATCGGGCGTGTAAATTCTTGTGGAAAAAACGACCGCCACAAATACTATCATGATAAATGTAAGCATCAACGACATATTTAATACCCTTCCCCACTTATATTCTGTACGCTTTATATTTACAATTATCCCTAATGACGTAACAATCAATACGCACAATAAATACGCACGCCGAGACATTGCTGCTGCGATGTTTATAAACGATAATATATTAGCAACAAGAAAATGAAGGATACTAAACGGTTTATTAAATAATAACCATGTAGAAATAATTATTGAAAAAATAAAAAAAAGCGAATAGAAGTTACAATCGTTCACCAATGTGAAACCCTCACCCTCAAAAAGTTTATCACTCAACGGAATGTGCACGCCTAACATCGTCAACCCGAACCTAACTACAGCTATAACTCCAGCCAACATCGTAAGCAGAAGAATCCATTTCAGCAACGATTCCGTTTTGTCACCCTCATAATATAAATCTGCAAACGCCACGAAATACAATATCAGCAGCAGATTAACAGTTTCTTTCACCACATTGCTCAATGGCGAGAAATGAGCAAAAAAAGAAGCAATGATCAACAACGGCAGCAATAATTTTCTCCATTTAGACTTTTCAAAGCCATTTTTGAACAACCAATATGCAGAATAAACAACGCAAGGCACAATCAGCAAGAAGAACAAATACTTATAGCCGATGAACACTGTACGACAAAAAAATAATGCCAAACATAAAGGCATTATTTTTTCGAATGCACGCTCACATTCTATGTAATTCAATTTTAGCATTTAATAAGTCCTTACTCTCGGATAGTAGGCATTCTCAATATGCTCAACTTCCATAACTACCCCGTTTTTATGAAGCACGGATATTACATCAAGCCGAGCCTCCTCTGTTCTGCGGAACCGACGCATATATCCACTGGCAACACTAACAATGAATTTCTGCTTTTGATAGTTTACAGCCTCTTGAGGCGACACGAGATAGTTGACCGCACGAGTTTTCACCTCAACAAACGCAACAACATCACCTTTTAGCGCGATAATATCCACTTCAAGATGGCCAATACGATAGTTGCGTTCTAAGATTTTGTAACCTTTCTGAATTAAAAGATTCGCTGCAGCGTCTTCACCGAGTTTGCCTATTTCTTGGTTGGTCAATTGTGTCATCTACATCTACAACTTTATGCTGTACTCTTTTAAAGCATCTTTCAAAACGACAAAGAAATCCTCAATATCTTTAACGTCAATGGTACCTAACGCACAAAGGCGGAAGGTGTTTGTGGTTGAAATCTTACCGGGATAAATTGTAAATCCGCGTTGGTAGCAATAATCATGTACTTTCTCAAAACTCCAATTAGGATCATCGGGATATTTTACTGACACAACAAGTCCGGACTCTATTTTTGGATCAATAACAGTTTTGAATCCCAACTCGGTAACCCCCTCGCGGATTGCTTCATAAACCCTGCGATGACGAGCGAATTTAGCCTCCTCCCCAACCTCAAAATACTCTTTCAATGCCTGAATAGTTGCATAAATAGTCTGTACAGGAGGTGTGAAGTGCATCTCTCCGGTTTTCTCAAAGTATTCATATTGCAAATACAAATTGCAATAATATGAACGTGTGGGATAATTTTTTGACGCCTTGATAATGTCAGTTTTCCCAATGATAAAAGAAAGCCCTGACATCGCCATCAACCCTTTTTGAGCTGATGCCATACAAAAATCGACATTGTCTTTTACGACATCAAGCGGAATCATTCCTAATGATGACGTTGTATCGCTGACAAAAATAGCCCCGTATTGGTGAGCCAAAGCGCCTATTTCACGAATAGGATTTAACACTCCCGTTCCCGTTTCGTGATGACAACAATAAACAACCGCCACATCAGGATTGTCTTTCAATGTTTGTTCAACAACCGTAAGATCCGGTTGCTCAAAAACACTACTCTTTAAATCGATATGGGGAATATGGTACATTTGACATACCTCGACAGCACGGGTATTATAAGCGCCATTATTAACCACTAATACTTTTTTGCCCTCAGGGACAAGTGAATTAATACAAATATCAATGTTAATCGTACCCGACCCGCAGAAAAGCACTGAAGTGTATTCATTTTCAGGTGCATGAACCACCTTCTGCAAATCAGATCGGAGTCCCTTCATCAACCCCGCAAATTCTTGCTCTCTCGGACAAATATCGGGAACAACCTGGGCTAATTTAACCGTGTCAGTAGTCGTTGCCGGTCCGGGATTTAATAATACATTTCTTTTAATACTCATCATAACTAAATAAACTTTAAAATGTGTTTTTCTGCATATTCCAAATCGTCCGTGTCATCAATTTCATACCATTTAAGACCGTCAATCTTTAGAACATAAACTTTCATAATGTTTTGTGACATAGAGAGCAATTCGTATTCATACCCCATTTTGGGTTGGTTTTCTACTTTATGAGAATAATCTTCAACCATAGTTCGGTAGAATTTATTGGATAACTTATGAATACCAACCAACTCTCCTTTTGCATCCAACTCAGTTTCAACTGTAGAGCAACGAGTTAGCCTATTGTCCGGACCATATTCAACATAATATTGATCCTGAAACTTGGTGACGGGTGTAATCAACATCACATCAGGCTCTGAACAATTTTGCAACTCTGTTATCGCTTTTTTCTCAAAGACGAGATCTGACTCCAAAAGCAAAAAATCATTGTCACCAATTACCTCCCGACAATTGTAAAGAGTATACATGCTATTTGTCTCTGAATAACGCGGACTGAAAACGCATTCTATTTGTGGATACTGAGTTTTCAATGCTTCGTATTTTTCCTTGCGATAGCCTGTACCCATTATGATACGATTTATTCCACAACTAATCAATGTGTTAACACTACGTTCTATCATTGAAATTCCGCCACACTCAATAAATCCCTTGGGTATTTGCTCGGTATATTTTCCAAAACGAGTACCCATTCCCGCTGCCATTATTACTGCTGTAGTTACCATGATGTTATTTCTTCAAAAATCCCATTAATGCGTTTTTGTTTTCCTTCGGTGTTGTTGTCGGACGTCCCAAATCCTTACGGTTGCCCTTCTTTACTTTGACTTCAACCAAAACCGGGCCGTCTTGAACTGCAAGGTTAGAAAGTTGATTCTCTAATTCCTCCTTATTGTCAACACTTATTGTTGATTTATAGCCAACCGCCTTTGCTATTGCAGGCAAATTGATTTTTAAACCGACTGTCGGTTGACCGCCAACACTGTCGTGTGCACCATTATTGAAAACTACATGAACGAAGTTTTTAGGTTTCTTATCAGCCACAATAGCCATGCTGCCCATGTGCATAATAGTCGCTCCGTCACCATCGAAACACCAAACGCGCCGCTCTGGTTGAGCCAAAGCTATGCCAAGAGCAATTTGAGAAGCATGTCCCATACTGCCAACTGTAAGGAAATCTCGTTCATGTCCTTGGCCTTTTGATTCGCGATACTCAAATAGTTCGCGACTTATCATGCCTGTTGTGCTTACAATGCAATCTCTTTCACCAAGAACAGCGGCAACCGTCTGAATGGCCTCTTCACGACTCATGGTATAACCATTCTGTTCATTGGCTTGCAGTTTATAATCCTCAAATGTATCTTTCTCTATCACCAAAGCATACACCTCATTCCGGTTTAGCGCATCAATTGCTTCAACAATCTGCTTTTGCGCTTTATCTTCCTCTTTGCTCAACACATCATAATTGATCCCCATTGTATTAAGCAACCCTGTAGTCACCTTGCCTTGCTTAATATGCTGAGGCTCGTCATGCACTCCGGGCCTGCCTCGCCAACCGATAAGCAATAGAACTGGTATGTTATACACTTCCGGATCGGTAAGAGATGCAATAGGATTAATAATATTACCCTCGCCACTATTCTGCATATAAACACAAGCAGGATGACCTGTCGCCAGATAATGACCTGAAGCCAAACCTATTGCAGCACCCTCATTGGCAGCAATAATATTGTGCTGTGCATCCAAATGGTCGGTGATGTAAGCACAAATGTTTTTCAACAATGAATCGGGAACTCCCGCAAAGCAGTCAATATTGTTGGAAATCAATAAGTCGATAAAAAATGATGGTTTTATCATCTGAATATTATTTTGTTCCAGGTATAAGTTCTAATATTTCTTTGATAGGCATGCACATGTCGTTGACTTCTAACGAACGCTCGGCCTGTAAGATTGTTTCTGCGCATTTTTTCATAGCAGGATAAGAGGCTCGGAGCATATGATTAGCATAAATAATAATATTTGCTCCCCATTCACCTAATTCTTTTTCGGTAAATTGGTTGTATGTAGTAGGAACAAGCACTATTGGGATGTTCTTATAAACCTCGCGGAATTTTGCGCAGAACTCTTTGATATCCATTCCACTTTTATCCTTAGAATGAATCATAACGCCATCTGCGCCTGCCTTAACTGCCGCAAATGCCTTGGTAATTGCCTCATCAACGCTATATCCCGCAATAATTTCTTCAATGCGGGCAATTATCATAAAGTCTTTTGTAACCTGAGCACGTTTTCCTGCACTGATTTTTTCACAAAACTCTTCTTCGGTAGCCAAAACTTGTTTCGCCTCAGTTCCAAACAATGAGTTTTTCTTCAATCCTTTTTTATCTTCTATGATTACAGCACTTACACCATTGCGTTCCAAAGTTCTGACCGTGAATACAAAATGTTCAGGAATATCGCCCGTATCACCATCATAAATAATTGGTTTAGTGGTACATTCAAGAATATCGGTAAGCGATTGCATACGAGTTGTTAAATCTACGGCCTCAATATCAGGTTTACCTTTCGAAGTTGAGTCGGTCAATGAAGATGACCACATACCGTCAAATTGATGTACTCCATCTTCTTTAATAACCTCTGCGTGTTCTGCAATAAGTCCAGAAAGTCCAGAATGAGCTTCAAGGATTCTAACAATGGATTTTGCTGCAAGAAGACGACGCAAGGCGGCTCGGCGAATATCAGGTGTTGTACCTATACTTTTGGCATTTTCGGCCAATGCAGTCGAATTAATACCTTGTGTATAAGGTATTTCAATAATTTGTCCACCCCACTCTTTCATCACCGTGAAGCATTCTTCGCGGATAGCGGAAAGATAATTAGATTTCCAATCATCACCATGAATCATAAAGTCGGGTTTATACTTTTTAAGGTTTTCTACATAACTCCATTCTTCTTGCGGAACAACCCTAGAAACACCTTTTATGTTTTCTACAACTTGTTTACGCTGTTCGTAAGTAAGATACGGCAAACGTTTATGAGTGACAATTGCGCCGTCTGTAAGAAGCCCAATAGTTAAATCGCCGTACTTTGCGCCTTCATTGATAATGTTGATAATACCGGGATGAATAATATCACCGGTTATTCCAAGATAAACTGTTTGAGACATATATATTATTTTTGAAAGATGTCACTAATCACTTTGCCACGCCAATATGGATATGGTTTCAAACCTAAAATATAAGCGACTGTTGGAGCAATATCATATTGTACCACAGGTTCTTGTATGGCATAACCATTCTTTATTCCCTTTCCACAAATAATTAAAGGACTTTCCATGTCTAAAAGATTTATCGAGCCGTGACTATTGTTATGCCCTCCATGGTCAGACACTATAATTATGACTGTATCGTCCAAAATGCCCACATTTTTAAGCGATTGCACAATCATGCCTATACAATGATCCACTCTTGCTAAATATGAATAATACTCTTCGGAATACCAACCATTAGTATGTCCCATATGGTCAATCCCATCAATTTGACAAAAGAAAAAAAAAGGTTTTTTTTGATGCAAATACTTACAAATAATATCGACATTACTTTCAATGCTGTCAATCTCGGAATTAAGTTGTTTCACAAAACTTATGGTTAATGTATCAACCAAATATTTTATTCCAGGCCATTCAAACATGCAACCTGTTTCTTCTAATGGTATTTGATCACGACATAAAGAAAAAATAGTAGGAAAAATCCCATTATTATTTATTTCCACAGAAGGAACGTCAGGAGTTTTACTCCCCCATTCAGTATATCCATGCATTTCTGGAGGCACCCCCATCATTGTAGATGCCCAATTGATAGCACTCGAAGAAGGTATAACGCTACGTTTATTAAATGTACTAGCGCCATGTATAGTTAGATAATTGATGTTGTGATAGTTTCGAATATAACCATAATCGTCGAAATTGAACCCATCTAAGCCGATTAAGATGACATGGCTAGCAATACGTGGTAAAACTTTGGTATTGCAAACATAGTTTGATGGCTTAGCACACCCCAAAAGGAAAAGAAGAATAATATATAAAATACCACAAAAACGAATTTTCATAAATTTGGGTATAGATAAAAACTTTGTTATAATAGTTAATGATTTATACTCGTGTTACATATACGTTGCTACTTGGCAAACAAATACCAATCATGACCGATTTCCCATTAAACAAACTATCGTTAAAAATGTATTATAACACAAATACAAATGCAAGGATAATCTTTTTGAACATTATGCATTTTTAAATATAATCATGCTTCCACACATCATTGGATGAAATATTATTCTCATAAATATCACGAATTACAGATTTTACACGTTCACAAGAACGTCCATCATGGTGCGTATTCACAATATTATGAATTATATTTCGTGTTTCCTTATAATTATCATTACCGCTTATACAATCGATTAAAGCATTCATCAATTCTTTAAAATTATAAGAGATATATCCTCCACAAACAGATTCTATTGGATTGTAAGAAAAACCTCTTTGAACCTTATAATTGTAGAAATCATAAAAATAGAAGATAATGGGTTTGTCTCGGTGTAGAAAATCGAAAACTGTTGAGGTGTAGTCTGTTATCAACAAATCAGTCACTGCCAAAACATCATACAAACTGATATTCAATTCTTTATTAAGATAATTATAGTTGATAATTCGTTTTGAGTCATTGTCTCTGATTATAGTTTTTTCCTGCCATGGATGTAATTTATAAACAATTAGAGAATTTGATTCTTGCAAAATAGAGGTTAAATAATTGTATTCTTCTGTTGATATACTACCAAATATAGTTTTATCTTTTCTAAGACTTTTATCACCGATTTCGAGGTCTAATCGTTCGTAATCTCTGAATGTGGGTGTATAACAGATAATTCTTGGGCTATCCAAACCTGTTATTTTATTAATTTGTTCTTTGATACTACTATTATCTTTATAAAAAATATCATTTCGAGGGAAACCTGATATACCAAACTTAGAATAATTCAAAAGCAAGTCAATTGAAGTAATCCGTGCGCAAATACTTGATGTTGCCATATGAAAATCAAATGATTCTTCCGTCATTTTGTTTAACCTTCTGTAATCACGTTTAGAAATCATATTAACGGAAATGAAATCATCCTTGAATGGATTATAATAGCCTAAACAAATAACTTTTTGTTTATTTGTCTTAAACGTAAAATTAAAATGCACATGTGCAGTGACACATAAAAATGTATGCATAAATGCCCTAATAACATCAAGCCTATTGTTTGCATTAACAAAACTAATTTTAACATTGGGGGCTAACTTTGAAACATAGTCTTTGTATTGCGATAGTTTTGATTCATTGTAATATGCAATAATAATTTTAAAGTCAGAGAAATCTTTATCGCGAATTATACTGTTAAATAAACACAACACATTGTCAGATTTATAATTTATGATATCATAATCATCTGTCTTACAGTTATTATGTGGTATCATTAAAATACACTTTCTCTCTTTTTTGTAAAAATGATTAACTATTTTCAATAAACCAAAAACAATATTTCTAATTCTTACATTCATACCTATTTTTTATAATAGCACTTACATCCGTTAACACAGGCTTAAAACACACTTTTGAAATAATGGAATATATAATACCACCAAACAACACGCCTACGATCAATTTATAAATAAGAGCAGGAATGAAAAATATCAGATAATTCACTATAATAGCCATTATTGCAGAAGCCAATACATATGGTATTATATCTTTGAGTTGTTGCCATACAGACAATCCAATTAACCTATTAGTATAATGTGCATTAATAAAAATAGCAGTGACAGAATAAAAAACACGTCCAATACACATCCATATAAGTCCAAAGGGTAACGTACAAAATAGTATTATTATTGCATAAGTTTTTTTTATGATTTCTAATTTTAAAGCAAGATCTGAACGTCCTTTAACATACAATAAATTGAGATTTATCGCGCTAATATGGTCAAACATCCAATCTAAACAAAGAATTTGGAGTAATACAATTACACCAGACCATTTTTCAGTTAAAAAAAACAAAATAAAAGGTTGAGAGATGGATATTAATCCAAACATCAATGGAAATATTAAAAATGAAGAATACTGAATTGTCTTACGGTAAATGGTTTTTAATTGTTCATTATCATCCTGTATTTTGCTAAAAACAGGAAACATAACCCGCGATATTATATTACCAATATTATATGATGGGAATAATGCAAACTGCTCAGCTCTCGAATACAACCCAAGTTCTTCTGAAGAATATTTTTTCCCAATAACTATAGAATATAAGTTTCGATAAGCAGTATTAATCAAACTTGAGACTAATAGTTTTGAACCAAAAGAAAACAATTCATTGAAAGACCTTTTGCTAAAGGTAAAAACAGGTCTCCATCTAACAATCAATGAATAAAACACTAATATAAAGAAACTATTTGACAATTGTTGCCATACTAATGCCCACACTCCAAAGCCTTGATAAGCTAAAATAATACCTAATACTCCCGACAATAGCGAGCTCGTAAATGACACGAACGCTTGAGATCTAAAATCAACATTTTTAACTAATTGCGTGCGCTGTACTATAGATAAAGAGTTAATTATTAACACAATAGCCAAAACCTTCAACACCAAGTCCAACTGTGCGATTTTGTAAAAATTGGCGATTAGTGGTGCCAATAGAAATAACAACCCATAAGCCAAAACTGCTATGAGAATATTAAAAAAGAATACTGTCGAGAAGTCTTCTTCTGTGCAGTTTTTTTTCTGAATCAAAGCATTGGCGAATCCCCCATCAATTAAAATTTGTGATATTTGAATAAATATGGCTAACATGGCTATAATGCCATATTCTGCAGGTGCTAAAAGACGAGCCAATACAAGTTGAATAATAAAGGTTATTCCTTGAACGGAAAACCTTTCAATGGCACTCCAAACAAGCCCTTTTGTTGTTATTGTCTTTAACGTTGCCTGTTTTTTATTCATAGTCTAATGTTGCCAGAAAAACGTGAACGCTGATTTATTTACTTCTCCCATTGATATTATATTTATGAAAAGTGCCATGTGTATCAATACAAAAATAACTCCCACTATTTTATCTTCCAGGCTATTCGATTTAAAACAATAATACATGAAATAAGCAAATACCAACAATTTGAAGTATGTAAAATACAATAATGGTCTGTTTAAAACAAATGAATGCTGCACTAATAGGCCTATAAGAAAAGAACAAAACCATAATATGTATGCATACTTGAATAATAAATCTTCCTTATAATACTTATAAAGTTTAGGACTATAATAAATAATAACAGAACCGATGAATAAAATTATATATTGCCCCAATCCGGAATTCCTGCCAAATTTTTCTCCTTGATGTAAAATCAATTCCAATCTACTTGTTACTGCATAATTATACCCTTTCTGATAATTAAATAATTCTATCGCTTTTGAAAAAATACTAGTAATAATCTTAAAAGTTGACTCTTCATATATCATCAGTACTCCCATTAATAATAATAGGGAAAACTGTATTTGTCTATTTAGATTTTTTCCTCGAATAAAATTCAGAAATGGATATATAGCAATTAGCACTATAGCTGTTTTATGAAATAAAGTTGCCAACAAAATAAGACACAAATACTTCAAAAAACATCGTTCAATAATATACTTGATAGCATAAAAAAAAATGGCTGCCGCCACCATAAATCTTATCGTATTCATCATTGGTAAAAAGATATTTCCAATGATTATAAATAAAGCAATATATGGGAACAAGTATCTTTTATTTTTTATTGTATAATATATGAAAAATATTTGAATGAATGCCCATAGAGAGAAATAAATCCAATAAGGAACACCCATGTATGACAATAAATTAGTTATCCATCTCCAAAACCATTCATTTTTTTTATCAAAACCATGTTCATACCATTCTAAATATTGAAGATAATCTACCCCAACATCATAACGGCAACCAAACACAATGGTAAACAATAAAATCGGCAGCCATATTTCAAGGTGGGCAAAACTTAAAGTTCTCCTTTGGTCTAGAACTGCAAACCTTCGCTCAAATGCCAATTGTCTACGACTTGCAAACACACCACACACTACCATTAAAATGGTCAAAAAACCATATACCAATGCGGATTCTATCATTTGGCAGAAAACTTAATGCCTCGGCATTTATGATACAAAGCAGGATTTGTACACAAAAGAAAATAAACAATTTTGAACCGAGCATTCAGCCTCAAGGCTAATAATACTCGCAACATATTTTTTCGAAACAATATAATGTTACGATTAAAAATTCTTTCAAATGAATTCTTATCCATTATCTGTGAATGTAACATTTGAATTGTTGCTTTAGCAATAATAACTGCCTTTAACGCTTTATGACTTGGATATTTGCTCTCGACAAATTGTACAAATTCATCGCATATCTCAAATATGTGAAAATGTTTTTCAGATAAATGACTGTTAAGAATACTGCCAGACCTTTGAACATAGCAATAATTCTGATTAAAATCGCCTATTGCAACCTTATTACTCTTCTCAAGAATCTTGTACATACAAGCCATATCTTCATAATATCCATCAGGAAACGGTATTTGTAACAATATGTCCCTGGAATATAACTTGTTATATGCATTCCACCCCACATGTGTCCCATTTTCATATATCTCAAAAATAGCATCTTGGCCAGAAATACTGAAGTCATTAAATGACAACTTCCTTCCTAAGGTTTTTCCGGATTCATCAACACGAATAACCCAAGCCATTGCCAAATCCGCATCGTGTTTTTCTTTCAACAGCCAAAGGTCTTTTATATAATCCGGCAACACATAATCATCAGAATCAACATACACAATCCAATTTCCTGCAGCCTGCCTAGTTCCATAGTTTCTTGCGTCAGAAAGACCTCCATTTGTTTTATGGAAGGAACGGATATTTTTATATATGTTTGCATACCCATCACATATCATTGGACAAGAATCTGGTGAGCCATCATCAACCAATAATATCTCAATATTAGGATAAGTCTGCGCTATTAGGCTATCGACACATTTACGCAAGTACTTTTCCACCTTATATACTGGAACAATTATACTAATAAGTGGGAATTCGGTCATCAATCTTTTATTTTTCTAACAGGCACGCCTGCATACACACCACTTTCATCTATATCCTTAATAACTAAACTATGAGCGCCAATAACCACGTTATTAGTGACACTGACACCACCAATTATTGAACTATTGGCACATAACCGTACATTATCACCTACAATAGGATGCGACGAGCCTGTTTTGGAATTAACTTTTTCCATACCAGAACCAACTGTACATCCTTGATAAATCATAAAGTTTTCACCAATTGAACATGTCCCTATAACTATTCCTACAGGATGGCATATATGGAATCCCTTGCCAACAACGGCATTAGGGAATATTACACAACCATATTTTTTTATAATCCGCAAGTACAATAACTTTGCTCTAAATCTGCCAATTACCCCTAATTGATACAAATACCACATTTTCCTTGCCATGAAAATGCAATTAGTATTTGGCTGAAAATGCTTTGTTCGTATTCTATCAATAAGTGTAGGCTTACCCCCCTTCACTCTAAAATAGTAATATAACTCGTATTTAAGTATTTCTTTATATTCTTGTTTTGTCATTTTCTACGTCAGGCATCCTTTTCCAACTTATTAACATCTCACACACTTTAGTGTTTTTTCTTTAAAGTCAAAAACAATCTTAAATCAAAAACTTTTCAGTTTTCTTTTGTAATCTTAAAATCTTGGAGATTTGTTTTTCATTTTTATAATAAGCCTTCAATATCATGATTCATTTTTACCGTTTTTGTCTGACAATTATGTGTCATATCAGAATTAATTCATTCATATAATATCTCTCCACAACCCCAACAATCGCTTCCGATACCTCATTTCCAATATACGAGCAATTCCGTCCTCCATCAATCGCTTTTAGAAACGAAACTATCATATACCTTATTCCTTCGCCGTCCAACTGGTAGAAGTATCGTTTATTGTCTGCCGGATTTTCGAAGCGAACTTCGAAATAATCAGTCTTCCACCACGGTGCGGGAACATAGACGTAACCTTTTGTGCCAGAAATGATTAATTCACCTTCCGATTTCACTCCCTTCCCTACCATCAACGATGCTACCGCGTTGGGGTATACAAACGAGACTTTTGTAAATGTGTCGAAGTTTTCAGAAATAATATGCGAGATTATCTGCATATCGCTGTATTTGGAACCAAGCAACTGGAAAACTGGCAACATTGCAACCGGCCCCCACGCACAGATGCTATTCCAAGTGTTTGACAAATTCTTGTCCTTCTTGCTTTCCAAATCCGATAGACTTGTGCAAATTGAATCCACAGATTTTACTTCGCCGATTACACCGCTTTTTACCAACAAATGCATACGGTTGTAAGCAGTGGAATACGCCGTTTTTATCGCATCCATCAAAATACAACCATTGTCTTTCGCCAACTGTTTAAGTTCTTCATACTGATTGACATTCAAGGCAATAGGCGATTCGCACAAAATATGCTTTTTGCGTTGCAACGCCAATTTTATCTGCTCGTAATGTTTGGAAGGATGTGACACCACATAAAGAGCGTCTGATTCTTCTATCAGTTTTGAAATATCGGAAGTTTTGATTGGTAGTCCCTGCAATTCGTCAGAGAATTGGGACGAATCCAAAGAACAATAACCGACGATTTTTACGCCATTTACAAAATGAGATTCTGCCGCAAACTTGTTCAATACAGTTGATTCGCCGACAAGACCGATACGGATTTCGCGTTTTTCGCTGCGCAAATCGGTACTTGAAACGCCCTGCGTCCTGTCCAAATACACGACCTTGCAAAACTCGTTCAGATAGTCGAAATGTCCCTTCCAATCAGAGCCGACAGTAAAAATATCAACGCCGTAACGTTTGATGTCGTCGATCTTCTGACCTTCGTATTCCTCTACGATAATCTCATCCGCCAAACCTGTGTTTTTTACGGCTTCAATCCTCTCCATAAGCGACTGTTGGACGTTGATTTTGCCGCGAGCCATATCGAATCCGTCGGCAGTGATGCCAACAATCAGATAGTCGCCCAACGCCTTTGCCCGCTCCAAAAGCCGGATATGACCGTAGTGCAAAAGGTCGTATGTACCGTATGTGATGACTTTTGTCATTTATCCAATTCAAACAATGCGTTGCAGAATTGTTGCATATACTGCTTTTCGCCAATTGAAACCCTAAGACACGTGCCGAAATTGCCGACATTGGGATAAGATTTTATCAGAATCTTTTTCTCGGACTTCATCCTTTCAACGATTTTTTGTGCGTCGGTTTTCGTCTTTATGAAGATGAAGTTGCCCGCCTCGCCCTTATGCTCATAGCCGTTGGCATCAAGGGTGTCTGTCAGATATTTACGTCCTTCATTGAAATTGTCAATGAGTGATTTCAAAACATCAGGGTTTTCGATTATCGCCTCGGCAAATTTCATTGCAAAAGCGTTGGTATTGTGAGGTGTACAGAACTTCTGCACCATTTTTATTCCTTCGGGCCAACCGGCAACATATCCGAGTCTGCAACCTGCCATCGAAAACAGTTTTGAAAAAGTCCTCGTTACAAAAATATGTTCTTCGTTGAGGGCGTATTCTATGAATGTTTTAGGATAGAAATAATGGTAGGCTTCGTCAATTAGAATTGTTATCTGTTTCTGTTTGGCTACCGTCAGCAATGCCTTGAATTCTTCATCAGAATAGACATTGCCCATCGGGTTGTTCGGATTGAGAAGAATCAACAACTGAGTGTCGTCTGTCAGTTCCTTGACTATGTTGTCAATGCTCATCGTCAGGTCATCGTTGTATGGTACTTTGACGAAGTTTCTGCCATACATTTCGCTGTAAACCTGAAACATAAAATATGACGGCACTACACCAACAATTCTTCCGTTTTCTGACGTGAAGGCTTGAATCACATATCTTATGCCTTCAGCCGAGCCGTTCACAAGGCACAAATGTGAAATATCGGTTTTCAAGAACTTTGCAAGTACTTCTGTAAAGTGCAATGTTTCAGGATATTGCGCCACAAATTGTGGTGTGATGTCTTTGAGGACATTGTTGATGAAGTCCTGGGGCAATCCACCAGGATTCTCGTTCAAATCAAGACGGAGAAAATCCTTTCTTTCGTTTTGGTCGAAAATCCTGTAAAGATTTTCAATACGAGGGTTTAGATAATACATAATTATTTATTCTTGAACTTTTTCTTAAAATTCCACCACCAAACTTTTTGACGGTTGGTGCCGAAAACATATTTTGATATCAATAGTTTTAAACTCGGACGTTTTGCCCATTTTTTGCACAACGAATCGTAATCCATTGTTTTTAAATCTTGCATAAAGTCCTCTCGCTTAGGATTTTCGGCAATTGATTTGCGCATAGGCCCTTGATATTTCAACGCCTGCGAAAAATCAAGTTCTCGTCCAATGAAGTTTTCCTTCAAAATAGTTTCCGCTATCTTTTTTCCTTTGTCGGTATTTGTAACTATTAATGACGCTCCTCTGTCGCCGTTGTACAAATCGGGACAATAAATGTGTACGCCCCACAAATCGCCAAGAGAAATATCAGCCACACGGTTGGACGTTGTGTACAAGCATTTGTAGCACGACGGACGGCTCATAAGATGGTTAAGCCAAATTGACCAAAAAGGATTGAACCATCGGTCGCACTTGATAGTCCCACTTGCGGGATTATGAAGTGATGAATATGAAATATTCATCACTTGATAATCCCACTTATTACTATCTTTATATCTGTAATCCAATGAGTTAATTCTGCCGTTTTTCTCCTTTGAAATTTTATCGTCAAGTTTCCTGACAAAAAGCGGTGATGGTACACCTTCGCAGATTACCTCAACTGTCAGTAATTTGTCAAATTCTTTTCCCTTTAAAAATGCTTTCAGTCCTGCGATTTGGCAGGGCGTTCCCGAAAACAGCACTTTCTTGCCTTCGCTGAGGAATTGTTTGCAATTCTTATAAGCATTTCCTATAACACTCTGCGAGTATTTGGAACGACGGAATTTATATAAATCCTTCTTGTTGTTTATAAATGAGTGCCTGATTTTTAAACCGTCAGTCTCTGCACCAAAAATCACATAATTGTCATCGCACCAAACGTCTGCAATCGCGGAAAATGCACCACCGGAAGTGCTTTCGTTTGAAACTTCCGCATCGCTGATATGTCCGCCAAATGCATTTTGAGGTTCTGTATTTTTGTTTACAGGATTGATGTATTGACAAACCTTTTCACACAGACCACATTCAACGCACAAAGTGTCGTCAACGTTCGGATACAAGAAGCCTTCTTCATCCTCCTGCATTTGAATGGCGTTTTTTGCACAGACTTGAACACACGCTTCGCAACCGCAGCATTGACTTTTCGCGTTGAAACTATTTTCCAGTATATTTTTAGGAATACTCATTTTTAGAGCAATGCCAAACTATCTTTCAAAAACTCAACAGACTTTTCACGTGCCTGCGCGATTCTCCGATGTACATCATCATAATCAGGCTCATTGTGTTTTTCTTCGCCCGTAATATACAGATGTCCTTCTAATCCGAACAATGCCATAAGTTCGTTGATTTTGGTATTACATTCCTGTCTTGTAAAACCATAGAAATTTCTTCTGTACTGAACGCAGAAAATAATACCGTGGAACGAATTTGTTACTACACATTCGGCGTGTTTAACAAGCGAGAGGAACTCTTCGACACCAGCCTGATAAAAAGGTGTATGTCCTTCGTGTTCAAACGCTCGGAGACTTATGTCGATTACTTTCAAGTTTTTCTCTTTTGCAATTTTGTCGGCAAAGGCGTTCATTTGAGCATTGTAACGGCGTGAATACAGCAAAAGATATTTGTCTTCAATCATCCTCGGTGCGGCAATTGTGTCATAGTCCTTGCCTGTCAAAAGAAGAGTCGGGTCAATTGTCCTTTGCGAAGGAACGGAAGTATGTGCTTTTACGTATTCAAGCATATCGTTTTCTCTAATGCCGATAGCCTTGAAGTTTTGCAGCCTTTGGTTGAGTATTTTATAATCTTCATCAGAAAAATGCGAATCGCCAAAACTTGCTGCGTATGAAATGCTGTTGTGTTTCATACAATCAAAATTGGCATAATATCCTTCTACAAAACCTTTGAATTCGTCGATACAAAAGATAGTGTCGCTTCCACATACAAATCGCTCTATGCCTTCGTCTTTTACAACGTCCAGAAAGTCATTGTCGGTGTATTTTTTCGCAGAACGGGAGAATCTGTTTGTATAGAAATCTTCAAACTTATAGAAGTTTTCTCTGATGGCGGGCATTGTCATTTCGACTGCTTTTTGGGATTTTTCGTCCTTGTCCCACATCATATTAGCGGGATTAAGCGGGTCGGCGTTTTTCAAAACATCAGGACAATAGTCTATGAGTTTTGGCTTGTAGCCGAGTTTTTCGATACTTCTGTTCAACGCCCACGACTGCAACGCCGAGCCGTAGTTGGTGAAGTTGCAGTTGATGTTGTAACTGATGATGCCGATGGGGAGCATAAAACAATATTAATACTGTTATTTATTACAATAATAAATACCCTTATATTTTAAATACGTATTTTCTATATCAACAAATACCACATTACCCAATTTAATTACTTGCTCTTCAATAGGTGTAGGTATCATGTAGTTGCCATACCAAGTTTTAAGAAGATGATCATAACCTTGAGGTACTAAAAAGTTGTCATCTTCAAATTTCATATCTGTATATTTTTCAAAATATTCAGATCTCAACATCCTTTTACATGCTCGTAAATTGCAACACAAAAAAGCCTTGTTTTCACAATTACTATTCTCAAACTTAGCCATATATGTATGACACTTTTTTTTCATCATTGTTCTCATACGTCCTCTGAAAAATAATAAAGCGATAGAACTAATAAATCTAAGTGGTCTTGACGCTTTGATTGGTTTTTCTCCAACAACAAATAACATATATATAGCCGATGCTAATAACTGCATTTTTCGTTTAAATGAGCCATCTGGCACATTGAAAAGTGGGTATATATCAATGTCAATACCATGATGCATATCTCTTGAAGCCATATTTTTGGCAATAAGAGTTGTATTGTTCATACGTATTTTGTCAAAAGTCAAACCTGAATTAGGTTCGGTATTTTCATTTTGTAAGAAAAAGTTTGAATCTAATTCTGTTTTACATACTTCTCTAAATTTGATTAGATTATTATACGTCATTGCAATATCAATATCATCATCCCAAGGAATAAATCCTTGATGACGTACCGCTCCTAATAGAGTGCCAAAACATAGAAAATAGTCAATACTATGTTTTTCACAAATTCTTTTTACTTCTTTTAGAATCAACAATTCTTTACTCTGCAATGCTTTTAAATCAAAATCCATAATTCATTTATTCTGTTGATTTAAACATTCTTTTCTTTCTCAACTCTTCAAATTCTCCGATAACCTTTGCTGGCACACCTCCAACAATACTGCCTTCTGGAACATTCTTATTTACTACGGCACCAGCGGCGACAATAGCATTAGGGCCTATCTTACACGGTCCGAGTATAATTGCATTAGCCCCTATAAAAACATTATCAAATACTTCTATTTTCCCAATGTGTTCTTCGTACCTACCATTAGCATCATGCATATTATTGAAAACACTATGAATAGCATCGTGCGGTATGAACTTAGCACCCGAAGCCACCTCTATGTTATTATGCAAATAGATATTCTCTGACCTCAACGGTATAATACCAAATGGAAGGCGAACATTTTCTCCTACCGCACCGAAAATATGGCGTTTACGAACGAATTTACCACGATTTACAGAGGAAAAAATGGTAACAAAACGTAAAGATTGCAATGCTCTTCTAATATCCATATCAATCAATCTATATATACTCTCCAGCCGTCAGCCTAAACGTGCTTCCTGTCATCATCGCGGAAGCATCAGACATCATATATATCAATGCTTCCATATAATCATTACGTTCACACATTCGGCCCATTGGAAGAATGTCTGCGGCGCGTTTGCGAAGTTCGGCTTCACTCTCGCCCTGACTTATGCGAAGTGCCACCTCGCCTTCAGTTGGTGTCCAGCCGAGAGTCAGGTAATTACAACGTATCTGTTCTGTAGCGTATTGATGCGATATGTGCTCCATAAGAATCCTCAACACACCTTTCGAACAAGCGTATGCTGCACGGTCTTTTTGTCCGCCCCAAGCGTGAGCAGAACCTGTAAGCACTATACTGCCACCACCATTGAGTCTCATATATTTAATGGCCTGTTGGCAGCAGAAAAAACAAGCCTTGAAATTGACATCCATCACCCAATCGAAAGTCTCCTCATCACAGGTGTCAAGTGGGCTAACAGGGGTCACTCCGGCGTAGTTGAAGAAGCCATCGATTTTACCATATTTTTCATAAGCGGCGTCAAACAAATGCTTGCAGTCATCCACATTCAGAAGGTCGCAGTGAACAAAAATACCATCAGAGCCGAATGTGCGGATATTGCGAACCGCTTCCTTTCCGGCTTTCTCATCACGGCCTCCGATAACCACCTTCGCGCCTTCGCGCCCGGCGACTTCGGCGAAAGCCCTGCCAACACCTTTTGTGCCGCCTGATATAACAATGACTTTGTCTTTTAAACGTTCAAGTTCCATACGCGTTCAGCAAAATGTGTTATTTAAGTTCCAAGGCTTTATTGACATCGAACCCTTTGAGTAAAAGATTGTTGCCGTTTTCATCCACAACTTTCACTGTGTTCATATAGTATTTCAAAGTGTCAGCCAATTCCATTTTGCTATTGCAAACAATATACATACGCGTAAGCACTTGTTTTTCGTTTCCAATCCATTCGGGAAGAACCGTATCACCTTCGTGCAAACGCTGGATATTAGCCACTACTCGTGGGTCTTTGTCAATCTCTTCCAAACCTGTGATTTTGGCAATCTTACCTTTCTTGAGCAAGAACCACAACGTAGCCGCCCATTTGCCGCGCAAGCGTGTGTCATCATCCGTTTCAAGGTTAACATCGCCTTCCGAACCCGTAAGCGCAAAACGGATAAGCATCTCTCTTTGGTCGAATCCGTGTATGGCTTTCATCAACAGATGTGGAGCCTCACCTTGCAACCGGAAGCCAGTATCGTAAACATAAAATTCTCCGTTCTCATAAAAGCCCGACAGCATCAAAACGCCGTTTTCTATGCCGATTTCCTTGAAAAGCCTAATCGCATTAGGATGCATACGCTCGAAATACTCGTCAAGATGCTTTGACGGATAAGTGCCGCCAAGACAAACGCGGGACAATCCTGGCTGCTCGTCGGTAGTATAACGATCATAAATACAAGATGCTGAGCAATATCCGTCTTTGAATGTGTAATACATTCCCATATCATCGCACTGCATATATTTCTCAACAATGAAGCGTTTTTTGTGACTGTTCTCCAAAGCGAGTTTTACACCGGCCTTGAGTTCTTCTTCGTTATAAGCCACTGTCATTCCAACGCCACCACCATTGTCAACAGGCTTTACCATAACTGGATAGACTATCTTGTCAAGGTCTTCACGTTTCATATCGGCATCAAGATAAAACTCAGGAATACCATGAACGCCATATCTCTCGCAAGTGGATTTGAACACATCTTTGAAGGCAAACACATCTACAATCTGTTGAGTGGCATAACACGGCAAATTAAGTGCCTCACACACTTTGCAATACGATGGAACCAAAATGTCGGCAACACCTACCAAAACTCCGTCAACTTTCTCTTCACGAGCCAAAGCAATAAGCCCCGGCACATCCATTCCGTCAACATCGTACGATTTCCAAGCGGCCTTTTTAGCGGCATCCGTATGTCTGCCAGAAGAAACTATTGTTTTGATACCCATATTGTTGGCTATCTCCACAAGTGGAGTTGTTTCGGGATTGCCACCCAAAATCAACAACTTCTTACCTTCAAATTCTTTGCTCATTTTATATGTGTTAATAAGTTAATGTTTTTACAATGTATATTTTTCGCCTTGCTGCATCAACAGACAAGGAAGATTTTTCTCTTTCATAATCTCATAAAAGCACCCAACATCACCGTGGTGCGATGCAAACATACCATAATGACACGGAATTGTGATTCCTACGTTCAATGATTGAGCCAAAGTCGCACATTCGCTTTCGTTCATATTTCCACAAACACCATTGATAGGCGCTATCAACACATCCAACGGCGTTGGGATCTCTCCAACTCTATCAAGTCTCAAACACGTGTCACCTGCTTCGTATATTGTTTTTCCATCGACTTGAACCACCACACCAACAGCATCGGGAGCGCCTTTTCCGTGGTCACAGTTCACAAACGAAATATCAAAATCACCAATATTAAGACTATTTCCTGGAGCCACATATGATATTTGACTCGCATAGTAATCTAGTAATAAGTCTTTTATATGTTTTTGACAATCGACAGAACACAACAATTGGGTTTTGCCATTTGCAAGCATTGCGGGAACGGAATCCACATCGAAATGGTCAAGATGCGGATGCGTGCAGATAACCACATCAAAATCAATATCTGAGGGGTTAAGTATTTGTGGCAAAAGACGTTTAAAGCCTTTGTGGCCTTCCAATCTTTCAACACACTCCGACAAGTATAAATCGACAGCCAGAAGTTGCCCCGATGCCGATTTGATAATGAACCCTGCTTGACCTGTAGCAAATACGTGTGTTTGGCCGAGTTTGGCTGTTAAAACTTTTGTTGCGAAATCAAGCATGCGATATGGATTTTTGTTTGTTTTTTGCTTCTTCAATTCTTATGGCTTCCACATCGATGAACTGCGCGAGAAGCGATTCTTTGTCATTTGGCACTGAAACAGTCAACACTTTCTGTTGGCTCACACCCAAATCCAATAATCGTTTGGTAATATTCCTCGCAATAATGGAATCAACCGTGGCTATTAGAACATAATCGTATTCAAGATGCGTGATTGATTCCACCGGATCAACATCCAAGCAGCACCTTCTATATTCCCAAAAATCGTCATCGAGCCAAGCAACGACATTGCAGTGCCCGGTTTCTTTGAAACGATTGATTAATTGCTGTCCGAAAGTTCCCGCACTGTAAACCACAATGTTTTTGTTAAAGTATTTATTATCAAATGTGGAAAAACTGTCTTGAGGCAACCGTCCGCCTGAACGCATTATGGCTATAGACAATACATAATCGGTTATTTGTTTGCCTATTTCAAGTTCTGCTGGAGTGTTTTTACACCATTGAACCATATATTCATATAGATATCGAAGTTTCTGCGCTTCATCGGCATAACTTGTACTCTGCTTCAGCATACTGTCCTCTCGTTGCCGATAATGATAAGCCACATTGTCAACAACAGCAACACATTTACATTTCAACAGTGCCGGATATGTAACTGCGCCGTCTTCGCCTATCGAAATTCTATTGTCTACAGTTGATTGCGGAGACAGCAAAATATCACGCTTGAATAATTTATTCCAAACGTATGTGCTTATACCAGGGCGATAATATTCTCCGTAAGAAATCATTGATTTCCAGAGTTCTGCCAATTTCTCTCCTTGATAAATTCCTGACGGTATGGCATTACTGAAATGAGCAGATTTTGCGAACAAATCTCTTGTTTGTCCTGCGCAAACCATATCTGCACCACTAGTAACAGCAACTGTACACAGATTTTCAATAAAACCCGTTCCAATCCAATCGTCGCCATCAACATAACTTATGTACTCCCCGTTGCTTTCTCTCAGTCCAGCCTTACGAGCACTTACCAAACCACCATTGGGCTTATGAATTACCTTTATTCTAGAATCTTTCTTAGCGTAAAGGTCACATATTTCGGGACAACGGTCCTTACTGCCATCATCAACAAGAATAATCTCTATGTTTTTATATGTTTGATTAATAATACTCTCGATACAAATACCGAGATATTTGTCAATCATATAAATTGGAACTATTATGCTGATAAGTGGTTGATTCATACAATCTATCTTAATGCTTTTCGACCGACATTTGCACAATAATCTGTAAAATCTTCCATCGTGGCACAAGTTTCGGAACTGATACCTTCTCGCTTAAACACTTTACCTACGGTTTTCAATATTATTTTAATATCTCTCAAAAAGGTAATATCGGAAACGTATTTTAGATCCAAAGCGAACTTATCTTCCCAACTAAGGGTGTTTCTGCCATTGACCTGAGCCAACCCAGTTAATCCTGGCACAGCATCGTGTCTATGTCTTTCTTCCTCTGTATAATATGGCAAATATTTGACCAAAAGCGGCCTCGGTCCAACGATAGACATATCGCCTTTCAAAATATTGAATAATTCTGGCAACTCATCAAGACTTGTACTCCTTAGGAATTTCCCATATTTGGTGAGCCGCACTTCATCTGGCAAAAGATTTCCTTCCTTATCCTTCTTATTGTTCATTGTACGGAACTTGATAAGTTTGAATATTTTTTCGTTTTTGCCTGGTCGCTGTTGGGTAAAGAATGGATTGCCGTGCATAATAACCAAACCCATTAATATCAATAGTAAATTCAACGGTAGAAGCAAGACACACGCTACTAAAGATATAATACTATCAATAACTCTTTTGAAAAAATAAGCGTACATATTAATTTAGGGTAGTAAAGCAAGTCTAAAACCAACAACACGAGACATTTTAGTAACTAGATACTCATTTCGATTAGAAACACGAGCAGCTTCTTTTGGATTGTATATTTCACCGCTTCGAATAATAACCTTACTATTACTACCGGCACTCCAATCCTCACACCACTCCCATACATTTCCACTCATATCATACAAACCCAACTCATTTGCTTTCTTACTTGCCACAGCATGAGTAGTTCCTCCAGCATTATCTTTATACCACGCCACTTCATCAACATCATCACTTCCAGAGTACTTTTTATCAGCTGATTTCTTTCCTCCCCGAGCCGCATATTCCCATTCTGCTTCAAATGGTAAACGGAATTGTTGACCTGTTATTTCATTAAGTTTCTTAATAAACACTTGCACGTCGTTCCACGAAACATTTTCAACTGGATAATTGCCTCCTTTGGTTTTAAAGTGTGACGGATTGCTACCCATAACTGCAAACCACAATTCTTGAGTAACTTCTGTTTCGCCTATCAAGAAATAGTCAACAGTCACCTTATGAGCAGGTTTTTCGTTTTCTCGGGCATCTGTACCTTGTCCGGGTGTAGCACCCATCATAAACGAACCGCCTTCAACGGCTATCATTTTGAATTTTACGCCATTCACTTCGAATTCTTGGTCGGAGATTGTAGTGCATGATTGGATAAGCGTAGCTAAAACCAACCCGAGACATATAGTCAGAATAGTATTCAGTATGTAATTGTTCTTGCCCATATAAAAATCTTCAACTCTTACTTAAAGTACGTCTCTTTTTCCTCATCAGTAAATAGTTTTGAATTTCTGACAAGATTTAAGACTTCATCTAGATGCTCTTGTAGCAATACACCTTTATATTTTGTTAGTAGAAAAAGATTCTGATAGTTTTTGTTTGTTAAGTGTTGTTATCTCAGTGCAACACAAAAAAGAGTCATAATCCAGAAAACTATAGTCACGCTTCAACAACGGGTATTGCATCTCAAACAATTCTTGCTTGCAATTGAAATAATTGATGTTAGAATTAATGAAAAATAATCCAATATAATTTTGTTCATCCTCACCAATAATAACGAAGAACTTACCATGGTCAATGTATTCAAAAATAGTTGAATGAAGAATTACTCCTCGCTGTATCACCAATGATTCGGGCAATTTCATACCCTTGAACTATTAAGTGCTACCATTTCATTTACAAAATTGATGTATTCCGTGCTTTCCCCCGTTTCCAAAAGCATATTTTCGATAGAAATAGGATAATCTCTCGGAGTATTACGCCACGCATAATCATGTGATTTTTCTCTTACCTCGTCCCATGTGAGATTACCATATTTTTCCAATGAATCATCGATTTCTTCAATATCAGATTCGGAAAGTTTCTTTAAATCAGCATCTTTCAATGGATTTATAAAATTCCAATTTACAACATTAAAATATTCAGAAAATTGGGATGCGTTTTGAGCAAAGAAACCGTCACCACGCAACGATTTGAAAATATCATAAATATTTGTCGGAACAGGACCATCGTTCATGGCAATATAAGTATCGCCTGTTATCGAACGAGAATACTTTGCCAAATGGTTCCTATCAGAGAAATATAATATTTTGAATATCTTATGAAAATCCTTTCGCTGCAGTCGGTTCGAAACATACAAAACCGCTTGAATAGATTTGCCGAGATTGAATTTTTGCACTATGCTCATAACTGATTATTCAAAATTATAAAAAGAATTCAACTTTTTGCGTATACAGAAGATTTTTTCAAGGGCATATTCAAATCAACCTCACATAATCCGCCACATCCTTCAAACTTCCAGACAAGCAATATCCTGCATCAGTTTTGGTTAAAACTCCCGATTTCTCAAGATTGATAGCTGCCGATAGAATACTTTTTCGGTCGAAAGGTTCGGGGGTTGAATTGTTGCTTTTTAATTGTGTCTCTATATCGTTGATATTCGCGCTATTGCTTTGATGAACACAACCAATTATCGCTGATATTAATACAAGTTCACTGCTGTCGGATATTGAGTTGACAAAACCTGCGCTCTGAATCACGTATGGTATGCTACGCTTGTATGCTTCGGTTATGCGCGAATCCTGGTTATCAAGTTGAGATTGCAGCGTCGCGGCCGTATCAGTATTGCTTTGCTTTTGAAGCTGTTTTATTTCAACTGCAAGGTTATCAACTATCTGGTAATATTCTTGCATTTCATCTTCAATATTGAAACAATCGCGGCCGCTGAACACATTGAGCATCAAGGCCGATTTATGCAGCCGCAATCTGCCGAAAGGTGAAAGCTCTGTCTTCAACCTCATCAGAATCAGCATACATAATATTGTTCTTGAATCACTCATTTGGCAAAAGTTGCGACAATGCCTATCCTACTCAAAGCAACTTCTAATTATCTCAATAATAATATCTTGTTGCTCGGGAGTCATCTTGTTGTCCGATGGCAGGCACAAGCCGCGCGCAAAAATATCGGCACCGACATCGTTTGCCTCACCACAATCGATATAGGCGTTCGACTGGCCGCGGCCGTTGCCGTTGGCTGTCACAAACGGGTTCATTCGGTAGATTGGCTGCATATGCATCGGCTTCCAGATTGGGCGGCCTTCGGCATTGAATTTTGCCAAAGTTTCAAGGATTTCCGTCGGACAGGTTTTGCCTTTCTCGGCAATGTACATTGGCTCGTTCTCGCTGCGGACCTGACGGCACATTGCTTCGGGCTTGATAAGCATACAACTGAGCCAATAATTCGGAACGCTGTTTGCCGAATCAAATGGATTCATTGTAACTGGCAGCCCCTCAAAGCCTTTCTTATAACGCTCGTAGATGGCACGTTTCTGCGCGATATGTTCGTCGAGATAGTTCATCTGGCCGCGAACAATACCTGCAATTATGTTCGACATTCGGTAATTATAGCCGATTTCTTCGTGTTGATACCACGGTGCGGCCTCGCGCGATTGGGTTGACCATTTGCGCACCTTGTCGGCATCTTCTTTGCTGTTTGTCAGGAACATACCGCCTGATGAGCCTGTGATTATCTTATTGCCATTGAAACTGATTGCGCCAAAATCGCCAAAGCCACCAGTTTCTTTACTCTTATAGGTAGCACCGAATGATTCTGCGGCATCTTCAACAATGAGTGCACCGTGGCAGTTGCAGATTTCGCGAATCTCATCAATCTTTCCTGGGATACCATAAAGATGAGCCACCACAACAAGTCTGACATCGGGATATATCTCAAAGGCTTTTTCAAGCGCTTTCGGGCACATATTCCACGTATCAGGCTCTGTATCAATAAAGACAGCCTCACCATCTTCGTAAGCGACAGGATTGATTGTAGCGTCGAAAGTCATATCAGAGCAGAAGACTTTGTGGCCTTGCAGAGTACCGCAGTTCGGTTTTGCCTGACCATAAAGTTTCTCACCAGCAAGTTTTGTTGCCAAATGAAGCGCGGCCGTTCCGCAAGAGAGCGCAACAGCATATTTAACTCCAATACGCTCTGCAACAATCTTTTCCACCTCGTTGATATTCTCTCCAGCAGTGGTTATCCAGTTCTTTACAAAAGCATCGTTCACCCATTTTTGTTCATCGCCGTGCATTGTAGGCGATGACAGCCAAACCTTCTTTTCGAATGGTTTTATGTTTTTGGTATTCTGAAACATCTTGTTGGGTTGTAAGTTATTAGTTTTAAGTTGTAAGTTATTTAGTTATAAGTTTTTCAACTTCTAAACATCTTAACTTCTCAACTTTTTCGTCATTCAATTTCAAGTTGGTCGACAGGCAAATCAACGGAGATACTTGCAAGTCCATCGAGTACAATATAGAAGTGTTTTTTGCCATTGGCGCGATTGACAATTCCTTGTAAACCATCAAATTGGCCGCCGTGAATGGTTACTCTGTCGCCTATGGCCACATCAACGCACTCAAGTTTAACTTCGGGAGCATTGCAAACCCGCATGAAATCGTGCATCTGCTTGTCACTCACAATCATACTCGAGTTTGTGTTGCGGTCAACGAGATAGTGCACATCGTACTTCATGTTGTTCGACAAGGCGAATCGGTCATCGGCCTCAATGCGGACAAAAACCATCGATGGCAGGACGGGCGTCTCTATCTTCTTCTTGCGTCCGTGGCCGTAATAGTGGAAATCGGTTGTGGTGGGCAAGAAGTGCTCAACGCCCATCGCCTGCAACACCGTTCTGACGGCTTTTTCCTGCCTCGGCTTTGTTTTCAGAACATACCAATTTACCATATCTACACGGCTTCGCCACTGTCGGGTGTGGCTTCACTTCACGACCACATCGGATTTAATCTTGTAAAGACGCTGATTACCAGCAATCTATTCAGCATAGTCCGACATGCCTCTTCTTCGTTAAACGAAACGCAATAATAGCACTATATTCTCAATTTTGGAATTGGAATTTGAGCAACTGGAGTTAATTTGCGGTAAAGAATCTTGGTCGGTTCTTCAATATAATCGGCCTATCAATGCTGCGTCAGCAAATAAAAATCAATGTAACAAACAGTTATGCTGTTTCAACTGTTGCTTGATCAAGCTTCTCGTCAACAAAAGAGAAAACAAGACGGTTTTGTTCGGTCAGTATTTCGACGCCAGGCACAGAGCCTATCAGTTTCGACAAGGTCGGGAAACCATAATCGTAAGGGCGGAATTCGGGGTTTTCTATCCTGATTTTCTTGCCGATTACATCGAGCGGATATTTATTTGGTGCAATTTCCTCACCATCAATGGCTTTCTGAAGCATGTCGGTGAATTTTGCAGCCGCTTTGCTTTTCAACCGCGCTTTCGCCACTTCAACCTTTTTCTTCAACGCATCGTTATTTTTCTGAAGTTTAGCCAATTGCGATTCAAGTTTTTTCGTGCCGCCCGTCGCTGTGCGCAGTTCCTTTTTCACTGTCGACAATTCTTTACGCAAATCGGTCATGGCTTTATTTTTCTCTTTCATCTTGACCGCCTGCGCCTTTATGGATTTATCCTTTTCAGCAATTTTCGAGTTCAGTGACTCAACCATACTCTTCAGCCGCATCGGGTTGGCCGTATCAACCGACGATGCAAGTCGGTCTTGATTGATGAACAAATCGCAAATGCTAATGAAATTGTAGTTGGTTTTGCGCTGCCCCACTCCAATCACATACTTGCCTTCGTTGCGGATTCTGACGGCCAAATTGCTGAAATCGCCGTCGCTCGAAACAATGGCGAAAGCGTCGTATCGGCCTGTGTGAAGCAGGTCCATGGCATCAATCACCATGGCAATGTCGGTGGTGTTTTTTTGCGTGCTGTGCACAAAATGGTGCATCGTTCGCAAGGCGCACATCGAAACCACATCGCTCCAAAGTTTCAGTTTGTCCTGCGACCAATCGCCGTAGACGCGTTTGGTTGTTATGGTACCCAACTGTCCGAGTCTTGCCAAAATCGACTCAACCTTTTGTTTATCAACATTTTCACCATCGATAAGCACTGCCATCGAATTGAATTTTGTGTCGGGTTCCTTATGTGCGTTCTGTCTTGTCATTATCAACTAAACACCAACAAATCAACAATTTATCACATCCGCAACTTCAAATCGGCCAGCACAATGGCGGTCATTGCTTCGACAATGGGCGGAACGCGCAGGGCGATACAAGCGTCGTGGCGGCCTTTAACTATCAGTGGCTCAACCTTGTGAGTCTCAAAATTGTAGGTCTGCTGCTCGCGGGCAATGCTTGCTGTGGGCTTCACGGCCAGACGGAAATAAAGTTCGTTGCCATTGGTGATGCCGCCGTTGATGCCGCCAGCGTTGTTGGTGGCTGTTGTGCCGCGCTCGTCGATGATTGCGTCGTTATGCTGCGAGCCAACCATTTTGGCAGCCGCAAAACCGCTTCCGAATTCAATGCCCTTGACGGCAGGAATGGCAAACACAGCGTGGCTGATGAGCGACTCCACCGAATCCCAGAAAGGCTCACCAAGCCCGACAGGCAGACCATTCACTCGGCAATCGACAATGCCGCCAACCGAATCGTTCTGCTCCATTGCCTTTGCCACAGCCGCCTCGATATCGGCTTGACCGCCAACTTCAACAATCGTCGATTTGATGCTGACGCCATCGAGCACCTTTTTGGCCACAACGCCTGCGGCCACAATGCCCACCGTGTTACGCGCCGAGAAATGTCCGCCGCCGCGGTAATCGTTGAAACCCTGATATTTACATTTCCCCGTAAAATCGGCGTGGCCAGGACGGGGCTGCGCCACAAGGTTCGAATAGTCCGACGAATGGGTGTTGGCGTTTTTGAACAAAATGGTTATCGGGGTGCCAGTGGTATGGCCGTCGAACACGCCCGAAACAATCTCAGGCTCGTCGGCCTCGATGCGCGGCGTGGTGCCTTTCGCGCCACTTTTGCGACGTTGCAAGTCGGCGGTGAAATCGCTGTCAGTCAGTGCGATACCTGCAGGGCAGCCGTCAATCACAACGCCCACCTGCGCTCCGTGCGACTCACCAAAAATGCTCACTCTGAAGATTCTACCAAATGTGTTCATAATCAATATTTTATTTTTTCAATTCGATGATTGTGCTTATCTGCTCCGCCAATTTCTCCACAACAAATATAGTGTCATCGGACTGATTAACAACTTCTAAAATCAGTTCATCGGACAGTTTGGCAGGTTTTTTAAACTCAACGCGCATATTGCGGACCTCGAAATCATCAGGCAGGGCCTCGAGCGCCAAACGAATGTAGTTGGCGTTGTTCATATGGCGGTTATAGTCGATGTCGTTGCGCTGCACCACATAACTAACTGTACTCGTTGGATTTATCTTCGGCACAATAATTCTACGGTCGGCATAATTCATCTCAAGTTTAGGCTCTCGATTGAAATTTGCGACCAATTCGTCGCTGATTTTGTTCAGTTTGCCAGTGTCGAGTTTTACAAACGCACCCGTGCTCCAACTCTTGTAGCAAGGCAGTCCGTTGGCATCGTAGATGAACGTATTGCGGAAACCGAACATCGGATTAATGTCGAAAACCGATGTGGTAACTTTCAGATTCTCTTTGTATTGCGGTACTCGCACAACTTCGACCTGCCGCGATGCCAGAAGTTGAGCCATTCCGTTTTCGGTAAAGTATTGGTCGTAAACAGGTTCCGATGTTTTCCAAAGTTCTGAACAATCCTGCATCATCTGCAAAGCCGAAAACAGTTTTAAACGACCGTCGGCATCGCACATCGAGACTGTAACTTTGTAATCGAGACTATACATTTCTTGTAACTATTTCAAAATCATCGAAAAAGCCAGGATACGACTTGCCGACACACTCCGTGCCTTCGATTGTCACAGCCGACGAAGCCGTCAAAGCGCAGAGTGCCAGCGACATAGCCATACGGTGGTCGTTGCAGGCCGAAGCCGTGCCACCGCTTATCGGGCCGCCAGTCACAACCATACTGTCACCTTCAAACTCAACGCAGATGCCGAGTTTGCCAAGTTCGCGCCTGATTGCTTCCGCACGGTTGCTCTCCTTATGCGTCAGCCGATGAACGCCCGCAATGGCCGATTTTCCCTTGCAATTGGCCGCCAGAGCCGCCACAACGGGGAACAAATCGGGACAATCGGTGGCATTGAATTTGAAGGGCTGCAGATTATCGTTTTTATTGACAATCAAGCAATTGTCGGCATCGAAAGCGAATTGTGTGCCCGTAAGGCGCAGAATGTCGAGAATAGCGCGGTCGGCTTGAGCCGATTGCGGATTCAAACCATTGATTTTCAGCGTTCCAGCAATGACCGCGGCAACAATAAACGCCGCCGCCCCACTCCAATCGCCTTCAACGCGGTATTCTGCGTTGGCGTACTGCTGCCCGCCCTTTATGCTGAACTGCTCATAGTTGGCATTTTCAACCGAAACGCCAAAATCGCGCATTATCTGAAGTGTCATATCGATGTACGGACGGCTCGTCAAATTGCTGACTGTCAGCACCGAATCGGTTTTGAGTGTTGGCAACGCGAGCAACAATCCCGTCAGGAACTGCGAACTTACCGAACCGTCAACCGTGGCTTTTCCGCCTCTCATCGGGCCTTTGACCTTGATTGGCAACAACCCTTTATCCGACTGAATATCAACGCCTAACTGACGCAAAGTATCCTCCATAAAACCAACAGGCCGCTGCTGCAACGACCCCTCACCTGTCAGCAACACCTCGCTACCGAGCAACGATGCAACGGGCGTGAACATTCGAAGTGCCAAACCCGACTCGCCGCAATGCAAATGACTGCCACTCAATCCGTTGACAGGCGGAACAATCTTCAGTTCGGCATCGGAAAGGTCAACCTCGCAGCCAAGACTTTTGGCAACGCCAATCGCCGCACGGCAATCGTTGCAATCCGATAAGTTGCTGATTATGGTCGGTTTATGCGACAAAACGGCAAGCGCAATGGCACGCTGCATATAACTTTTCGATGGCGGCGCCGTCACGCTTCCTGCAACTTTCGATGGCTTTATAGTTAAATTCATTTTGTTTCGGTAAGCAATTGTTTCATTTTGAGCATAATACCTTCGTCGATTTGGCCAGGTGCGGTTGCACCGCCGTCGGCTGTGGCGACAAAAGTGAATGGCGCGCCCATTGTGATGGCGGCAATGCGAGTCAATGCGCCCACACGTCCCATTCCGATTGCAAGCATCTGATAATCGGCATTATACAGATTCAACAGATTCATAACATCGGTTTTGCTATGGCACATACAAGCCAACTTGACCACATCGGCGCCCATTGAGTGAGCGATGTTGGCAATCTGCTGCAATTCAAGAAATTGCGGCGTCTCGTCGTAATTGTGATACGACACAATCACCTTGCAGTTGTGCCTGCGGGCAATGCTGATAATGTTTTTGCGATAGTCGTCGTCGGCCTCAACCTCAACATCAACCCAAGCGGCACCACCCTCGATGGCGGCTTGCAAATAGGCGGTTTGTTCGGCTTGCGACAGACCGACGGGGCGGCACGTTGCAAGCATATTCTTGTGAGTGCCAAACAGTTGGCGAGTCTGCTCAAGCGTCAGGCCCGACTCCTCAAGTCGGATTTCGACCATTTCCGCCCCTTCAACCAGACGGCAGATGCTGTCGTAACCCTTTTGCGCCACCGAACGGCATAATGCTGTCATAACTCTATCTGTTTCAATTCGTTAATATCAATTTTCTCAATCACCACATCGCCAATTCCGCGCATCAGCACAAAATTGATTTGCGAGCCTTCGCGCTTCTTGTCGAGTTCGAGAGCGTTGTAAATGGCTTGTTTATCGCCAGTTATCACTGTTGGCAGGTTCAGTTTGCGCAACAGCGCCACAATGCGGTCGGCATCGACCTGCGAGAGTAGCCCGCGCTTGACCGAGAGCCGTGCGGCAACCACCAGACCAAGGCTGACAGCATAGCCGTGACTCACACCAAGCACCTTTTCGGCTGCGTGGCCGTAGGTGTGCCCAAGGTTGAGTTTGCGGCGCTCACCGTGCTCCTTCTCGTCGCGGTTCACAACGCCCGACTTGATGTTGACCGAATTGTCGACCAGCGTTTCAATGACGTTCATATCGAGATTCAAAGCCTTTTCAGCGTTTTCTTCCAGATATTCAAACATTTGACGGTCGGCAATGAGCGTATGTTTCACAATTTCGGCAAAACCGCTGTCGAGTTGGTCGGCAGGCAGCGTGGTGAGCATCTGCGGGTCGCAAATGACGAACTGCGGCTGATTGAACGTGCCCACCATATTCTTGAATCCCTCGTAGTTGACGCCGTTCTTTCCGCCCACACTTGCATCGACCTGCGACAGCAAAGTGCCTGACACAAAGCCAAATGCAATGCCTCGCTGATAGATTGACGCGGCAAAACCAGCCACATCGGTGACAATGCCGCCGCCAACCGCCAGCACAAAGCCTTTGCGGTCGATTTTCAACTCAAGCATCCGCCCGATGATTTCCGACACGGTGGCAAGCGTCTTCGACTTCTCGCCCAGTCCAATCTCAATTATCGGATAATCAGCGAAATACTTACCGTAGATGCGGTTGACATTGGTGTCGGTGACAACCACAACCTGCTGCGTGGGCAGATACTTGCGGAAGTTCTTAAAACTCTCGCCCACAAGTATTTGCGAATCACCTTGCGCTCCGTGGATTGTTGTTGTTTTCAATGTTTAAAAGTTTAAAAGTTTAGCGCTTCGCTGTTGAGAATGTTGAGTAAAGATAGTTTAAAGTTGAACAGGTTTAAAGTTTAGCGCTTTACTGTTGAGAATGTTGAGTTTTTCGTTTTCTCTCAACTTTCTCAACCTTCTCAACCTTTACCCCTTACTCTCAACACTTTACACTCTCAATCCCCATTCATAATCACCGTCTGCTTGTTGATTGACTCTTGGTGAATGGCCTTGAAAACGGTGGAAATGAACTCCTCGCTCAAGTTGTGTTTTGCGCCTTTTTCAACAATGCGGCTAATGATTTCGTCCCAGCGTGACGGCTGTAAAATGGTGATATTGTGCTCTTTCTTGTATTGGCCAATGGCTTCGGCAACCTTCATACGCTCGCCCAGAGTCTTGAGCAAATCCTCGTCGAACTTGTCGATTTTCAGACGAAGGTCGTCCAAAGTCTCCTTCTGCGCTTGGTCGAGTTCCACATTACGCAAAACCAACGATTTCAGCAATTTACCCAAATCTTCGGGTGTCAGTTGCTGCTTGGCGTCGCTCCAGGCCTCCTTCGGGTTGCAGTGGCTCTCGATAATCAGGCCGTCGTAGTTCAGGTCGAGCGCTTTCTGCGACACTTCCTGAAGCAGTTCGGTGCAGCCCGAAATGTGCGACGGGTCGCAAATCATTGGCAAGCCAGGCATACGGCGGCGGAACTCAATGGCCATTTGCCACTGCGGAACGTTGCGGAAGCGCGTCTTCTCAAACGACGAGAAACCGCGGTGAATGACGCCCACTCGCTTGATTCCTGCGCCCATAATGCGCTCAACGGCGCCCACCCACAACTCAACGTCGGGGTTCACAGGATTTTTGATAAGCACAGGAACGTCAACGCCTTGCAGAGCGTCGGCAATCTCTTGCATTGCAAACGGGTTGGCCGACGTGCGGGCGCCAATCCAGAGAATATCAACTCCAGCGCGCAACGCCTCGTAAACGTGCTTGAAGTTGGCCACTTCGGTCGATGTGAGCAGACCAGTCTCGGCCTTCACGCGTTTCAACCAGGTAAGTCCTTCAGAGCCAACACCTTCGAACGAATTCGGACGGGTGCGCGGTTTCCAGATTCCCGCACGGAAAATCTCAATGCCCTGCTCTTTCAGGCCGCGGGCGGTTGTCAGCACTTGCTCTTCAGTCTCGGCGCTGCAAGGTCCTGCAATCACCACAGGACGCTTTGTGTTCTTTATAATTCCCCACGATTCAAACGGGGTTTCGGTTGTGTTCATTTTTTTCAGTTTTTTTTGACTTCGGACTTCAGACTACCGACAACCGACGGCGTTTTTGGTGAATCGGCCAATCGGTGAATCGAATCCTAAATTGTTAATTATTAATTGTTAATTCATTTTTTCCGTAAATCGGACGCCATTTTTTATTGGTGTTTGGTGTTAGGTTTTGGGTGTTGGTTGGGGCGAAAAATTTTTCGCACCTTCTATTGCCTTTTGCCTAATGCCTAATGCCTTCTACTTCAGCACTCTGCGAATCCTATTGGCCTCGTCAATCATATTGTAGACGGCCTCGTTATTGTCGTCCTCCAGATTCTTCTTAAACTCCTGAAGATATTTAATATAGGTGTCGAGCACGATGAGCACGTTGTCCTTGTTCTGCTCAAAGATAGGCTGCCACATAGCCGCCGAACTCTTTGCCAGACGCACCGTCGAGTCGAAACCGCCCGACGCAAGGTCGAAAATGTGCTTTTCGTTCTTCTCCTTGTCCAAAACGGTGAGCGCCAGCGCAAACGAACTGATGTGCGAGATGGCCGACACGTAAGCCGTGTGCACGTCGTGGTTGGCGCTGTTCATAAAGATGATGCGCATATACATTGCCTCGTACATTCGGCGCACCAGGTTCACAGCCTTGATGTCGCTGTCCTCGGTGTCGCACAGAATGGCCACCTTGCCAGCGAACATTCCAGCCTTGGCTGCCCACGGGCCCGAATACTCCGTTCCTGCCATTGGGTGCGAAGCCACATAACGCTGACGTTTAGGATGATACTTCACCCAATCGCACAACTTGCCTTTGACCGAACACATATCGGCCACCACCTGATTGTCGTTCACAAGGTCGAGAACCTTCGGAAGCACCTTCAGCGCCGCATTCACTGGCACGGCCACCAGAATCAGGTCGGCGCGCTTCACACCGTCCTCCAACTCACAAATCTCGTCAACAAGCCCGATGTGCTCCGCTCCAGCGGCGTTTGTCGGGTTGCTGTCAACACCGATGATTGAATCAGCAAACTTCTGCTGACGAATGTCGATTGCGGTTGAACCGCCAATCAAACCCAAACCAATGATTGTTACTATCATAATTATTTGATTTATTGATTTTTATTTATTTTTGATTTCTGATTTTCGATTTTTGATTTTCAATTGAACACAGATTTTATTGTTTCTAACCGATTTTATCAGATTCAATCAGAATAAGTTTTCGGTTAAAATCGGATTGAATCGGTCAACGATTTTCTCACCATTCTGCCTTCATTTTCAATTTTCAATTTTCAATTTTTAACTCCTAATTCCTAACTCCTATCTCCTAACTCCTAATTATTAACCGACGCCCCTTTGTACTCACCCAAAACCGACAAGTTCGACACAAGATTGAGCACACGGCTCGTGGCGCGGTCGAAATTGCTGCGGTCGCTCCACTGCAAATCAACATAGAATGCGTATTGGAACGGACTGCCCAGAATCGGCAGCGACTGAATTTTCGTCAGGTTGATGTTGTTGTTCTTGAACTCCGCCAGCACGTCAACCAGCGAGCCAGGCTGATGCGTCAGTTCGAAGCAGATTGACGCCTTGTCGTTTTCAGGCGAATCGACCGCCGTGCGGCTGATGGCCAGAAAGCGCGTGTAGTTCTTCTTGTGAGTCTGAATCTGCGCTGCAAGTATCTGAAGGCCATAGAGTTCGGCCGCATACTCGCTTGCAATGGCCGCCGTGTGGGCGAGTTTCTCCTCGGCCACCTTCTGCGCCGCCGATGCCGTATCCGACCAGTTTATCATTTTGATATTCGGATAGTTATCGAAGAAATCCTTACTTTGCTGAATTGCGATTGGGTGCGAGTAAACCTCCGTGATGTCCTCAATGCGCGTACCAGGCAGAGCCATAAGGTTTTGCGTGATGTGAAGGTTGAGTTCGCCAATCACCTTGAGTTTCGAGCGCTTGAGCAGCAGGTAGTTCTCCAAAATGCTGCCCGCAATGGTGTTCTCGATGGCCACAATGCCGTAATCGGCTGTGCAGTCCTCAACAGCGCGGAACAAATCGCGGAATTGGTCACAGTTGACCGTCTCAATATCAGCACCGAAATACTGCCTTGCGGCTATTTCGTGAAAGGCTCCGTTCACTCCTTGAATTGCGATTTTCATATTCATTTTCAAAAAAAAAAGCCCCGCAAAACGCGGGGCCTGTATTCATATCAATTACACGAACATTACCCCGCCTCAATTACTGAAGTAGTAAAAGAAATAATAAGCGAAGTATGACGGTGTGTTCAACATTGTTTTCTGTTTTTAACGCCGCAAAAGTAATAGGAATTTCAAAAGATGTTCGGATGATGAGAGATTTTTTCGTGCGAATACGTTCAAAACGTATAGTTAACCATCACACACATATACAACTATCTGTTTTTCAGCAACCCAACCACCTCATCAGGCGAGAGCAACTGTTGTTCGCCCGTTTCCATATTCTTCAGCATCACCTTGCCCCCATTCACCTCATTCTCACCCACCACGGCCACAAACGGGATGTTGCGCCCGTTGGCGTACGACATCTGTTTCTTCATCTTGGCTGGCTCAGGATAAAGTTCTGTGCTGATGCCTGCCGCGCGCATTTTTGCAACCACGGGCAGACACCATTGCTGCTCGGTTTCGCCGAACGTAACAAACAGCAGTTGAGTTGATTGCGTTGCCGACTGCGGGTATAGATTGAGTTGGTCGAGCACGTCGTAGATGCGGTCGGCACCGAACGAGATGCCAACACCCGAAACGCCTGGCATTCCGAAGATTCCTGTAAGGTCGTCGTAGCGGCCGCCGCCAGTGATTGAACCAATCTGAACATCGAGCGCCTTAACCTCGAAGATGGCGCCCGTGTAGTAGTTCAGGCCGCGGGCCAGCGTCAGGTCAAGGTCGATTTGCGTTTGCAGGTTGAGCGGCTCAATGGTATTGAAAATGGTTTGCAGTTCAAGAATGCCCTTCTGGCCCACTTCACTATCTTTCAAAACGTTGGCAATCTGCTCAAGTTTCTGGCGATTGGTACCGTTGAGCGCAAGAATCGGCTGTAGACGAGCGATTGAATCGTCGCTCAAACCCTTGTCGGCCAACTCTTTATTGACGTTCTCGATGCCGATTTTGTCAAGTTTGTCGATGGCAACGGTGATGTCCATCATCTTGTCGGGAGCGCCAATGGCCTCGGCAATTCCTGCCAGAATCTTGCGGTTGTTGATTTTCAGCGCCACGCGGATGCCGAAACGCTGATAGACATCGTTAACTATCTGAATCAGTTCAACTTCGTTCATCAGCGAGTCGCTGCCAACAATGTCAACATCGCACTGGTAGAACTCGCGGTAACGGCCCTTCTGGGGCTTGTCGGCACGCCATACGGGCTGAATCTGATAGCGCTTGAACGGAAACTGAAGGTCGTTGCGGTGCTGCACCACAAAGCGCGCAAACGGCACTGTGAGGTCGTAGCGCAGACCTTTCTCCGAAATCTTGTTTGTAACCTTCACTGAATCTTTCGATTGCAGTAGTTCGGCATCGACATTGCCAAGATAATCGCCCGAGTTCAGAATCTTGAACAGCAACTTGTCGCCCTCCTCGCCGTACTTGCCCATCAGGGTTGACAGATTCTCGGTTGCGGGTGTCTCAATTTGCTGAAAACCATAAAGTTTGAACACGCTCTTGATGGTGTCGAAAATGTAGTTGCGCTTAATCATCTCGGCAGGACCGAAATCGCGCGTGCCCTTTGGTATCGATGGTGTCTGAACTTGTGCCATATCTGAAATAATTTAGGCCGCAAATATAAAGGTTGCCGTGTAAAAATCCACTACGGATTTCGGCTCGATTGGAACAAAATTAAAAGGCAATCGCCGCATCATTTTTTTATCGGTTTCATCCAGATTGTGCCCAAAGCAAGGAACGGAATGGCAAACACGTAACAGATTATGCAGATTATATAATCACTCAAAGTAGCATGATAGCCGACATCGCTGTCGAGAAAGCAAACCACGGGGATAACGGCCGCAAGCAGGCCGATAATGAAGAATGCAAGACCTTTGCCAAAATCGGGATTCTTGCGTTTCTTTGGCGGACGGAATGTCTTGGGATACAGCGCCACTTTGAAAGAGTCGATTCCCGCTACAAAAAACACAATTGTTCCCAACAGCCAAAAGGCAAGGAAAAAAATGGCGGTTGCGGGCGAGTATTCTCTTGTGCCATCTGTTGAGTTCAACCAAAGAAAATCGTCAATGCTTATCTCGTGGTAAATCAGTATTATTTCCGCCACTAACGACGCCAAGCCAAAAAAAGTGAAAAGTATTCCCCTCGTCCATGGGTTTTTAATCTCTCTGGAGAATCCGATTTTTCCATTCTGGAACAAAAACATAATTCTCTGGTTTTTAAGTTGCTATTTTATTCAGTCATTCAGTTATTCAATCCCTACATCGGCCATTCCATTGTTTTTTGGGGGTTCGACATTTTTGCCGAACGTCATCAGCAACACTCCAAAAATAATGAACGCCGCGCTTCCGAAGGAAAGAATTATCCACAAAAGACTCTTATTCTGATAATGAAGAATGAAGTGGCGGTCATCTCCATCACCAAATATAGAGTCGTATGTATCCTTGCTGACATACAGCACCATTGTTTTCCTGAAAAGTGGGGCGCGTCCCTGCAGTTCGTGAGTTTCCGACTTGCCGTCGAGGTTGAATTCAACTGTGTAAAAGTGTTTTTTGCCCGCCTTGCGTTCGGCGACAACCGTTCCTTCAACCTCAATGCTCATTGCTTTCTTCTCGCGGTCGCTCAATATTATCACTGTGCCTATTACAATGAGTACCAAACTGATACTGCCCCAAATCTTAAATACGGTCCAGTCGCGCTTAGGCTTTACGGGCTGGCTTTCGGGTTGCGGCTCGGGCTCGCGACTGCGTTCATACACTCGCCCGAGGTTGCGCAGCCTGCGGTCTTTAATGATTATTGCCAACGACGGAATAATGAATGCCGCAGGAAAAGCCAGAAACCCTATAATGCCACCGATTGTCCAGGCTTTATCGGCAATTGTGCGTGCATCAATCAAATTATTGATACCTGCATAAACGACATAACCAACTGGCACAAGCGAGATTAACCCGATAATCAGGAAAATGAATACTAAACCGCGTCTTTGTTCTGAATTCATATTTTTAACGATAATCAACTATTACACAATAATTTACACTTTAACAACAAAGCAATGCTTTCATTCTTTCGGCGGTTTCATCCAGATTGTGCCCAAAGCAAGGAACGGCGCGGCAAACACGAAACAGAGAATGAAGATAAGCACATAATGTGACGTGGGGTGGCTGCCATCTCTATCGAGAACCAAAACCACGGGGATAACCGCCGAAATCAGGCCGATAATGAAGAAGATAAGCCCCATGCCGAAATTGGGATTCCTCGGTGGCTTTGGCGGGCGGACTGTCTTGGGATTCTGCATGAGCGCCTCTTTGAAAAAGTAGATTCCCGCCGCAAAGAACGCGATTGTGCCCAAAAGCCAGAAGACAAGAAAAAAAATAGAGGTTGCGGGCACGTTCACCCAAAGAAAATCGTCAACGCTAATCTCGTGGTAAATCAGTATTATTTCCGCCACTAACGACGCCAGACCAAAAAAGGTGAAAATTATTCCCCTCGCCCATGGGTTTGTAATACTTATGGAAAATCCGATTCTTACTGCCATAATTCGTTGGTTTTTAAGTCCATTTTACTAAAACCACATCATCACTACCAATCAAATTCTCGCTTTATTTTTGTTTTCTTATAAGCATATGTACATAATTCACAACAAGGGTCAGATAAAACTAAATTCTTTGCATCTAATAGAGTAACCATTTTGGGTAGGTTGGTTGGTAAAGGAACCGTTGGTACGACTTTTGTACTATCCACATTAAATCTATACCATAAGTCATTATGAGAATCTGTTTCTGTTGTAATAACACCAACAGCGAGCAGGGCTGTATCATTAAAAAATCCAAATTCAGCATTAGACTTGATATATAAATATTTATAATCATCTGTAATCCATGATTCTCCCATAAAGCCTCCTGAAATTTGTATTAATTCCCAATTCCCCGCAATCTTTATGGATGACGAATCTATAGTTGCACTCTCTTCGTGATTTTTACATGAAAGAAAACTAACAAATAAAACAAATAAGAATAAGTTTGTGATTTTCATATCGCTTCTATGATTAATAAGTACACTTTTCAAACAGATTTCAAATATAGTGGAATAATCCTAAATCTTCACCTCCGCCAACTCATTGATATAATAAAAATGGCAATGTAAAATCCTATGTATAAAGAAATTAGGATTATCGATACCACACCAATCGTTTTGAATAGTTTCGGGCGGCGGGCCATGTAGGCTTTGATTTCTGCCCATTTGGCTTTCAGGCAGGCGACAATGAAGGTCCAGACGCGGTTTATGAGGCTGCTTGGGGCGGGATTGTCGGCAACAGCCAAATCATCGCAAGGCAGGCCGTTATCGATTGGCGGCGCCGACTGCGAATAATCGTCCGTTGCTGGCGGTGTTTCGCGATTGTTCAGTTTACGCTTTCGGCGACGACCGAAGAATATAAGGCCGAAGCCTGCAACAATCAATGCAAACCAGAAAACCTTGCAAGCCGACACGCGGTGGGCAGTGGCTGAATAATCGTCGAACTGGACGTAAGCGGTAACCATGCCGTTGTTTGTGAATTGGAAAAGGGGCGAAACATTGATTGTGGCGCGGTGGCGAATGGTTTCAACGCTATCTATGCTAAAATCGTAATAATACGTTGTGGTCCACGCGATTTGCGCAACCATTCCATCAACACTCTCCACCTCGGCTTCGATATCGGTGTACGTATTTTGAATGTAATTAACTGACGCAAAACACATTATTAAGAGTGCACCCCCTACCGCGGTTAGTACTTTCGGCGGAATTGCCATCAGAGCGCTGCGAATTGTTCCCCATATTCGGCGGTCGGTGATTTCGTGTTGCATTCCTGCTCGCATAATTGATTCTTTTATTGATTAACTCACTGATTGATTTTTCATTCACGCATTCTGTTATTCAATCCTTACCTTGCCCAATCTATTGATAGAAGCAAAACGCCAATGAAAAATCCTATTAACATAGGAATTAAAACTATCGAAACCCAAACAAGCGTTTTGAAAAGTTTCGGGCGGCGGGCTTTGGCGGCTTTCAGGCGGGCGCCAATGCTGGTTCCGCCGCTGGTTGTGGCACGGTTTAGGTCGACAACTGCCAATTCATCGCAATGGCCGTTTTCGCTTGTCGGCACCAACTGCGAAGAATCGTCAGTTGCTGGCGGTGTTTCGGTATTTTTCAGTTTATGCTTTCGGCGAAGACCGCGGAAAAGCAGGTGGCAGCCAAGAATAAACGCGGGAAGCCAGAGGAAAACATGCGAGAACAGACGGCCGATTGAATCGTCGTACCAGAAAATGGTTGTGTTGCCCGACCGAAACACTTCGTATAAATCGAAATCGCACCAGAGGCAAACCAGAAACGGCACCAGTAGAAGCAAGCCTGCGACTATGAAGAACGTCGATTTTTTCTTTGCAATGGCATTGGCAATGCGCTCTCTTCTGGCCTGAACCTGCTGACGGTATTCCTCCGATTGGGCCTGACGGCGTTCCTCTCTGGCTTTGGCGCGCTGCTTGCGCTGCTCCTCTTTGGCCTTGAGGCGTTCCATTTCGGCTTCAGCCTCAAGCACTCTTTGATTATTAAAAACGCTTTCCTTGCCAGGCTTGGCCGTATATGGATTGGAATGGACGGAATCGCCCTGCAAAGTGCTGTCAGTCTGTGTTTTGGTGGGTTTTGAATTCTGTTTGGATTGAGGTTCGGGTTCGGGAACTGTGTAAATTATTTTGAAACCTTTCCGACTTGAATAATACAGAACACGAACAGTGGGAATCAGGAAAATACTACCTATAATGACCATTGCAAGAAATGGCCAAAGCCCGAATATCGTCAGGCATGTGCCCATAACGAAAAATGAGCCGTTCAAAACTATGATAATTATGCATTTATGAACCAACGCCTCTCTGTTTGCGACATCTGCGGTGATTTTCTTTTCCTTGACATTCAATTTAATATCGCCTAAACTAAACGACAACGATACCAATTTGTTCATGTACATATAAATGCCTAAAAAGAGGAACATGCCAGAGAAAGTCATGCAGAAAACAGCCACGGCTGGAGCCGTGCGAATCAAGCCCATTGTGAGGAACCAAACTGTGAGCACTCCCGTGTAGAGGCCAATATTAAGAAAAACGATTCCTGTAGTGCGGCCACCTCCCTGCTTCTGCTCGTGCTCCTGCTCCTCGAGTTCTGGGTGGGCGGCATCTTTCAAAAACTTTATACCCGCTGCAATAAAGCCCAAAACGCCATATGCAATGAGCCACGTTATCATGATAATGGTCATCACGTCCGTGCCCTGCTTAAAGAAAGCGACTGGGAAAACCACTCCAAAAACGAGAAACATGAAGCCGAATAACAGGAAAAAGATTCCTTTTATAGTGGGGTCTTGGATTTCGTGTTGTGTTCCTGTTCGCATAACTGATTCATTTATCAATTAACTAACTGATTGATTAACTTTTACTTCATTCATACATTCTGTTATTCAGTTATTCAATCCTTGTTTTACCATCTTCCGCTTGCGCCACCGCCACCGAAGTGTCCGCCGCCGAATCCGCCAAAACTGCTGCCTCCACTACTGAAACCGCCCGAACTCCGTTTAAAACCACTGCCAGTTGCAGTCCAACCAGCGCCGTACCTCGATTGGTCATCAAAGAAAGGACTGGGGTGCTTGCCGAATTTGATTGCTAATAAGACAACTACAGCAATAAACACAAGAAAGATAAGCACGGCAGCCAAATCGGCTGCGGTGTATTGACGGTTGGGCTTTTCGTTCTTAAACTCGCCTTTGGTGAGCGCAATGCAGATATCGACAGCGCGGTCGATTCCCTCATAAATGGCTCCGTTGCGGAACAGCGGAATCATCTCTTTTTCAATAATCCGCTTGCATGTGGCGTCGGGAATCAGCGGCTCAATGCCGTAGCCCGTCTGAATGGTTACTTCGCCCGACTCGTAGTAGGTTTTCGGCTTATAGACAATGACAATGCCGTTGTCGAAGCCGTTCTGCCCGACGCCCCAACCCTCGCCCAGCCGCTGGCCGAAATCGGCAATGTCGTAGCCTTGAAGGTCGGTGGTGGTGTAGATTAGAATCTGTGTGGAGGTCTCGCGGTTGAAGGCTTCAAGTTTTTCGGTCAAGGCCGAGTTCTGCTCGTCGGTGAAGGCGTTGGCGTTGTCAACCACAAGCGCCTGCTCCGCTGGTCGGCTGAAAATATCGTCATCGGCAAACGAGGTAAACGTTGCCGCTAAAAATGTGATTATGAGCAATATCCGTTTCATCCTTCAGTTATTCAATCCTTCAGTTAATCAGTTAATCAATTAATCAATTAATCAATCCTTGTTTACCAACTGCCTCGTGCTCCGCCGCCACCAAAATGACCGCCGCCGTAACTGTGGCTACTGCTCGAACTGCGAGAACTTCTGCGGCTGCTGCCACCCGACGAACCTCTGCCGCTGCTCACAGTAACACCACTACTGGCGCCAATCCATATCAAAGCCATTAAGGACATAAAAAGAATCGAATATATAAACCGAAAAAGGGGACTCTCGAACCATCTTCTTTCTTTTTTAGCCATATATTCTTTCACCGCGTTCTCGTCGCTTGCGAACTGCATGCAAAGGTCAACCGCCCTATCGATTCCCGAATAATAATGTCCTTTTTTGAACTCTGGAATCATCTCATTGTCAATAATTTGTTTGCAGACTGCGTCAGGCATGAACGGTTCAATGCCGTAGCCCACCTGAATGGTCACCTCGCCGTTTGCGTACATCGTTTTCGGCTTACAGACAATGACAATGCCATTGTCGGCACCCTCCTGCCCAACGCCCCTGCCCTCGCCTAACCTCTGGGCAAAATCAACAATGTCGTAACCATACAAATAATAGGTGGTGTAAATCTGTATCTGCACCGTTGTGGCCCGTTCAAACGAGTCCAACTTGGCTGTCAGAGCCGCAAACTGTTCTGTGGTAAACACATCAGCACTATCAACCACAAGATGCACCTCTGCTGGACGACGGAAAATATCGTCGTCGGCAAAGGTTGTGAGGGTTGCCGATAAGAACGCTAATGCTAATAGTATTTTCTTCATTTTCAATTTGTTATTCTACAATCACTCTCTTCGCCAAATTACCAACTTTCACCACATACACACCTGATTTTTCCATTGGGATTTCCGTGCGGACGCGGCACGCCACGTCCCTACAAATTAAACGCCCCATGACATCATAAACACGGATTTCGTCGGTGGCGTTTTCAACCACGATAGTGCGGCTATGGGCATATATGTTTGTGTTGGCATGTGATTCGGTGACAGAGGTTTGTGTGTTGTTTTCGTTATTGTTTTCACCTTCATTTTCGTTATTGTTTTCGTTCCTTTCGCCCCACAAAAATTCTTTCACACACGCACTTTTAGTAAGTGACGGTTCAGAATGCCCAGCACCGTCAAGGCGATAGAACTTCTTGGTTTCCTTATAGTTGGCACCACAAACATCTTTCGCGTTTTGTTCAAAATCGTCCATATTCTGCAAATACGTTTGGGAATCTTTTGTGCCTGTAATGTAAAGAATGTTCCTCGTTTTGTATTGCTCAACCACGCTTTCGGGCGACAAATTATTCCGTTCTATGTAACTACTTATTGATTCTGCCGTTGAAATTTCCTCAACGTTAAGTGACAGATAATCAGGAATAGCCTTGCACACGAATTTGAAATCTATTGCAGGAAAATTGTTCGGAACAGGACTCAACATTGAATACCGTTGCATCAGCCGTCCGCCTGCACTCATTCCCATAACCCAAACTTCCTTCACATTTGGAAAATCGCACGAAGTAAGCACATATTCAATTATTTGGTCGAGATAATCGAATGCAGAAAGGTTGATTTCAGTTTGGTCAATCAGCATTGAATTGCTTGTGCCGTGCGACTGTTCGCCAGCGAAATAAATGGCATTCTCGTTCCAATCGGAAGTGATAGTTGAACTTGAATAGAACCACGGTGCAATTATCAACGATTTCTTCAAACAATTTGAGCCGTACGACCCAAGTTGCTCATAGGCTGTTTTGAAAAAATCGTCAGGCGAAGGCGGCGAACCGTGGCAGTTAATCACAACACGCTCAATTTGAGAATATTCCGTATATAGCGGAAGATTTGTGTAACAGTTGATTACGCCCAAACCATCGTCGGTTTTGAATTGCTGTAATTTCATCACCTTGTCGAAACTTGCTTGATAATCAGTAAGATTTACACCGATTGTACCATTTGAATCAGTTCCTCCACTGGTTCGTGCTTGCGCTTTTAGAATAATTTGGTTCGGAATGAATCCGAGCGTAAAGTTGTACAATATTGTTTTTGACTTCGAGCCAGCACTGTATTCCGCTTCATCAAAAGAAATTAGTTTTCCGTCAGCATAAATTTCGGCATCTTGCATACACAACTGATTCGCACCGCTGTTGTAGGTGAAACTGATTTCATTCTCACCTTTTACAAAATCATCACTGTTGAATTTCCATATATACGTCGTCCAATCGGTTGTAAAATCGCCTGATTTCCAAACTGTTGAATTTCTTTCTTGAAAATCATCCAAATTTTGTGAGTTTCCACCACCACCGTTATCATCACATTTCTCAATTCCCATCAGATAAAACGACGGCTCATCGAGTGTAATGATTGCCGTGTTCCAAACGGCCCAGAGGTCGTACCAGCCATCGCTTGTATGCCCCCACCCCCAATTGAAATGCACATACGTTTTGTCGCCGACAAAGCGAATGCCATCGATGCACATGGCGTGACCTGTTCCGCCACCTTCGCGATACGCCATCACAATCTGTTTTTTCTGCAAATTATTGAGTATGAACGTTTCAACATCCTCTTTCCCTGCCGATGAATAAATCTGCGAAGTCTTTACAGGATAATATGTTTCAAGCGTTTTGCGAAACGCCGAACTGTTGTGCTTGGGACCCATTGCAGCAAGGCAATACCAGCAATAAAGCGAGGTCATTCGTTTTTCGGCAGTCGTGGCGTTGGCATCCAACTCATTCTGTATCAACGAAAATTCAATTTGTTCGGCATCAAAATCAACCGCTGTTGTTGTGCCGTAATCCTTAAACAGATATGCTGTTTCACCCTTTGGTACAACTTTCAGATTATAAAGCATTTGCGAGAATGCCGTACACCAGCAACCCAAACGCTCAACGCCTGGCGACGGAACGGCATCAAGCAAAAATCCGCTTTGGCTCCAACCCGTTTCGCAGAAGAAATCAATATTGCGGCTATCGCTTTCTGGTTCATTTTCAGTAAGTTTCGTCACAACTGTAAAATGCGGACAATTTGCAGTGTCAGCCAACCATTGCCGAACATACACGTCAGCATCGGCTATGATTACTGTATTTCCGTAAAACGCCTCGCTGCCAATATCGGTGAGCGTTGCTGGCACCGAAAGACTGCGGAGCCGCGTGCAGTGCTTGAACGCATTGATTCCAACCGACTCAACACTTTTCAATGTTGAAACTTCAGTAAGATTCCAACATTTGTAAAACACACTGCGTTCAATGATTTTCACGCTATCCAAACCTATGATTTTCTTCAAATTAGGCATTTCGGCAAACGCATATTGTCCAATATTCACGCACGACAGCGGCAATCTAACTTCTGTGATTTCACGATTGCCTTGAAACAGTTTCTCGGGAATAGACTTCACGCCATCGACGAATGTCAGAACACCATTTTCCAATGTGTAACTATCTGCCAGAATATACTCATTTTCAAGCACATAATTGCGCACATATTCACTTTTGCTGCTCACCACCGTTTGCTTGTTGAACACCAATTCGCCCAATTCAGTGACCGATTCGGGTATTTCAATGGATTTCAGGCTTGAAGCATTAAGCGCATTTTTGTTAATGGTTGTAACGCTTTCGGGAATGGTCAGTTGCTCGATACCGCTATTGTAAAAAGCATGGCTTCCTATGATAGTAATATTATTAGGTATCGTAATGGTTTTCAGCGCCTTGCAACCTTGAAAACAACGCAGAGGAATTTCTGTAATTCCTTTTGGCAAATTGACCGTTTCAAGCGATTTACACCCCCAGAAAATCTGTTGTCCCATCGAGGTAACTCCGTCAGGGATAACAACTTCCTTTAAATTTTCACATTGAAAAAACGCATTGCCCTGAATTTTGGTAACCGATTCGGGAATCACCACTTTGTTGAAATTGTTGTTCTCGCGATAGGCGTTTGTAATGATTGTTGCGGTGCCTTCGGGAATGATAAGCACACTGTCCTGAATCTCTGGATTTTCGATTGCAGACTGCGCCATCAGCGAACCAACCGCCAGAAAAAATATTGATATCAGGTTTAGTATTTTTTTCATTATCAATTTATTATTCAACAATCACTCTCTTTGCCAAATTACCAACTTTCACCACATAAATGCCAGCACCATCCATACGCAATTCAGCACGGACGCAAGGCGTTGCGTCCCTACCAACCAACCGCCCCATAACATCATAAATGCGGATTTCGGTGGGGGCGTTTTCAACGATAATGGTGCGGTTGTGGGCGTATATGTTTATGTTGGCAATTTGTTCTGTGATAGAGGTTTGAGGGTTGGTTTCGTTATTATTTCCACCTTCATTTTCGTTATTGTTTTCGTTTTGGTTTTCTTCCTCTTGATTTTCATTGCCACCTTGGTTCTCATTACCATGATTCTCGTTTCCGCCCTGGTTTTCATTGCCTTGTTCTTCTCCTCCGCCCAAATATTCAACCTTCACGGCTCCTTTCGACTCTGTTCCGCCATCGGTTTTTGCAAGAGCAAGCAGTTCCATTTTTTCGGTTCCTGCGGGAACGGTAATTTCATAAACTATTTTGCTCGGATTATAACCTGCCGTGCGTCTTTCAAAGAAATGCGCAATTGCCTTACCGTCAGCCACAAAGAGTGCATCCGAGAGGCAAAGCATACAAGACCCGCCAGTGTATTTGAATGTGACAGTATAATTGCCAGCACCTTTCAGTTCGCCAGAAAAATCCCAGCGATAGCGGGCGTATGTTTTTGCGAAATCATCCGTTTGCCAACCACTGGTTGATGCCAGTTCTGCGCTGGCGCTCTCGGCAATTATTTGAGCCGTAACCGCCTCTTCCGATTCGGGCAGAAGCACAATTGGGTAATTGTTCTCCAAAGCGTTGTAATAAGCCGCGCTGCCACGCTCCACAACCCACACCACATTTTTCGATGTGATGCTTGAACCAAGTTCCGTCACGCTTGAAGGAATACGAATCGTGTCAATGGCACAACTTTTGAAAGCGTTATCGCCGATTTTCCGAACGCCGTCTGCAATCACAACCGACTTCAAATCTTTACATTCCTGAAACGCCTGATTCTCAATACGTTTTACGCTTAACGGTATTTCTACTTCAGTGATTTTTGTACCGTAAAATGCTGAACTGCTGATTACTTCAACCGATTCAGGAATCACCACTTTTGTAAAATCTGTCTGATTCTTGTGCGAAGTGACACACGGCACACCTTCTGTAATATGCAGAACGCTATCTGTAATCACATCTTCGGCAGGGTCGGGCTTGTGCAACTCTTCGTATGAAAAGCAAGCAGAATTGAAAAGATTTTTGTCATTGTAGGGCAATTCGCCAGCAGCAAAGAACTGCTTGAAAATTGTCGCACCCATCATCGGCCAACATTTTTCTCCGAAACCATTGCCTGCCCCTAAGTTGCACATGTTGCCATCGTTGTGGTTCCAACCCATATTGTGCGAAAATTCATGGAAAAAGCCATGAGGCTCTTTGCTGCCTAAATTACGGTACCAGATATCCAACAGCCAAATACTTGAACCATTTACGGTTCCCAAACCACCGCCTCCACAGCGTCCCAACTTGAATGAATGGACATATGCTTTTTCCAAAAGAGCGTCCATCTGTTCCTTTGTAAGGAATTGTGTTTGAGCCTCATCGGTAACAAACCATTTTTCCTCAACGCCCTTAAAACACAACTCTCTATACTCGCTGCTCGCAATCACGTAGGCATAATTGCAGATTGTGGCTATCCACTCGCGACAATCCACTGGATACATCGGATAAAGAGGATTTGTTTCGGTTGCAGTTGCGGTTTTTCTGATAGTTCCTCCATTGAACTTAATCGTCCAGTCAATTGCTAAATTCGTAAGAACCTGATATAATGAATCGTCGGAACTGACAGAAAAATCATCAGGCGAAGTTGTGCCATCGGCCTCGCAAAGCACCGTACGCGTCAAAGGCTGAATTGTTTTATTGCTGATTATTGCTTTCCCATTTTGACTGACAGTGACATTTCCACATGGCTCTAACAAAAATGAAGTAAGTACAATCTTGTCGTCAACTTCCTCGATTTTAAGCGGTTGCTGGACTTGAAATTTGTACGAAGTCCAATTGGCATACGAATCATCGTCGCACAAAATCCGTGTGAAATCCTCCTCTATCTTCTTCGATTTGTCTTTTGTGTAAACATTCAAGTCTGCAAGTACGCCGCACAGATAGTAGCCGTTTGCTTTCGCCCATTCGTCGGCGTAGGTGCCACGCTTTATGCGAAGTTTTGTATTGTCGTTGAAGGCGTTTTCGCCGATTTCCGTAAGGTTGTTGTTCAAATCGATGCTTACGACTGGACATTTTCGAAGACCTTCTGCTGCAATCTTCTCAACATTAAACCCAAGTTTTATGGTCTGAATGTTCGGACATTCAACGCTCATCCGACTTATGACCGTATTGCCCGAAAAGTTCAGTTCCGTTATACTATCGGCATATTGCTCGTCAATATCAATAATATCAATCAGATAATTGTTTTTTTGCGCAAGATTGTAGGACTCATTTCCTGCATAACAATGAAAAACTCTGGTGTCTTTATTGTTCCAATAGAGTCCGTCGGGATTAAGTTTCGTAACATATTTCGGCAAGGTAACCGAATTCAATTTCAGGCAATTATAAAAAGCGTACACGTGAATTTCCTCAACACCTTCTTCAATAATAACTTCCTCAAGATTACTACAGCCCGAAAACGCTCCCTCGCTGACAACTTTGACATTTCCTGGTATCACAACTTTTTTCAGCCCCGTATTTTTTCTAAATGCATAAGTACCAATCTTTTCCAACGTTTCGGAAAAACGAATTTCAGTAATGGACTCATTATTGTCGTATTGTTTGTCGTTAATTTTCTTCACACTACTACTAATATACAACACACCGTTGTCAAGGATATTGTATTTTGCCGTTGCTAACCACTGTTCTTTTGTTTGAGCAGGCTCATTTTCAGTAAGTTGCATCCGCGTATCAGTGTTGTAAAACGCGTGCGCCTCGGAATATTTATCAACGCGAATTGTGGTGAGGCTGTCGCAACTAGAAAAAATCTCGTTGCCAAACTCCGTAACGCTTGCAGGAATGGTGATTTCGCTGATTGCCGTGTTTTTGAAAAGCCTGTAACTCAAATTTTTAAGGCCATCGTGCAGAATTACATTTGTGAGCGATGTGCAGTTTTGAAATGCCGCGTTGCCAATGGTGTCAACCGAAGCGGGTATTTCAACTTCTTTGAGTTTCGAACAACTGTGAAATGCGAGAGAGCCGATTTTTTTCACCGACTCGGGAATCACAACTTTGTTGAAATTAGTTTTGCCGTAGTAGGCTTGACTTTTTATTGATGTTGTGCCTTCGGCAATAAACAAAACGCTGTCGATGATTTGGTTTTGCGCCAACAACGAGCCCGCCGCCAGCATAAAAGCCGCAATTAAAACGAATATCTTTTTCATAATCAACGATTTATTCAGTCACTCAATCCTTTAGTTATTCAGTTATTAAATCTACCAACTTCCACTTGCACCGCCGCCACCAAAACTACCGCCGCCGTAATCGTCAGAATCGTCAGAATCGTAGTCTGACGAATCATAATCACTTGAATAGTAGTCACTTGAATCTGAACGCGACGAATACGAACCACTCGACAAACTGACGCTATTTGGGTGTTTTTTTACGTATAAATATTGTATTCCAAAAAAGGGAGCGAATATTAAAATAAGAATTAAAATATCTTTTAATGTAACGTCACTGGAACTGCTTCCGCCGCTGTAATCGCCACTCGTTTTTTTGTTGTAATCGTCAGCCGAGAATTCGCCTTTGGTGAGCGAAATACAGATATCGACGGCTTTATCAATTCCTTGATAAACATTTTCTTCGCGAAAACATGGAATCATCTCATTTTCAATAATCCGCTTGCAGATTGCATCGGGAATCAACGGCTCAATGCCATAACCTGTCTGAATGGTCACCTCGCCTTTCTCGGTTTCGGTTTTTGGCTTGTAAACAATGACTATTCCGTTGTTGAAGCCTGCCTGCCCTACGCCCCAGCCCTCGCCTAGCCGCTGGCCAAAATCGGCAATGCTGTAACCTTGCAAGTCGGTTGTGGTGTAGATTTGAATCTGCGTGGATGTGGCCCTATCAAAAGAGTTAAGTTTCGCCGTCAGCGAATCCACTTGCCAATCAGAGAAGACATTGGCATGGTCAACAACAAGATGTTTTGTTGACGGACGTTGGAAAACATCATCATCGGCCAACGTGGTGAAAAACATGGCCAAAAACGGCATCAGCAAAAATATCTTTTTCATAGTCAACAAATTATTCAGTTATTCAATCCTTCTGTTATTCAGTCATTTAAACTACCAACTTCCGCTTGCGCCTCCACCGCCAAAATGTCCGCCGCCATAACCGCCCGAACGTCCGCCACTTGAATATGATGACCCCGAACGACCTGGTGTGACTCGGTCTGGGTGTTTATTGGCATATCTGGTTGATAGTATTACAGAAACAATCAAAAAAACAAAGAAGCAAATGACAACGATATAATCTCTTGCTGTCAAATCATCGTAACTGCTTCCGCTACTGTAATCGCCGCTGTAATCACTGCTGTTACTGCTACTGGTATATCCGATGTAATCGACAGCCGAAAACTCGCCCTTTGTGAGCGATATGCAGATATCGACCGCATTATAAATTCCCTGATAAACACTATCTTCACGAAAACATGGAATCATCTCATTTTCAATAATCCGCTTGCAGATTACATCAGGAATCAGCGGCTCGATGCCATAACCTGTCTGAATGGTCACCTCGCCCTTCTCTGTTTCGGTTTTTGGCTTGTAAACAATGACTATTCCGTTGTCGAAGCCTTCCTGCCCCACGCCCCAGCCCTCGCCCAGCCGCTGGCCAAAATCGGCAATGCTGTAGCCTAGCAAGTCGGTTGTGGTGTAGATTTGAATCTGCGTGGATGTGGCTCTATCAAAAGAGTCAAGTTTTGCCGTCAGCGAATCCACCTGCCAATCAGAGAAGACATTGGCATTGTCAACGACAAGATTTTTAGTTAACGGACGTTGGAAAACCGCATCATCGGCCAATGAGGTGAAAACAACGGCCAAAAACGACATCAGCAAGAGTATCTTTTTCATATTCAACTTATTACAAATCATTAAATTATAATCCATCGCATAGCGACGAAACAACAAATTTAAGAATTGTTCAGTGAAGTTCAAAAATAACTATTCGCGTACTCGATTGACCGCTTATGTGGGCCACGGCCCGCATTATGCCAACGTAAAATTTTGATATAGAATTTATTACAAATGCAAATACCGATAATAAAAGTATGCCAGAAGCCCCACGAACATAACTGAGAGAATCATTACGCTCACGAATTCTGATTTGAATATGGATTCCAGTAGTTCGATTCCAAACATGTACGATAGAACCATGAACGTGACCAAAATGAGGAACATATTCGCCAATGGGTATTTGATTTTGGTTGAGCGGCATTCTGAGGGGTGCTTTTTATTGCAGAAAATCATTTTGTGGGCGCTTGTCAGTTCGCTGTACATCAATATTTTGGCATTATACTCAGCATTGTCGAAATTATACTGCACCTCAACCCATTTCTCGTTGACATAAGTCGTGCCTCCTCCGTGGTATTTGCTGCCAAAAATAGGAACAGCGCGCGTTTTTACTGAAACACCCATAACCGTTGCGGGAATCTCGACATACCGCGAGGCATCAATCCATTCCAACGCAAAAAGTCCTATGCATATCACAAGAGAAAGCCATCCTCTGTTGGATAGCGAATCATACAAGTCTCTTGCTTTCGATGACGTTGTTATCTTGGGTTTCTTTTTGGGCTTATTCCCTTTATTTGTAGAGAAATACGGATCATTGACCACCTCATACTCCCTGTCAACGGGGCGTGGGAATATATGGAACCATTCGGTATCGCTGCTTTTGGTCTTCGGCTTGCTGCCATTCACTGACGATTTTGGTTTTTGGACGTTTTTCTTCTTTTTTGCCATAGATATTTATTTTCTTGTAGATTATCTAAATAGAATCATTATAACTGCCCCCGCAATGCAGCATGCAATGAGAAACTTATGCAAAATAGGCCACCAATACTGGGTTGAACGGCACTGCTGCGGGTTGTTTTTGTTGCAGTAAATAGTTGTGTGAGTGCCGTATAGAGTTGTTGTTATTTTTATACTGCTTTGGTATTCCACACTGTCGAAGTAGTATTGAACCGTAGCGCGGTATTCATCAACATGATAAAGGCCGTTCGAGGACCTACCCCCGAATATTGAATACGGGTGTTTGATGACTGACACGTCGGTGATTGTTGCAGGAACTGCCACATAGTGGCTGGCATCGGTTACGTCGAAAAGTAAACCGATAAGGCTTACTAGAAAGGTTGCCACCGCGCCTATAAACACAGATTTCGACCTCTTGCGGGCACTCTCTATCTTCATTTCCTCCAACTCCTTGCCTGCTTTGGCAAAATCACTTCCCGACGGACATCTGTAATGTTGCGACTCGCCTTCAGGGTCAAGCCATTTTTTATGCTTTTTGCGGAACGAAGCCGCCCGTCTTTTATCTATCTTGCCCATTGTTTGGTGGTTAATAATTCACCTCAATCCACATCCTCTTAAAATTCTGTCCTTCAATCCTTCGGTTATTCGGTTATTCAGTTATTCAATCCTTCAGTCCATCAATTATTGTCCCTTCCTGCCTCATACGATATGGCCAACTCATCAATTCCATTGTAAGTTTTGGTTTCGGCATCGTCGCTGAACGTGAGAACCGACACTATAAAAATGATGAACGCCGCACATCCGAACAATAATAATATCCACAGCAGACTCTCATTCTGACAAAAAAGAATGTGGTGACGCTCTTCTTCGTCAAAACTAGAGACATAAGTTTCCTTGCTGACATACAGTTTCATCTTTTTCCTGAAAAGTGGGCCATACCCATGCAGTTTGCACGTTTCCAACTTGCCGTCGATGCTGAATTCTACTGTGAAATTAATGCCATCCGAGAGTCTGTCGATAATCGTTCCTTCAACCTTAATGCCCTTTGCTTTTTTCTCGCGATTGTTCAATATCATCACTGCTCCTATTGTAATGAGTACCAGGCTGATACCGATACCAACCTTAAATATTAGCCAGTCGCGTTGGGGCTTTTCGGGCTGCGGCTCTGGCTCGCAACTGCGCTCATACACTCGCCCGCGGTTACGCATCCTACGGCCTTTAATGATTATTGCCAGCGACGGAATGATGAATGCCGCAGGAAAAGCCAGAAGCCCTATCATGGCACCGATTGTCCAGGCTTTATCGGCAATCGTGTGTGCCTCAATCAAATGATTGATACCTGCATAAACTACATAACCAACAGGCACAAGCAAGATTAGCCCGATAATCAGGAAAATCCATACAGAGCCGCGTGTTCGCAGTAGGTTCATTGTTCAAATCCTATATGCACCATCATTCAGGAGCATGATAGAAATAGTTCGACACAGCGCCTTCAGCAAGTGTATTACCCTGAACCACATAGTTTTGGTAACTTGAACCTTCTTCTCCTCCATTGTAGGTGTATAGTGTCAGAAGTCCATTCTCGATGGTTGCGAATAACACATCGTAGCCATAGAATTCGCCTTCGTCGCCTTCTCGCCATGTTGAGAATTCATCCCACTCACGCGGAAAATCCTTGGTAATGGTCGTGCCATCTGACTTCACCAGAGCAACTGCGCCCAACGCCTTATTCTCAACAGTTTCGAACTGTATAACATAATAATTGTAGTCACCAATTATGGCATCGAGTTTGAATTTTATGGCTTTCTTGCCGTACAGTTTTTCGAATTTTGCCTTCACGTCGCGTACATCAACAGGAGCCTCTTCAACATCAAATTTCTTGACATCGAGCAATTTTGTCTCATTCTTGAATTTCTCGTCAACCAAAAGAGGAGTTCCCCAGAACACATCGTACTCGCTTTGCGGATTGGTCAGGAGTTTGCCTTTCTGCATTTCGTAATACCAACCGCGACAATTGTCGTAGTTGTATGGCGTGTCGCGACCATTATCTGCATCTTTGTTTCCCTCTTGAAGTCCTTTAAAATCAACCTTATAATACTTGCCTTCGTAGAGAATGTACTTGTAGTTTTTCAGATAGTCGGGAGCATTGTCGACCGAAACGCTATTTGGCTTAACCAAAAATTTCGAACCGTCTTCGTTAGCCAGCAGAAAAATCGGCTTAAGGCTTTTGTTATCAGCGTTTTGCGACACAATTCCCGAGGCTTCGCCGTTTGCTGCCGACTCGGCGTCCGTACCGCTTGTAACCGATTCAGTATCAGTTTTTTTTGCAGCATCGCCGCCTTTATTCTGTTTGCCCGTGCAGGCTGCAAGAGCCAATATGCAAATGGCTGGGATTAAAAGTTTTTTCATTGCTTAAATAGTTTTTAGTTAATATAATACGCTTATTATCATTGTTTTATAAATTTATCACCATCCCAATTGTATTTCAGCGGCTTGTTGTCGGGGTCGATGACAAAATGTTCGCCATCCCAACTATAAAGCAGCAGCGGGAATTGAAACCCTTCATTTTTTAATTTTTGGAGCGGTTCGGGCAAAATCTCTTCGTTGCGATTGCCAAGCCACATCACATTGAGCCAATTGTTGTTTTCGTTGTACAAGTAATCAAGGTGTGTTTCGATTTCCTTTACCAAGAGGTCGTAAATCTCTTTGGGAAATTGGTCGGCATTGGCATAAAAGTCGTTGATTGTAGGCTGTGGATAGAGTTGTGATTTGGGTATTTCGGTAATGTTGCCGTCTTTGTAGAGAAGTGTGTAATTTTTGCTGTTCTCATCGTACACGCTAGTGCAGAAGAGGATGTAGTGGCCGCCTGTTTTGATGGGGAGACTTGTCATTCCGATGGGTTCTTCGATTTTGTCGCCATTCCAATATTTAAGGATTTCGCTGTTGCTGTCGTCGATGTCTTGTGTGAGTTCGCGCAGGTCCATTTTGTCGAAGATGTCGGGACGCTGCTCGGAGATTGCTTTGAGGATGTCGATGGCAAAACCGTTCAGTTTTGCGGCAATGTCATTCTGTACAAATTGGCGGCCGTCCCACTTGTAGATAATGCTTGGGAATCCGCCGTCGGAGGTTCGTCCTGTTTCCTCCAAGGCTTTTGAGTTGTCGGCAGTATAGAATTTCACTTTCACCTTGTCGCCTTTCTTGTATTCGTATTGCAAGTTGTTGGCTATTTTTTCTTTTAATACGGCAACTGCATCGGCAGGGTATTGAGTGTAGATGTCGTAATAGAAATCGTCGATTGTTGGGCACGGCAAAGTGTTTTTGGTGTCGGTCTTGGTGAGGATGTCGTTTTGGTATAGCCAAGTGGTGTAGGTGTTTGGCTGACAATCGTCGCCGTGCGGCGCATACTGCAGCATCACCATGTACCCGCCATCGTCATGAGGGAAACAATACATCGAGCACTCACCTTCGCTGACAGAAAAAGACAGTTGCTGTGAATCCTCATTTCCGCGCCAATTGATGTTTTGAAAGTCATCTGCGGTAACTGGAGAGTTGTCCGTTTGCGACATTTGTTTCAGAATATTGCAGGCAAGACCTTGAGGTTCAGAATCTTCGTCTTCTTCATCTTCCAAGTAGTATGCCCTCATGCGGTCGTAGTTTGCCTCATAATCATCATCGGTGGGATGATTGGCAAGTAATTTGCGACGGACGTTTTTCCATCGGTCGGCATTCTTGGGAATGAAATGCCCCACACCATCGATTATCAGATATATGACGGGGTATTCATATACGTTGGCCTTCTTGCCCGATTCGAGCACAAACTGCTCCAACTTCTCAACTCTCACGCTTGAAACCAAATTGACAGTCAGTTCAGGCATTTGGTTGTTTGCCTTGGTGTAGAAGATCCAAAAGTAGGCGAGATCGGAACCAACATCTTCCCTGCTCCCTTTGAGGTCTATCTGCGCCGAGAGTTCTTTTGCGCCACTGTAAAATGTAATGCGGTCGCCTTTGATTACGATTTTTTCTGTTTCGAAAATTGCTGACGGGATGTTTTCGTCCACGGTTGCGATTTTCTCTATTTTCAACTCGCCAAACACCATTTCGGGCAGCGCGTCGGAGGCTGTATATTCAACAGCGGACTCCGAATTGTTTCCGCCATTGTTCTGCTTCTGCCCACCATTGCAGGCCAGCAACGCCAATGCGCAAAAGGTGTAGATTAAAAGGTTCTTCATTTCTTTAATAGTTTTTGGCCGAAAGTATTGATTATTATTGTTTTACAAAATCTTCACCATTCCATTTGTACCAAACAACCTCCTCCTCTGCGTCGGTATCGCGAACCACTGATAGTTCGTCAACACCGAAAGAGTTTGATGTCAGATACCTTCCGTCTTTTAAAAAGTCATCAGGGAAATAGTTGTCGCGTCGGGTAATGTTGCTGCCATCGAAATCGTAAACTGTGAGACGGTGGTCGGGGTTGTTGCTCGATGCCAAATAGAAAAGCACAAACCAAGAGCCGTCGGTTTTTGGATAGCAGGCGGCTGTCTCAGTGAAACCCTCCACTCCTTCAGCCACATAAACCGCAACATTGCCGCTTTCTTCTTTTATCCGTTTGAGATTGCCTGCAATCATTTCTGCCGATGGCACTTCATCGCCTTCGAGCCTTCCTATCGGGTCGTAACCTTGCAGAATTCTACGCCAAAAACGCATGGCGATTCCATCCGTAACTTCTTTTGGCACAAACTTTTCGCCATCCCAAGTAAAATCGATTTTCTTCAAAAGGTCGGCGTAAAAATTATCCGCAAACTCGTATTCCTTAACGGTTGGCGTTATTGTGCCGCTGCTTTTATCAATTTCATATTCAAAATTGCCTTTAGAGTACTCTTCTTTCAGTGCTTCGACATCCTTTTCGCGGCCTTCGCACTTCGATTGGTCAATCCAGTCATCCAGTTTTGGAACGGGCAGCGCACCATTGGCGCGGTGAAGTTCGCCATCCACAAAAGAGAATGCTCCGTACCATCCATAAAAACCGCCTTCCTCAACCTGAACACACTCAAAAACAGTCAGGTAACCGCCTTTTTTCATGGGATAGGCATAAAAATCCTCATCAATGGAACAATACTCGCCGCATTTTTCCTTGTCGGATTTGTGATAAAATGTTTTTTCGGGCGACTGCGGAAGTTTGTTCACAAAATAGATGAAATCGTCAGGAACGCCCGCAAGTTCGTCCTCTTCCTCCTCAACAAGTTCTTCGTTTTCAGATGGTTCTGCAGATGTTCCCATTGCAACAGTATCGGCATTTTGAGCATTGGTTTCTCCGTTCGATTTCGGTTTCTGATTGCCCGAGCAAGCAACCAAAACCAAAGCGCTGATTGCAGAAATAATTAAAACTGACTTCTTCATATTCATTTATAAATCACTGTTTTTCAAATTCTTCGCCATTCCAGACAAAAATATCTTCCGAGCCATCGCTGGACAGGAAACTGATTTTATCCTCTTCGTCATCGAGAATCGAATCATAACCATCTTTGCTGAAAGGTTTTAACGCCTTCTGCAACTTGTTTTTGGTGAGTTTTCCGCCTTTGTAGGTGTATTCGGTAATCTGGTTCTCTTCGAGTCTGTAAATGCCCGACCAAGTTTCGCACGCACGTTTGTAAATATCAATCACTTTGTAGCCTTTGCCGTTGCTCAGTTCGAAACATTTGACTTCGCGTGTGCGCAAGCAGTGCGATTCGTTAACATCTATATCATAAATGACATGGTTCTTGCTGTATTTCAATTCTTTTTCTCCTTCGGCATCGTCGGGCAGGCGCTCGAGTTGATTCCAAATGTCAATCATGTCGCAGCCGTTGTAAATATCAGTTATGGTGACCCAGCCGAGCGGCACATCCGACAGTTTCAACAGCGGATATGCTGGCACAGAGTAAGTGGTGTCATGGTCATTGCTGTTGTCGGTGATGGTGTGTTTCAGATAATCGATTTCATAGTACATACAGCCAGCATCTTCTTCCCAACACATTGATTCACTGTAATTAAGCAGATAAAAATCGTCATCCTGATAGTGGAACAAGTATTCTTTTGACGATTCATAACTTGCCGCCACATGAAGATTGCCGTTGACGGCGGATGCAAACAGATCACCATCATTATCGGCGCGGCGAGCAACCAACTTGCGGTTATAGACGCCATGGTTGTCTCTGAAGTATACGGCGAACTCCAATTGGTCTTTGTCATTGATTACCAAATCCTTAAAACCATCGCCATTGAGGTCCGACTCACTAATCCCGTCTTCATCATAAGCATTATAAAGTTGCTCGACACGATAGCCAGAGGCGGCGAATTTTCCGCCATCCGACTCAAAATAACGCAAATCCTCCTCGTAAGGCTTGTGCTTCGAGTCGATTATGTAATTATCACAATCCCAATGATATACGACGTACGGAAAAACAGGATTGTTTTTGTTGGCCAAACCGCTAATCGGTTCTGGAAGTTCGTCGTTTTTATACGGATTCAGCGTCACCGATATGCTGTTGTCGGAGGTGTTGATATAGAATTTGTATGAGAACGGCGAGTTTGCCAAACAGTCGTAGACTTCATTTGGGAACTTGTCGGCATTCGAGTAAAAATCGCTTATCTCAGGTTTGGGCAAAGCGTGACGGATGGTGCCGTGATCGTTGATGGTAAACGATATTCGGCCATCGATATAGTAGACGCCTTCGTTCGTGACCGTAATCTGACCATTATCGGGATTACTGCTGCACGCATCCACAATCACCACATATCCATTATCCCTCTTGACAAAGTAGCACGACCAGAGTTTGTCGGCTCTGCCGTTGACAGGTCGGGCCCAATAGCGAGTGTTGGTGTAATGTGTGGTTTGTTCGGTTGGCGGCTCATTCGTCCAGCATGAGTAGTTTTTCAGGTCGTCAGGCTGGAGGTTGTCGGGAAGCAATTCAAGCCATAAATTGGGTACATGGTTATCTTTCAGAAATTTAAAGACCTCGCAACTGATGGCGCTGAAATCTTCGGTTTCATCGTGCATGGCGGGGGTATCGTCAATTTCCGTCGGTGTGGCCTCGGTTGTTTGCTGTTGCTTGACATCAGACGGCGTCGATTTTTGATTGCCCGTGCATGCCGCCAAAAACAAAGCACAAAAGGCTGGAATAATTAATTTTCGCATTTTATGAGTTATAAATGATAATCCGCAAATATATATGGAATATTCTTATAATCTCATACGATCTTCCCCGCGTTGGCAAAGACATTACCGCCACAATCCACAACTTGCCCGAAGGCAAAAAAGATGTGATTATCAAGTGGAACAGCGTGAAATTCGATGCGCCACAAAAGTGATTTGCCGACTATCAAATAGGGCAATAAACCTTACTCTTTCAGTTTCCGATACTTAATCCGATGCGGCTCGATGTCGCCCAGACGTTTCTTCTTATTTTCCTCATATTCAGAGTATGAGCCTTCGAAGAAATAGACTTGCGAGTCGCCTTCGAACGCCAGAATGTGAGTGGCCACGCGGTCAAGGAACCAGCGGTCGTGCGAGATAACAACGGCGCAACCTGCAAAATTTTCAAGCCCTTCCTCAAGGGCGCGCAAGGTGTTCACATCAATATCGTTGCCTGGCTCGTCGAGCAGCAGCACGTTGGCCTCCGATTTGAGCGTGAGAGCCAAGTGCAGGCGGTTTCGCTCGCCGCCCGAAAGCACTCCCGCCTTCTTCTCCTGGTCGGCACCCGAGAAGTTGAAACGCGACAGATAAGCCCGCGCATTAACAAATCGCCCACCGATTTTTATCTCGTCCAAACCATCGGAAATTATCTGATAGACAGTCTTTTCGGGGTCGATTTTGGCGTGCATCTGGTCGATATAGCCGAGTTTGACGGTCTCTCCCACTTTGAACTCGCCGCTGTCGGGTTTCTCAATGCCCATAATCAGGCGGAAAAGCGTGGTTTTGCCTGCGCCGTTCGGACCAATGACGCCGACAATGCCGTTTTGCGGCAGAACAAAATTCAGATTCTCGTAGAGCAGTTTGTCGCCGTATGCCTTGCTAACATTGTGTGCTTCAATAACATTCGTACCCAAACGCGGTCCGTTCGGAATGAAAATCTCGAGTGTCTGCTCCTTCTCTTTGGTGTCCTCATTGAGCAAGCGGTCGTAAGCGTTCAAACGGGCTTTCTGCTTGGCCTGGCGGGCTTTCGGCGCCATACGCACCCACTCCAACTCGCGTTCAAGAGTCTTACGGCGACGGCTCTCGGTCTTCTCTTCCATCTCCAAACGCTTGGTCTTCTGCTCAAGCCACGACGAGTAGTTTCCCTTCCACGGAATGCCTTCGCCGCGGTCGAGTTCGAGAATCCAACCAGCCACATTATCAAGAAAATAGCGGTCGTGAGTAACGGCAATAACCGTGCCTTTGTATTGCTGCAAATGCGCTTCGAGCCACTGCACCGACTCGGCGTCAAGGTGGTTGGTGGGCTCGTCAAGCAGCAGAATGTCAGGCTCTTGCAGAAGCAATCGGCACAAAGCCACACGGCGGCGCTCACCACCCGAAAGGTTTTCAATCTTCCAATCGGCTGGCGGACAGCGCAATGCGTCCATCGCGCGCTCCAGGGTGCTGTCGAGTTCCCAACCGTTGTGCTGCTCAATCAGTTCGGTCAGTTCGCCCTGACGCTCAATGAGTTTGGTCATTTCATCGTCGCTCATCGGCTCGGCAAACTTCAGGTTCACTTCTTCGTACTCCTTCAGCAGTGCGACAACTTCGGCCGTGCCTTCTTCAACCACTTCACGCACAGTCTTTTGCGGGTCGAGTTGCGGCTCCTGCTCCAGATAGCCGACCGAATAGCCAGGCGAGAAGACAACTTCGCCTTCGAAACTCTTGTCAACGCCAGCGATAATCTTCATCAGCGTCGATTTTCCTGCGCCGTTCAAGCCCAAAATTCCGATTTTGGCGCCGTAGAAAAACGACAAATAAATGTTGTTCAATATCTTTTTTTGCGGTGGAATGGTCTTGCCCACTCCCACCATCGAGAAAATAACTTTGTTGTCTTCAGCCATAACTTTAAATTTTTGCCAAAAATAATGAAATCATCTTGCGTTGCAATTGGTTACTAAATTTCAAAATGTTAGTTTTGCGCCAAAGAAATTGTGACAACAATGAAATTCAACATAAACTTCGGCAGTATCAGCAATTTAGGCAAGGTGAAGGAACACAACACCGACGCCGTTGTTGAGTTTCCGATTGCCGACGGACACGTTTTTGCAGTTTGCGACGGCCACGACGGCGTTGAGTTCGGCGGCGCACTGGCGGCAAAAATCACCACCGAAGAAATCAAACGCTACTTTTTCGACCGCTCGTACAGCAACCTTTCGAACGCCTTGACAAACGCTGTGTCGTATGCCAACTATTGCGTTTTCAATCAGGCAAATACGAATGAGAAATACAACGGCATCGGCTCAACTCTAGCCATCTTGATTGTCCAGAACGACGAAGCCTACTACGCATCGGCGGGCAACAGCCGAATCTACATCCACAAAGACGGCCAGATTGCCCAAATCACGCGCGACCACGTTGAGAACGGCGAAGTGAGCGTGCTGGTTGGCAAAGAGAAAAACATCAAATTCAGCGTCTGCAAGAACCCTATCCAACTCGACGGCAACGAGACATTCCTGCTCTGCTCCGACGGACTGACCAGCCAACTGTCTGACAACGAGATATTTGAAGTTCTGAACAACAGCGATATGTCGTCGGAAATGAAGACCGCCCGCCTGATTGAGTTGGCGAACAACGCTGGCGGCGCTGACAATGTTTCGGTACAAGTAATTGACTTTTCAACAATGACAAAAAAGAAGGAACCGCAGGTGTCGATATGGCGCACAGTGGCCATTGTATCTTCGCTATTGCTCTTTATCATAGTGTTTTACGAAATTTACAAGCACAAGGTGAACGAAGGCGCGCCCGAGCGTCAGACAATTGAGCAAACCGCTGCACCAACGCCAGTAAGCGAGCCCGCCAAGCAAGAGCAAACGGCTGCTAATCAAACCGCTGAGCAACCGCAAGCCGCAAATCAGGCCAACGCTCAAGCCGAAAACAAAAATGCAAAGACTGCCGAGCCCGCCACAAAACAAGCCAAACCAGTGGACGACAACAAGATACACATTCACGTTGTTGAGAAGGGCCAAAACCTGTTCCGCATCGGATTGCGCTACAATGTGCCGCTTGCAAAACTCGAAGAAATGAACGGTGAAGCCGCCACACAACTAATTGTCGGCGCTCGGCTGAAAATCCCCGTAAAGGCCATCCACAAGATTGCCAACGGCGAGACCATTGAATCGATTGCCACACGATACGGCAACCCCGCATCAGACATCATCAAAGCGAACCAACTCTCTGACGGCGAGCAACTTGAAGTGGGCGACGAACTGATTATTCCGCTGTCGAAGAAATAATTGAAGGACTGAAGGATTGAAGGATTGATTGACTGAATGAATAATTTCAACCTGTTAAACTTGTTAAACCTTTCAACCTTCACCGATTCACCGATTCACCAAATAAAATGACCATTTCTGAAACTGAAGAGATTCTACCGCTGGTTGACGACCAAGGTAACGTGATTGGCAAAGCACTGCGCAGCCAATGCCACTCCGACCGCACACTGCTGCATCCTGTTGTGCATCTGCACGTTTTCAACCTGAAAGGCGAACTCTACCTGCAAAAACGCGCCCTGACTAAACGTATCCAACCTGGCAAATGGGACACTGCCGTTGGCGGACACATTGCCTACGGCGAAGAAATTGCCGTCGCCCTGCGCCGTGAAGCCAGCGAAGAAATCGGCCTGACCGACTTTGAACCAGTTGCAATCACAAGTTACAAATGGCAGTCGGCGGTTGAGAG
>JAEEGG010001050.1_pt1 | contig 77488 bp, 64 predicted proteins | sample 9134161 | NCBI WGS metagenome assembly JAEEGG01 (sample SAMN16246543, study PRJNA631951) | gut metagenome | biome: gut microbiome; feature: rumen; material: CR-attached | host: Bos | place: Iran: Karaj | collected 2018-10
CCGAAATGGCCTACCCCTACCCCATCCATCGCAACCTCTTCCCCCACGGCGGCGACTTCCAGCCCGACGGCTACACCACCGAAGAGCAGAAACTCGTCGACGAGACTCGCAAGATATTCGCCGACCCCTCGATACAAATCACCGCCACAGTGGTGCGTGTGCCCGTCGTCGGCGGCCACAGCGAGGCTGTAAATGTCGAATTGTGCTGCGACTACGACCTCGACCAGGTGCGCCGCCTCATCGCCGACACCCCCGGCGTCATCCTCTACGACGACCCCGCCAAGAACCTCTACCCCATGCCCATCCTTGCTCACCACCGCGACGAGGTATGGGTGGGACGCCTGCGGCGCGATTTCTCCCAGCCCAACAGCCTCAACCTCTGGGTCGTCGCCGACAACATCCGCAAAGGCGCCGCCACCAACGCAGTGCAAATCATGGAACAACTAATCAATCGATAACAATGAAAAAGCCCCGCTTTCCACTTTCCACTTTCCACTTTTCACTCTTCATCTGCTCCTTGCTCCTCTTCGCCGCCTGCGGCGGCAAAACCATTGCCGACGAGCAGCACACTTTCGACGGCAACCGCTGGAATCGCTTCACGCCCGAGCAATTCGACTTTACCGTCGGCAACATTGAGAACTACTACAACATTGACATCACCGCCGCCATCGACACCTCCCGCTATCGCTACAGCGAGCTGCCCGTCATGCTCATCCTCAAAGCCCCAGGCGGCGAGGAGCGCCAGTTCTATGGTGCCGTTGTTCTCAAGGACAAGGGACGCTGGCGCGGCGAGATGACCGACGGCTACCGCACAGCCACCGGACGCATACGCAGCTACTTCAGCTTCAACGCCAAAGGAATGCACCACCTCGACGTCAGCCAAGCCACCAGCCAGTACGACCTCGAAGGTGTGCACAGCATCACCCTCACCGTCACCAAAGCCAAAGTGGACTACGACTTATAAAGGTCTGTGAGTCTGTAAGTCAATAAGTCTGTGAGTCAGCGACTCAAAGACTCAAAGACTTCTGAGGAAAGATGATCGACGCCAGCATCAACCCCAACATCGAGCACATCGCCCTTCGGCTGAAAACCATCCCCGAGAGCCCGGGCGTCTATCAGCACCTCGACGCCGAGGGCAATGTCATCTATGTCGGCAAGGCTCGCAACCTACAGCGCCGCGTCTCCTCCTACTTCACCCACTATGACGACAAGAGTCCCAAAATAAAGATGCTTGTACGCTCGGTGTGCGACATACGTGTCACCGTCGTGGCCACCGAAGTCGACGCCCTGCTACTTGAGAACAGCCTCATCAAGCGCTACCAGCCACGCTACAACTCCATGCTCAAGGACGACAAGTCCTACCCCTACCTCTGCATCACCGACGAACCCTACCCGCGCCTGCTCTACATCCGTAAGCACGACACCCCACGCCGCGGCACCTCCGTCAAAGGTCAATACTTCGGCCCCTACCCCAACGGCCGCATCCTGCGTGAACTGCAGGACATCATACGCCAGCTCTTCCAGTACCGCACCTGCGAACACATGGGCAAACGCCCCTGCATGAAGCACCAGATTGGCCTCTGCGGCGCCCCCTGCGCCGGTCTGCAAAGCCGTGAAGACTACCTCGCAACCATCGAAAACATACGCCGCATACTGAAAGGCGATTTCAGCGACCTGCTCGACGACCTCAAACGACAGATGTACGCTGCAGCCGAAGAGCTTCGCTTCGAAGAGGCCGAAGCACTTAAACGCAAATTGCACCTGCTCGAAGAGTACCAGAGCCGCTCCACCGTCGTCGACACCAACGTCAAGGACGTCGACGTCATCACCATCGTTAGCGACGAGACCACCGCCTGGGTCAGCTTCTTGCGCGTCAAAAACGGTGCCATCATCTACAGCATCTGCAACGAGATAAAGAAACGCCTCGACGAGAGCGATGCCGAACTTCTGGCCACTGCCATACCCACCCTCCACGAGCAAAGCCACAGCACCGCCAGCGAAATCATACTCCCTTTCCCCGTACCCGACCTGCCCGAAAGCTACATGCAGCAGAATTCCACACCACGCGGCGACCGCCGCAAACTGCTCGAGCTCTCGCTCCGCAACGTCGAAAGCTACAGGAAGCAATGCGAGCACCAACGTGCCCTCACCCAGGGCGATGCAGCCCCACAGGCCGTCAAACTGCTCGAACGGCTCCAGCGTGTTCTCGCCCTGCCTACACTGCCTGTCAACATCGACTGCTTTGACAACAGCCACATCCAAGGCGCCTACCCCGTGGCAGGAATGGTGCGCTTCACCTCGGGCAAACCCAACCGCAACGCCTACCGCAAATTCAACATACGCGCCGCCGCCGCTGGCGACGACTACGGCGCCATGGCCGAGGTCATCGAACGGCAGTACAAAGGCACCGACCTTCCATTGCCCGACCTGCTCATCGTCGACGGTGGCGAAGGGCAGATGCATGTGGCCAGGGAAGTCATCCTGCGACTGCAGCTCTCAATCCCCATTGCAGGTCTCGCCAAAGACGACCGTCACCGCACCAACGAACTGCTGCGTTTCAACGAACAGGGCGAGATAGTCGTTGTAGGATTGAAACCCACCGACACCGTGTTCCACCTACTGGAACGCATACAGGACGAAGTGCACCGCCTCGCCATCACGTTCCACAAAGACAAACGCTCCAAAGGCACTTTCCGCACCTCGCTCACCGACATCCCCGGCATCGGCCAGAAGACGGCCCATGACCTGCTCCTCCGCTTCGGAAGCGTCAAGCAGGTGGGCATACAAACACTCGAAGACCTCAGCGCAGCCATCGGCCCCGCCAAAGCCCGCCTCGTATTCGACGCCCTACACGACGTGCACTAAATCCACACTGAAATACAACACTTTGCCCCCTGTTCTTTTACTTTTCTAAAAGAACAGTAAAAGAACAGCAAAAGAACAACAAAAGAATCAGTAGAGGAAATTGTTGTATGGATAACGGATGGCATGGATGCGCGACACCTCCTCGTAGAGCATCCTTCGCAGTGCTTCTACATTCTGCCGCTTCGCGGCACTGATGAAAATACTCTTCCCCTGCTTGCCCATCCAACTCTCCTGCAACATCTCCAGTGTCCAATTGGCACGAGTCATCGGACTCAGGTCGTCAGCATCCTTCTCGATAAATGTATATGCATCGATCTTGTTGAAGACCATAATCACAGGTTTGTCGGCGGCACCTATCTCCTCGAGTGTGCGATTGACTGCAGCAATCTGCTCCTCATGGTCGGGATGCGAGAGGTCGACAACATGTAGCAGCAGGTCGGCCTCGACCACCTCGTCAAGGGTGCTCTTAAAACTCTCCACCAGCTGTGTGGGCAACTTACGGATAAAGCCGACAGTGTCGGTGAGCAGGAACGGCAGATTGTCCACCACCACTTTGCGCACCGTCGTGTCGAGAGTAGCGAACAACTTGTTCTCGGCCAGCACATCGCTCTTGCTGAGGAGGTTCATAAGGGTGGACTTGCCGACGTTGGTATAGCCTACCAAGGCCACGCGCACCAACGACTCTCGGTTCTTGCGCTGGAGGGTCTTCTGCGTGTTGATTTTCTCCAGCTGCTGCTTGAGGAGAGTTATCTTCTCTTTGATGAGACGGCGGTCGGTCTCAATCTGCGTCTCACCAGGGCCACGCATGCCGATGCCGCCGCGCTGGCGCTCCAAGTGTGTCCACATGCGGGTCAAACGCGGCAGCATGTACTGCAGCTGGGCCAGTTCGACCTGCGTGCGGGCCGTCGAGGTGCGGGCCCGCTTGGCGAAGATGTCGAGGATGAGGGTGGTGCGGTCGAGGATGCGGCACTCAAGTTCTTTCTCAAGGTTACGTAGCTGGGCGGGCGACAGCTCGTCGTCTACCACCACAAAGTCTACATCCAAGGCATTCTTGTATTCCTTGATTTCATCCAGTTTGCCACTGCCGACATAGGTACGGGTGTCGGGCCGTTCCAGTTTCTGTATCACGCGTTTCAAGGCCACCCCGCCGGCCGTCTCCAGCAGGAAGGCCAGCTCGTCCAGATATTCCTCCGTGCGCTCCATCGTCTGCCCCGACGGACAGACGCTGACCAGCAGCGCCTTCTCTTGCACCGGCGCGGTGCTGAAGGTGTTGCGCTCCTGCGGAGTGGGGCGCTTGGCGGGCGCCTCCTCTGCTATACTATTACGAAACTTGCCTTGCTTATTAGGATTCCAGTTAGAATTCATCGTTCACGGTATCAATTCGGTATACTTTATCGCCGCGGTGAACGGGTTCGCTGGTGGCGAAGCTGAAGCAGTCGCCCTGGTGCACCTCTGCTACGGGGTCGCGGTCGGTGCGGAGCTCCCGCACGGTGGCTCGGTAGACGCCGGTGGTCTCGCCAATCACCATCACCTCGTCGCCCACGCGGAGCGTCTCGTCGGTCTGCAGGTGCACCTCGGCCACGCCGATACGGCCGAAATAGTTCTTCACGGGGCCGAGGTAGACCTTTTGCTCGGTGGCTTGCGAGCCATATCGGTCGCTCCACTCGCCCATCCGGCGGCCGAGATAGTAGCCGTCCCAAAAACCGCGGTTGAAGACGGTGGCCAGGCGCTGCATCCAGCCGTCGATTTTCTCTTTGCTGTAGCTTCCGTCGCCGATGGACTCCACCGCCTCGCGGTAGCACTCGGTGACCGTGCGCACATAATCGGCACTCCTCCCCCGCCCTTCAATTTTCAGTACCCGCACGCCAGCCTTCACTATCTTGTCCAGGAAGCCGATGGTGCAGAGATCCTTGGGCGACATGATGTACTCGTTGTCAATCTCCAGTTCCAGGTCGCTCTCCTTGTCTTTCACTATATACCCCCGTCGGCACACCTGCAGGCAGGCGCCGCGGTTGGCGGAGTAGTTGTAGTTGTCCAGCGAGAGGTAGCACTTGCCGCTGACGCTCATGCAGAGGGCGCCGTGGGCGAACACCTCCACCTGCACCAGCCCACCTTTGGGACCCCGGATGTCGTTGTCGCGGATGAACTGTGTGATTTCAGCCACCTGCTTCAGCGGAAGCTCGCGGGCCGTCACTATCACGTCGGCAAAACGCGCGTAGTAGCGTACCGCCTCGGTGTTCGATACGTTGCACTGGGTGGAGATGTGCACCTCCATGCCGATGCTATTGGCATACGTAATCACCGCTATATCGGAGGCGATGACAGCGGAGATGCCGGCCGCCCGGGCGGCGTCGACGAGGGTGTGCATCTCCTCTATCTCATTATTATATATAATAGTATTCACCGTCAGGTAGGTGTGTATGCCGGCGGCTTGGGCGGTCTGCACGATGCGGGGCAGGTCTCCGACGGTGAAGTTGGCCGCCGAGCGCGACCGCATGTTAAGCTTGCCGACACCGAAATACACGGCGTCAGCACCCCCTTGGATGGCGGCCTGCAGGCTCTCCCACGAGCCCACAGGGGCCATAATCTCTATCTTGTCTCTCATCAAAATTCGCAATTATTGGGGGGAGTTGAAGATGTTAAAGGAATTTGAGACAATGGTGCAGACGTGTACTATTGTCTTTAACTTCTAGCGCGAAGCGCGATAACTTCTTTAATTCTCTAACTTCCATTCTCAAACCCCTCGGTCTTTACCTGTACAGATCTATCACGTTCATCTCGGTCCACTTCGTCGGCACCAGCTTCGTGTCCCGCATCACAGCGTCCATGGTGGTCACGCGCCCGTTGAACACCTGCTCCACAAAGCCGCAGAAGAGGTCGACGCTCCCGGGCAGGAACGACGCCACCTCGTGGCCTACCCCCTCATATCGGACAATCCATATGGGGAAGCCCTGTTTCCTGAAACGCTTGTAAAGCGTGGCGGGACCATAGAGCGCATGGCTCAGCAGCGACGGGAACTTCTTGTAGGCCACTATCTTGTCCTTGGTGCCATGCATCAGCATCGTCGGAGCCGGTGGGGTCATGTACTTCGGCTTGCCCTTGCACATGACGGCTCCCGAATAGGGCACCACGGCCGCCGGCTTCCACCCTGCGGGCAGTTCCGATGCCGGCTTCAGGCCGTTGGCGCGGCAGTAGTCGAGTTGCGCCACGGTGATGGCTCCGGCCGAACAGCCGGTGAGCACGATGCGGTCGGGGTTGATGTCCAGTTCGCCGGCATGGGACACCACCCAAGCCACCGCCGCCGCACAGTCTTCGGTGGCCATATCAATCACCCGCTGGAAAAGGTCGTTCACCTGCGTCAGCTTGCGATGCGAGGCCACCAAGGCGCTGTCCTTCAACCCCAGACGGTAGTCGGGGCTGACCACCGTGTAGCCGCGGGCTGTCAGCTCGCGGGCGATGAGGGTCTGTAGCGAGTCGTCGCGCTCGCCAATCACAAAGCCACCCCCGAAGAGGGCCACCACGCAGGCCTTGTCGCTGCGCTGCACCTCGGGACGGTACACGTCGAGGCGGAGCGCCGAGTCGCGCTCCACAAACCGATAGGTCTGCCGCTCCTGTGCCGAAGCCACCCACGCTCCCGCCACCAGCAATACAATAACAATCCTCTTGATCATATCCTTAAACTATATACTGAAAATTCCCGACAGCTGACACTAAAAACTCAGATTCACTCCCGCGCTCAAGGTGAAGAGGTCGGCGGTGAAGCGGTTGCTTGTCTCGGTCGAGGAGCCGTTGTACAGGTCGCTCAGCCAGGCAAAGCTGCCCCGAAGGCAGAACTTGACCCGCTCGCCGCCTATGCGGAACACCAGCTGCGGCTCCAAAAGAACGCTGGGCGTACGGTAGTTGTAGCACTCGTCAAGCAGCAGGTTTCCCTCCGAGTCGTACTCACGATAGGTGAAGTCGGGCAGGTAGGCACCGGCCTTGAGGCCGAGGGCCAGGTCGATATGGGCACCGGTAAGATCGTGCCAGCCGATATTCACCTGGCCGAAAGGCACGGAGAAGCGCCCCTTGTAGTCGTAGGTGCGCTGGCCGGAGGTGTCGCTCGCATGCGAGGTAGGCCTGCGCCAAGCACCACCGAAGCCTGTCCCCACATAGCCCTCCAGCAAGCCGTGCTCTCCCAGCGGCAGGTAGGCTCCCGGAGCCAACTGTGTGTAGAAGTTCTCGCCTCCGTAGTTGACATGCACTTGTCCCGCCAGCCAGTCGTTGAACCCATGGCTCACCGTGGCATTCACCGTCATCACATCCGGCAGGATCCAGGTCGATGCCGCCAGCGACACGTCGACACGCGTGTCCCCGTCGTGGTTGATGAGCGGAATGTCCACCGCCTGCGGATGGTAGATGCTGCAACCCGTGGTCAGCAACAGGACGGCGACAACAAGTGGTAGATGCTTTTTCATAACCTTGAATTATTATTAAATGAATATATTAACACATTCTTTAACGCCACACAAACCCAATTATTGTATGGGGAGACGATTTTCACCGCATGTTGAAAAAATATTTTGCGGGGTCGTTTTTATTTCGTACATTTGCATTTTCAAACACTAATGATTATAAATACAAACAAACCAATAACATGTCAGAAAATCAGATTGTTAATAAAGAAGACCTCGTTGTCCGGTTTGCTGGCGACAGCGGCGACGGCATGCAGCTCAGCGGCACGCTGTTCTCGGACGCATCGGCCTTGACAGGCAACGACATTGCCACGTTCCCCGATTACCCCGCCGAAATCCGCGCCCCGCACAACACCATCGCCGGTGTAAGCGGCTACCAGGTTCACGTGGGCAACCACATCTACAGCTCGGGCGACAAATGCGACATCCTCGTGGCGATGAACCCCGCCGCCTTCAAGTCGCAGCTGAAGTGGGCCAAGAAGGGCGCCACCGTCATCGTCGACATCGACACCTTCACCGACGAAGCAATGGAGAAAGCCGGATACAAGGAGAACCCCTTCACCGACGAGTTGGAGCGCGCCTACACCATCATCAAGGCCCCCATCACCAGCTTCACCGAGAAGATAGGCGATGCACAGGGCGTTGACAAGAAGACTGCCGACAAGAGCCGCAACATGTTCGCCCTCGGCATCATCTTCTATGCCACCCACAAGACTCTTGACCATACCTTTGCCTATCTGGAACGCAAGTTCGCCAAGAAGCCTGCCGTCATCACGCTGAACAAGGCTGTGTTGACCGAAGGCTACGAATATGCCGACAAACTCGAGGTGATGCATTCGCACATTTTCGAGGTCGCCCACGCCGACAAGATGGAGAAGGGCCGCTACCGCAACATCACCGGTAACGTGGCCACTGCATGGGGTCTGCTTGCCGCCTCCGAAAAGAGCGGCCGCCGCCTCTTCCTCGGCAGCTATCCTATCACCCCGGCCACCGACGTCATGGTGGAGTTGGCCAAGCACAAGAGCCTCGGCGCCCGTGTGTTCCAGGCCGAAGACGAGATTGCCGGTATCTGCTCCGCTATCGGCGCCAGCTATGCCGGTGCCCTGGCTTGCACCAGCACCTCCGGCCCCGGTCTGTCGCTGAAGAGCGAGGCCCTGGGTCTTGCCGTGATGACCGAGCTGCCGCTCGTCGTGGTCGACGTGCAGCGTGGCGGTCCTTCGACGGGTCTGCCCACCAAGACCGAGCAGAGCGACCTCGACCAGGCCCTCTATGGCCGCAACGGTGAGGCTCCCCTCGTGGTGGTCGCCGCCAGCAGCAGCGCCAACTGCTTCTACTGGGCCTTCAACGCCGCCAAGATAGCCCTCGAGCACATGACCCCCGTCATCCTGCTCACCGACGGCTACCTGGGCAACGGCAGCCAGCTGTTCCGCATCCCCAGCATGAAGGATATGCCTGAAATCAAGCCGCGTCTGGCCAAGGAGAACGACCCGAACTACCGTCCGTTCCGCCGCGACGAGGAGAAGTTCGCCCGCGAATGGGCCCTGCCCGGCATGGCCGGCCTGAGCCACCGCGTCGGCGGCCTCGAGAAGTGCCCCGACGGTCCTCTGAGCACCGACCCCGAGAACCACGCCCTGATGACCCGCAACCGTCAGGAGAAGGTGAACCGCGTGGCCAACTACATCCCCGACCAGGAGGTCACGGGCAACCCCGACGCCGACCTGCTCGTGGTGGGTTGGGGCGGCACCAGCGGTGCCCTCACCCTCGCCGTCGAGGAGATGAACAACGAAGGCAAGAAGGTGGCCTACACCCACTTCAACTACATCTGCCCGCTACCTAAGAACACCGGCGACATACTGCGCAAGTACAAGAAGATTGTTGTCTGCGAGCTGAACAACGGTCAGTTCTGCGGCTACCTGCGCACCCAGTTCCCGGAGTGCCCCATGACCCAGTACAACAAGGTGATGGGCCTGCCCTTCGAGGTCGGCGAGCTGAAAGCTGAGTTTAACAGATTGTTGGAGAAATAAAACAGAATAGATATGGAAAAGCATTTTGTTCCCAAAGCGGATAAAGAATATACCAAGGCTGATTTCCAGAGCGACCAGATGGTGAAGTGGTGCCCGGGTTGTGGCGACCACGCCATCCTCGCCGCCCTGCTGGCCACCTTCCCCAAGACGGGCTACAAGAAAGAGAACGTCTGCATGGTCTCCGGTATCGGCTGCTCGAGCCGTATCCCCTACTACGTGGACACCTACGGCTTCCACAGCATCCACGGCCGCGCCTGCGCCATAGCTACGGGTGTGAAGCTTGCCAACCCCGCCCTCAGCGTGTGGGTGAACATGGGCGACGGTGACTCCATGGCCATCGGCGGCAACCACCTAATCCACGCTGTGCGCCGCAACCAGGACCTGAACATCACCATCTTCAACAACGAGATCTACGGCCTCACGAAGGGCCAGTACAGCCCGACGACGAAGTTCGGCCAGGTCACCAAGACCTCGCCTTACGGCACCATCGACTACCCCTTCAACCCCGGCGAACTCGTGATGGGCGCACAGGGCACCTTCTTCGCCCGCACCCTCGACTGCGTGCCGCAGCTCTCTACCGACTGCATGACCCGCGCCGCCAAGCATGACGGCTGCTCGGTGGTCGAAGTGCTGCAGAACTGCGTCATCTTCAACGACAAGACCCACGCCGCCATCACCGACCGCGCCGTCCGCGACGACCGCACCATAGTGCTCGAGCACGGCAAACCCATGCTCTTCGGCAAGAACAAGGAGAAAGGTCTGCGCTTCAACGGCCGCCAGCTCGAGGTTGTCACCCTCGGCGAGAACGGCATCACCATCGACGACATCATGGTGCACGACGAGACCACCGAGGATACCGGCATCCACATGATGCTGGCCCACATGGGCGGCGACCTGCCCGTGGCACTCGGCGTCATCCGCAACGTCAAGAAGGTCTCCTACACCCAGCTCTACGAGGAGCAGATGGACGAGCAGATGGCCAACGGCAAATACAAATGCATGGACGACCTGCTCAACAGCGGTGACACCTGGGAGGTGTAACAACAGTTATGAGTTAAGAGTTATGAGTTAAGAGTCAGTTGATTCATAATTCTTGTCTGACAACAACAAAGAGGCTGCCGAGGGCGGCCTCTTTATTTTTTTTACACAGGTTGCAAAATTCTTCGTATATTTGCACTTTGTATATAATACCTAATATATGAAAAGAATAGTCCTTACCCTGTTAGCTGTGAGCCTCTTAGCCACAGTATCGGCACAGACTCCGAAATGCGGCATAGACACCAAAGCCCTTGTGCAGGAAGAGGTGTCGGCAGGCGCCGAAATGATTAGCTTCCTGGTCAAGGTGGTGCCCGGCTTCGACCGCGACGTCATCGAGAAGGCCGGCGTAGTGATAGGCGCGAAAGCAGGCCAGATAGTCACGATGCGTGTCCCTGTGGCAAGCCTGAGCCTGCTGGAGACCAGCAAGGAGGTGCTGCAGTACAGCATATCGCACCGCATAGCGGCACCTGAATGCGACGCAGCACGCGTCGACACGCGTGTCGACAGCGTACAGGGCGGACTTGGCGTCACCGGCGGCCTGAACATCGACGGCAGCGGCGTGCTCATAGGCATCACCGACTGGGGCTTCGACTACACCCACCCCAACTACAACGGCGGCACCAGCAGCAACCGTCGCCTCGAACGCGCCTGGGACCACTTCAAGCTCAGCGGCCCTGCCCCGTCGGGCTTCACCTACGGCACCGAGACCGTAGGTACCTACGAGCTCTCCGATGCCCACGGCGACACCTCGAACCTCTACGGCTATGGCACCCATGGCACCCATGTGGCCGGCATCGCCGCCGGTAAAGGCAAAAACAGCAAATACCGCGGCATGGCCTATAAAGCCAACCTGCTCTTCAGCTCCTTCGGGCTCGGCGAGGCCGAATGGATGGATGCTGTGGCGTGGATGGCACGTGTGGCAAGGGAGAGCAACCGCCGCATCGTCATCAACAGCAGCTGGGGCATGTACAGCTTCAGCACCCTCGACGGCACCTCGTTGCTGTGCCAGGCCATCAACAGCCTCTCCGACTCCGGTGTGGTCTTCGTCACCAGCGCCGGCAACAACGGCGACGTGAACTTCCACATCAGCAAGACTTTCACCTCCACTCCCGACACTCTGCGCACCATAGTGGTGGCTGCCAGCGACATCTACGCCATCGAGGAGACCGGCCAAGCCCTGATCATGTGGGGTGAGCAGGACCACGACTTCCAAACAGCCATACGCATCAAGAACGGCAGCAACCTCTGGACGACACCATTCTACAACACCGCCAGCGGCGACACCGTCCTGCGTGACACCCTCCTCTGCGGCACCGACACCGTCACCTACCGCGTCATGATAGAGCACAGCAATCCCTTCGACGGCCGTCCACACATACAGCTCGACCTCGACAAGACGCCCCGTGAGAAACAGCTCCTCATCACCGCCACCAGCGGCACCGTGCACGCATGGAACATAGCCAACAAGGAGAACCACGCCGGCAACGAGGGCTGCCCGTTCACCACCAACAACCCCGAGATATTCACAGTCGGCAATGCCGACTACGGCATCGGCGAGCCCGCCTGCGCAGCCAAGTGCATAAGCGTTGCGGCCCACATCGCCGACTCCAGGAACAACAACGACAACACATGGCGCATCGGCGACCACACCTCCTTCACCAGCTACGGCCCCCTCATCGACGGCTCGCAGAAGCCGGAGATCTCCGCTCCCGGACAGGGCGTCGTCTCCTCGGTCAGCGTGTGGTCCGACAGCCCCTACAACAGCAGCCAATACAGCGTGATGACCTATCCGATAGGCAATCTCACCTACCGCTGGTCGCCGATGAGCGGCACCTCGATGTCGAGCCCCGTGGTGACAGGCATCGTGGCCCTCATTCTGCAGGCCAACCCCGACCTCAGCGTTGACGAGATACGCGACATCATCTTCACGACGGCCCGCAACGACGCCATCACAGGTCCGCTGGTGGCCAACGACAGCGCCGACCTGCGCTGGGGATGGGGCAAGATCGACGCCCTCCGCGCCGTCAACGCCGCCATCAGCCACACCAGCGTCGAGCAGGCCGAGAACTACCGTCTGCCGCTGCATGTATATCCCAACCCCGCCACCGGCCGCCTCACCATCAACACCGGCTGCGGCGAACCTGTGACAGCAACGATTTACGGCGTCGACGGCCGCATCGTCACACACCTCCAAGTAACACAGGAGACCACCATAGACGTCAGCTCCTGGCCCAAGGGGGTATACATCCTGAGCGTAGGCTCACGCACCGAGAAGATGATTGTCAAGTAACAAGATGCTCAAGCTCTTCAAAAACAACATGGCCATGCAGGCGCTGCTCATCCTGGCGGTGCTACTGCTGCTGTGGCTGCGCCCGCTCATAGCGCCGCCGGCGATGGTGACGGCACCCACCGACGGCATTCTCTACACCCTCCTGCTGCCTCTCTTCGCCAACGCTCCGCGAGCAGCCGTTATCATAGCCATGATCCTCGTGCTCATCGAGGGCGTGCTGCTCAACATATTGCTTTCCGACATGGGACTTGTGCCGCAGACGACACTCCTGCCGACGCTGCTCTACATCGTCTTCCTCAGCGCTCCTGCCACCACGCTCACACCCATGATACTCGTCTCTGCGGCTCTGATAGCATGCACCTGGCAGCTGTCGCTGAAAGGCACCCTGCTCACCATCTCCACCAGCCGCATCTGCAGCGCCACAGCCATCATAGGCCTCTGCTCACTCTTCTACCTGCCGGCACTCGCCATCATCGTCAGCTACCTCCTCGTAGCCATCAGCTACCGCCTCTACAACTGGCGCGACATCACGACGATGATGCTCGGCTTCCTCGCCCCCTACGTGCTCCTGGTCACCATCCTCTACCTCACCGACGGCCTCGCCGCCTGGTGGAGCACCACATCGGCAAGCCTCGGCGACATCACCATGCACATCATGCCGACAACGTGGCTCCCGCTTACCGCCAACATTGTGCTTGTGCTGCTCTTCCTCGTCAGCCTTTTCTCCCTCTGGTTCCGCCTGGGCGAACACCCCGTCATGTGGCAGAAGAACGCCTCCACCGTCATGCTCATCAGCGTGGGCGCCATCGTCATGCTGCTCTACTCACGCCTGCTGCCTGTCGACCTGGCTTTCTTCGCCATCCCCTTCGCCCTCTGCGGCACCCACATGCTCATGCCTTCCATAAGCCGTCCCACCGCCAGCCACAGCCGCAAGCAGCGCCTCTGGGTTTACGACCTGCTGCTGGTGCTAATCATCGCCACCGCCTTCCTATGCTGAAACCTTGGCTCATAGAAGGCCGCCACGAGGCGGGATGCGACGAGGCCGGACGCGGTCCCCTGGCCGGACCCGTCACAGCGGCCGCCGTATTACTGCCCCACGACTACACCAACGCCGTCCTCAACGACTCCAAGCAGCTCACCGAACGGCAACGTACCGTCCTGCGCGCCGACATCGAAGCCAACGCCCTCGCATGGGCTGTGGCCACCGTCGACGCCGCCGACATCGACCGCCTCAACATTCTGCATGCCTCCACCCACGCCATGTGCCTCGCCGCCCAAGCACTCCTCGGCGACGTGGCCTCCAATGTCGTCTGCGGCGGCACAGCCCTCGGCACCATACACCCCGAGTTCCTGCTCATCGACGGCAACCGCTTCTACAACGAGACCGACATCCCTTACCAGACCTTTGTCAAAGGCGACGCCACCTACATGCCCATCGCCGCCGCCAGCATCCTCGCCAAGACACACCGCGACGAGCTCATGCTGCGCCTCCACAACGAATACCCCGCCTACGGCTGGGACCGCAACAAAGGCTACCCCACAGCGGAGCACTTCGACGCCATAGAGCAACACGGCGTCACACCCTACCACCGCCGCTCCTTCAGCCTCTACCGCCAACACTCACTCTTCGACCAACCGAACACTTAAGACCCAAAACTCAAAAATCAAAAATCAACCCCGATATATATGTTCGACTTCATCAAAGACCTGCGACGTCGCACCATCATCCGCGACCTCAAAGCCGCCCCTCGCGAGAAGAAGATTGACAACATCGACGAGATACGCTCCATCGGCGTCATCTGCCGCCTCACCGACGAGACCTCGTGGAACATCCTCCACCATTTCGCCAAGGTCATGGAGAACCAGGGCAAGAGCGTCCACATCATAGCGCTCCTCGACAAAGACCAGGAGCTCCACTTCGTCATAACCCACCAGAACACACACATCTGCCGCACTAAGACAGACTTCAATCTCTGGGGACTTCCCTCCGACGACGCCATACGCCCCTTCGTAAGCCGTCACTACGACCTGCTCATCGACACCATCGGCGACGACAACTTCTTCGCCCAGTATGTGGCCCTGCGCACAGAAGCCAACCTCAAGGTAGCCTACGCCACCCCAGCCGAAGACCCCACCGAGGTCTTCGACCTCATCATCCGCGGCGACGGCCACGTGGAGCTCAAAGGCTTCTTCAACAACATCATAGAATACCTTAGCATGATCAAGAAATGAAACAGCAACCCTTATTCACAGGCACCGGCGTGGCTCTCATCACACCCTTCCGCCGCGGCCAGGAGACAGTAGATTTCACCAAGCTCGAGGCTCTCATCGAGCACATCATAACGTCAGGCGTCGACTACATCGTCGCCCTCGGCACCACATCCGAAGCCGCCACCATGACGGAAAGCGAGCGCGCCGCCGTGCAGGAGTTCATCGTCGAGACCGTCGCCGAACGCCTGCCTATCATGCTCGGCCTCGGGGGCAACAACACCCTCGCCGTCACCGACACTATCAACCGCACCAACTTCGACGGCATCGCCGGCATCCTCTCTGTCACACCCTACTACAACAAACCCAATCAGCGCGGCCTCATAGCACACTACCGCTCCGTGTCCGAAGCGTCGCCCGTGCCCGTCATCATGTACAACGTGCCGGGCCGCACAGGCGTCAACATCGCCGCCGAGACGACCCTCGCCATCGCCGCCGAATGTCCCAACATCATTGGCATCAAGGAGGCCTCGGGCAACATCAGCCAGGTCATGGAGATTCTCCGCAACCGCCCCGCAGGTTTCCGCGTCATCAGCGGCGACGACGCCCTCACCTACCCCATGCTCGCCCTCGGCGCCGACGGCGTCATCTCCGTCATCGCCAACGCTCTGCCCAAGGAGATGTCCGACATGGTGCGCTTCGCTCTCAAAGGCGACTTCAAGCACGCCCTGCCTCTCCACAACCGCCTCCTGCCCCTGATGCACGCCATCTTCGACGAAGGCAACCCCACAGGCATCAAAGCCCTCCTCGAAGCCCAGGGCCGCATCACCAACATCCTGCGCCTGCCTCTGGTACGTGCCTCAAAAACCCTCACCAACAAACTCGTCACACTCTACAATGAATTTGGAGCCTGAACTTGAACAGGTGCGCCGCGAATACCTGCGCCGCATGACGCAGGGCGACAACACGCTGCTGCGGCAGGTGGAGGAATATATCTCCGCCCGCAACGGCAAGATGCTGCGCCCACGCCTCCTGCTGATGGCGGCAGCGACACGCGGCGACGAAACCCTCCGCTCGCGCCGCACCCTCCTCCTCGCCGTCTGCGTCGAGATGCTGCACAACGCCTCGCTCCTCCACGACGACATCATCGACCGCGCCGACACCCGTCGCGGACAGCCCTCCGTCAACGCACGCTGGGGCAACGCCACAGCCGTCCTCGTTGGCGACTGGCTCCTCGCCCAGATCATGCGACTCCTCGACGAAGTCGACGACCGCAACGCCACACGCCTCGTCAACGACACCGTCATCGACATGGTGCAATCCGAACTCATACAGCTGGAATGCCCCTCGCCCATAGACACCGTCACCTACCTCCGCATCATCGACGGCAAGACGGCACGCCTCTTCGCCACAACTTGCGCCCTCGGCAACCCCGACTACGAGAGCTTCGGCCTCCACTACGGTCGCCTCTTCCAGATGCGCGACGACATCGCCGACGGCGAAGCACCCCTCTTCGTGCAGCAGCTTATCGAACAGGAAACGCAAGAAATCAACAACCTGAAATACATATTATCAATATGAAGACAATGAAAAAAATCCTTTTGGCGTTCGCCCTCTTGTCAATTTTCAATTTTCAATTTTCAATTTCCGAGGCGCAGAACGCCCAGATGCCGCAGAACATCACCCTCAAGACCGTCGACGGCACCTCCGTCCAGTCGTCGGTAATCCAGAACGACGGCAAACCCGTCGTCATCTCCTTCTGGGCCACCTGGTGCAAGCCCTGCAACCGCGAGCTCAACAACATCAAGGAGGTCTACGACGAATGGCAGGAGGAGACCGGCGTCAAGCTGGTGGCCGTCAGCATCGACGACGCCCGCTCGGCGGCACGCGTCAAACCCCATGTCGACGGCAACGACTGGCCCTACGAGGTGTACCTCGACCAGAACAGCGACCTCAAACGCGCCATGAACGTGGTCAACGTGCCCCACACCTTCATCCTCGACGGCAAGGGCGAGATTGTGTGGCAACACGCAGGCTACCAGGACGGTGGCGAAGAGGAGGTCATCGAACAGGTACGCAAGTTGCTGGAGTGAAGCGATGACTACAATACTGGCAATAGAATCAAGCTGCGACGACACCTCGGCGGCGGTACTGCGCGACCGCCGTGTGCTGAGCAACGTCATCGCTAGCCAGAAGGTGCACGAGCAATACGGCGGCGTGGTGCCCGAGCTGGCCAGCCGCGCCCACCAGCAGAACATCATCCCCGTGGTCGACGCCGCCATACGTCAGGCCGCCATCGACAAGGAGGAGATCGACGCCGTGGGCTTCACACGCGGCCCCGGCCTCCTGGGCTCACTCCTCGTGGGCGTCAGCTTCGCCAAGAGCTTCGCCACAGCCATCGGCAAACCCCTCGTCGAGGTCAACCACCTCCAGGCCCACGTGCTCTCCCACTTCATCGAACGCGGCGAGCCCATGCCCCAGTTCCCCTTCATCTGCCTGCTGGTCTCCGGCGGCCACACCCAGATACTGCTGCTGCGCGACTACTTCGACATCGAGTGCCTCGGCACCACCATCGACGACGCCGCAGGCGAAGCCATCGACAAGGCCGCCAAGATCATGGACCTCGGCTACCCCGGAGGTCCCGTCATCGACCGCCTCGCCAAGGAGGGCAACGCCGACGCCTACACCTTCGCCACACCCCACATCGCAGGCTACGACTACTCCTTCTCGGGCATCAAGACCTCCTTCCTCTACTTCCTGCGCGACCGCCTGAAGGAAGACCCCGACTTCATCGAGCGCCACAAGGCCGACCTCTGCGCCTCCATCCAGAAGACCATAGTGGGCTTCCTCCTCAAGAAGGTGGAGCGCGCCGCCATCGACCACCATGTGCGCCAGCTGGCCATAGCCGGCGGCGTCAGCGCCAACAGCCTGCTGCGCAGCGAGCTGCAGCGCATCTGCCTGAAGCACCATTGGCAGGCCTTCATACCGCCCTTCAGTTTCTGCACCGACAACGCCGCAATGGTGGGCATCGCCGCCACCCTCAAATACGAACACGGCGACTTCGCCGACATATCGTTACCACCATACACCCGGGGAAATTGACAATTGACAATTGAGAATTGGGAATTATGAATTATGAGTTATGAATTGAAAAAAAACAGCGCCGACAATTCGAGTAATTAGCCCAAAATCAACCTGCGCCAGCATTCGTAAAATTATTCGCTGGATTTGATTTATTTCAGCGGTGCTCATCACCCCTTCGGGGGTCGCAAAATTCGCCGTTAAAAAAAAGAAGAAATAAAGCCGTAGAAAATTGAGATTATCGAAGTTCATAACATCTAAAGTCTTGCTTGCAACCTGCGCAAGCATAATTCTCAATTTTCAACTTTCAACTTTCAATTGCGCGCAAGCGCAGGACATCCACTTCTCGATGTTCGACCTCGACCCGCTGCTCTTCAACCCCGCCTACAGCGGCTTCTTCGACGCCACAGCGCGCTTCGGGGCCGTCTACCGCAACCAATGGGCCTCCGTGAGCACCCCCTTCCAGACCTTCAGCGCCACAGCCGAGGTGGCCCTCTCGCGCAGCAACGTGCACCGCAACGGCTTCAACGCAGGCCTCTGGGTGAGCAACGACCGCGCAGGCACCCTCGCCTACGGCTCCACGACGGCGTCGGCCATCGTCAGCTACTTCCAAGGCCTCGGCGACGGCAGCAACATCATCTCCGTGGGCCTCGAAGGGGGCCTCGGACAGGTGGGCTTCAACACCGACGGCATCGAGATGACAGACGGCACCGAGAGCTTCCGCCGCACCAAGGTCGTCTACCCCACCCTCGGCGCCGGCATAGCATGGTACTGCCAGCTCAGCGACGCCCTCTACACCAAGGTCGGCGCCTCGCTGCGCAACATCAACGAGCCCGACATCAGCCACACCGACATGGCCGCCGACGCACGCCTGAGCCGCCATTTCAACATCTACGGCCGCGCCGAATGGCGCTTCCTCTCCGACTGGGGCCTCCTGCCTGTGGTCGGCTACCAGCGCCAGCGCAACTTCAACGAGCTCGTCTACGGCGCCGACGTGCGCTGGTATGTCGACGAGGACCCTCGCCGCTACCTGGCCTTCAGCGCCGGCATCATCGGACGCCATGCCGACGCGGCGGCAATAGACCTCGCCGTCCTCTGGCGCAGCTGGACCTTCGCCTTCTGCTACGACGTCAACCTCTCGCGCCTCGCCACAGCAAGCCACACCATAGGCGCCTTCGAGGTGGGCGTCGTCTACATGATCCACAAGGACAACCGCCGCCGCCGCGCCATACAATGCCCCATATTTTGAAAATTGAAAATTGAAAATTGAAAAATGTCGCCGACAATTCGAGTAATTCGCCGTTAAACCTTGAACTTTGAACCTTGCTGCCTGACCTCCGGTCACGGCCTGCGAGCCTGACGAGCAAACCAATCACTATCCACTGTCCACTGTCCACTGACCACTTTTCGAGTAATTCGCCAAAAATCAACCTGCGCAAGCCACTGTCCACTGACCACTGACCACTTTTCGAGTAATTAGCCCAAAATCAACCTGCGCAGCTTAGCTCAATTCGCAAAATTCGCCGTTAATAGAAGAAATAAAGCCATAGAAAATTGAGGTTATCGAAGTTCATAACATCTAAAGTCATGCTTGCAACCTGCGCAAGCATAATTCTCAGTTTTCAACTTTCAATTTTCAATTGCGCGCAAGCGCAATACACCGTCACCCACCTCGAACGCCCCTACAACACCACGGGCAGCGAGACCGGCGCCATCCGCGTGGGCGACACCATCATGGCCTTCAGCACCATGCCCCCCGAGAAGAACGGCGGCAAGATGTTCAACTTCAACAGCGCCCAGATGCAGGTCTACCAGGCACGCATAGCCCGCAACGGCAAGCTGGCACGCCCCAAGCCCAGCCGCTGGGGCCTCAACACCAAGCGCGACCACACGGGCAACCTCGCCCTCGACCCCTACACCAACGACCTCTACTTCACACGCTGCCGCGTGGGCGACCCCGACCTGCGCTGCGAGATATGGTGGGCTCGCAAGCTGCGCCGCGGATGGAGCAAGCCGCAGCGCCTCCGCGGACACGTGAACAGCGACAGCCACACAGCTACCCACCCCGCCGTCGGTCGCCTGGCCGACAGCACCGTCATACTCTACTTCGTCAGCGACCGCCCGGGTGGCGTCGGCGGCATGGACATCTGGTACTCGCTGGTGAAGAACGGCGTCGCCAACGAATGCGTCAACCTCGGCCCTCAGGTCAACAGCGCCGACGACGACATCACACCCCACTACGACCAGCGCAACGGCGTCCTCTACTTCAGCAGCAACCGCGCCGGCGGCCGCGGCGGACACGACATCTACTGCGCCGTGGGACAACGCAACACATGGCAGCGCGCCGAAGCGGTATGCAGCTGCCTCAACAGCGAGCAGAACGACATCTACTTCACCATCAGCCGGCACGACACCGCCACAGGCATGCCCGTCAGCGGCTATCTCAGCAGCAACCGCGCCGACAGCTACTTCCTCAACGACTCCATGTGCTGCAATGACATCTACATGTGGCAGCTCGACAGCACCCTGCTGCCCACCAGAGATACCGTCGTCGCCATCGACACCACAACCCATAACGCTGAACTCATAACTCATAACTCTGAACTCATAACTCAGAACTCCTTCATGTTCCCCCTCTTCCTCTACTTCCACAACGACGAGCCCGACCCCATGAGCCGCAAAGGCACCACGGAGGCCACCTATACCGACTGCCAGCGGCGCTACGCACAGCTGCGCGGCGAATACCTCGGCCATCAGGCCAATGCCGACGACTCGGCCATGATGCAGCTCTTCTTCGACACCTGCGTCGTGGGCAACTACCAGCGCGTCGAGGCCCTCTTCGACTATGTCGAGGAGCAGCTCGACGAAGGCCGCAGCGTCGTGCTCACCGTCGCCGGCTACGCCTCGCCCGTCTTCCACAGCGACTACAACCAGCTGCTCTCCGAGCGCCGCATAGCCTCCTTCGTCAACATGCTGCGCGCCTGGCGCGGCGGCATGTTCGCTGACGCCATGGACGACAGCCGCCTCATCCTCAGGCAGCAACCCCGTGGCGTTGACCAACTCTCAACTCTCAACTCTCCACTCTCCACCTCAAAAGACCCCGTCTACAGCCTCCCCGCCGCCATGGCCCGCCGCATCGAGATCCTCTCCTGCGAGGTGAGGTAAAAAATATTTTCATTATCATGTAAGATTTGGACTTGTTTTGCGTCATATAGGTGTAGTCGACAACTTTGCCTCAAATGAATCAAGACCAGTTCCTGAACCACATTCTACCCCTGCAGCCACGGCTGCAGCTGGTAGCCGAGCACCTGCTCGGGTCGGCCACCGAGGCCGAGGATGCGGTGCAGGACGTGGTGGCCACACTGTGGGAACGCCGCTCGGAGCTCGACCGGCTGTTGAATGTCGAAGGCTACGCCATGAACGCACTGTGCAACCACTGCCTGACGCTGATGCGCCACCGTGAGCCTACGGTGCAGCCCGAAGTCTTTGCAAACTATAGCGACGACGATGCCTCAAGCGATGCGGTTCTCATAGATGAACGTGCCGCCATGCTTGACCAAATGATGTGTCAGCTGCCAGAAGTTCAGCGCCAAGCCGTACAGATGAGATACATTGATTGCCTAAGCCACGAAGAAATGCAGCAACGCCTGCACATGTCGTCAAGCAACGTATACACCACGATATCACGCGCCATGAGCGCACTAAAAGCCATGAGCCATGGAAGATAAAGAATTGCAAGAACTGTTCGAAGCCAAACGCACCACGGAGGCTAACCGCCGCCGCCAGGAAGAGCTGTCCGCTATGATAGAGCGCAAAGCAGGGAAGAGAAAGATTAGACCACTGTGGTGGACCATAGGATCAGCTGCAGCAGCTATGTTTGCTGCTGTGCTGCTTATGCGGCCGTTCTTCTCTCCCACAGAAGAAATGCCCATCATGGCGCAGGCTGACCCGAAAACGGTCATCGATGCAGAGCCGGATATGACAATCGAAGACTCCTCCTTGTTTTTGCAATCACCGACAGTCGCGCCGGTACGCCAAGAGTACCACCAGATGGAAGTCGCAGCGCATGCAATAGCAGAGGAACAGTTTCTATCTGAGAGTACTGGAAGAATAGCACAGGAAATACCCGAAGAAGAGTCTTTCGCTGAGGATGCAGTAAATGAGTCGCAACATGAAACGGTTGCGCCCGTCCGCCGCCGTCTCACCAATAACCTAGCCTGCGTCAAGGGCTGTGCGCGTCCCAAAAACAATACAAAAGAGAAAACCTTGCAATGGAACAACCATCAGGAAACACAAAGCGTTACACTGTTTGCAATGAAATAAAAGAGATAATCATGAAAAAAACACTACTATTATTGGTAGCCTGCCTGATTGGCCTCACGGCTACGGCACAGCAGAGCTACGAACTGGAGCAGCGCTTCGACGACAGCATCAAGTCAATTAATATCGGCAGCGGCTGGCAGGTACGGCTAGTGCAAGACACTGTAAATTCTCTGGTGGTATTCACCCCTTGCGAGTACTACTTCACAGAAGGCAACGAGCCGGAGATATGCACTATGGACAATGGCGAACTGACGTTGTATAACAATCACTACATGCCGCAAGGCACACGGGTGGAGATACACCACCTTGAAGGACTACAATACGTGAGACTGGAAGAGAGAGCCACAATCGTGAATGGCAAGCTGACACTGAAGGGGAACACAAGCCACCATGAGCTGGTGCTTAATCCACGCTCACGTATGGACGTGGACACGCTGATTTCGAAGGCCAATTTATGCAACATCATTGCAGACACTTCGGCCGTGCTGAATATTGGCACCATTGAAGGGGGGAATTTCTCACTAATCAACAAAAAAGGCAGCACCGTGGACATCGGCACAAACAATGCCAAGAAGTTAGAGTGTACCCGCCATCCGGAATCCTATGGCAACCTACAGAGCGACGGCGACAAAGTGGTTGTCGATACCAATACGCTATGGTTCCGGAACGGACTCAAGAAGATAGACGGTAACATCTACTACTCATTCTTCAACTACTATGACCACCACCACGACTCTCCATACAATGCCAGTTATGGTTTCCGTTTTTCTGCCGACCTGCTGACCAACCACATATACTTCGCCAACCGCTGGTGGTTCGGCTTCGGCTACACGGTCGGTTATGAGATACGCTTCCTGAGCAACGACGTGGAGGCCGTCGACCGCCATCTGCAACTTACTTCCAGTCCTATCCAAGGACGTTTGTACCAAACTCTCTTCAATGGTTCAATCGGCATCATATACAACTTTGGTTACACACCCAAGACGAAATGGCTGCACCCATTTGTCTACGATGTCCACTTTGGCCTCACGCCGACAATCAATTTCGGGCAAGGACTCTCCACCGCATGGCTGAACGGCAACGACCATTTGAGGAGCACCAGCGACAGACAGAAAGCTCTCTCAGCCTTCCAGCTGCGCCTTAACGTGGGTGTAACAATCCCCTTCCTCCGCGCCGTGAAGGCAGACTTCTTCATCGACATGCTGCCAACATACCGTCCATCCGCCGACGCACCCAACATACACAGTTTCGGCATACAGTTCACCTTCTAATACTACAAAATGTGAGGTATCTACATGATAAAAACTGATAACAATCAGGCGAGAACAGTGGTGGTAATCATATAACGCTGTGAGCTATTGAGAGGAAACCCCTGATGGGGTATTGCCCAAACGTTAAAGTTTAGTTAAAAAAGGCCCTGTCCGACGACAGGGCCTTATATTATATATGCGCTTTCTAGAACGAGGGTTCTTTGAAATGTTGAGAAGATTGGTAAAATAAGTTATTAAGCACCGAAATGGGCTTTGAGCTGGTCGAGCTTGCGCTGTTTCATGCCGCCTCATCCTCAGGCAGCAACCCCGGGGCGTCGACCAACTCTCAACTCTCAGCTCTCCACCTCAAAAGACCCCGTCTACAGCCTCCCCGCCGCCATGACCCGCCGCATCGAGATCCTCTCCTGCGAGGTGAAGTAGACCTAACACCGGTAGCCATAATTAAATATATCCACAACCAGTGCCGACACAACGTCGTAACAAGTACCTTCCTTCGGCATTTCGACCATACTTCGACCATACTTCGACCATCGTTTAACCATATATTATGGTCGAAGGATGGTTAAACGATGGTCGAACGATGGTCGAAGTGCAGTTGGAAAGCCGATGCTATGACGAACAAAAAAAAGGGGCAAGCAGATGCTTGCCCACATGTGTTTTCTAATATGTATGGATGTTATTTGCCGCCGAAGTGGGCTTTGAGCTGGTCGAGCTTGCGCTGTTTCATGCCGTCCCATATCTCGGTGATGAGCTTCTTGGTGCTGAGGGGGAAGTCGGACTTCATCATCCAGTCGTAGTAGGAGGGCTCCTGCTCGAAGACTTCGACGACGGTCTTGCCTTTGTGCTTGCCGAAGTTGAAGACCTCGCGGTGCTTGGCGTCATAGCCTATATGGCCCACGAGGTCGGCCCACTGGCTGTTGGAGGTGAAGGCGCTGAGGGCCGCGATGTCGTTGACGACGGGCTGGCACACCTTGCCGGAGCGGTCCTTGTAGTCGACACCCTTGTAGCGGTCGAGCTGTGCCTTGAGGACCTCGTAGGTGGCTATGGTGTCGGCGGCGGCGGAGTGGGCGTTCTCGAGGTCTTTGTGGCAGTAGAACTTATAGGCGGCCACGAGGGTGCGCTGCTCCATCTGGTGGAAGATGTTCTGCACGTCGACGAGGCGGCGGCAGCGGAGGTCGAAGTCGATGCCTGCGCGGAGGAACTCCTCGACGAGCAGGGGTACGTCGAACTTGTTGCTGTTGTAGCCTGCGAGGTCGGCGTCGCCGATATAGTCGAGCAGCGAGGGGGCCAGCTCGCGGAAGGTGGGCTTGTCGGCCACGTCGGCGTCGGTGATGCCGTGCACGGCGGTGGTCACCTCGGGGATGTGTATGGTGTTGCCGTCGGCGTCGGCGGGGCGCACGCGCTCGACACGTGTGTCGGTGGTGCCGTCGGGCATCACCTTGTGGAGGCATATCTCCACGATGTGGTCGTGACCCACCTGCACGCCGGTGGTCTCGAGGTCGAAGAAGATGATGGGTTTGGTGAGATTGAGATCCATAGGAGTTATGAGTTATGAATTATGAGTTATGAGTTAAAAGTTAAAAGTTAAGAGTTAAGAGTTAAGAGTTAAGGTTAGTTCACTTCGTTCACTCACGTTGCTTGGGCTCGGCATAGAAAGCGAGCTTTCTCTGCTCTCGCTTTGCGCAACGGTATGAGTTAAGGGTTAGGGGTTAGGTTAAGGTTAAGGTTAAGGTTAGAATTTGTTTATCGTCTGGCGGATGGCTACGAGGTGAGTGAGGAGGGTTTCGGCGAGGTCGAGGCGCAGCATGTTGGCGCCGTCGCTCTTGGCGCGGGCGGGGTCGGGGTGCGTCTCCATGAAGATGCCGTCGGCCCCCACGGCGATGGCGGCGCGGGCGATGGTCTCTATCATGTCGGGACGGCCGCCGGTGACGCCTGCCGCCTGGTTGGGCTGCTGCAGCGAGTGGGTGATGTCGACGACGACGGGCACGCCGTTGCGCTGCATGGTGGGCACGCCGCGGAAGTCGACCACGAGGTCCTGATAGCCGAAGGTGGTGCCGCGCTCGGTGAGCATGAAGTTGTTGCTGCCGAAGGCACGCATCTTGCCGGCCACCTGCTCCATGGCCTCGGGCGAAAGGAACTGGCCCTTCTTGACGTTGACGCAGCGTCCCGTCTCGGCGGCAGCCTTGAGGAGCTCCGTCTGGCGGCAGAGGAAGGCAGGTATCTGCAGCACGTCGGCATAGTCGGCGGCGAGGCGAGCCTCCTCGTTGGTGTGTATGTCGGTAACCACGGGCACGCCGTAGCGCTCCCCCACCTCGCGCAGCACGCGCAGGGCCTCGAGGTCGCCGATGCCCGTGAAGGAGGTGACGGACGAGCGGTTGGCCTTGCGGTAGCTGGCTTTGAAGAGGAACGGTATATGCAGGCGGTCGGTGATGGCCTTCAGGCGTTCACACACCACGAAGGGGTTCTTGTGGTCCTCTACAACACAAGGACCGGCAATCAGGAAGAAATTGCCGGTCTCTGTGTGGTTAATGTTCTTTATTTGTGGATACATTAGTATGACATTTCGTCGTTGCTGCTGTAGTCGTCGGTGTCGGCATCGCCTTCGCCACGTGCCTGACGGCGCTCGGCCGAGCGCTGGAGGCTGATGATGAGGGCACCGAGCATGCGTGTGAGCTCCATGAGGAATTCGCGCGACTGCTCCTTCTGCTCGGGGGTGAAGAGGCCCAGGTTGGCGGCCACCTCGGTGTAGACGACGCACTCGCGGATTGCCGTCTTGGCGATCTTGAGGTAGTGGTCGAACTGGCTCTTGCTGCGGCTCGAGCCCTCGGCGATGTTGAGGGCGATGTCGTAGGCCGAGTGGCAGAAAGCACCCACGAGCGACTTGTGTCCGTCGTGGCCGGCGGTGTTCGTGGTCACCCACGTGGCATAATCCGTGGCCTTGGTATAGACGCGCAGATCCTCAAAACGGAAGAAACTGACTGTTCTCTCTTCTTGCTGTTCCATAGTAGGTAATGTTTAATGGTTATTGATTAAGGTTTAAGGTTTAGGGTTTAAGGGTTAAGGTTGTTTGTGGGTTTTAAGGAGTGAAAGGGAGTGAGAGGGAGTGAAAGGGAGTTAGAGGACAAATGCTATGTTGGCGCCAAACTGTACACTAATCACTAGCCACTGACCACTGTCCACTGACCACTTTCTACTTTACTCCTTGTTTTTCATTTTGGTTAAGGTTAACGTCAAAGTTAAGGTCAACGTCAACGTTAAGGTTAATTATTACGAAATTTCGGAGAAATACTTCATGAACTGGGTGCGCATGGCCACCGAAGCCTTCTCGGCGGGCTGCACGGCGAGTTTGCCGCGGAAGGCGGCGATGTTGGCGTAGCCCTTCTTCTGCATCCAAGCCTGCAGGCCTTCGTTGAGCTCCTTCACGGCGCCGATGCCGTTCTTGTAGAGGCAGCTCACCACCTGCACGCTGTTGGCGCCGGCGAGGAGCATCTTGACGACATCGTCGGCGGAGTAGACGCCCGTCGAGGCGCTGATGTCGCAGCGCATCTTCTTGCTCATCAGGGCCACCCAGCGCAGGGTGCGGTACATGTCCTCGTGTACCGACAGGTAGGAGGCGTTCTTCAAGGTCTCGTTCTCGATGTCGATATCCACCTCGACGCTCTTGTTGAACATCGTCACCCCCTGGATGCCCATCCAGCTCAGCTGCTGCAGCTGCTTGGCCATATCGGTGAAATAAGCGCCCACCTTGATGCTTATCGGAATGCTCACCGACTTGCGCAGGGTGTTGATAATCTGGGAGTAGATGCGTTCCACATCGTCGGCCGAAAGGCTTGTCTCATAGGGCAGGATGGCCATGTTGAGCTCCAGGGCGTCGCAACCGGCGTCCTCGAACTTCTTGGCATAGGTCAGCCAGTTCTCGTAGGAGAAGCAGTTGATGCTGCCTATCACGGGAATCGTCAGACGGCGTTTTGCCTCGCGGATCATGGCGAAATGCTTCTCGAGCGAATCGTCGGCCACATGCATGGCAATATACTCATAGCTGTCGCCGTAGTTGTCGGTAGGTGCGACAATATGTGTGTTCTTCTTGATATCATGGATAATCTGCTCCTCGAAGATGGACTTCAGCACCACGGCACCGGCACCGGCCTTCTCCATCTCAACCATCTTGTCCACGTCGGCCGTCAAGCCACAGCTTCCGACTATTACAGGGCTCTTCAATTCAAGGCCCAAATATTTGATTTTAGTATCCATAATTGCTCGTTTTTTGTCTGTCAATAATCTTTGCAAAAATATGTAAAATAAATTTACAAAAAAAAAATTTCTTTCCTTTTTTAACATTATTTTTTATATAATGCTGACATTCAACACATCTGTTCTCTCCATCTTTCTGCGAAAAAGCGCTTTGTTGATGACTTTTTTTTATTTTCCACAGCCAATTCATAAAAAAGTTGTATCTTTGCACCCGTTTTCAAAACGGATAATACACACATACAAATATGGAAAAACAAGTTGAAGAAAAGAACACCGAGATGGGCAGCGTCATCACCCGCTCGGAGGAATTCATCCAGAAAAACCAGAAAAACATCATCATCTGCATCGCAGTTGTGTTGGTCATCGTGCTTGCCGTCTTCGGCCTGCGCAAGTGGTACTTCCAGCCCCGCGAGGTGCGTGCCGCCGAAGAGATGTTCGCCGCCGAGCAGTGGTTCGCCCAGGGCGACTACGAGAAAGCCCTCAACGGTGACGACACCTTCCGTGGCTTCCTGAGCGTCATCGACAGCTACGGCTGCACCAAGGCCGGCAACATCGCCAAATACTATGCCGGTATCGCCAACCTGCGCCTCGGCAACTACGACGAAGCCTCCAAGTGGCTCGGCAAATACAGCGGCAAGGACACCTTCACCAAACCCATCGCCGTCATGGCCCAGGGCGACGCCGAGATGGAACTCGGCAACACCGACAAGGCCGTCAGCCTCTACCTCAAGGCCGCCAAGATGAACGACAACTACATCACCGCCCCCTCGGCCTACTTCAAGGCAGGTCTCGCCTACCTCGTGCAGGGCAACAACACCGAGGCCCTCAACTGCTTCAACACCATCAAGCAGAACTACCCCGAGAGCACCGAGTGGCAGGAGATAGACAAATACATCGGCCTCGCAGAGAATGCTGAATAACTTTTTGCTCAACAGCATATAAAAAAAGACACCCGACGGGGTGTCTTTTTTTTTGTGTGGCATGCACGGCGCCGCTATCGCAGCAGGCGTTCGAGTTCGGCAACCATGTTCTCGGCGCCGGCGAAGATCTCGCTGATGCGTGTTGCCGCCATATAGGCGGGTGTGGTGAGCACCTTGTGCTCGTCGTCGACGCACACGTCGGTGGGGCCGCAGGCGCGCACCATGCAGCCGAAGCCCTTGGCCACCTGCGCCGCCTGGTTGTCGTCGGGGCCGAGCGTCAGCTCCACCTCGTAGCGACCCAGCACCTTGGCCAGCACCATGGGGGCTATGCACATGGCCACCACGGGTTTGCCGGCGCGGTAGGTGGCGAGGATGGCGTCCTGCACGCTGTCGATGACCTCCATGCGGGGGCCGTCGAAGGCGAAGGTGCTGAGGTTGCGGGCGGCGCCCATGCCGCCGGGCAGCGCCAGAGCGTCGTAGTCGGCAGGACTGTACTGCTCCATCGGCAGCAGGTTGCCACGCGCTATGCGTGCGCTCTCCACGAAGATGTCGCGCTGCTCCATATCCAGGATGGTGCCCTCCTCCTCGGTGTCCTGCACGTCGACATGCGGCACCACCTCGAACAGGCCTTCCGGCGCGAAGCATTGGTACTGCCATCCACGACGGTCGATGGCCAGGAGCAGGCTCAGCGACTCCTGCAGCTCGGAGCCGTCGCGGTTGCCGCAACCGCTTAGAATAACTGCTATCTTCTTCATTGGGTTGATGGGGTTAATAGGCTTAATGGGTTTAATGGGCAACATGGGCAATGCCCATACGACCCATTAAACCCATTAAAACCATCGGGATAATTTTACTTGTTGAAGGCGTCGACGCTCTCCTTGATGAGCTGGAAGGTAGCCTCGATGTCGTTGTCGAGACCCATGCTGAAGCGTATCAGGCCTTCGCTCATACCCATTTCCTTCTGGATCTCCTCGGGCACCTCGGAGCTGGTGCTCTTGCCGCTGTTGCTGAAGAGGGTCTTGAAGTAACCCAGCGAGACGGCGAGGTAGCCGACGCCCTTCTGCTGCATGAGCTCCATGATCTTGCTGGCGCGGTCGGCAGTACCCATGTCGATGCTGATCATGCCGCCGAAGCCGTAGCCCTCGTTCATCATGCTGCAGAACAGCTCGTAGTCGGGATGCTCGGGCAGGCCGGGGTAGTTGTATTTGAAGCCCACCTCTTTGAAGCGCTTGGCCAGGTACATGGCGTTCTCGCCGTGCTTCTTCATGCGGATGTGGAGGGTGTGGAGGTTCTTGTTGATGGAGGCGCTGCGCATGGGGTCGAGCACGGGGCCGAGGAGCATGCAGGTGCCGTTGTTGACATCAATAAGGCTGTTGATGTACTCGGCACTGCCGCAGATGGCACCGGCGACGCAGTCGTTGGTACCGTTGATGTACTTGGTCATCGAATAGACGGTGACGTCGGCACCCAGACGGCAGGGGCTGAAAATCATGGGGGTGAAGGTGTTGTCGACGATGAGTTTGGCACCGGCGGCATGGGCCATCTTGCTCAGCTCGGGGATGTTGGCGATGCGGAGCAGGGGGTTGTTCATGGTCTCGGTGTAGACGACCTTGGTGTTGGGGTGCTCGGCGAGGGCTTTCTTCACAGCGTCGAGGTTCTGCATGTTCACGAAGGTGGTGTGGACGTTGAACTTCTTGAGGTAGTTGGCCATGAAGGCGAAGGTGCCGCCGTAGGTGGTCATGCTGGCCACGATGTGGTCGCCGGCGTTGACTTCGTGCAGCAGGGCGCTGGTGATGGCGGCAAGACCGCTACCGGTGACCCAAGCCATCTCGGTGCCTTCCATAGCGGCGAGGCGCTGGCAGAGAGCGAGGTTGGAGGGGTTCCAATGACGGCTGTAGAGGAAGTAGCCCTCGGTCTCGCCGTGGAAAGTCTCGGTCATGAGGTGTGCCTCGGGGAAGGTGAAGGTGGCGCTGTCGCAGATTGCGGGGTTCACGCCGCGGTTGGCGTCGCGGCCATCGATGCGCTGAATAGCGGTTGCGGGATCAAATTTGTTCATCGTTGTCTGTTATTTAACTTTGTTAATATTTAATTTTTCAAACTGCAAAGATACGATTTAATTTTGAAATGGCGCGCCCTTTCGGCCAAAAAACATCGCAAATAATTCCATCAACCACACACACAACCACTTGCACAGCAACAAAAAAAGTACGTCGCCCATCCGTAGGCGGCAGCACCCCCCTCGTCGCCGCCATCCGTCGCCATCCCCCTCCCCTACGGACTCCCTTGTCGGCGAAGAATGCAGTTGCGTCGTCGTTCCGCCTCCGCCTCTACGGCAAAAAGCGCAGTTGCGTCGTCGTTCCGCCTCCGCCTCTACGGCAAAAAATGCGCAGTTCTTCAGTACAGAACTGAAGAACTACTGAAGAAATGCCGTACCGGGTATGTAGGGAGGGCGACGGGAGAGAGAAAAAAGATTTGCCGTATTTGCATTTTATATGTATATTTGCAAAAACAAATTTTTTCCTACAAAAGACGCAACAACAACAAAGACAAACACATATCGCCATGAAACGTCTGGTAACCATCATTGCAGCCGCAACATTGCTATTGTTTTCGTGCGGGAAGAAGCAGCCGACCGCCAACGGATGGAGCGACACGATTCCGGTGTCTGTCATGATCGTCAACAGTTCCGAGGCGCCCACGGAGCGCAACTATGTGGGCGACATCACGTCGGAGAAGATAATAGAGCTGGGCTTTCCGCTTGGCGGCACGCTGACGAAGGTGAATGTGCACAACGGGCAGCACGTGGCCAGCGGCCAGGTGATAGCTGTCGCCGACAGCACCACGATGTCGAGCCTCCATGCCACCGCGCGCGCCACGTTGCGCCAGGCCGAGGACGCCTACCGCCGCATGGAGGCCGTGTACAAGGAGGGCGGCATCAGCGATGTGCGCTGGATACAGATGGAGACCGACCTCGAGAAAGCCCGCCAGGCCGAGGTGAGCGCCCGCAAGCGCGTTGAGGACTGCACCCTCAGGGCGCCCTTCAGCGGCGTGGTGTCGTGCCTCGACCGCCATGTGGGGCAGGACCTCCGTCCGGGCGAGGTCTTCGCCCGCGTGCTCGACATGAACAGGCTGCGCGTCACCTTCTCGGTGCCCGAACAGGAGATACACAATATAAGCATAGGCGACGAAGCCACAGCCACCATCCCCGCCCTCGGCAACCGCGAGGTGAAGCTGCGCGTCAGCGACAAGAGCCTCGTGGCCAACCCGCTAGGTCACACCTACCGTGTGAATGCCACCGTGGTGGAGAGCGATGTGCGCGAGCTGCTGCCCGACATGGTGGCCAAAGTGCACACGAGCCACAAGTCGAGCACAGGCACGGTGGTGCCGTCGAGCTGCGTCCACACCATGCCTGAAGGACAGGTGGTGTGGGTCATCGAGAACGGCGTGGCCCGACAGCGCGTCATCGGCGTGGGCGACTTTGTGAAGTGCGGCGTGCTGGTGACGGAAGGCCTCAGCGACGGCGACACCGTGGTTACCGGTGGTCACCAGAAACTCTATTCGGGAGCGAAGGTGACGGTGAAGTGATTTGAGAACAGCGAAACAGACAACCGGGAAGTTATGGCACGAAAGACAAATATGATTGAGGGAGCGATGCGGAGTTTTCCGCTGATAATGTTCTCTATAATCCTCGTGATAGCCATAGGCATCTACGCCCTGCCCAACCTCAACAAGAACGAGTTCCCGAACGTGAGCATCAGCCAGGGTGTTGTGGCCATTGTCTACCCCGGCGCCACAGCCGAGGAGATCGAGGAGCAGGTGGCCGGCAAGGTGGAGGAGTACCTGTTCACCTTCACCGATGTGGACAAGACCAAGACCTACTCTTACAGCCAGAACGGCATGCTGTATGTGTTCGTGACGCTGGTGCATTCGGACAGCGACATGAAGGTGACGTGGTCGCGCATACGCGAGGGGTTGACGCTCTTCCGCCTCACGGAGCTGCCGCAGGGCGTGGTGGCGACAGCCGTCATCGACGACTTCGGCAACGCGTCGACGCTGCTGCTGGCCATAGAGAGCAACGAGCGGTCGCCGCGCGAGCTCGAGGAGCTGGCCAAAGGACTCTCCGACAAGCTGCGCAACATACCGGAGATGGGCAAGATAAGCGTCATAGGCGCCCAACGCGAAGAGGTGGCCGTGCACATGGACCCCATGAAGCTGACGCAGTATGCCATATCGCCCTCGGTGGTGAGCGCCGAGCTGGCGGCCCACGGCTTCCGCACCATCTCGGGAACGGTGAGCAGCCATGAGGGCAACGCCATGGTGCATGTGTCGATACCCTTCGGCTCGATATACGACCTCAACGAGCTGGTCATCTTCGCCGACCCCGTCACCGGCCAGACGCTGCGTCTGCGCGACGTGGCACGTGTGGAGTCGCGCTACGAGGAGCAGTCGCCGCACATAGAATACTACAACAACGACGTGAAGAAGAACCGCACCCTGATGCTGTCCATTGAGATGCGGCCCGGCAACAACGTGGTGGCTTTTGGCGACCAGGTAGACGAGGTGATGCAAGAGTATGCCAAGAACATCCCGCCCGACATCCACATACACCGCATCACCGACCAGCCGCAGGTGGTCGACCGCTCGGTGCGCTCGTTCCTGAAAGACCTCATCGAGGCCATCCTCGTGGTCATCATAGTGATGCTGGTGCTCTTCCCGCTGAAGACGGCCCTTGTGAGCTCCACATCGGTGCCGATATGCATAGCGGCGACGCTGGGCATCATGTACTTCCTCGGCTTCGAGATGAACACCGTCACCCTCGCCGCCCTCATCGCCGTGCTGGGCATGATAGTGGACGACTCGGTGGTGGTCATCGACGGCTACACAGACATGCTCAACGAGGGGCACTCGCGGTGGTACTCGGCGGCGGTGTCGACCACCAAGCTCTCGGGCTCGATGCTCTTCGCAACGGCATCGATAGCCATGATGTTCTTCCCAGCCCTCGGCATCTTCAAGGAGAACATGATGGGCGACTTCGTGCTGCTCTTCCCGTGGACCATACTCATAGCGCTGACATGCAGCTACCTGTATGCCGTGCTCGTGATACCCTTCATGTCGTCGCACCTCATCAAGCGCAAAACCGCCGACGCACAGCCCACGCGCTTCGAGAAGATACAGGCAGGCTTCTTCGACGGCCTGCAGAACGGCTACAAGTGGCTCCTCGACCGCTGCTTCCGCCACAAGAAGCTGACGCTGGCCATCGGCGCCGCCTCGGTGGTGCTGGGCGGGGTGCTGTTCACGCTCATCAACGTGCAGGTGCTGCCAAAGGCCGAGCGCAACAGCTTCGCCGTGGAGATACACCTGGCGGCAGGCTCCACCATCGACGAGAGCGGCGTTGTGGCCGACTCGCTGGCGCGCCTGCTGCAGAAAGACAAGCGCGTGGAGAGCGTCACCAGCTTTGTGGGCATGTCGTCGCCGCGCTTCCACATGATGTACGCACCACAGCTGGCATCGGACAACTACGCACAGTTCATCGTCAACACCGTGAGCGACGAGGCCACCAAGGAGCTGATTACCGAATACGCGCAACGCTACGAAAACATCTTCCCCAACGTACAGGTGCGCTTCAAGCAGATGGACTACCAGTTCTCGCCATCACCCATAGAGTTCTACGTCAAAGCCGACGACTACGCCAAGATTGAGCCCGTGCGCGACTCGCTGATACGCATCATGAAAGAGAACCCCAACCTCTTCTATGTGCACTCCGACTACGACGAGACAGAGGAGATGCTCGACGTGGTGCTGAAGACCGACGAAGCCAACAGGCTTGGCATCACCCAGGCCTCGTTGTCCATGTACCTCAGCGGAGCCCTCTCGGGCACACGGCTGTCGTCGTTGTGGCAAGGCGACTACAACATCCCCATATCGGTATACTCCGACGGGCAGGAAGAGCTCAACTACGGCGACATCGGCGACCTGCTGGTGCCTTGCGCCCAGCCGGGTGTATGGGTGCCCCTGCGCCAGGTGGCCGACATCACGCCTAAGTTCCACCACAACAACATGCCGCACCGCAACGGTGTGCGCTGCGTGACCGTATCGGCCGACGTGGTGGCCGACGCCGGACAGATAAAAGAATACTCGAAGATAGCGAAACAGCTTGATGCCATGGATTTGCCCGAAGGGGTGACGATAGAGCCCGGCGGCACCTACCAGTTCTCGGGCGAGATATTCCCCATGCTGGTGCTGGCCATCTTCGCCGCCATAGCGGTGATGTTCCTCGTCCTCATCATCCACTACGGCAAGATAGGCATCTCGCTGCTCTCCATCTCCATGGCTGTGCTCTGCCTCTTCGGCGCCAACTTCGGATTGTGGATCTTCGGGCTCGACTTCTCCATCACGGCAACCCTCGGCATGATTTCGTTGGTGGGCATCATCGTGCGTAACGCCATCATCATGTATGACTACGTGGCGGAGCTGCGCAGCAAACAGCTGCTGTCGATAGAGGAAGCGGCCTACCAGGCCGGCCTCCGCCGCATGAGGCCCATCTTCCTCACCTCGGCGACGACGGCCTTGGGCGTGATACCCATGATTCTGGCAGGCACCCTGCTGTGGATGCCCATGGGCGTGGTGATTTGCTTCGGCACAGTATTCACCCTGCCGCTGGTAATCACCATCCTGCCGGTGGCCTATTGCGTAGCCTTCGAGGGCAGAAAACGGCAGAACTTCCGCCCCATCAACGTAACAAGAAACTAAGCAACAAGCAGTACCAATAGCAGAACAGCGATGAAACACACGATATACATAAAGGGTTTGGCGGCGGTGGCACTTGCTCTCGCATTGTCCCTCTCCTCCTTCACCCTGCAGGCCCAAGTGCTGACCCTCGACAGCTGTCTGGCGCTGGCGCGCAAGAACAACGCCGACATACGCACGTCGCAGCTCGAGGTGCTAAAAGCACAGGAGGTGAAGCGGCAGGCTTTCACCAAGTTCTTCCCACAGGTGAGTTTCAGCGCCAACACCTACTATGCTGTCGACCCCCTGATACGCTTCGGCATCAACGATATTGAATCAAACGATATGCGCGAGTTGCTGCAGGTCATCTATGAAGGCGCGGAGAGTGGCGGCGCCGACTTCAAGAGCGAGATGACCCTCATGAAGAAAGGTTCCAGCATCTCCGGCAACTTTGTACAACCCCTATTCGCCGGTGGGCGCATCATCAACGGCAACCGCCTGGCCAGCCTCGGCGTCGATGCCGCCAACCTCATGGCTGAAGCCAAGACACGCGACGTGATTGAGAACATAGAGTCGTCATACTACCTCGTCACCGGGCTGCAGCAGAAGGTGGCAACATTGAAGGCTGCCCTCGACCTCATCGACTCGCTTGACCGCACCGTGCAAGCCGCTCTGGCCAACGGATTGGTGACCAACGCCGACGCGCTGCAGGTTCAGCTCAAACGCAACGAGATGCTCGCCAACCAACAGCAGCTGACCAGCGGCATACGACTCTCAAAACGACTGCTATGCCAGCAGATAGGCATCGACTACAGCGACGACATCCGCTTCGAGGAACCTGCCGGTGGTACCGAGCCCCCTGCCCTCTTTGTAAACAAGACCACCGGCGACAGTCTCAGACCCGAAATGAAACTCCTGGAACTCAACGTGCAGGCCGAGAAGCTCAAGAAAAGCATGACCATCGGCGAAAGCCTCCCCCAGTTTGCCATCGTGGGTATAACATTCTACGGCAACATCCTGAAGAAAGAAGCCTCGTCCAACGGCATTGCGCTGCTCACACTATCCGTACCGCTGACAGCATGGTGGGAGACAGCCCACAAGCTTCACCAGCACAACATAGCCATCGAGGAAGCCCAGATTATGCAGGACAACCTAGGACGCATGATGTCGCTCGAGGAGGAAAAAGCCTACAGCGACATGATGGATGCCTATCTGCTCATGAAGTCCGACTCCTCCGCGCTCTCTGTGGCCGAGGAAAACTACCGGCTGGCAAACCTCAACTACACAGCAGGCAACACCACCCTCTCCGACGTGCTGCAGGCTCATGCCCTACTCCTTCAGGCTCAGAACGCCATCACCGACCGCAAGACAACTTACACCTTGGCCCGCAGAAGGCTCTTGGACCTCAGAAACGAAAAATGAAAAACAACACTTTTAAAATAAACACATACACAATATGAGAAGAATCGTCTTCACATTCATCGCCGCGCTGTGCGCAACAACATTACAGGCACAGACCCCTGTGTTCGAGAGCGCAACGCAGACATTCGGCTACAAAAACGAAAACGGCAGCTGGAAAATCATGCCGCAATACCAGCGTGCCGGCAAATTCGAGGGTTCTGTCAGGAAATGGGCCCCGGTAAAGATTGACGGCCGTTGGGGATGCATAGACATCGACGGCAACATCGTCTGCCGCAACATGTTCCCCACCAAGGAGGTGGCACAGGAAGCCGGCCGCAACTGGGAAGAGCTCACCGAGCCCGGCAAATGGGTCTACCCCGCCCGCAACGCCGCCGACGGCCGTTGGGGCTTTGTCGACTACTACGGTCGCTGGAAATACTCACCCGTATACCAAGCCGCCAACCCTCATCAGGGGCGTGACCCCAAGCGCTTCGCCAGCGTCATGAAAGACGGCCGCTGGGGCTGCATCGACGGTCGCGGTGTGCTGGTGGTCAACAACATCTTCCTCACGGCACAGCAAGCCGAGGAAGCTGGTGCCCAGTGGGCTGTGGGACGCAATTTCTACACCTGGCGCCTCCCGGTCACCAACCCCAACAACGGCCTCTGGGGCTTCGTCGACTACCTCGGCCGTTGGGCCGTACAGCCTATGTATGAAGACCGTATGCCTTTCGGCAACGACAACAACTACCCCTACACGCAAGTCAAGCAGGAAGGTCGCTGGGGCAACATAGACCGCAACGGCAACATCGTCACCACCCCCATCTTCTTCACCCAGGAAGAAGCCGCCGACGCCCTGCTGCAGTACGAGCACGGACGCTCACTCGAAGGCTGGCGCTACCCTGTCTCCAACCCGGCCAACGGCAAATGGGGATGGGTCGACTGGAGCGGCGAATGGCGCATCCAGCCCATCTACGAGGCAGCCACACGCTTCGCCAACGACACAGGCCTCTTCGCCACCGCCAAGCTCGACGGCTACTGGATGGTCGTAAGCGACACCGGTGACGACCTCTCGCGCAACGTCTTCACCCTCAGCAGCGAAGCCTGGCTGGCTGGCGACCAGTGGGACCGCGGCGAGGAACTCGGACATTGGCTCTACCCGGTCATGGACCCCGGCACACAAGCTTGGGGCTACGTCGACTACAAGGGCGAATGGGTCATCAAACCCACCCTCGAGGACGCCAAACTCTTCACCTACGTGTGGAACGACCGCGTGGCCCCCGCCAAGATGGATGGCCGTTGGGGCTGTATCGACCACACCGGACAGTTCGTCGTCAAAAACCAGTACAACACATCGGCAGAAGCCCAAATAGCAGGCCGCCGCTGGGCAGAAGGGAGGAAATTCTGAAAACACTCATCCTCAACGCGACCATCGTCAACGAAGGCCGCATCTTCAACGGATCACTCCTCATTGAGGATGACATCATAGTCGACATAAAGCAGGGCGATGGCTCAGACCTGCGGGCAGCCACACACGCCGACATCATCGCCGACGCCACAGGACTCCTACTACTGCCTGGCGTCATCGACACACATGTACACTTCCGCGACGGCGGCCAAAGCGAAAACCCTGCAGGAACATTCTACTCCGAAAGCCGCGCAGCACGCGCCGGTGGCGTCACCTCCGTCATCGACATGCCCAACACAAAGCCTCAGACAACAACCATCGAGGCACTTCGACAGAAAGAAGCACTCGCCGCGCGCGACAGCGCAGTCAACTACGCCTTCATGCTCGGCGCCACCAACGACAACATCGACGACCTCCTTGCCATCGAACCCACATCCTACGCTGCCATAAAGCTATTCCTCGGCTCAAGCACGGGCAACATGCTTGTCAACAACCCCGACCAGCTCGACCACCTATTCCGCGATGCACGCAAACTCATCGTGGCACATTGCGAAGAAGAAGCCGTCATACAGGCCAATATGGCGAACATGAAACGCGAATGCCAAGGGACCGACCGCGAGACCGCCGCCCTGCACCCACTCATACGCAACACCGAAGCATGCTTCCTCAGCACCTACAAAGCCATCGAACGTGCTCGCCGCTACGGCACACGCCTGCACATCGCTCATATATCTACAGCTACAGAACTCAGCCTCCTTTCCAACTTCGACCTGTCACAAAAAAACATCACCGCGGAAGTAACCCCGAACCATCTATGGTTCGACGACCGCGACTACCCCGCTCTCGGCAACCTCATCAAGTGCAACCCAGCCATCAAAAGCAACGATGACCGCCTCGCACTATGGGCCGCTCTCGAAGACGACATCATCGATACCATAGCCACCGACCACGCACCTCACACCATAGAAGCCAAACAGAAACCATACTTCGACGCACCGAGCGGCATACCATCTATCCAACACTCACTACAGATGATGATGGAAGCCGCCATCAACAACGACGAACTGTTGACAATGATAGTATGGAAAATGTGCCACAACCCGGCGATACTCTTCGGCATAAAAGACCGCGGATTCATCCGCAAAGGCTATAAGGCCGACATCGTCCTCGTCCGGACAGGCATCGAAACAACCATAACCAAGGAAAGCCTTCTAAGCAAATGCGGCTGGAGCCCCCTCGAAGGACAGACATTCCACTCCCGCATAGAAAAAGTCTTCATCAACGGTCGCGAAAACGGGCCAGCAGAACCCTTGGCATTCTGCAAATAAAACAAGAGGCCGACACGTACGTATCGGCCTCTTGCTATATCCTCACATCTTTAGTCCAACCCCACGACGAGCTTTATCTTGTCGATACTTGTCTCACGCTTCAGACTGTTGTCGACCTCTTGCACCGTCGGGCTTTGTTGTATCTCAATAAAAGCCTTCTGCAGATCTATGAGCCTGTCGCATTGGCGGCTGTAGCGGCGGAGGTCTTCGGTATTGGTGATTTCGCTGACGTCGCTATAGGCCTTATACATGCGGTTGTACGCTTTCACGATGTTGCGGAAGGGGTTCTCCTTGAAGTCTATCAGTTTGTCGTTTCGCTTGATCTGGTCTATCTTCTTTTTGGTGATGAGGCAGAGGTTCTGCATCTCGATGTGAGAGGACAGGAGGTCTATGAAGCTGCGTCCACGCTCGACGGTAGCGAAGGAGGGTCTGAGGTCGACCTGCTTGCGGAGCAGTTTGTATCCGTTTGAGAGCACGCGGTCGAGCTTCTTGACGGATGTCAGAGTGTCGTCGTTGCGCGCAATGGTGGTACGGAGGGTGAGCACATCCATGTAGCACTGTTGCACGTCGCGCACCTCCTGCAGCTGGTCCTCGTAGACTTTAGCCCCTTCGGGGTCGCGGAAAGTAGGCAGGGGAAGTAGTTTTTCACTTATCTCGCGGTAGGCGACGACGACGTCATATAGCTGGCGGTTGTCGGTGCCGCGCTTCATGATGGAGTCGGAGCGCTGGGAGATCTCCTCCAGCTGACTGAAATAGTCAATATACAGCTGCTGTGCCGCCGTAAAGTCCTCGAGGCTCTGGATGAACAGGAGACTCTCGGCATTGGAAGTGAAGGCTGGCACCTGGTTGATGCCTTTCAGCACCTCCTTGTAGGAAGAAACAACCTCACGGTATTTCTTGCCATACTGCGACTGTATAGCATCGGTGCCGGAGGCTATGGTGGCGCGCAGGTCTATGGTCTGCATGTAACGCTGCTGCACATTTATGACGGTGTGCATGCGATTGATATACTCCTCGTATTCCCTGACATCGGCAAAGGATATGGGCACCGAGGTGTGCTTGAAGACCTTGGTGTAGCTGCGGTAGACGTCGCTATTCTCCTTCTCGCAGCGCACCTTGAGGATATTCTTGAAGTTCTCGATCTGGAAAGGCAGCGAGTTCTGACCAAGAACATTCTCCAGCAGGTCGTTCTGGAAGGCGTTGAGCTCATCGAGGCGAGCAATACTCTCGTTGGTGGCGTTGCCGGTGGAGAGGTCGTACTTGTTGTAGACCATCAGATAGCTATAGTAGAGGTCCTTCAGTTCCTTGAGCTTCACCTTGTCGGTGACACCGGCGCCGTCGCACTTCTCAATGATGGCGCGATGGTGTAGCTCAATGTTCGAGCGCAAGTCGGCAGCGATGCGGTTACGCTCTTCCTGCTGCCGCCGTGCCTCTTCTATGGCACGCTGACGTGCTGCCTCACGCTCAGTCTCTATTCGTTGCTGTTCCAGACGGCTGTAGCGGATGCTCATCTTGCCCATCAAGTCGGCCAGACGGCGCAGACGATACTCGTAGATTGGGTAGTCGGCAAGCACGGTGTTGCTGTCGAGCCAGATGAGGCTGTCACGGAACTCGTAGTCGTTCTCTATCGAAGAGATGGCTTTCTGCGCCTTTGTGCGTATCGACACGCAGAGATTGGTGAGCGCGACATAGTCCTCAGGCTGCTCGTCGAGGTAGCGCAGCGCAGCAGCGGTGTCGTTGACCCATGCCGAATCAAGGCCATAGTTGCCCATGATGTCGGCCACACTGAGCACCGTGGGTGCATGGAAGTTCTTCTTGGGCCGCTGAGCCACAGCTCCGAAGCCCATGGCCACGCACATAAGGATGAGAAGTAGTTTTTTCACGCCTTTCAGTATTCTGTTTTTCTTTATTTATCGCCGTAGGACGATGCATCGAAGCAGTGGGTGCAGATGCTTTCCTTGGGCAATCCGATGGCTTCGCAGACATCGTCGACTGTATTGAACTTGAGGGTATCTACGCCCACATGCTGCCTTATCACCTCCACCATGTTGGCATACTCCTTGGTGGTGTGGTCGTGATAAGCTTCCAGCTTGCGAACCTCGCCGCCCTCAAGCTCCTCTATGACACGTCGGGTGATAAGCTCGCGGTCTGTCTTGCTCTCGCTGAAGTTGAGGAACGTGCATCCGTGTACCAGCGGCGGGCAGCTGATGCGCACATGCACCTTCTTGGCTCCGTAGTCGTAGAGCATCTTCACGTTGTCGCGCAGCTGTGTGCCACGCACTATGGAGTCGTCGCAGAAGACGACCTCCTTGCCCTGCAGCATAGCGCGGGAAGGTATCAGTTTCATCTTGGCTACAAGGAAGCGGTCCTCCTGGCTCACGGGCATGAACGAACGGCTCCAGGTGGGTGTATACTTCAGCAGACCGCGTTTGTACGGTATCTGTCGGCCGTTGCTGTAGCCAAGGGCCATACCAATGCCGCTGTCCGGAATAGGACTGACGAAGTCGGCCTCCACGTCGTCACGCAGCCCCATGATACGACCGAGGTTATAGCGTACCTCTTCGGCATTGATGCCTTCGTATTCTGTGCAGGGATAGCCGTAGTATATCCACAGGAACGAGCATATCTGGTTCTTTGCCTCAGCGGGGCGCAACACCTTGATGCCTCCGTCGGTGGTTACCTTCACCACCTCGCCGGGGCCAACGAAGCGGCAGGTCTCATAGCCGAGGTTGATGTAGCTATGACTTTCGCTGGCCACAGCATAGTCGTTACCACGACGGCCTATCACTATAGGCGTGCGGCCGTAGCGGTCGCGGGCAGCGATGATGCCGTCTGGCGTCAGAATCAGCATCGTGCAGCTGCCCTTCACCCTGTTGTATACATTCTCTATACCGTCGACAAAGTCTTTGCCCTGTGAAATAAGCAGAGCCACAAGCTCCGTGGGATTGGTCTTACCGCGGCTCAAGTCGGTGAACTGCTGGTGACGCTCGAGGCAATCCTGCTCAAGCACGTCGATGTTGTTAATCTTCGAGACAGTAGCTATGGCGAAACGTCCAAGATGCGAGTTCACCATCACAGGCTGGGCCTCGGTGTCGCTGATGACGCCGATGCCGACATTTCCTTTCATCTCGTCCAGGTCCTTGGAGAATTTGGGCCTGAAGTGGGAGTTCTGGATGTTGTGGATGTTCTGGTGTGCCTGCCCATTGTCGAAGGTGGCCAAACCAGCACGCTTGGTGCCAAGATGTGAATGATAATCTGTTCCGTAGAACAAATCGGAGATACACGGACGTCCACTTACTACGCCAAAGAAACCGCTCATAATGCTTTTTGTGTGTTAAAAGATAATATTAATATATTGATAACTTTAATGTTATACATTCATTTAGTCCTATCTTTAAAATACAAATATACGCATTTCCCAAGAAACGCTACAATAAAGTTATCAACAGCCTACTGTTTCGGCAGGAACTCGGCAATGTTTCGCTCGTCAATATTGCGATAGTGGCAGGTGCCTACCGGCGTGCCGTTGTCGATGAGGACCACCAGCGGACGGCTCCCGTAGGTAAGGTCCATGAAACGTTGGGCCCCGATGTCGGCGGGTTCTATATAAACTATTGCAGTGGTGTCAAGATCGTGACGCCTGGCTATCATACCGATTTTCTCTCTGCTCATCATGCAGTAAGGACATCCGGGCGTCACAAAAGCCACCAATTTATGCCCGCCATCAAGTCCACGCTCCGACACAGTCTCTTGCAGCAACTCTTTGTCATACAACATTTCCTCATCGCCGAACAGCCAATTGTCGGGCACCGAGATGGCGAATACCGCCACCGTCGACACTACTGCAACAACGGCAGTAACAACGGCCTTACGTGCTGTGTGTCGTTTGCTTTCAGCCCGACCGCGTTCTATCTTCATAACAAACAGCGTCACCACTATCAGCACGGCGTTCTTCACCAACGACACCGTCGGCGGCATCTCGGCCAATCGGCCCATGCAGCGGCACGAATCATCACGCCCAATCAGAGCGGCATAGCAGAGGAAAAGGCTGAACAGCAGCAGTACCGCCAGCACCGCAAGGTTCACCCAACGCCGCCACCACCCGGTGACAATCATCACACCAAGCAAAGCCTCTCCGGCAATGCAGAGTCGCGCAAGAACAAAAGTAACGTTTAACGGCACAAAACCGTAGGAGAAGACATAGAGCTCAAAGTCATCGATAGCCACCAACTTGGCCATTGCCGACACGACAAACACGACTCCCAGCAACACCCTGAGCACACGTGCAGCTACCTTTGCCGGTGTCCGTCTTTCTGCGGCCTCTACGACGGTCTCACTTGCCATATTCGCGACAGGAGACTTTGTGCACCTCTATACGGCGCAGCGAGTGGCTCGGTGGCGTGGTGGTGCTGTCGGTGATATGTATCTCCTCAGACATCTCCGTGATGTTCTCGCACTTCATACCATAGTCCACATACATGAAACGCAACGAGTTGTCGTCATTCGTCTCGGTGTAGGAGCACTTGCACTGGCGTTCTTTGTTGCACGAGGCAAGCAGTAGCAGCGCTGCGGCACCGGCGGTCAGCAATATCTTCTTCATAGCTTCAGTTTTCATAAATGGAATCAATACGGAAGTCGTAGTCCGTACACAGCAGCGAGTCGGCCCACAGAGAGTCCACCTCGTCGTGACCTTGGAACCAATGCAACTGATCGCACTCGCCCTTTTCAATCTTCACGATGCGCACATGCGACGTATGCTTCACCGAACAGCGGCAGGTCTTCTGCTTCGAGCATCCCACGGCCGCCGCCAGCAGCAGCGCCGCACCTGCCAGTATGAGTATCTTACGTTTCATAATCACAATGATTTCAATAGTTCTTCGAGGCTCACCTCGTCGTGTATCAACACGTCACGGGGCTTGCTTCCGTTGCTGGGGCCTACGATGCCGGCGGCCTCCAGCTGGTCTATTATGCGGCCTGCACGGTTGTATCCGAGCTGCAGCTTGCGCTGTAGCAGCGAGGTGCTGCCGAACTGCGAAGCCACCACCAGACGAGCCGCATCGTTGAAGAACTCGTCCTTGCTCTTGGCGTCAAACTCCTTGTTGGGCTCCTCGTTCTCGTCGAGGTATTCCGGCAACTCGAAGCCATTGGGATAGCCGCGCTGGTCGCCTATGAACTTGACGAGCTTGTCAATCTCCGGCGTGTCGATAAGGGCGCATTGCAGTCGTATCATATCCTTGCCTGCCAGCGAGATGAGCATGTCGCCGCGTCCTATCAGCTGCTGCGCTCCACCGGTGTCGAGGATGGTCTTGCTGTCGATGCCGCTGGTCACACGGAACGCCACACGTGCCGGGAAGTTGGCCTTGATGGTACCCGTGATGATGTTGGTCGTCGGGCGCTGCGTGGCGATGATGAGATGTATACCCACAGCACGCGCCAGCTGTGCCAGACGCGCTATAGGCAGCTCCACCTCCTTGCCGGCGGTCATGATGAGGTCGCCGAACTCGTCGATGACCACCACTATGTACGGCAGGTAGCGGTGTCCGTTGGCAGGACTCAGCATCCGCTTGCAGAACTTCTCGTTGTATTCGGTAATCTTGCGCACCTTGGCCTGTTTCAGCAGGTCGTAGCGGCTGTCCATCTCGATGCAGAGACTGTTCAGCGTGCGCACCACCTTCTTGACGTCGGTGATGACGGCCTCCTCCTCGTCGGGCATCTTGGCCAGATAGTGGCGCTCCAGAGCCGAGTAGAGGCTGAACTCCACCTTCTTCGGGTCCACAAGCACAAGCTTCAGCTCCGACGGATGTTTGGTGTACAGCAGGCTCGCCAGCACGGCATTCAGGCCCACCGACTTACCGGTACCTGTGGCACCGGCCATCAACAGATGGGGCATCTTGGCCAGGTCGGTGACGAAGCACTCGTTCGAGATAGTCTTGCCGAAAGCTATCGGCAGCTCCATCTTCTCTTTGGCCTTCTGGAATGCCTCGCTCTCCAGCATGGTCTTCATGGCCACAATCTGCGGCTTGGCGTTGGGCACCTCGATACCCACGTTGCTCTCGCCGGGTATCGGCGCTATGATACGTATGCCGAGAGCCGCGAGGCTCAAGGCTATGTCGTCTTCGAGGTTCTTGATTTTGCTGATGCGGACACCAGGGGCAGGCTTTATCTTGTAGAGGGTCACCGTGGGACCGGGCGTGGCCGTTATCTCGTTAATCTCAATGCCGTAATCCTTCAGGGTCTGCACGATGCGGTCCTTGTTGGCCACCAGCTCCTCTTTGGTGACGCGTGTGTTCGACACCTCCCAGTCCTCGAGCAAGGCGGTCTCGGGCATCACATAGTCGCTCAAGTCAAGATGCGGGTCGTATGGCTCGTCCAAGCCTATGTGGCGGCGGTAGTCGTCGTCGGCAAGCGGTTCGCCGTTCTCGTCGACGGGCTCTTCTTCCTCATCGGCTGCAGCCTCAGGTTCCGCTTCCGTCATCTCACCGTTCTCGTCCATGCCTTCTATGGTGAAGCTGACATCGTCCTTCGGCTCCTCGGCGGCGGCTTGGGCACGGGCGTTGACACGTGCAAACTCGTCGTCGATAGAGAATGCCGGTTCCTCGCCGGCAGGCTGCTCCTCGTCCTCGATTACCGGCTGATGGAACAGCTTCATGGCCTCCTCATCAAAGTCAGCCCCTTCGTCATCGTCGGCATCGGCCTGGGCCTCAGGCTCCGGCTCCACCTCCTCGGCCATCAATGCGGCCACCTCCGTCGTCAGCTCCACGCCGTCGGGCTTGCTCTCTCTATGCTCATGCTCTGTGGCAGCCTCCTCAATCTCGTGCTCCACCTTCTTGGCGATGCCCTTCACGTCGACCTTGGGCAGCTCCATCTTGTGCACCAGCACAAGGAACAGCACCGCAAGGAACAGCAGCACCACCAGCGTCCACCAGCTCAGCAGCCTGTGCAGCGGCTCGGCCATCAACAGACCTATGCCGGCGTAGTTCTCGAAACCCTCGCTCTTCACCCATGCGCCGCCGATGTAGCCAAGCGTCACCGAGCACCACAGCATCCAGAACAGCGTGCTGCCAAGGGTCTTCCACCAAGGCATCACCACCACGCCCCACAGCCGCATGCCGTAGACGAAGAACAGCAGCGCAAAGCCGAGACTGCCGATGCCGAAGAGGTTGACGGCAAAGAACTCCGCCACCCCCTTGCCCAGCGAGCCTGTCCAGCCCCCACGGGCGTCGGTGACATAGAAGCCTATCATGGCTATCACCAGAAACACAGAGAACAGCACATACACCGCCCCGCGGATATGCGCGAAGCGCTGGCTGCGCAGAAATGCCGCGAAGGCCGCCGCACGGCTCTTGCCGGCAGCAGCCTTGCCTTTGGCGTTACTTTTCTTCTTACCTTTGGCCACTTAACTCTAAACTCTTAACTCCTAACTCTTAACTACCAGCCTACTCCTCCTGCAGCAGTTCGAGCTCCTCCTGGAGCTGGGTGCCGAGAGTCTCGAGCTCCTCCTCGCTGAGGGTGTCGTAGCCGTCGGGCAGCAGGAAGTCGGCTTCCTTCACCTTGCCCTTCACCACCTCGGTGGCGGTATAGGTGATAGCCTTGCCCTCGCCGGCATCGACGGTGCATTGCATGGGCATACCCTTGATGCCGTCGAAGAGAATGTTGACGCGCGGACCGATCTCATCGCTTATCCACATCTCCGTTGGGTGGTCGGTGCCTTCCTCGTCATACATGTGGCGCACCATCTTCTTGGCCGTCACACCGGCGATCTGCTTGGTCTCGCTGGTGTACTCAAGGTAGAAGTGGCCGGGCTCCTTGTCGACAATCTCGAGGCTGTCGAAAGCGTCGGGCTTGGCGGTATTCTTGATAATCAGCTTGCCGTCGCCCTGATAGTCGAACTCCGACCCTTGGCTGCGCAAGTAGCTCAGCAGCATGCCGTAGTTCTCGCAGCGCGTGATGGTGAGGTTCTGCACCAGCACACACTCCGTGAACGGCGAGCTCATGAAGATGCTGCTCTTGGTGTACATGTCGTCGCCCGACACCTTAATCTCGGCGGTGGCGGCCTCCTCGGGGATGGTCATAGCCACCTGACCCGTCGACTCCACTTTGTACTTCACGATGCCCTTGAACGAATTCTGGGCGCTCATCATGCTGGCGCTGAGCAGCAACGCTGCTGCCATTGCAAAGATTTTCTTCATTTTATCCTGTTTTTTTAGTTATTGTCAATCCCAAATCCACAATTCACGACACACAATTCATAAATCCATTAACACCGTTGCACATTTTTTATTGTGTCATACATAAAAAAAAGTTATCCACCACCTCTCTCCCACCCTTTTGGTACGGAGTTGGCAGGTAGTAGATACGGCCGTTCGACCATCCTTCGACCATCGTTCTTCAGTAGTTCTTCAGTGTGACACTGAAGAACTACTGAAGAACTACTGAAAAACTACTGAAGAAATGTCGGAGGTAGGACGGAGGAAGGCCGAGGGAAGGCCGAGGAGGGACCGTAGATAAGCCGGAGGGAGTGAGGTGAAAAGTTATTTTTTTCGCCATGTCGCAAAAAAGTTGTATCTTTGCAATTTATAAAAAGAATAATATGAGCAATATTATAACGGCAACAGTGAAGCGTTTGCCTCTGCTATACAAGGCGTTAATAATGCTTGTGACGGCGGTGGCCATCGTGGCCATTTTCCCTCACACGCGTCACGGCGTGCACTACGACTACAAAGTCGGGGCCGTATGGCGCGAGGCCGACCTTGTGGCGCCCTATGATTTCGCGGTACTGAAAAGCGCCGACGAGATACGCGGCGAGGAGGAGAGCGAACGGCATAAGGCCATACTGTACTACCGCGAGGACTCGACGGCGCGCGCAACGGCGATGCATCGTCTGGAGAGCGGCAAGTGGAAGATGGACAGCGGCGAACGCCGCAGGCTGAAACGCCAGATGGACAGTATCTACCGCAGCGGCTACATAGCCCTGCCCGACGGCGTAAGTACGCTCGACGGCCGCGAGGTGGTGTTGCTGCAGGGCAACGTGGGCAGCATGCACAAAGGCAGCGACTTCGTGACCTTTGCCGACCTCGACGCCGGCCTGCTGCGCGACAGCCTGCTGGTGCCCAACCTGGTGCCCGACGAGGCACGCACGGCCTTGGAGCTCGACAGCCGTCTGTCGCAGATAAGCTACAGCAGCCAGATGGTGATGTCGGGCGACCACATAGTGAGCAAGGGCGAGGAGGTGAGCGAGGAGAAGGCGCAGATAATACGCAGCCTGGAGGCCGAGAACGACCGCCGCTTCAGCGACTCGTTCAGCCTGGCGGGCCAGATGGCGGGCCAGCTGCTGCTGGCGATTATCGCCTTCACGGCGCTCTACATGTTCCTCAAGAACACACGCCACCCCATACTGGAGGACAACCGCAAGGTGACTTTCGTCATGCTGACGATACTCTTGATGTCGGCCGTCGAGGCGCTGGTGACGAGGGTGAACCCCGACTGGGTGCTGCTGGTGCCGTTGTGCATAGTGCCTATCCTGATGCGCGTCTTCTTCGACATGCGCGTGGCCCTCTACATACACCTGACGACGGTCATCATACTGGCCAACCTGGTGCCAAACGCTTTCGAGTTCATCTTCTACCAGCTGATAACGGGCATGATGAGCATCATCGCCGTGCGCGACCTCGAGCGCCGCAGCCAGTTCTTCGTGCTGGCGTTGGTGATTTTCATCAGCTACTCGTTCATCTACACCGCCGGTGTGCTGAGCCAGGACACCAACTTGCACGCGCTCACCCTCGACCGCTACCTGATGTTCTTCCTCAACGCGCTGATGACGCTCATGGCCTACCCGCTGATATATGTGTTCGAGAAGTTCTTCGGCATCACCACGAGTCTGACGCTCATGGAGCTGAGCAGCACGAGCCATCCGGCCCTGCGCGAGCTGAGCCAGAAAGCCCCCGGCACCTTCCAACACTCGGTGCAGGTGGCCAACATCGCCGAGGACCTGGTGGGCGAGATCGGCGGCGACTCGCTGCTGACGAAGGTCGGCGCCCTCTACCACGACATCGGCAAGGTGCGCAACCCGTTCTACTTCACCGAGAACCAAAGCTCGGACTTCAACCCGCACAACGAGCTCGACTACTCCGAGAGCGCCCAGATAATCACCGCCCACGTCACCGACGGCCTCGAGCTGGCACGCAAATACCACCTGCCGTCGGAGGTGCAGGACTTCATACGCACCCACCACGGCACCACGAACACAGGCTACTTCTACGCCAAGGAATTGGAGCGCCACCCCGACGGCGACTTCGACAAGAGCCTGTTCCGCTACCCGGGACCGCGCCCCTACAGCCGCGAGACCGCCGTGGTGATGATAGTGGACACCGTTGAGGCCGCCTGCCGCAGCCTGAAGGTGCACTCCAAGGAGGCCACCGACGAGATGATAGACCGCCTGATAGACGGCAAGGTGCAGGCCGGACAACTCGACAACTGCCCCCTCACCTACGGGGACATAGCAAGCATCCGCAAGTTCCTCAAGGAGAAGATGATGAGCATCTATCATGTGAGAGTGGAATACCCGACGGTGAAAAGTTAAGAGTTAAGAATCAAGAGTTTAAGAACTAAGAAACAATATCTATGAAGAAGACCATTTGGATTCATGCAGGCCTCGTCGTCGTCATGCTGGCGGTGGCGATGGTGTACTTCTCGCCTGTGCTGGGTGGCAAGGTGGTGATGCAAGGCGATATACAGAAGTTCGAGGCCATGGCCAAGGAGACCAAGGACTACCATGCCAAGACCGGAGACTATCCCCGATGGAACAGCGCTATGTTCAGCGGTATGCCCGTCTACCAGATAGGCGGCAACGCCCCCATGAAGAGCATCTTCGCACCGTTGCGCTCGCTGACGAACCTGGAGGTGGTCGGCGCCAGCCGCGACATCGGCGTGCTATTTCTCTACCTGCTGGGCTTCTATGTGGCATTGGTGGCACTAGGTTGCAGCCCTCTGCTGGCATTGCTGGGCGCCATGGCCTTCGGCTTGGGGAGCTACAACATCATCATCGTCGAGGCAGGCCACATAAGCAAGGCCTGGGCTATGGCCATGATGGCCCCGATAATGGCGGGCATGATACTATGCCTGCGCCGCCCCAAGGAGGGCGACAAAAAGTGGGGCGACTGGCTGTGGGGCGGTCTGCTCTTCACGCTGGCGCTAGGCTTGCAGCTTAACTTCAACCACATACAGATAACCTACTACACCATCATCGGCGCCCTGCTGTTGGGCCTGACTCACTTCATCTACGCCTTTGCAGAGAAACGCCTGCCCCGCTTCATGGGCGGCGTGGGCATCCTGCTGGTAGGCTGCGCCCTAGCTTTCGCCTGCAACGCACGCGCGCTGATGGTGAGTCAGCAGTATGCCAAGTACACAATGCGTGGCGGCAACGCCATCACGGTGACACCCGAAGACCTCTACCATGACGGTGAGCCCGCCTCGATAAGCGGCAAGAAGAGCGGCCTGGACATTGACTACGCCTTCTCGTGGAGCTATGGTGTCGGCGAGACCTACACCCTGCTGGTGCCCGGCGCCATGGGCGGCGGCAGCGGCGAGCCCGTAAGTACCGAGAGCGCCTCATACAAAGCCTTTCACCAGCAGCAGATGCCGCTCTACTGGGGCAACCAGCCTTTCACAAGCGGCCCTGTATACTTCGGAGCCATAGTGATATTCCTTTTCTTCGTCGGGCTGGTGCTGGTGAAAGGACCCGAGCGGTGGTGGCTGCTGGCGGCGACGGTGGTGGCAATCCTTATGTCGTGGGGCCGCAACTTCATGGGGCTCAACGAGTGGCTGTTCAACAACCTGCCTTTGTACAATAAGTTCCGCACACCCAGCATGAGCCTCGTGCTGGCCAACGTGTGCATGGTGCTGCTGGGCATGCTGGGCCTCAAGGAACTCTTCTCGGCCGACGTGGAGCAGAAACGCAAGAACCTAGCCCTTTACGTGGGCGGCGGGGTGACGGCGACGATGCTGCTCATAGGCTTGCTGCTGAGCGGAAGCTTCAGCTACAGCGGTGCCGCCGATGCACAGATGGCCGGCCAGTATGGCAACCAGTGGCAACAGATACAGGACATCTTCATACAGGACCGCAAAGCCTTGTTCGCCGCCGACTCATGGCGGTCGATGCTCTTCGTGGCACTGGCCTTCGCTGCGCTATGGCTGTATAGCAACAAGATGAGCGGTAAGAAGAACGCTCCTGCTGTCTTCGCGGCGCTGCTGGCGCTACTGGTGGTGATAGACCTGTGGGGCGTAGACCGCCGCTACCTCAACGAGAAGAACTTCGTCTCGGAGCAGCAGATAAAGCTCAAGCCCGACCAGTGGGACTACACCATCGACGACATGGCGGCACGCTTCGGCGACCAAGACTACCGCGTGTTGAACATGGCCACCAACACCTTCAACGACAGCAAACCGGCGGCGTTCCACCACCAGATTGGCGGCTACAGCGCCGTGAAGATGCGCCGCTACCAAGACCTCATTGACTTCTACCTGAGCCGCCACATCAACCCCGGAGTGCTGAACATGCTCAACGCCCGCTATGTGGTGATGCGTGACGGACAGGTGCAGCGCAACCCCGAGGCGCTGGGCAACGCCTGGTTTGTGCAGGAAGTCAAGACCGTGAAGGATGCCAACGAAGAGATTCTGGCTCTGAACACCACAGACCCCGCAAAGACTGCCGTCATCGACGGCTCGCTGTTCAAGACCGACAGCATCGCCATCGTGAGCGACAGCACGGCGACAATAGAGATGGAGCACAAGCGCCCCTACAACCCAGACCACCGGGTATACAAGAGCCATGCCGCCACAGAGCAGCTGGCGGTGTTCAGCGAGGTGTACTACGAGCCCGACTGGTGCGCCTACATCGACGGCAAGAAGGCCGAATACATGCGTGCCGACTACATCCTGCGCGCAATGGTCATCCCTGCCGGCGACCACTTGATTGAATTCAAGAACGAAGCACCTCTGTTCTTCAAGATGAACATCGTCACCATCGTCAGCTCGATAGTGCTGGTGGTATTGGCCGGAGGCGCTATATTTATGTACTATCGCAAAAGAAAGAAAGCCTGATGCTGAGCGTAATACTGTGCACATACAACCGCGAGCGGTACCTGTACAACGTGCTGCACAGCGTGGCCGTGGGCACCCTGCCACCGACGGAATACGAGATTGTGCTTGTAGACAACAACAGCAACGACGGCACGGCAGGTGAATGCGAGCGATTCATGGCCGACCACCCACAGGTGACGTTGCGCTACTTCATGGAGCACAACCAGGGTCTGTCATACGCCCGCAACCGCGGCATCCGAGAGGCAAAGGGCGATGTGCTGGTATATGTCGACGATGACGCGCTGGTGAACCCCGAGTACCTGCAGACCTACGCCAACTTCTTCGACCGCAACAAGGAGGCTGTGGCGGCTGGAGGTCCCATCATACCACAATATGACGGATGCGAGGAGCCCGACTGGATGAGCCACTACACACGGCAGCTCATCACCGGCAAGCTGTATCTCGGCGACAAAGAACGCGAGTTCCCTGGCGAGGCGTTCCCCGGCGGCGGCAACGCTGCCTACCGCAAGAGAGTGTTCGACACCGTGGGTCTGTTCAACACCGAGCTTGGCCGCAAAGGCAACAGCCTGATAGGTGCCGAAGAGAAGGACCTCTTTGACAAGATGACATCACACGGCATGCGCTTCTACTACCTGCCGACAGCCATACTCTACCACCTGATACCGCCCAAGAAACTGACGCAAGACTACTTTGACCGCCTCACCACTGGCATCGGTCAGAGTGAGCGGTTCCGCACCAAACAAATAGGACAACGGAAGTATCTGGTACGTCTCCTCAAAGAGGCCGTGAAATGGGGCGGCACCCTCGTCCTCTGGACGGGTTTCGCCCTCAAAGGGCAGTTCAACAAAGGCAACAAACTGGTAGCCTTCCGGAAGAATGTCACACGGGGACTGCTGAAAGGGTGACGCTTACAGTCGTGCCGAGAGTTTTCCCGACAAGACCATCTGACTGAGTGATTCGCTGGCATTGATATTGACCGTCTTGCCCCAGAAACGGTCGAGGATTGCCTGCCGCTCTTCGGCATTGCAGCTGCAGTCGCCTTCTGCAAGACATTGATGCAACTCGTCGAAAGAGTACACCTTACGGCCTACCACATTCTCGTCGTAAGGGTAGTATAAATCACGGTCTTTGATGTATTCTGCATAATCATACAGGTAAAGGACAACCCCTTTGTCAGGCATCAGGATATAGTCGTAGAGCACCGACGAGTAGTCGGTGATGAGCACATCGGTATAAGGCATTACGGGATAGATGTCGGCCTTGCCGTCCACAATACAGATGTTGGTCATTTTGCCAAACTCCTTCTCGTCGACAATCACATTGGCATGCGGTTTCAGTAGCATCAACTCGTTCCGCTCGCGCATTAAGGAATCGAGCTTGGGCAAGTCAAAAGACTGCACAAAGACATTCCGTTGAGAATCGCGCCAGGTGGGCATATACAGATACACCTTCGAGTAGCCTCCATCAGCAATTTTCTTCATCAACCGACGGGTTGTCATATCGACATACCTCTCAACAAACGCTTCCCGTTGCTGCTGGCTGCAGGTGAGGATGGCGTTGCGTGGATAGCCCAGTTCGAGGCAGCGGTCTTGCGGGATGCGGAAAGACGAGGCAAACATCACCGTCTGGAAAGGTGTGGAGGACACAAACCAGTCGGGGCGCTTGAACGACTCGGGGTGATAATACACTTCCCAAAACTGCCTCTGCTGGTATCTTTTGGCCAACTCACCAGATGTGATATTGAATTCCGTACGCTTCAAGCCAACCCCGTGCCAGAGGTTGATACAGACAGCGCCACCGGAAAAAGCATACATGATGTCGGATGTGTATGAGTTGAAGAACCAATACTTGGAAGTCAAAGCATACCAGATGCCCTTCAACGATGCAATGTGATACGCTTCCAGTCCAAGCCGGCGCACTTCGGACACGGTATTCTTGTTCATGCTCAGCCATACACAACGGATGCCGCTGCAATGCTCAGAGCAATAAAAGAAAAGATACTTGGCATTGTCGTTGAAAGCACCGCGAAAACTGCCGAAAGCCCACTTCTTTTCTTTCCTGGGGAACAGGAATGAAAAAGGATAAACCAAATATAAAACGGCAAATACCAGAAACTTCATAAGCCAAAGCGTTTTAGCCCCGTAAAATCTTTTGTACAGAGGCAACAACATCCTGCGGTATTTCCGGGAAAATATTCCCGGTCTCCCACTTTATCTTCGGCGTCAAGAAACTGTTTTCCGGAAGAGGGATGTCAATCAAACAGGGCTCATCATCGCTGAACCATTCTTTGTATTTATCCAGCTCCTCGTAAGACCCCACTGCCGCGGCCTTTATGCCGTACGCCGTGGCGATTTTCTCAAAATCGGGCACCGTATAGCCACCAGACACCGCTGTGTTGGCGAACCGGTCACCATGGTTGAAGTGTTGTGTTTCACTGATTTTGCCCAATACCTTGTTGTTCAATACGAATATCTTGATTGGGAGGTTCTCGCGTCTTACGGTTTCAAGTTCCTGGATATTCATCTGCATTCCTCCATCACCCGAGATGCAGAATGCAATTCCGTTGTTCGTCGATATCGAAGAACCTATCGCGTAAGGAAGAGCACATCCCATCGTACCGTATCCGCCACTGATATGTATTCTCCCTTCAAACCCCTTCAGCACCAACGACTGCGCACACCAACACTGGTTCATTCCCACATCGACCGACACAAGTGCGTTGGGAGGAAGCATCAATCCAATCTTCTCCACCGCATAGTTTCCGGGCTGTTTGTCATAATTGTCCAGAATCGCCTTTGCTTCCATACATTGCTCTCTCCAACGTGTGTAATCAGGCACAGCCTCTGACAGAAGAATTCTCATGAAATCAAGCGCATCGGTATGGATTTTACGCTCATCGGGCTTTATCGACCTGCTCAACTCGCTCTCGTCGATATCCACCCTGACCAAATCGGCATGAGGGGCAAAATTCGATGTGTATCTACCGACCTGACGAAGTCCCAGTCTTGCGCCAACAGAAACGATAAAGTCACTCTCGTTCAGTATCATATTGGCGATACGGTTGCCGTGAGTGCCGATAAAGCCGATATGAAGACTGTCAGGAGCCAGGTCAACCCCGTTCATGGTCGTCAACAATGGTATATTTGTTTTTTTTGCAAACTCATGAACCATATCGGCCGCCCCGGCAGAACGCACCCCATTACCCACCAACAATACCGGTCTTTTATAACTATCCTGGAAAACCATATCTTGATTATTAATACGTCGAATTAATTAGCTCAACCTGTTGTATATCCAATGGGAAATCTATCAGCACACCGCCCTTCCGGCCAAGGATGGCCATGTTGTACGCACGGTCGACGATATCCGCAAATCCCTCCCCACTGTTGGCTGTGACCGAGTATTTTGTAATATTCCTTGTCATCGACACTATATCCATTTCCTGAAAGCCGTTCTGCCGGATTCCCGAAAAGCCTTTCATTTCTTTCGTCGGCACATTCCCGCAAACGCCCATCAACGGTACGCTGTCGAACCACGCATCCGCAAGTCCGCCCAAAGCATTTACTGCGCCAGGGCCGGAGGTGGTGAAATAAACGCCAATCTTGCCGCTCGTCCTGGCATAGCCTTCAGCTGCCAATGCACAGCCTTGCTCATGGTAGCAGACATGGGTTTTAATCTCGTCTTTTCGCTTGTACAGGGCGTCCATGAAAGGAACTATGTATCCGCCGGCATAACCAAAGACGTCTTTCACTCCATGCCTTATCAAAAAATCAACTAAATACTCCGAACAATTCATGCTTAACTGTTTATTAATTGCTGCACATTCTGTTTTCTTACAATAATATGTGTGCCAGGCTCATATTCTTTCCTCACCGCCTTCATCACAACCTGGGCAAAGTCGTCGGGTTCCAGCAATGTCGTTTGGTCTTCATCAGGGAAAAGGCTCTTGCGCATCTTTGTCCTCGTCCGACCGGGCGAGATCACAACCGCATAGAGGCCATCCTCCGCCCAGCATTTCGTGGCCATAACAACAGCGGCCTTGGATGCACAGTACTCACTCCATGTGGCATGGGATTCCACCGCCGCCGCCGACCCGATATTGACAATCTGCAATTCCGGGTTATACTTCAACGCTATCCCGGTGCAATAAAAGACGCCACCGACATTTATGTCGAAATGCTTCTTGGTATTCACCAAATCCATCTCTTTCACCGATCGCGGAACCACATATCCGGCATTGTTTATCAAAATATCCGGGACAAACTTCGCCACGACGGATTCCACACTCTCCCAGTCCGTCACATCCATCTCGCTCCTCGTCGGTGCGAAGACATCGTAGCCCTCTGCCTCCAGCAGCTTTTTCACCGCCTGGGCGATTCCCCCGCTTCCTCCGGTTATCAACACTTTCTTTTTCATCGTTGCATCGACTTGTAAATAGTCTCTATTATATCCAAATCACCAGGATAAGTCACCTTGAAAAGATTGGATTCGGTCTCTATAAAATGAGGCTTTTCTCCGTAGTACTCGAACATAACCCTTGTCTCGTCTGTCATATCCACGAAACGGCCGCTGCGGTATGCCTCCTGGAGCATTCTCCTGTCGAATGCCTGCGGCGTCAACATGTCATACATCTCGTTCCTGTTCACATACCTTCCGTCTCGGAAAATCACCGTGTTTACCAAAGGCCTGACAAACGTCGTCGACGGATGCGGATCCTCCAGCAGCTGGCAGATCTGCTCTTTTGTCACCATGGGCCTTGCGGCTTCCACAATCACCACACGGCCCACCGTCGGCGGCAGTGCCTCGAGGCCGTTCATAACCGACCCCGATCTTGTGATTCCGCCTTCTATATCCTTTCCGACAGCGATGATATTCTCTTTCCCCACTACCTCCAGAGCAGTCTCATACGCATATCTCCACAGAGGCTTGTCATGGAAAAGCATATCCTGCTTCTTTCCATGATACCTCGTCCCCTGTCCTGCTGCCAATACAATTGCTCCGTTCATCTCTCTGTTATTGTGTCATCTTTTCGTGCTCCCGTTAGCACAGTCCAAATCCTCTGCAAACGTTATCTTTCTATTCTTCTCCTCGCCTTCCACGACGGCGATCTTCACGCCCGGCATATAGCGGCGCACCACCCCGCAGTCGTCAGTGGCGGCGAACTGAAGGTCTTGCAGCGCACGCTGGTAGGCGTCGCGTATCAGCGGCAGCCTGAAAGCCTGCGGCGTCTGCGCACGCCACATCAGGCGTCGTTCGGGGATACGTGCCACAAGCCTCGGTATACCCATCTGCATTCCTGTCATATCTGCGCTCATGTCGGGGTGCACCTCCCACACGGTATCGGTACTCGGCACCGCCACGCCCACAGCCTCATTGCTCTGCAGCGCTGCCACCACACGGTCGACGATGGCCGGCGTGACAAACGGCCGCGCAGCATCGTGCAGCAGCAGGTTGGTGTCGTCAGCCTCGTCGATATATGCCATGATGGCATTGAGGCTCGACATGTAGCGTTCTGCGCCACCATCAATGACCTTCTTCAACTTCTGCCATTGGTTGCGGGCGACGACACTCTCCAGCTCTCCCCTCCAGTCGGGGTGTACCACCACAGCCACCTCGTCAATGGCCTGATGCCGGCAGAACACGTCGAGCGAATGCTCTATCACCATGCGGTCGCCGAGCTGCATAAACTGCTTCGGCACCGGCGAGCCCATACGCTTGCCGACGCCCCCGGCCAAAACCACAGCAATATTCTTCATATCAGCGCTCAAGCCTTTCTAAACAACAACGCGAACAAGCCGCCCCAGAAGAGAACTACGGCCAGCTGCAGCCACAGGTCGGTGCCCACAAGCACTGCCGGGGCCACAACGACGGCTTTCAGGCCATAGTATACCAGCTTGCCGGCCACGATAGCCGTCAGCACGGCAGGCAGCACCTTCCATCGGCGCGACAACACGCCGAACAGCGCCGCTACGGTGGCCAGTTCGGCCACCATGCACACCATCTTCGGGGCTGCAGGCATACCCGTCAGCAGGCAGCTCGCCAGCGGCATCAGCACCGCAAGCACCAGTGCATTCTTCCAGTCGCGACCAAGCAGCATACCCACCAGCAGCAAAGCCAGCATCGGGTTGAGCATATACAGAGGCACAACCAGCAGATGCGATGCCGCAGGTATCAGACAGGCAAAGGTCAACAACACCGCATCCAAGGCGGCAAGTCTGACTATACTATTTGATTTTGAAGTTATTACCATAGTAGTTTTAAGAATAATTGAAATGCAAATATACAATTTAATTTTGAAACACCAAAATCAACGAATCAACGTCACCGTACCGACCCCATTCTTGACGTACCCATAGGCATACTTCGCGTGCCAATGGTATACATAAGCTCCCTGAGGACATGGCTTGCCATCATGGGTACCGTCCCATGTGGCCGAAGAATCAGTGGTGTGGTACACCAACAGCCCCTGCCGATTGTATATGTGCATCTCAAAAGCGACAATCTCGTACGTGACCGTACAACCAAATCGATTGTTCTGCTCTTCGTCGGGAGTGAAGACGTTGGGCCACCATATCGACCGTATCTTCTTATGAATACTGAAGGTAGTGTCGGCACAACAATGGTAGCGGTTGCAAGTCTGCAATGTAACAACAACACTATCGGGCAGTGGATGATTGAACTGTCGGCGAGAGTAAGCGCCATTGAGTGTGATGCCGTCGTCGAAGCACCATGTCGAGGAGGCGCCACCCTCCGAACAATCGGTAAAGTACACCGTTGGAGAGTCGAAGTCAATAAACGGAAGAGAGAGTTCCACACATAATGTCGGCGGAGGTTCTACACCTACAACGATGCAGTCTATCAGATCCCCACCCTCGCTGGAAAACAGGCAGTAGGAAGTTGTCTGTTGCGGTCTGACGACAATGGGGGTATGTCCCTGCTGGGCAACCAAACTTGTGTCAGGAGGGGTGGCACTCCACCATGGGGAAAGGGTGCCAGCGGCGTTAAGTATCACCGAGTCGCCAGGGCAGATGCCGTCGGTGCTGGCCGTGAGGCTGATTTCTTCGTATTCAAGATGGAGCACAAGCGTCGAGTCACACCCGTTAACGGCAGTAAAGTGATAACTGTAGTCTCCCCTCTCTGTCAGCGTGTCACCGTTGTATATTAGCGTATCTCCCATGACAATAAAAAAAGTGGTTTCGGCCAATGTCACAGGAAGGACAGTCAACCGCAGGCAGTAGAGACGCAGCGTGTCCCCAAAACTGTCATAGTATTCCGATGAGCCGGCGGTCTGCGTGGACGTGATAGTAAATCCATGTCCTGTGTAGACACCATCTTGACAAACGGTGTCATAATACACCACGGTGTCCATCATAAAAGAAACGTGCAATTTGACAATTGAGTCGCATCCGTTCTCACCGGTGAGCGTAAAGGTATAGATCCCAGCGGCGGTCAGCGTGTCGCCATTGTAGAAGAGCACGTCGCCTCTCGCTATTTGTCTGACAATATCTGTGTCAGTGGTAGGCTTGACGGTGAGCGATAAGTGATAGTGGCGTACACTGTCGACACAGTTGGAAGAGACTGTCTCGCAACGCCAAAATTCCAATGTGTTGTCCGACGACGTCTCAACATCACTGATACTGAATCCATATCCGTTGTAGGAATGGCCGGCACATACTGTGTCATGGTATTCTATTGTGTCTTGCAGAATGTATCCCACAAATGATCTACCCAAGATGTTAGCATAGCCAGCTTGACTGCCCAATCCATAGCAGTCAACCATAATTGGCCCCAAGGGACTCTCCAAAAGGTGAACGTTCGGACTCACGGAAATCCGGGCAACGCTATAGGCTGTATCAAACGTGGAGGAGAATTGGCTACTGACGCTATAGCCATCTAGGGTGATGCCGGAAACGAATGAATGATGGGCTACAATGTTGATATAATAACTACCGAAATCGGGATAGCTGAGAATCCCAAATTGAATGACTTGCAGCCCCTGGTTGACGGGAGAAAGTATTACTGAAGCAGGGTCTCCTGGGTTACCCCCCGACGAATAACTGCGCAAGTAGCGGCCAACACATATTTTCTTACTGCCACTGTAGTGTTTGGCACTTCCACCAGTTACAAAATCCTCGTAGGAGTCTCCTTTCTGGAGTGTACAAAGTAGAGCCCCATCGGCATAGACGGCACAGTCGTTTTCAGAAGAGGTAATCCTAACCTGGTCTCCTGTCCGTCCAAGTGTCGACACAACCATATACTCTTTTCCCCAGTAAGTTGTAGGCACTGCCTGTTCATATAATAAATCAGCGCCGCCAGACCCTGCAGGAATGTAAGCGACCCTGTTTCCTTGAAAGGCGGCAAATGGTTTTCCGTTGGAAGAGACTTCCATCCCTGAAAAAGAACCCGGTGCGGTGGCAATGAGTTGATAACTCTCACCTTGCATTAGGTCAATTGTTAGCGTGTCTCCGCTAATCAGAGTATTGTTCAATAAGTTGCATGGGAGCGTCATTGTAAGCACCGTATTGTCCTCGGTAGCCACAAAACCCACTTCGGCACCCGCAACCGCAGTATGTGCCACATCACCCAGATAGTCCTGCATAATATAGTGTGTACCAAGAGTATTAGTGGGATACACCATTGTTATATCGTTGCACTTAAACCGATAGTTACTGGCGTATAGAGATATGGATGTGGTTGAGGTAACGTGTATCCCCAGTTTTTTTGTTTGTGCAGTATTTGATTGTAGGGATGTCGATGAGGCTAAAGGGATAGTAATTTGGACAGATTGATTGGCCGTCAGACTTGCTGTCGTACTCCATCCTGTTGATGGATTTGACACAGTGATGGTGGCGTTGCTGTCGCCAACAGCAATCAATGTGGTCTGGTGAGGAGTTTGGTCGCCATTGTTATACAGAAACATCACCCAAAAGTCTGTTCCCTTGGAGGTCATTGTAGGGCAAGAATCAACACTCTGGGCCCGAAGCGAAACCGAGGCCAGCAACGCAAGCAACAGATATGTTACCTTGTGCTTCATGCTGCAAAAATACATCTTTTTTTCCACATATTAAAATAAATTATATAAAACCGCGTTATTCAAACAAATAATAGCAAGCACAACAGGATGAAAAAATCAGTATTACTCCTCGCCGCCGCCATGCTGCTGACCTCCGTCGGCGCTGTGGCGCAGAACAAGATTGACAAACAAGGCCGCCGTCAGGGCCACTGGGTGCGCACCGACAAGGACGGCTCAAAGATCTACGAAGGCACATTCGTCGACGGCCAAGAGACAGGCACCTTCACCTACTACTACCACGACGGCTCGGTGCGTATACGCAACACCTACAGCGAACCCGGGCGCGTATGCAGCCACGAGGCCTACGACGAACAGGGCCACCTCCTCGCCACCGGCACCTACAACCAGCGCAACCGCGACGGCCTCTGGAAGTTCTACAACGAGAGCGGACGCCTCGTCAAGGAAGCCTCCTACAAGATGGGCGTCAAACACGGCCCCCACATCATCTACACCTCCAAGGGCGACACCGCCGAAGTGGCCAACTGGGCCGACAACCACCGTCACGGCCGTTGGTGGAAGCGCATCGGCGAGCGCGGCTACATCACCGGCACCTACGTCCGCGGCGGCCTCGAAGGACGCCTCGTCGAGTACGACAACAACGGCCTCCTCATCCGCGAAGGCTACTACAAGGACGGCTTCCGTCACGGCGCCTACCAATACTTCGAGGACCGCCACCTCACCGTCGACGAGCGCTGGACACACGGCACCCTCGCCGACCGACGCGTGCGCCTCCTCACCCCCGACACTCAGTTCGTCTCCGTCTTCGACATAGCATGCCTCGCCCCGCAGGGCAAAGCCAAGGTCGTCGTCTACCTCAAGGACGGCACCAAGAAGGTCTCGCACGAGAGCGCCGAAGCACTCTACGACCGACTCGGCAACGACATCTTCGCCTACGCCAACCGCAAGAGCCGCATCCTCGTGGCCATGAACTGCGTGCAGGGCGCCTCCAAGGACGCTGAGGGACGCGACATACTCATCCTCGAGCCGCAGCCCGACTTCGTCATCTTCCCCGACGAGGACGGCCTCAAGATGACGCGCAGCCACCAGTACGAGGAAGACTCCCCCCTCGAGCAACTCATACGTGGCAAAGAATAATGAAAGGCATAAAAAGACGCAGCCCCCAAGACAGGGGGCTGTATCTACCATTAAACACTATTACAAAAATCCAAGATTTAGAAGGTAGCTTGGAACACCTTTTTCTCTATGACTCAATCAGTAATCAGCGTTTCCGCCTTTCTTGAACGAGTGCAAAGATACACATATTTTACATACTGGCAAAATAATTTTGCCCTTTAACACCTTTTTTAACATTTCCACCCCTAACTCATAACTCTTAACTCCTAATTCATAACTCTTAACTCATACCCATGACTATCGCCGCACATACCCTGGGATGCAAGCTCAACTTCGCCGAGACCTCCGACCTCCTGCGCCGCCTCGTTGCCGAAGGCCACACCGTCGTCGACTGGGGCATGCGCGCCGACCTCTACATCGTCAACACCTGCACCGTCACCTCTGTGGCCGAGAAGAAATGCCGCACCGCCATCCGCCAGGCACACCGCCAGAATCCCGACGCACAGATTGTCGTCATGGGCTGCTTCGCCCAGGTGGCAAAAGACGAGATAGAAAAAATGCCCGGCGTCACCCAAGTGCTTGGCAACGACAGCAAACGGCTCCTGTCGTATTCCGGAGAGGACCGCACCCGCACCTTCTTCAAGATACAGGACGGATGCGACTACTTCTGCACCTACTGCGCCATCCCCTTCGCCCGCGGCCGCTCCCGCTCCGCCACCATCGAAGAGACACTCTGCGCCGCACGACGCATAGCCGCAACAGGCGCACGCGAGGTGGTACTAACAGGCGTCAACACCGGCACCTTCGGCCAGCAACACGGCGAGAGCTTCCTCGACCTGCTCAAGGGGCTGGATGCCATCGATGGCATCCTGCGCTACCGCATCTCCAGCATCGAACCCAACCTGCTCACCGACGACATCATAGACTTCGTGGCCCACAGCCGCGCCTTCCTTCCCCACTTCCACGTGCCCCTGCAGGCAGGCTCCGACCACGTGCTCAGCCTCATGCACCGACGCTACGACACAGCCCTCTACCGCGCCAAACTCGAGCGTATCAAGGCCGTCATGCCCGACGCCTGCATCGCCGCCGACGTTATGGCCGGCTTCAACGGCGAGAGCGAGGAGGAGTTCGGCAAAGTACTCGGCTTCATCGACTCGCTCCCCATCTCCTACCTCCACGTCTTCACCTACAGCGACCGACCCGGCACCGCAGCCCTCCGCCTCGGCGAGAAGGTCCCCGTCAACATACGCCGCGAGCACACCGCGCGCCTCCTCGAGCTCAGCGAGCGCAAACACCACGCCTTCATCGACAGCCAGATGGGCAAAACACGTCCCGTCCTCTGGGAATCAACTCCCCACTCAAAACAGATGCTCGGCTGGACAGACAACTACATACGCCTCTGCCGCCCCTACGACGACAGCCTCGTGGGCACCGTCGAGCAGGTCGTCATCACCCCCGACAACATCGTCGGCGAAACCGACTGACAAAACACACATAGCCCAAAAACGCAACACGCTGTTTTGCAGCGTGTTGCATTTTTGATATACCACCACTATAACTCGCTGATTATCCGCCACCTACAGGCACTTCCTCTTTAGTTGCTCTTTAATTACTCTTTAGTTACTCATTATGCACTCTTTAAAATGTAAGAGAAATATAGTAGTGATGTAATATGTTGTTAGCATATAATATGATAGAAGATGCTGGTTTTGACGGGCGTAGTAGTGGCGCGGGGCATAAAAAAAAAGAATGCCGCCCCGCGAAGGGGCGGCATTCATGGTTGGCATGCAAAGAGGCATCAGTCTTTCTTGCAGCTCTTGCAGCAGCAGTCTCCGGCGAGGGCCTTATAGGCCAGGCCGGCGAGGGCGGCACCCACGAGCGGGGCCACGATGAAGAGCCACAGCTGGCTGCAGGCGCTCCAGCCCTCGGCATTGCTGAAGAGGGCCTGGCTCAGCGAGCGGGCGGGGTTGACGCTGGTGTTGGTCAGCGGGATGCTGATGAGGTGGATGAGCACCAGGGTGAGGCCGATGGCCAGGCCGCCGAACTTGCCGTTCTCATGACGGCCGTCGGTGACACCGAGGATAACCATCAGGAAGACAAAGGTCAGCAGAGCTTCGACGAGGAAAGCGCCACCGCAGCTGACGCTGAGGTAGTCGGCATTGCCCGTGGCGGCGGCGAACTCGGCGCCGTAGCCGTTGGCGGCGAAGACGCCCGTCTGGCCAAGGCCGGCAGCTTTCCAGATGACAAGCAGCAGGGCACCGGCGATGATGGCGCCGACACATTGGCTCACCCAGTAGAGGAGCATGTCCTTGAACGACATGCGGCCGTTGACCCACACGCCGAAGGAGACGGCGGGGTTGAGGTGGGCGCCGCTGATATGACCCACGCCGTAGGCCATAGCGATGACTGTGAGGCCGAAGGCGATGGCCACACCGAGGAAGCCTACGTGTCCGAACAGCGCTGTGCCGCAGCCGCCCAGAACCAGCACGAATGTACCGAGACATTCGGCAAACATCTTGTTGCAAATCTTCATAGTATTACGGTTTTAGTTGGTTAAATACATGTCCTATTAACGCAAATTAACAAAAGATATTGTGCCATAAAATAAAAAAAAGTCCACCTTGCCGTGAAGGTAGACTTTTATTAAAGGCTTATTCTGCTTAAATCTTGCGATCAGTAGCTGCGGGCGAAGACGACGCGGCGGTGGCTGGGCTTGCCGCTGTAGATGCACTTGCCTTCTTCCTCGGGGGCATCGAAGGGGATGCAGCGGATGGTGGCTTTGGTTTCCTCCTTGATGTGCTCTTCGGTCTCAACGATGCCGTCCCAATGGCAGAGCAGGAAGCCGTTCTTCTCGATCTCGACCTTGAAGTCGTCCCAGGTGTCGACACGACGGGTCATGCTGGCGCGGAAGGCGGCTGCTTTCTTGAAGAGGTTGGCCTGTATCTGTTCCATGAGGTCGGCGACGTGGTCGGCGATGCCTTCGATAGACATGGTTATCTTCTCGAGCGTGTCGCGGCGGCAGACCTCGCAGGTGCCGTTCTCGAGGTCGCGGGGACCGATGGCGAGGCGTACGGGGACGCCCTTGAACTCGTACTCGTTGAACTTCCAGCCGGGCTTGTACTCGGGGCGGTTGTCGTATTTGACAACGAGGCCTTTGGCTTCGAGGGCGCGGATGATGGGCTCGATGTGCGAGTCGATCTGCGCCATCTGCTCGTCGCTCTTGGCGATGGGGACGATGGCCACATGGATGGGTGCGAGGTGGGGCGGGAGGACGAGGCCGTTGTCGTCGGAGTGGGTCATGATGAGGGCGCCCATGAGGCGTGTGCTGACGCCCCAGGAGGTGGCCCATACGTATTCGAGCTGGTTCTGCTTGTTGAGGAACTGCACCTCGAAGGCCTTGGCGAAGTTCTGCCCCAGGAAGTGGGAGGTGCCTGCCTGGAGGGCCTTGCCGTCCTGCATCATAGCTTCGATGCAGAGAGTGTCGAGGGCGCCTGCGAAGCGCTCGTTGGGGCTCTTGTGGCCTTTGAGGACGGGCATAGCCATATACTTCTCGGCGAACTCGGCATAGACCTCGAGCATGCGGCGGGTTTCGGCCTCGGCCTCCTCGCGGGTGGCGTGGGCGGTGTGGCCTTCCTGCCAGAGGAACTCGGCGGTGCGGAGGAACATGCGGGTGCGCATCTCCCAACGTACGACGTTGGCCCACTGGTTGCAGAGGATGGGCAGGTCGCGGTATGACTTGATCCAGTTCTTATAGGTGCTCCAGATGATGGTCTCGGAGGTGGGACGAACGATGAGCTCTTCCTCGAGCTTGGCGGCGGGGTCGACGACGACGCCGTTGCCGTTGGGGTCGTTCATGAGACGGTGGTGGGTGACGACGGCGCACTCCTTGGCGAAGCCCTCGACATGCTCGGCCTCACGGGAGAGGAAGCTCTTGGGGATGAAGAGGGGGAAGTAGGCATTCTGGTGGCCTGTCTCTTTGAACATGCGGTCGAGCTGGTCGTGCATCTTCTCCCAGATGGCATAGCCATAGGGTTTTATCACCATGCAACCGCGGACGGCGCTCTGCTCGGCGAGGTCGGCGCGGACGACGAGTTCGTTGTACCATTCGGAGTAGTTTTCGCTGCGTTTGGGAAAGTCTTTTGCCATTGACGGTATATTTTTTTATTTATTATACAATATTTTGTGGTATCTATCGTTTCAATAGACAGTTTGCAAAGATACGAACTTTTTTTGAAATGAAAAATAAATTTTGGATAATAGCGCTGGCGGCCATGCTGTTGCCGACCCTGTCACGGGGACAGGTGAAGCTGAGCGTAGACACGCTGGAGTGCCACATCATAGGTTTCACGGCCGGCGCCCTGATGCCCGGTGGCGGAACGGCAAGCGAGGGGGCCATGGGCGGCAGCATGCGCGACCTGTACAAAGGGCCGTTCCTTGACTTCTCCATAGGGTGCGACTACAAGTACAAGAGCAACTGGATGGTGACGCTTGACGCCGACTTGTGGTTCGGCTACAACAGCGACAACCTGCGCAACCGCGAGGAGCGCATGCCCATCTACTCGAACGGCGGCATGCTGTACTGCTGGGGCGGGTATGACGGCGCCGTGACGGCCTACAACCGAGGTCTCGCCGCACGACTGGGTGGAGGCAAGATCATACCCGTGATAAAGAAAAACCCCAACTCGGGTATCATGCTGAAGGTCAGCGGCGGCTGGTTCATGCAGAAGACTGTCTTCTCGCAGGACATGAACGAGAGCCCCGTGCCGCAGATCAACGGCGACTACGCCAAGATATACGACCACCTGCGCAACGGCGTCATGCTGACCGAAGGCATCGGCTTTGTGTTCATGAGCAACCTCTCAACCTACGTCAACTTCAAGGTGATGTTCGAGGTCAGCGAATGCTTCAGCTGGTCGATGCGGCCTTACCAGCTCGACAACCAGATGGGGCTCAACGGGAAAGACAGCAACAAATACTTCGACCTCATGTACGGGCTCCGTCTGTCGTGGATGTTCCCGCTCATGGGTAAGACGACCTACGACTATTACTATTATTAGCAGTCAAGACGATTGTTCCAATGCGGATAATATATACTATAGGCATTTGGTTTTACGGCCTCGGAGTGCACGTGGCAGCGGCCTTCGGCCATCGCAATGCGCGGCTGATGCTGCGGGGATGGCACCATTGGCGCGAGGAGCTGGCAAAACTTGACGGCCGCCCTGTGGCATGGTTCCATGCGGCGAGTCTGGGCGAGTTTGAGCAAGCCCGCCCGGTACTTGAAAGTTACCTGGAGCGTCATTCCGGACATCAGGTTCTGCTGACATTCTTCTCTCCGTCGGGCTACGAGGTGCGCAAGAACTACCCCAAAGCGCAAGCAGTATGCTACCTGCCGCCCGACCTGCCGTTGACGGTAGGCCGTTTCGTCAGACAGATAGACAACCTGCAGGCCGTCTTCTTCGTGAAGTATGACTTCTGGTTCAACTACCTGGGTGCGCTGCATAGCCGGCACGTGCCCACATACATCTTCTCGGCGATATTCCGCCCCGACCAATACTTCTTCAAGTGGTACGGCTTGTGGTTCCGCCGGAAGCTGAAGGAATGCTACACACACCTCTTTGTGCAGAACGAGGAGAGTCTGCAGTTGCTCAAGACTCACGGCATCGACCGATGCTCCATCGCCGGCGACACACGCTTCGACCGCGTACACCAGATAGCCGTTGCCGCTGAAAGGGACGCGAAGGTAGAGCGATGGCTCGACGGCCATGACGGCAAGGTGCTTGTTGGCGGCAGCACATGGCCTCCCGACGAGGAGATAATTCATCAGTCAAGAGCCAAGAGTTCTGAGTTAAGAGTCATACTGGCGCCGCACGTCATCAGCGAGGAGCACCTATGCCAGATAGAGAGGCTTTTCCCTGACAGCGTGCGATACTCAAAGTGCGGCGACGGCTGCAACCAGCAAGTACTTATCATAGACAACATAGGTATGCTGTCGAAGCTATACCGCTACGCCACAGTGGCGTATATCGGCGGCGGCTTCGGCGTAGGCATACACAACATCCTGGAGGCAGTAACCTTCGGCAAGCCTGTGCTTTTCGGGCCCAACTACCACAAGTTCAAGGAGGCACGCGACATCATAGCCCGTGGCGGCGGTTTCTGCCACCACAATGCCGACGAGTTGCAGCACAACATCGAACCCTTGCTGACCAACGACGACGCCCTGCGGAAGGCATCACAAAGTTGCCTAGAGTACATGCAGGAGAACCTCGGCAGCACCACCAAGATAATGGACACCATTGAAAAATAAGGCAGCACATATAATCACCCTCGTCATAGCGGCGATGCTGCTGGCCAGTTGCTCGGTAAGCAAATACGTCGGGCCCGACCAGCATGTGCTGCACGACGTAACCCTCGACCTGCAGATGGCCGACAGCAGCGCTGTGACGCCGGAAGTGAAGGACGCCGTCAAGCATGCCAAAAAATACTACCTCCAGCGCCCCAACACAAAATTCCTCGGTCTCAAAGGCCTGCCGGTCAGCAAATGGGTCTACTGCTTCCTCAGCGACACAACGTCGAACTTCTGGAACAACAGCATGCACCGTATCGGTCAGGCGCCTGTCATCTACGATGAAGGACGCACCATGCAGACCGTCAAACAGCTGCAGCAGCTCATGGACTCCAAAGGGTGCTTCGGCAGCGCTGTGAGTTTTGACACGGTCGAAATTGATGGCTATAATATCAGCATACGTTACAACATCAAATCCACTCACCGCTACACCATAGACGACATCGTATATCACACGGAGAACCCTGCCGTCAGACGGATACTTGACGAGCTGAAGGAGGACTCGCCCTTGGTTGTAGGAGCCCCTTACGACCAAGAGAAGATAGCCGCCGAACGCAGCAGGATAGCGTCTAACTTGCGCGAAGCCGGCTATTACCTGGCATCCAACGAAAACATACGTTTCGTGGTCGATACCACATACTCATCCTCACGCCTGAGCATAGACGTCTTTGTCGACAGTCGCGACCTGCAGGTATACCACATCAACAACGTTTACATATACCCCAACAGCAATGCAGGCTTGCGCAACGCTCCCGACAAGTACGACACACTCATCCACACCTACCCGGGAGCAAGACGTCGCATAGACAACATATATGTATATGACCGTCCAATGACCATCAAGCCACAGACCATCAGCCGCTCGCTCATGATCTTCCCCGGCATGACATACCGTCCGCGCTACATCAACGACACATACAACTCACTTCTTGGCCTACGCAACTTCAAGTACATCAACATAGACATGATGCCGTCGCCGGCATCAACCGACTCGCTGCCCCTCGTCGATGCACACATAAGACTCGTAGGCGCCACACAGCAGAAGATATCACTCTCCATAGAGCTCACCAACGCCTCCCCTCTCGGCAGCGGCGACAGCACAAAGAACTTCTTCACCGGTGGCAATCTGGGCGTAGAGACAGCCATAGAATACCAGCACAAGAACCTCTTTGGCGGCGCAGAGCTGCTCAAGGTCAAAGGGTCCGCCCTGTTCGAGCTTCCCAAGCTGGTTTTCCGCAACATCGGCAAAAGCTTTTACGACAACTTCTCGGCCTTCGAGGCTGGTCTCGACATATCGCTCGACATGCCGGTATTCCTGCTGCCGTTCACACGCAACATTGTCTTCCAGCGCATCAAGCCCCATACATTGTTCTCGGCCGGCGGAAGCTACCAGTACCGCTACTACTTCGAGCGCATCCTGGCGAACACCTCGTTCGGTTACACCTGGAGCCATTCGCGTCGTGTCAGCAACCAGCTGCTGCCCATCGAGATGACCTTCGTACGCATGCTGAGCCTCGATGACGGCTTCGCCACACGCCTGTCGCAGATCAACGACCTGCGCCTCAAATACCAGTACAGCAGCCACTTCATACTTGACGCACGTTACGACTACACCTTCAGCAACCAGCAGTACGGCACACGTAACGACTTTACGGCGTTCCACTTCTCCATAGAGACTGCCGGCAACCTGCTGGCCGCTGTGGCCACACTCAGCCACGCCGAAACCGATGAGAACAATGTGCGTCAGATTCTCGGCGTACCATACTCACAATATATCCGCGCCGGCATGGAAGCAACCCACTACCACTACTTCGGCAACAAGTCAAGCTTCGTGGCCCGGTTCATTATCGGCACAGGTATTCCTTACGGCAACTCTGTCTCCATGCCCTACGAAAAAAGCTTCTTCGGCGGTGGCCCGACCACCATGAGAGCATGGCAGCTACGCCGCCTCGGCCCCGGCAGCTATCATCCCGGCAGCGGCGACCAAGTGGCCGACGTTGAACGCGTGGGCGACCTGCAGCTGGTCATGAACCTTGAAGGCCGATTCTCGATAGCAGGCATCTTTGAAGGTGCCGTCTTCGCCGACATGGGAAACGTGTGGCTCTTCCGCCCCTCTGACCAATACCCCGACGGCCATATAAAACTGAACAGCCTACCCAAGGAAGTAGCTGTAGGCGCCGGCCTCGGACTGCGTGTCACCATAGCCATTGCCACCCTGCGCATAGACTTCGGCATACCGTTTTACGACCCCGGCTACGACGAAGGGCAACGCTGGCGCCCGCCACACTGGCGCTTCAACCAGATAGTAACGAATTTCGGCATAAACTACCCCTTCTGACGCAATGAAGAAAACCATTACATACATCGTCATCACCCTGTCGGTCATCTTCTGGGGCATCAGCTTCATACTGACCAAGGAACTCTTCCTGACCGAAGAGCACATGACCGTCACCACACTCATAACCCTGCGTCTAGCCATAGCCACCGCCGTGATGCTCCCCACCCTGATGCTCACCCGGCGCCTGCAGCGCATCCGTCGACAAGACATCAAATGGTTCCTGCTGCTGGCATTCTGCGAGCCCTTCATTTACCATCTGTGTGAGACCAGCGGCGTACAGCTCGTCAGCGGCAGTCTGGCCTCCGTCGTCATAGCCACGATCCCCCTCTTCGTGCCTTTCGGCATGTGGTTCGCCTATCGCCGCCGCATAAGCCCACAGCTCATCATCGGCGTTGTGCTCTCTCTAGCCGGCGTAGGCATCATGCTCGTCGGTGGCGACGAACTCAGCGGCAACCTCAAGGGCATGCTCTTCCTCAGCGGAGCCGTAGCCATAGCGGTGGTATACACCCTGCTGCTCGTAAAAGTGGTAGACCACTACCACCCCATCGTCGTCACAACATGGCAGAACATCATAGGCCTTGCCTACTTCCTGCCGCTTACCTTCGCATTCGACGGCGGTGCACTCCCGTTGCTCTCGTGGAGCCCCAAGATGCTGCTGATAATCCTCGTGCTCGGCATCTGCTGCAGCACACTCGCCTACGCCGGATACAACTACGGCGTACGCACACTAGGAGCCTCCGAAGCATGCATCTTCAACAACGCCATCCCCATCTTCTCGCTCATCGCCGCCGTCATCATAGGGCAGGAATCCTTCAGTTGGATAAAAATACTCGGCATCGTCATCGTCGTCTCCGGCGTCATACTGGCACAGATAGAGCCTCGCCGCAAGAACACCGGCCCTGCAACGACATAACCACCCACATGCGAAACCAAGACACCACAAAACACGACTATGGCCACGCCATGCTCATCGCCGGCGCCTATGGACGGATGGGATGCGCCATCCTCGCCGCACGCGCAGCCATGCGTTCTGGATGCGGCCTCGTGAGCACCCACCTGCCGTCACTATGCATCGACCCCATGCAGGCGGCATTCCCCGAAGCCATGGTCGACATCGACCCCGACGACAAACTCTTCACCACTCCGCCACCTCACCTCGAGCACTACACCGCCATTGCAGCCGGCCCCGGACTCGGCAAAGCCGAGAGTACACAGCAGGCACTCCGGCAACTGCTCGAACAGCGCCCTGCAGCGACGCCGCTGGTGCTCGACGCCGACGCGCTCAACATCCTCGCCATACACAAAGAATGGCTGCCGCTGGCCGCCGGAGCCGTCATAACACCCCACGCCATGGAATACGCCCGCCTCTTCGGGGACAACGAGCCACGGGAAATGGCAGCCCGGCACAACATCACAATAATACGCAAAGCCCACCGCACCATGGTATATGCTCCCGACGGCTCATCCTTCGAGAACAACACCGGCAACGCAGGAATGGCCACCGCGGGAAGCGGCGACGTACTGACCGGAATACTGCTTGGAATGCTCTGTTCCAACCACATACACGCATCCACATTCAACATAGCATGCCACGCTGTGGAAATACATGGCAAATTGGGCGATATAGCCATCGAAAAACAGTCCGAATCATCACTCATAGCATCAGACCTCATCGACAATTTACGCCACATATCTACCGACATTACAGCACATTAAACAACAGCTGTAAAATATTTTGAAAAAAAATTTGGCCAGAACCAAAAAAGTGTGTACTTTTGCACCCGATTTCGAGAGAAACGAGACCAACAATCCTCCGGATTATCGGTTTGCGACACAAAGTCGCACTCCAACATTCCTCCTTAGCTCAGTTGGTTAGAGCACCTGACTGTTAATCAGGGGGTCGAAGGTTCAAGTCCTTCAGGGGGAGCAAGAGAGCGCTGATATTCAGCGCTCTTTTTTTTTATTCTTTTTTGGCACTTTTTGCGTATCTTTGCGACTAATATAGGTGAACGGACAAATGGTCAAGTTGCACATACATAGAGAACGTAGCGTCGAATCGCTGCTGAAGGAGCACACGGGAATCATCCTGAAAGTGTGTGCTATGTATGTTCCGCACGGGCGTTCGCACAGTAAAAAATGGCGCGAGGAGGTGCGTGACCTGTTCCAAGAGATTTCCCTTAATCTGTGCGAGAGCTGGCCTCAATTCCGTGGGCAATGCTCAGAAAGCACATGGGTCTACCGTGTAGCCACCAATGTTGCCATCAGCAACCTGCGACGTTTTGCCACGCGTCGCATCGTGTTGGTAGACGAGGCTACCCTCGACCGCCTTGAGGACGAGTCCAACGATGATACCGTGGAACGCCTCTATCGCCGCATCGACCGCTTGGACGACAATGAGCGGCAGCTGATGACCTATGCGATTGGCAAAGTTCCGCTAAAAGAGGTGGCCGAGATAATGGGTCTCACCGAGGATGCCATCAAGCACCGTATGCAACGAACCAAAGAAAAACTGAGAAATATGAAGGATGACTATGAAGAATAATGATGACATATTAGAAATCCTGGAGCAACACTGGGAGCGCATGGACGAGATTGCGGAGCAGAGCCATGTTAGCGTGGTACGCTGGCACCTGCCAGAGTCACCCCGTCGCTGGGTGCGTAGCATCGCTGCCTCCGTGGCCGCCATTGCCATCGGCGCAGCCTTGCTGTTGACCAAAGTACCCCAACCCGACGGCCTCTATGCCAGCAATCTCTCGCATCGCAGCGAAGCTATCGAAGCAATCAACGAAATAAGCATGTCCATACTATGAGAAAAAGTACGCTCATATCCCTTCTGATGGCCCTGTTGCTACTGGGGTGTCTGGCAATCTGGCGCTACATGCCGCGTGCGCTGTCGTACGACGAGTGCAGCCCGGTCTATCGCCACTTTGCCGACATGCAGCTGGAAGGTGTGCGCGTCACCTATATCAAGGATAAGCTGGTGGGCGACTCAGTGCGTGTGCCCGTCACCCTCCTTGAGGCCGAGACCGACCGCGGCTGGGAACTACTCGATAGCCTCTTCGGCTACTCAAAGCACATCAACTCGATACTGAACAACCCCGATCTTCCTGACGACGTCAAGGCCCTGTTTCTTGATGACTATCATGTAGGCACATTCATGGCTCACCGCGAGACACCGGAGAAAAGAATCGCTTCCGTCCTCGACAGCCGTCCCAACGACGTGACCGTCTATTGGCACCCCCACTATCGCTGCTTCTGCATCTTCGAGCCCGCCGACGAAGAGTCGTTGGACGCCGCCTTCGAACAGATGTACGACGACATGGAAGAACTGGATTCGATTAGAAGCACCCCAAATAATGTCAACGTTTGTTTCAGCCTGTAAAAAAAAATGTCCCTCAATGGCACTTTTGGCATATTGCTGCGACTAATATAGGCAAACGGACAAACGAAATGAAACACACAAAGATTATCCTGGCACTCATCGCAGTGCTGAACATGACGGCCACGACAATGGCCCAAACCACGCCCACCGGTCGTTTTGAGTGGGCCAAGGGCTATACCTCTTCCGAAGATGCCTGCCATATCATAGGTACGGTCACTGACAGTGTAGGAAACCTGTACATCCTCGGCCAATACAATGACTATGCGGCCTGGGATGGCGATGTCTTCCTTTATGTGTCAGACTATTATCCGATGGGTACTATCATAGCCAAGATTTCGCCCGACGGCGAAATGCTCTGGAAGAAAGTCATCCATACCGGCAATTACGCCAACGATCAGCCCTTCGACATCAAGCCTCTCGGCGACACCGCCTTTGCCTGTTTGGTAAATGTGGAGATGCCGTCGTTCTGGTTCCATTGCTATTATCTCGACACCATGATTGTGGGTTGGAGCGATTATCCTGTGCCTATCGACCCGCATACCGTCACGAGCAAAATTTTCACCACTTATCTTGTCTTCGATTTCGAGGGTAACCTGCTGGAACAGCATTTCCTGCAGACGTCCTATCTCGACACCGCAGGCAACGATTACCACTTTACATATCCAGGCACTAATTTGCCCGACAAATTATTCAAGTTCCAGTTGATGAACCCCACGTTCGACCTCGACGGCGAAGGGAATATCTATCTCACGCGTCAGGTTTACGACGGAGTGGGCGACAGCACCTCGGTGGAGGCCGGCACCTTCACCGGCGTTCGCTTTTGGGTGGACGATCGCTGTGTGGGTACTACTATGGTAGGCAGCGGCCATCATTGGAGACAGGAACAACAGGTGCTGAAGTTCGCGCCCCATTTCGACACGCTGCTGGCTGCAAGATACCTTTTCGACCGCGCCTCTTCGTATGTCGACATCAACGATACCTATACCAAGGTGGACAAAGAATCCAACGTTTACACCATCTGCAATATCTATCCGGAGGTTATTGAAGAAAGGACAGACACCATTGTTGTGGACTCGTTGCAAGGCTTATCGTTTTACAACTGCAATATTGGAGTGAAGGCCGTGATGGTTAGGCTCGATAAGAACCTTGTGCCCGATTGGATGGTGACCCTGGAGGACAGCGTCGTCAATCCTAGTATTTCCTATTCTAGTTCAGGTTTTCATGGCGTTGAATTCGACTACGACAGCAACCTGATATTCTTGAGTGTTTCGAGTGACAGGGGTGTTGTGGGAGACACGGTGAACCGCTACTCCATCCCGATGGTGGACGGAACTCCGGTTTATATTAAGAACTCCGCCGCTGTGCTGGTCTTTGAGCGAACGGAAACAAAACCGCGCCTGCGTTCGTATGGTATGGTTCCTGCCGTAACTGGTTCGGGTTGTCCCTTTATGAATAGTATGGCCTGTGGCAATGGCAGGATATTCCTGCAAAGCAAATTCGGCGGTGGGCTCCGCATCCCCGGCAACGAGCATATAGGCAGTACGATATTTTATTCCTGCAGCGGTCTCACCATCTTCGACTATGAGGGCCACGTCATCGGTGGCACATCGTATTACACTTCGTGTCCTCAATCCAGTGCCGGTGCCATTGCCCTGCGCGACAGCACGCTCTATCTCATCACGCGGTTGTATGACGACAATGCGACATTCGGCGACTTGACAATCCATGGTAACGGCATCTTCTCCGCAGTCGTCAAATATGTCGATACCGCTTTTATGTCTCCGTATGTTTTTGTGCCGTCGCAAGATACTGTAGACGTACATATAGGCATAGTAGATAACGAAGCTTCCTTTGTCGTGTACCCCAACCCGTTCAGCCAAAGGGTTAATGTACAGTGCGACAAGCCTGTCACCGCCGCATGGCTCACCGACATGATGGGTCGCCGTGAGGGGGTGAAACTGACAGCTATCGGCGACGGTCAATATACGTTGGATTTGGCTGGCCGTCCGCAGGCCATCTACATGCTCACCATGCTCACCGCCGACGGCCAGCAACACACAATACGCTTAATTAAAAGGAATAAACAATAAAACCATTAACCTTGTGTTATTATGCACAGAAAAACACCCATTACGCCTATCGAATAAAACAATACTTGCTAAACAACCCTATTTATTCACTTAAAATTAAATCATCATGAAAGTATTGTTTCAAGGAAAGAAGTCTTTCCAAAAGTCGTTGGGCATCGCACTGCTTTGCATCGTCCTTTCTGCTCCTGCCTACTCGCAGAGCCAAGAACAAGGAGGTCCGGACAACCACAAGTTCCTCTATGGTATCCACTTGGGATTCACCGATAACCAGTTTGACCTCTATTCCACCAATGGCGGCCTTATTGCCAGCCAGGACGGAACGTTGCACACAGACGGCAGTCACTACCACGCACGCGGTTTCCGCCTCGCCGTGATAGGCGAAGCTCGGTTGGGACGTTGTTTCAGCCTGCGGGTGATGCCGGGCGTGTCGCTCTTCAGAGCCTTGCATTTGGAGAGCGTCCGCGGCGAGTTGCCCCTCGATGTCAAGTTCCACCCTTACCGTTGGGGC
>JAEEGG010001052.1_pt1 | contig 77438 bp, 65 predicted proteins | sample 9134161 | NCBI WGS metagenome assembly JAEEGG01 (sample SAMN16246543, study PRJNA631951) | gut metagenome | biome: gut microbiome; feature: rumen; material: CR-attached | host: Bos | place: Iran: Karaj | collected 2018-10
GGGACTCTGCTTCGAGGACATCGCGGTCGGCCAGGGACTTGTGTTGCGGAAATAGGTGTCGCCGCCGCTTCCGAGCACGATTTTGACCTTTTTGGCGCCTTCCACGTTCACTTTGAACTCGTAAACCTCCGGGAACGGCAGTTTTCCGCTGTCCGCGGCGAGCTGTCCGTCGACGTAGACCTTCGCGTTTACCGCCGTTCCGACGATCGCGTTGATGCCCGCGACTCTGCCGGCCGACTCGTCCTTGCCGACGACAGCGTAGAACGTTTTGTAGCCGGCGCCTTCGATATCGTAGATTATATACGAATCCCTGTCCGCAAACGGGTGGAACGAAATTCCCTTCGCGTACTTGGTTCCGCCTATTTTCAGGCCTTTTCCGGGGTCCATTCCCGTCTCGTTGATCGAGAGACCGTCGTCCAGCGTCACGAGCTTTTCCGGCGTCATGTCGCCCAGAAGGATATAGTCGTCGCCTGCTGCAATCGCGGGAACGGCCGCCGTCGCAAAAGCCGCCAGAGTTAAAACCGCCGCCGCAACAAAAAAGGCTGTTAGTAAAGTAATGACTCTCTTCATTTCCGCCCTCCGGCCTTATTTTCCGTCGACAAAAATCATCGCTGACGTCGCCTTGTCGGGAAGGCTGACCTTAAGGCCGGCCATAAGTTCCCACCCGAAGGCAGTCATGTTGATGCGGCCGTCGCAGTCCTTCACGTCGTAAACCGCCAGCGCGTTAAGCCCGCGAAGCTTGAGCGTCATCGCCTCAGTTTCGCTCTCCGGACCTCTAAAACAGATCACCGCCGCACGCGAGCCGTCCGTGGCGGCGTATTCGAAGGCCCTCCACGCATCCGCGGCCTTGCTGAAATCAGTCAGCCTGTAGAAATTCCCGTAGTAGAGGTCGCCGATGCGCTCCTTCTCGCTCTTCACTTTCCTGACGTTTGCCCAGTTCGTGTCCTTGCTGAGAGCCGAGACGTTGAAGTTCGTCCAAGGCGCCAGGCAGGCCCTCAGATGGTACTCGGAGATCTCCTCGCCGGAGTGAATTTCCAGCTTAAAATAGGGAATCCACGCGGGCAGCGAGGTGAGCACCGCCTGCCGTTCGATGTAGCCGTCCGGGTTGCCGTCCCAGAAGTCGGACTCGTGAAGCGGTACCGCTCTCCTCAAAGATTCGAGGTCGTTCCTGCCGCCGCCTGACGCGCAGGAGTCTATCGTCATGTCAGGGTAGCGTTCGAGAATGTCGTCCCAGAACCTCAGGTAGCCCTGCACGTACCTGTTCTCGGTAATGCCGGTGCGCGCCACGCCCAGGCCGTCGTAGTCGCAGTAGGCCCAGACCATCGCCGGATCCACGTTGAAGTCCTGCCGGTACATGTCGATGCCGCCCTCGTCGATGACCGTGAAAATCCTGTTCTCGAGCCACGCGCGAAGCTCGGGGTTGCCGAGGTCCAGAAGCTGGCCTTCCAGCCAGGAACCCGCCGCCGCGGTGCCGAGCATCCACTCCTCTTTAAAGTCGGGGTTGGCCTTCAGGAACGCCTTCTTGTTCAGCCTGACGACCTCCGGCTCGAACCAGAGCATCGCCTTCCCGCCGTTTTCGTGAAGAAATTTCGTCACATCCGCGAATTTGTCCGGGAACATCGACTCGTTGACCTTCCACATTCCCGTCTCCGGCCAGGAACAGGTCCCGCCGGCCGCGTTCACGTACCATCCCGCATCGAGCCACATGTAGTCGAGGTCGACTCCGTTCGCCTTGTAGCTCTCGTAAGTCCGCAAAAGCATGTCCGTGGTGTAGCCCTGAATGACCGAACCCCAGCCCGAAACCGGCTGGATCACGTTCCCGGAGGTGTCCTTGCGCATGTTGCACTCGATAAACCAGCGGCGCCAGAGGTTCATATTCTCCTGTTCGTCGCGGCCGTTGTACCTCAGGAACGCAACCAGCGGCGTCCTGATCGCCTCGCCCGGCTGGAGGCAGGTTTCGATCTCGTTCTGCCCCGCGCGAACGCTCACGACGTTCTTCTCCTCGCAAACGAACTCCGCGCGCCAGCAGCCCGGCCACCCCACGGCCACAAACGTTCCGCCCCCGCCGTACTCCAGGTTGAAATACGGGAAGCTGCCGTGCGTAGGCCTGCCGGAGGTACTGTTCCTGACGACCGGCATCGTGGCAAGGTCGATCTCGTAGGGCGCGTACATGTCGCCCAGGTCGCCGTTGATACCCTTGAGGAGCGGCTTCCGGCCCTTGAATTTCGCGTCGCAGGCGTTGATTTTTGCGAAAACCCCGGTCATTTCAGCGGTGGTGTTCGTGATGTAGACCGTCCACTCGAACGCGTCGAAGGCCTTGTAGGTTTTCGAGTCGACCCTGAACTCGGCGCCGCTCGCTTTGTGCACGAACACGGTCTCCCGCCGCACTCCGTCAGCCTCTTCGGTCTCTGTGTCGCTCTTCTTCTCGAACGCGTCCCCGCCGAACCCCTGCACGAACTTCCCGTCGTACGTGAACGAGAACGGGAACGTCTCCGGCTTTTTCAAATACTCATCCATCTGTTTTTTCGCCCTCTTTCCTGCTGAAACCGCGGCAAGTCCGCCGCCCGAGCCCGCGGTAACGCCCGCGCAACCCGCGCAAAAAAGCAGCCCCGCCGATACCGCAAGTACCGTCAGCGCCGCAACCGCTTTTTTAATGAATGATCTTTTCATTGTTAACCACCAGAAAAATCAATTTATAATTCGAAACAAGAATCAAGGAATGTTCCGGCGCGTGAATGCACCGCAATCGAATCATGCCGCTTTCCCGCCGGATTACTCATTTCCTGTTACTTATTCCTTATTCCCAATATTCTTCCCAGCTCTTCCACCGTTTCCGCAACGAAGTCCGCGCCCGCGCCTTCCAGCTCTTCCCGGCTCCCGTACCCGTACAGAACGCCGACCGCCTTTATTCCAGCCTCGTGGGCCCCTTCTATGTCGTGGTTCCTGTCGCCCACCATCAAGCAGTCCGCAAGGTCGCCCGGTCCGAGCCCGAGGGCGGCGAAAATGTCGTTCAGAAGGTCGCTTTTCTTCATGTAGGTTTCGGCCATGTCGTTGCCGGCGACGTAGTCGAACCACTTCGCGATCCCGAAGTAGTCGAGAATTCTCTCGGCGAAGCGGAGGGGCTTGGCGGTCGCCAGAATCACCTTGTCGCCGTTTTCGTGAAGGCCCTCGAGGAGCTCCGGGATGCCGGGGTAGATGTCGTTCTCTAGGATGCCCTTGTCGGCGAAGTACTCGCGGAAATAGCCGATTGCCTCGGGGGCACGTTCGACCGGGATCCCGAATTTTTTGTTGAAAGAGTCGGTCAGCGGCGGCCCGATGAAGCAGTAGAGTTCCTCCCGAGGGGGCTTTTCGATGCCGAAGCGGTCGAGCGCGTGCATGACCGAGTTGGTGATGCCGAGGCCCGGGTCGGTAAGTGTTCCGTCAAGGTCGAATAAAACGTACTTCATTTATGCGCCGTCCTTTTGCCCTTCTGGCTGTAATGCCGCGCCTGCAGCATCGCGATGACCACCGCGCCGAGAATCAGCGCCCCCGCCCCGATCAGAACGAAGGTCACCGCCGTCGACGAATAGGGTGCCTCGTAGGTCGCGCCGCCTGAAACGAACGCGCTTCTCGTGCTGCTCGCGGTCTTCCCGCCTGAAACGATGGTCGCGGTCAGCGTAACCTGCGTGCCGTCGTGAATACTCTTCGGCATCTCGAACGAAAATTCACGCCGCATGATGTCTCTGCCGGCCGTGCCGAACTTCTTGAGCGAGTCGTACTGTTTCGTCTCCTCGTAAAGCACCGTCGAACCCACCGTGAGCGTCAGCGTGACCTCGATCGTACCGAGATCCTCCGGAAGCGCGTTGTTGACCGCCACGTCGATCGCGTGGGTCTGGCCGCGTCCGCTGGTGATGTCGTAAATTTCAATGTTGACGCCCGCCGGCGCGAAGGCGCTCTCAAGCATCTGCGCGAAGGACTTTTCGAAGAAATCGCCGCCGTCCGTGAAGCCGTCGGACATTCCTTTTCTGACCACGTGAACCGGCAGAATGATGCCGCCGTATTTGCGGGAAGTGCGCCAGTACTCGAGCATTTCGCAGAGAATTTCGTTGTAGGCGTCGGGAATGTTGTCGGAGGTCAGCACCTTGAGCGTCGTCTCCCACCATTCGGCGGAGTGTGCGTCGACAGGCATGCCGTCCGGGTCAACCGCTATAAACTCGGCGAGAGACGTGATGATTCTCGCGCCGGGGGTGTTCTTGATGTTCCAGGAGACCTCTTTGACCGTGTGAAGCAGCGGCGCGTCGGCCGTAAGGTCTTTCGGGAATACGTTGTCGGAGTTGCCGAGCAGCGAAACGTCGCACTCGATCACCGCGTTTTCGTCGTAGGGCTTGGATATGCCGGTGGAAACGGGCCTCGACTGCGGGTCGGCCTGAAGCGCTCCCGTCACGGCGCCGCGAATTCCCGGAACCTCCGCAGCCTCTCCGCAAAGATCCCAGTAAAACGCCGACGCGTAGTTCGAAAGCTCGCTGACTATCGAAGAAATCTCGGTGCTGAAAGCGGCCGCCGTCGCGCCGCCCTCTTCGCTCATTCCGATCGGGAATTCGGACACCAGGAACATTCCCGCCTCGTCCGCGGCCTCATACCATTCCGCCGGGAAGACGGTTCCCGAGCCCTTTAAAGTGTTGATTCCGAGCGGCTTGAGCTGTTCAAAAAGCGCAAAGATTCCCGCGCCCGCGGCGGTTCCGAGCAGCGTCTCCTGCAGCGCGATACTCTCGTCGACGGTGATGCCCGCCACAAAGAACGGACTCCCGTTCAGCGTCAGGTTCCCGCCGTCCTCGTCGACGCCGATGGTCCTCATTCCGAACCTCAGCCGGCAGGTAATTCCCGCGAGCGTGATCTCCGCCTCGTACAGGAACGGATTGGCCGGCGACCACATTTTCGTCGCGTCGAAGCCCCTCAGCCTCACCTTCAGGTCGAAAACGTACTTCGACATCCGGCCGTCGGGTCTGAAAAGCACCGCGTCCGTGCCGACTCCGTTGTGCGTCGCAAACTCGCCGTTTTCCGCCACCCCGATTTCAAAAACGTTCACCTCGAGGCGGTCATCCGGAGCGCCCGCGCCTGCCGAGATCTCGGTCCTGAAAACCACCGACCCCTGCTCCGTGTCTGGAATGACCTGCACCTTGCCGAACCGTATCTCCCCCGCGCACTCAAGCGTCACGGAGCCCGCGATTCCCGGCGCGGTCCCGGTCTCATACGCGGAAAAGTCGCCCCTCCTGAGAATGATCCTCAGCGAATTCTCGCCGTCCCGCACGAACGTTGAAATGTCGATTTTCCGCGACATATAGGAAAAACTAAGCGTCGCCGCAAGGTTTCCGTTCACATATATTCTGGCGTCGTAAAGGAGCCTCGACACGCTGAGCAGAATGCTCTGCGACTCCGCGTCGAATCCGTCGACGTAAAAGCTCTTTTCGAGAAGCAGCGCCTCCGCGCCGGTCTTGTCAAACCCCGGGACCAGGAACAGTCTTCCCGCCTCCGCCGGTTCGCCCGCGTAGGAAGCGTACTGTTCTACCGTTTTTTTCTCGGCGTTCCAGACGCCGTCAAGCGTCACGGTCGGGTTGCCGCCGGCGCCGCAGTGAAGGTACTTCGTGCCGTCCTCCGCGTAGTCGGGAACCTGCGTCGGTTCGGGCGTGGCGGTGGGCTCTTCGGTAGGTTCTCCGGCCTCAGCGCCTGTTGCTTCCGGGTCTTCAGAGCCTTCCGGGGTTCCGGATTCCGGCTCTTGCCCGGGAGTTTCGAAAAGCGTCTCTGCGGCAGGGTCGGGCTCCGTTGCCCTTGCCGGCCAGGCGGAAAAAACGGCGCACAAAAGCACCGCGGCCGCAAGAACCGCGCAAAGCAGCGCCTGATATCCTCTGTTTCCGGTTTTCAAAACTCTCTTCATCGCTTCTCCGTAACCCGTTTTTCTCGCTCAAGTTCCGCCGGCGGTTTCATTTCGATTGCGCCGGCGCGCGTTTTTGCCATCTACATTATAAATTCATTTCGCGCGATTGTCAAAAAATACTTTAGGAAGCGCTGATTAAATAGCTATTTTTGCGTGCGCGACCCCGAAGCTGTATGAATATACTGCGAGAGGGGAGCTCGCGCAAAGCAAGCGGCAGCAATTGTCGCAAGACGCCTTATTCTTACAAGTCGGTGTGAATAAACGAACTGCGCTCAAATACGCTCATACGTAGTTCATCTGCACTTCGCCGCTTGCGTAAAGAGCATTTAATCAGTGCTTCCGCTCTTTTCCGCTTCCTTTGCCGCCTCCTTTGTGCTACAATTCAACCATCAGTAACGCGCTCCGCTCCGCGCGCTTATAAGGAGGAAAAGCCATGCGTTTTGTTCCCGACCACGATCTTCACATTCATTCCTATCTTTCGCTGTGCTCCGGCGATCCCGCGCAGAATCCTGCGGCCATTCTCGCGTACGGCGAGGAAAACGGCCTCAAGACGCTCTGCATGACCGACCACATGTGGGATCCGGCCGTTCCCGGCGCTTCGGAGTGGTACGCGGCCCAGTCCTACGAACGGACACGGGAGGTGCTGCCGCTTCCTCAGTCGGAAAACGTGAAGTTCCTGTTCGGCTGCGAGACGGAAATGGACAAAAACATGGTGATAGGCATTTCCCGGAAAACGGCGGAGGAACTGGATTTCATCATCGTGCCCACCACCCACCTGCACATGGACGGGTTCACGCTGAACGGGGACGAAGACGCCCGCGAACGTGCCGCGCTCTGGGTCCGGCGGTTTGACGCGCTTCTCGACTCGGACCTTCCCTTCGAAAAGACCGGCGTCGCCCACCTGACCTGCCCGCTGATCTGGCGCAACCGCTACCTCGAAGTGCTGGAGGCGATTCCCGACGACGAGTACCACAGACTTTTCGAGCGGTCCGCGAAGGCCGGCCTCGGCATCGAGCTCAACTTCTCGGTCTTTAACATGACGCCCGCCGGCGCCGAAACTGTGCTGCACCCCTACCGGATTGCGAAGGAGGAAGGCTGCAAGTTCTACCTCGGCCGCGACGCCCACCACCCAAAGGAACTGCAGAGCGCGATGAAGGTCTTCAACGCGGCAATCGACCTGCTCGATTTAAAAGAGGACGACAAGATTCCGCTGCTGCTCGGACAGTAAGACGGATTTAAATACGACACGTTATGAAAGGAATCAAAATGAAAAAATCTTTTTGCATCCTGCCGGCGATTCTGGCGGCAGTCGTTTTTTTGTTCACGCTGACTTCCTGCGGGTTGGTTCCCGGAAGCACGCCGGGAGGAAACGGCAGCGGCAACCGTACCGGCAACCCTCAGGAAACGCCCGAAGCGGGCGATGAGGTCGTTCTGGAGAAACCGGCCGACGACACGATTGAGACGTTCACGGTGCCGGACGGCGTTACCGTGATCCCGGACTACGCGTTCTGCGATTTCAGGAACCTCAAGGAAGTGACCCTTCCCGACAGCGTCACGGAGATCGGCGAGCAGGCGTTTTACCAGTGCCGGGCCCTCGAGAAGATAACGTTCCCCGCGGGGCTCAAGAAGATCGACGCCTTCGCGTTTGACTGCTGCGTGTCGCTTAAGGAGGTCGTGTTCCCGGAGGGGCTCGAGGAAATCGCGCCGTCCGCCTTCGAAGGCTGCGATGGTATCACGGAAATTATTGTCCCTGCCAGCGTCAAAACTCTCGGGCTCAAGGCGTTTTCGCGCTGCCATTCGCTGACGAAGGCCGTCATTCCCGCGAGCGTCGGAATCATTCCCGAGGGGCTGTTCGAATACTGCAAGGCCCTGACCGACTTCTCGGTGCCGGACGGCATTACCGAAATAGGCTACGGCGCCTTCCTGGCCTGCGAATCCCTCAAAAACGTCAACATTCCGGACAGCGTCACCTTTATCGGCGAGCAGGCGTTCGCGAGCTGCGACGTGCTTGAAAGCATTACCATTCCCGCGGGGTTTACGGCGGTGCCGAAGGGCTGCTTCCAGTACAGCGGCGTTTCGGAGGTCGTTCTGCCTGACGGAATCGTCGAAATAGGCGATCGGGCCTTCTACAGCTGCAAGAATCTAAAAACGCTGGCTGTCGGCGACAAACTGCAAAAAATCGGCTATCAGACGTTCCTTGGGGCCGGCCTCGAGGAGATCGAGCTGCCGGGAACGCTTGAAACGGTGGACGAACAGGCGCTTTACTGCCAGAATCTCAAAAAAGTCACCGTCAGCAGGAAAACGCTTGAAAAGAATTCCGTCGGCGAGGATTTCGCGTCTCTCAAAGAATTCCTCGACTTCCCCTACAGCGTGACGCCGGAGATCGTGATAACGGACTAAACAAACAAATCTGTTGAAAACATAAAGCACGGAAGGACTCTCAAAACCATAAAAAGACGGAAAAGCGACCTGCGGCTGGTTCCTGCGCACGCCAGGTGCCGGACCGGTAGTTGCAATGTACGTTGACAGAGACGGTTCTATCGACTACGCCGGCGGTTTCGTCACGTGGAAAGACGTCGGCGCACGTCCGGTAATGTGGGTCAACGTCGGCTGATCCGCCCGTTTTGTTGATTTTTCCCTGCAAACAGGGCTTTTCCGGAGGTATTACAATGATTAAAGTCGCTTTTTATGATACAAAGCCTTACGACAGGCAGTCGTTCGAGCGCTTCGGAACAGCGCGCGGCGTTCAGTTCAAATACCTGGAGGCAAAGTTGTGCGAGGATACGGCCGAGCTTGCGCGCGGGTGCGACGCAGTCTGTGTGTTTGTCAACGATATGGTAAACGCCGCCGTCATTGATCGCCTTTACGCGCTCGGCGTCAGGTTGATTGCCTTGCGTTCGGCGGGATACAACAACGTTGACGTGCAGCACGCGTTCGGTAAAATTCACGTCGTTCACGTTCCCGCGTACTCTCCGTATGCGGTTGCCGAACACGCGATGGCGCTGCTGCTCACTTCGGTCCGCCGCATTCACAAGGCGTACAACCGCACGAGAGAGTTTAACTTTTCGTTGAACGGCCTTACCGGTTTCGACTTTCACGGCAAGACCGCCGGCGTTATCGGAACCGGCAAGATCGGGCGCATTTTCATCGACATCTGCAGGGGTTTCGGAATGAATGTAATCGCTTACGACCCCTTTCCCGTTCCCGACAGCGGGATCGAGTATGTCGAACCGGACGAACTGTATTCCCGCAGCGACATCATTTCGCTGCATTGTCCGCTGACCGACAGCACCCGGCACATGATCGGCGCAGAAGCAATTTCGAAAATGAAAAAGGGCGTCGTCATTGTCAATACTTCGCGCGGCGCGCTCATTGACGCCGAAGCGCTTCTCGACGGAATCAAGGCGAGAAAAATCGGGGCGGCGTGTCTGGACGTCTACGAGGAGGAAGCCGACGTGTTTTTCGAGGACCGTTCCGGCCATATTCTCGACGACGATCTGCTCTCGCGGCTGATTTCGATGCCCAACGTGATCGTGACGTCGCACCAGGCGTTCCTGACGGAAGAGGCGCTCGGAAACATCGCGGAAACGACCGTAAACAACATTCTTTCCTGCTTCGAAAACGACGGCGCCTGCGACAACGAGCTCTGCTACCGCTGCGGCAGCATCGAGAAGTGCAAAAAGAGCCGGAAGGAAAAGTGTTTCTGAAACTACGGCCGTGATTTTCCAAAATTAGCTAATATTTCCCGTTGTCAAATTCGCTAATTTGTGGTAGAATACCTCTTGAAAAGGAGGTGTACCGGTCATGACAACCGCAACAGCAACCGAAGTTCAAAACAACTTCGGCAAATTCCTGAAAATGGCTATCGAAGGGCAGGAAGTCGTTATCCTGAAGAACGGCACCGAAGTCGCAAGACTCATCTCAAGAGACCGCACGGTTTCATTCCTCACGGACAGCCTCGTCGGCGTTCTGAAAAACGACACCGGGCTGGACAGGGAATCGATCAGGTCGGAAAGGATGAAAAAAAATGAAGGTGCTGGTTGACACCAACGTCATCCTTGACGTTCTTTACGCAAGAGAGCCCTTCGTGAACGACGCCTCCCTGCTCTTCAAATACTGTGAACTCGATCAGATCGACGGTTACGTTTCAGCGCTGACTGTTCCCAACATCGTTTACGTCATGCGCAAGGAGCTTGCCCGCAACAAGATCCGGCAGCTAATCGAAACGCTTACCGGCATTCTCACTGTTTCGGAGCTCAGGGAATCCGACCTGACAAATGCCGCCAAAACGGACATTGACGATTACGAGGATTCCATTCAGAGCGCCTGCGCTTCGAGAATCAAGGCGGACTTTATCGTAACGAGGAATCCCAAGGATTTTAAGAACAGCCGCGTTCCCGCGATTAGTCCTTCCGGACTTCTGGAACGGCTGCATTTTTCACAGCCCGGCCGGCCCGGTTATTGAGTCCTGCTGTTTCCGTCTTGCAGGATTTTTGTAGACTTTTCGCGCCGGTTTTGGTATACTCTGGTTTAGAGACAATTCTTGCGGCTTCGCGGTCGCGCCGTCTACTTACACACGGAGGTTATTATGGGCGAAAGAAAGAAATACACGCTGACACTCAACGGCACGAAATATCCGATTTCCACCGAGGAACCGGAGGAGTACATCCGCAGAATCGAGTTCTTCCTCAACTCGCGCATCCAGAACGCGAAGGACAAAACCGGCATGATCTACTCCGACTCCATCACCCTCGCGCTGCTCGCCATCGAAGTGGCCGACTCCCTCTTCAAGACTCAGAAGCAGTTCAACGAGCTCAAGGCGGAAACCAACAAGCTGCTCGAAAAATACGACGAACTGTCGGCTCAGCACGACTCCAACTGCGCTGAAATCGACGATCTCGAAAACGAGATTCGTGAACTTCGCGAAAAGATTCTCATACTGAAACTCGGCGGAACTGCCGACTGATCAAGTTGTTTTTTCACGTAAAGCGCCGGGTAAAGCACGTCTTTCCCGGCGTTCCTTATTAAAGTCCGTAAGCAGAGATTTTGATGCCATGGCCTATCTTCTATCCCCCGCGGGCAGTCCCGCGTGCCTAATAGCCGGCGTTCAGAACGGCGCCGACGAGATATATCTCGGGCTCAAGGATTTCAACGCCCGCGCAGGTGCCGAGAACTTCACCCTCGACAGCCTGGGCGAGTGGGTCCGCTATGCGCATATAAGGGGCGTGAAGATTCACGTCACCCTGAACACCCTTCTCACCGGCCGGGAACTTGACGCTGCGGAAGAACTCGCCCTTGAAGCGGACAAGCTCGGGGTTGACGCGTTCATTCTCCAGGACACTGCCTTCGCACTGAGGCTGGCGGGAAAGGTGGGCGCAAAACTCCACGCCTCCACCCAGATGAGCGTCATGAACATTCACGGCGTGAAGCAGGCGGCAGCCCTCGGGTTTTCGCGGGTCGTACTGGCCAGAGAACTGCCCCTTGCCGAGATCGCGCAAATCGCCTCTTCGGGAATTGCCGAGACGGAGGTGTTCTGCCACGGCGCCCTTTGTATGTCCTACTCAGGTCAGTGTATGCTGAGCGCGTCTCTCTCCGGAAGAAGCGGTAACAGAGGCACCTGTTCGCAGCCGTGCAGGCTTAAATACGCCAACGTCTACCCGGACGGCAGTGCTTCAGGCAAAGACTTCAAGTATATGCTGAGTCCCGCGGACCTCTGTTCACTGCCATATCTGCGGCGTCTCACGGCGACCGGCGTAACGGCTCTTAAAATCGAGGGGCGTCTCAAAGCCCCCGAGTACGTGGCAGCCGTGACCTCCGCCTACCGCAGGGCTCTGGACCATCCGGAGGACAACGTGTCCGGGGACGTCAAAAAGCTTACTGTAATTTTCAGCCGCGGAGGTTTCTGTTCCGGCCACCAGCTGGGCAAGCTCACCCCGGACGATATAACGTATGACTACCCCGGAAAAACGGGTCTCCCCTGCGGCAAGCTTATCGGGCCCGCCGTTTCCGTGAAGAGTCCCGTCTTGATTTCCCGCGCTCCCGTCAACATTTTCCGCGCCAAAGTTCGCGTCACCGAAGACCTCTCCACCGGCGACGGCATCTGCTTCCGCGGCGCTCCGGATTCCGGCGGCGTCGTAAACGTCATCGAGTCGGGCGGTGTCCGGCTTGACACTCTCAGGGCGGGCGAAACCGGAACCATCACCGTCTCCGGAACGGCGGGAACCGCCTCCGATTCGTTCTATAAAACGCTTGATTTTTCCTATAACAAGGCTCTTTCGCAGACTTTCAAGCCCGGCGTTGAGCTTCGTAAGGTTCCGGTTTCGGCGTCTCTCGAGAAGGCAGGAGACCGCGTCAGGCTGACGTTCACAGACGGAAAGAACAGTGTCTGTTCGTCAGTGCGGCCGGCCCTTTCCAACGAAAGACCGGGGGATGCGTTTTTTGCGGAAAAGGCCCGGGAAATAATCTCAGCAACCGGCGGCACTCCTTACGCGGTCACCGGGGTGCAAATCGATCCGGACGCCGGCGCTGTGACGTTTTCGCAGCTTAAAAAAATGAGGCGGGAAACCGTCGAGGCTCTCTCCTCGGTTCGCGAAAGGAGGGGCGCGGTATGAGATCGGCTTTTGTCTTCGACCCGGCTGCGGTCAGCGGCATTTCCGGGAAATATGATCTGGTCCACGTATCCTGCCTGCCCTTCCTGTGCGGCATGCCCTTTTCGGAGGTCGAAAGACTCCGGAGGGTTTTTTCCGGAAATTTTCCGGAAAATGAAGCGCCCTTAAGCGAAGGCGGTCCGAAGTTCCTTCTTGCGTTACCGTTCATCTCCCGGGGACGTGCCTTCCGCCTCTTCGCGGAGCGGTTTCCCGAGGCCCTCCGGACCTTTGACGGATTCACGCTCGAGAACATCGGCGACTACGAGTTCCTGATGTCGCTTTTTGCCGAAAACAAGGTAAATCCAGCGAACGAATACTTCCTCGCCGGCGACACTGCGTTCAACGTTTTCAACAGCGAGACCGCGGAGTTCTGGCGCGGGAAGCTCGACTCGCTCGCGATTCTTCCCGAGCTCGACCCCGAAGAGCAAAAGGCGCTCGCGGAGCGGTTCCCGGAGGGAATAGTTCCGGAAATTGTCAGCTGCGGAACGGTCCCGGTTATGAGGAGCGAGCACTGTTTCGCGGTCAGGGGGAAGAATTTCAGATGCGGCGCCTGCGGGAAATACGGACTGGGCGGCGGCAGCCTCAGGGACGTCAAGGGGCGCGAGTTCCGGGTCGTTACAAACCCGCTCGACTGCAACTGCGTTCTGCTCGGGAACGTCAACCCGCGGGAGCCTGAAGCGTATGCGTGCGGAATTTTCAGAACTGACGTTTTTGCCTGATTTTAGGTGAATTTCCCGGCTTCGAAACACATGCGGCCGTCGCAAAACGGTTCGAAAAGTGCCGAATCCCTTGACAAACCGGGAAAGCGATGGTATATTGATACTGGCGCGACAAGAAGCAGCTAACGGGACTTACTTCTTAGCAGGCTTTTATGATCCGGATTAGTTCCGTGATATCGTTTTCTTGCGCGTCATCCCCTGCCGGATCGCCGTCCATTCGGTGAACCGGCATTTTTTGAGCAAGTCCGGCGGTGTCAGCCGCGAGCGCCGTTCACGAACCGTTTTTAAAGGGACGGCGGAGTTACGGGAGAAAAGCAAATAATGAAGACTATCTATAAAGACTATCTGTTCACGAAGAAAATACTCGTCGCGGAAAAAGCGGCGCTCGAGGAAAAGGCGGCAACCGAAAACGCGGCCGCAATCGCGGAGGAAGACAATTCCGCGGTTCTTTGTCTGCTGTACAGCGGGCTCAACATGGTCATCGTGAAGGGCGGCGAACTGGCGACGCCCGACATGGTGGAATACGCTTTTTCGCAAATCGGCAAAAAGGTCCCCGAGGCGTTCTACAGGGGCTTCCCGAAGAGCGTTCTCGCGCTTCCCGATTATGCACGGTACCTCGACCAGGTCGTTCACTACGCCCAGACCTACGGAATGGGCCGGTTCGACGACCCGGGACACTCCGTTTTCGAAGAAATCGGGGATCGCGGGGAGTTCATCGAGGAGGTTCCCGTCAGGCAGTTCACGATAGTTCCCGAAGACGAGGCGGTCGAAATGCTCCGCGAGGCCGTCGGGAATCTGCTCCGCTCTTCGAGGCCGCTGAACAGCTTCCAGTTCGGCCTGATTGAGAATTTCATTCCCGAGTACGGGTTCAAAATCGAGAAAATCGGCTCCAAAAACACCGCAATCAAGCTGCTTTACGCGCTTCGCGACATGTCGTTCACCGACTTTTTAATGCTCTCCGACGTGATAAAGCTCGTTGACGAGATCAACGGCGGCGTGTACGGGTCGGAAAGACTCAACCAACTGAACCTTAAGAACGCCGACCGCAAATTCATCACGGCGGTCATCGACACGCTCTTCGAACAGGGCAAATGCGACTTCCGCGCGTGCAGCGAAAAGAAGGCCGTCTGGTGCGGGCTCCTTCACCACATTCACTACAAGCCGAAATGCGACGAGGCCGTGAATTTCGTCAACCTCATCCGCGGCGACAGGAACGTCTCGGTCTACTCGGGGTTCGAGAAGGCCCTCGGACAGGGCGACGTCAGGAATGCGGTTTTGACCTTAAAAGAGGGAAAAGGCGGCGCTTCGGTCCTAAGGAATCTCGACTACCTCGCGAGCCGCTGCAAAAACGGCGAAGAGCTCGATTTCGTGATGAACGCCTGCCCTTCGGATAACCTTATCGTCCTGCTCCAGCTCCTTCAGCGCTACAGGAACCCCTATTCGACCGTGAACGGGCCGCGCGTGTTCAGGTACGTGCACAGGAACACGGTGAGGGTTCACAGCGAGACCCCCGAGGAGACCGTCAGGCGCAAGTCCCACATCACCGAAGGCCAGAAGGCCGGCCTCTCCGAACACATCGAAAACAACATAAGGCGCCTTTTGAAGGGCCTCCTCGGCAAGGTCTACATCGACCCTGAAATGCGCCGCGCCGCCCTCCCGATTCAGGAGAGCGCGTCAAACGGCGGCGCGGGCGTTCTCGCCAAAGGCACAAGGATTCCCATCGCGGAGGCCAAAAAGATAAGGGCCTTCACGTACTGGGAAAAGGTCAACGACATCGACCTGTCGGTCATAGGCCTCACCGAAGACGGCGCGCAACGCGAGTTCTCGTGGCGCACGATGGCGGGCGAAAACTCCGACGCGATAACGTACTCGGGCGACCAGACCTCGGGCTTCAAGGGCGGCTCCGAGTTCTTCGATGTCGACGTCGCGCTGTTTAAAGCGAAATACCCCGAGGTCAGGTACCTCGTTTTCTGCGACAACGTCTATTCGGGAACGCCCTTCAGCGGCTGCGTCTGCCGCGCGGGCTACATGCTCCGCGACACCGCCGACTCGGGCGAGATTTTCGAGCCCAAGACCGTGCAGTCGTCGTTCACGGTAACCTGCGACAGCACCTTCGCCTACCTTTTCGGAATCGACCTCCAAAAGCGTGAATTCGTGTGGCTGAACGAGTCGCAGAACGGAACCGTAACGGTCGCCGGAACCAGGCACCTCAACTTCCTGCTCACGACATTCGCGGCAACCGACGTCATCAACATGTACACGTTCTTCGAGATGGCCGCCACCGAGGTCGTAAGCGACCCGAAGGAGGCCGACGTTGCCGTCACCGACAGGCAGGTCGAACTCAGGGAAGGCGCCGAGCAGATAAGAAGCTGCGATTTCGACAAAATTCTCGCCGTGATGAACCGCTGAAAGTGAAAACGCGCGCAGGAAACGAAAATTGTACGCAGAAAACGAAACGCGAATCGAAAAAGGAAGGCGCGCAGGAAAAGCCGGTAAAGCCGGAAAGACCGAAAAAACCGAAACGACGGATTTGATTTTTAATTGATTTCCTCAAAAATCGTGCTATAATTATATTAAAGTTTTTACTTTAGGAGGTAAACTTATGAAAAAATTCAGAATTTGCGCACTGCTTGTCGCTCTCGCAGTTCTCATCGCCGCCGTTCCGTTCACGGCTTTCGCGGACGGTTCCGAGCCCGGACTTATTTACGACTTTTACGAGAAGTCCGTTATGGAGAACTACGGTTACACCAGCCTGACCAACTGCACGGTTGAGTGGGTTGAGGGCGTTCTCAGACACACCGCTGTAGAGAACATTATGGAAGCAGACGATGGCATCGGCGACCCCAACTTTATGATTGCCGACGCCCAGTACTCTGACCTCGACTGCTCCGAGTACCCCTACTTCGCGATCAACCTTAAGAACCCCTCCGAGGCGACCCAGTTCGAGGTCCACTTCGGAACAGATGAGCACGGCCTCTCCGCGTCCAACGTTTTCCACCTCGACATCGAAGGCGGAATGGACACGTTCAAGACGTTCTACTGCTACATCCCGACGCAGAACGAAAAGTGGGTCAACATCCTCAACGCTCCCGGCGGACTCTCCGAGCAGGAGACCGGCTCCTACACCGCTCCCGAAATGGAAGAGGGCGGCTCCTTCTGGGAAGGCTACCTTAACAGCCTCAGAATCGACGGCGTCTACTTCGGCGGACGTTCAGGACTCGTTCCCGGCGGAACGTCATACGACATCGCATGGATCGCGTTCTTCAAGACCGAGGACGACGTTAAGAACTTTGCCGGCCCCGACAGAACGAAGCCCACTCCCGAGCCCACGCCGACTCCCGACATCTCCACGATCGCACCCTTCGGAACGATCATTTTCGACTCCGACGACTACGACGATTTCTGGACTGGTCCCAACGTCATTGACGACGTTTCGTTCAACGAAGAAGACAAGTGCTACGACATCTCGATCCCTGAGGGCGGCGACCCCTTCATCACCATGGCTTTCGGTTCGTACATCTTAATGGAACAGATGGACGAGGTCGAGCTCGACACTTATAAAATCATGCAGATCAAGATGAAGATCGATCCTAAAATCGGTCTGCAGGGCAACATCTACTACTCGACCGACGAAGCTCCCGGCGCTTACGCCGAAGCTCAGAACGTGGCCTACCGCTACGCCAACACCGAGGACTGGCAGGTCGTCAACGTCGACTTCACAAGGCAGCGCAACTGGACGTCCATCCTCGACGCCTGCCGTCTCGACGCTTTCCCGTCCACCAGCGCCGACACCGTTGTAAAGGTTGCTTACATTACGTTCTTCAAGACGCTTGCAGAAGCGCAGGCATTCGCGGACATGGGATCCCAGTTCCCGGCGACTCCCGAACCGACCGCAACGCCTACCCCGACGCCCACGCCTGAAGTGACCGACACTCCCGAGCCCGTTCCCACCGACGTGCCTCCGACCGAAGAGCCCACTCCGGAGCCCAAGAAGACCGGCTGCGGCAACGTTATCGGCGGCACCTTCGCAGTCGTTGCTCTCGCGGCATGTGCGCTCGTTATCAGAAAGAAACATTGAAACACCTGATATAATTGATTGAACTAACCCCACGCCGCCTGCGCGTTTCGCTTCTCCCGCCGTATTTTCCCCTCCCGGGAACGGTTCCGGAACGGATTTTGCCGGGCGGCGTTTTTCGACCCGCTTTATTTCCCCGATATTTCCGTATTATTGCGGGAAATATAATAGTTGTTGAAATCGGGGCGATTATTTGCTAAAATTGGCTCAAGAATGAAATTGCTCCTACGGAAACGGAGCTTTTTTGGAGGTATAACAATGAAAAAAGCATTATCTGTTATTCTTGCCTTAGCGGTTGTATTCTCCCTCTGCTCGTTCTTCGCGTTCGCGGAAGAGCCGGCCGAGGATCCGAATACCGTTGTGGTTCCGACGTACGAAGGAGCTCACAATCCCGGCAACTGGCTCAACCAGTTTGACGAGGAAGATGTGTGCTTTGGTAACACCTATGTCGCATTCCGCACCGCAGCGCCGCTCAAAGCAATCGGCTTCCCCGAGGTTTACGCCGGCATATCCGACGACGACCGCGACGTTGACGTAAAATTCGAAATCTTCACCTACGCGACCGATCCCGCAACTTCTGTCACGGGCACCGCGATCTTTACCAAAGAGGTGCATTTCGACGGCGACTTCAAGGAATACAAGCTGGAGCTTGACACGCCTCTCGCGGCAGGCCAGTACGTTTTCAAAATTTCGCAGCTCTCCGAAAAGGGCTCCAACCCCGAGGCCGGCCACTATTTCGTCCTTCCCAGCGCCGATATGGTCTACCTGAACAGGCACCTCGTTTTCGGCGGCACCGTTGGAACCGAATTCGCTTTCTCCCTCATTTTTGAGAAGACCGAAGGCGTGACCGACTACATCGTCGAGCTCGACACCGGCGCGCAGGAAGCCATATTCTACGACGACCGCGCGGTTCAGATCGTGAAACGCGTCGGCGACAACGCGCGCAACTTCAACTCCCTGGACGACTACGCCATCCTCACGGCTGAAATTCCCGAGGGCAAGGTCCTTCACCAGTTCATCCTGAAGAACGCTCCGACCTGGAACAACAACGGCCCGGGCTCCGACATCGACTGGGAAGTCTACCGCTGGGACAACGACTACGACACGACCTTCAAAGGCCGCGCCATCGCCCACGGTTCGGAAATTGACCACAAGGACAACCAGGACCTCGTTATCGACTTCGGCGCCAAGCTGAAAGGCGGCAGCAGATACCTGATCGTTATCACGGCTTCCAACGACGGCGCCATCGGTTACTGGGGCGGCGACACGGTCTCCGTTGAAGGATGGGAATTCTTCGAGAACGAAGGCGACGACGCTCAGAGCTACCCTGCCTGCACATATAAGACGGCGACTTACGAAGGCCCCGAGGAGACCGAAGAGCCCACTCCCGAAGAGACTCCCACTCCCGAAGTGACCGAAGCTCCCGCGACCCCGACCCAGGCTCCGACCGAACCGCCCACGAACACCCCCGAGCCCGCTCCCACCGAAGAGCCCACTCCCGAGCCCAAGAAGTCCGGCTGCGGCAACGTTATCGGCGGCGCGTTCGCAATCATCGCTGTTGCGGCCTGCGCTCTGGTGATCAGGAAGAAGCATTGATAAACATTATTTCCTATAGTTAGGGATGAAGGCCGGCGCCCGCGAGGGCGCCGGCTGTTTTTTTCGCGGTTGTTGCTTGCGAACAGGGCGCGGTTGGTTTATAATAAGCGCGAAGTAAGCCCGTTTCCGGGCTGTTCGAACCATTCCCGTTCCCGGGCCAATAAATCTTCGTGATTTTCGCAAAAAGGAGCCTTTCCGGTGAAAAAACTGCTTTCCGTTTTGATATCCGCCGTATGTGCCGTGTGCGCCGCGTGTGTATTGTGCCTCGCGCTTTTTGCGGGCGGATTCACTATTGCGGCGGCCGAAGACGCTCCGGAAACCACATCGGAGGAGGTTCCTGTCGAAGATCTGCCGACGGTCGACCCGGCCGAGGAACGCGTGATCACCTATTTCGGGGACTGCAAGATCGGCCACTGGCTGAGCGTTTTCGACGACAGCGGCAACTGCACCGGCTACGTCAGCGTCGTATTCTCGGCCGCGGCTCCGTTCCACCAGTTCGGGTTGCCCGTAGTCTGGTCGGGAACCGACGAAAACCGGAGCTCGGCGGAGTGCCGCTTCGCGATCTATGAGTTCAAGGACGACGAAGAGACCACGATGAAGGGAACGCCGGTCTTCTGCGAGGACATCTGGTTCCGGCACGACAGCGGCTACGGAATCATTATGCCGATGGAAAAATTCCTGCCGGCGGGAAAATATATGCTGGTCATCTCGCAGCTCACCCCGCACACGGAGGACACCGGCCCTTATATAGTCATTCCCCGCGTCAGCAGCCTCTACAGCTCCAATTACCTGAAATTCGGCGGCATTTCCGACAAGCCGTTCGCGTTTTACGTCGACTTCCTGAAAACGGAAGGCATCACGGAGTATTTCAGACCCATCAACAACGCCGACGTGACAGAGTTTCATAATGACGAACCGGTCAAAGCTACCGGCGACAACGAGGGCGGCGCCCACTGCATCAACGACGAAGACTTCGCGCTGCTCTCCCCGGTCATTCCCGACGGCAAGGTCCTCCACACGCTGACTCTTCTCAGCGCGCCGACCTGGTCGAACAACGGCACCGGCTCGAACATGAGCTTTACGGTCTACAAGTGGAATTCGAACTACGAAACCACGCTGAAAGGCGACCCGGTTTACGGCGGCACCGTGAAGGACCACAAAGACTGCGCCGACCTTGAACTTGATTTTGCCGACCGGCTCGAAGGCGGCTCGCAGTATCTGATCGTTCTGCGCGGCATAGGGCCAAAGCAAATCGGCTTCTGGAACGCGAAATACAAGCGCAGCGCCGGCTGGAACTCGTACCTGAACGGGGAACGCGTCAGCTCCGAACTGATGCCCTCATGCAGCTACACGACGGCGACGGTTGAAATAATCCCCGCCGCGACGGAAGACGTTCCCGGCGAAGAAGGAACCCCCTCGGGCGGCGACCCCGCGGCCACGCCTTCGGGAAGTCAGCCGGTCGATCCCTCTTCAAGCACCGGGCCTTCGGGAACTTCCTCGCCTTCGGGCGGAAAAGGCTGCGGCGGAAGCCTGATTACTTCAAGCGCAGTCCTGCTGCCGCTCCTCTTCGCGGGGCTGCTCGCTTCCAAAAAGCGCCGTTCTATGTAAAATATTCATTAGTATCGCGGGGCTCCGCCGGCAGATTCCGGGCGGAGCCCCCTCTTTTTTCCCGCTTCCGCTCCCCGGGAAAGCTGCTTTCCGTTTTTCGCGTTTTCCTCCCGTTCCCCGCTCTGTTTTGCAAATCTTTTCTCAACTACACACACAGGAAAACCACCGTCAACCCACCGGAAACCCACCATTTGGTGGAAATCAACCCACCGCAGGCCACCCGCAACACACAAAAAAACTCAAAATTCACTGTCGCTGTTTAACAAAAATCCTTCGCGGTGGGTTCAAACCCCGAGAAACCCACAAAAACCGTCCTGAAACCCACAATTTGGCCACCTTTACCCACAATTTACTAAAGAAACCCACAGTAAAACTCAAAAAAACACTTCCCCCGTAACAAAGAATCTTCCTGCCTTTTTTCACAATTCCGTTGTGTTTTTTGCGCAAATTGCGGATTTCAAGCCCTCAAAAGCACAAAACCGGGGCGTTTTTCAGCCGTTCCCGGTGTGTTTCGGTAGTATTTCCCGAAAAATAGCGGTTTTCGCGTATCGGTGGATTCACGGTGGATTCACGGCGGATTTCCGGCAATTTTCCGGTGGTTTTCCTTGCGCCCGCGGTGGGTTTCCCGCTGTTTTTTTCCGCAATTTAGGGAAAAACTCCTAAAAGGCGCTCAAAAGGCCTGCAATGGTGGCGTTCACGTCTTGACCTCGGGCGCGCGGTCTGCTACAATTCAATTATCAATTCGCGCACACACGCGGCACTGGAGGGATGAAATATGTATTGCAAACATTGTGGCGCTCAGCTTCCGGACGGCAGCAAGTTTTGCTCTAAGTGCGGAAAGTCGCTCGTAGATCAGGCGGCGCAGGCAGTTGCGGGTACCGCGGCACAACCGGCGGAAAACCCCTACGTTCAGCAGGCACAGCCCGCTCAGCCTCAGCCCCCTGCTAAGGAAAACAACCCCAAGAAAGGAAAAAAAGTTCTGATTGCGGTAATCGTTGCGGTTCTGGCAGTCGCGCTGCTGGCCGGCGCTATCGCTCTCCTCGTTTCGCTGATCGGGAAGAAATCCGGCGGCAACTTCACGGTCTCCGACAAGCAAACCTACATGTTCGGCGCTGACGGCGATACGCTCTGGATATTCAATAGCGGAAAGCTCACGGAGGCGGTAAAAGGCGAACTTTACTCCTCATCCGACTATAAAGTAGCCTTCGACGCTGCCAAGGAGAAGGCGGCCGTCTTAGTAACGCTTAAGGGCGGCACGTACAAACTTCTCTACTTCGACGGCAAAAACGTCACCGAAGTGGCTTCCGCGGATAACGACGTTTTTGATGATGAAATTCTTATTTCTTCGAACGGCGAAGGCATCGCGTACACGTTCTACGACGAGAACAACGACCCGCACGTTTACTGGTTCAACGGCAAAAAGGCTGAAAAGATCGCGGAGTACGCCTATGCCACGGCCATCTCGCCGGACGGCAAAACGGTCTGCTACAGGAAGTACTCAAAGGTTGACGGTTCCTACACTTCCGACTACCGCGGCTGCTACTACACCGGCGGCAAGGAATACGTGATCGGAACCAACTGCACCGCTTTCGGCGTGGCTGACGGCGCGAAATTCGTCTATTTCTTCAGAGAGGCGGACGACGGCAGCTATATCGTCTACGTCCAGAAGAAGGACAACGAAGACACCCGCGTGAAGGCGGTAACCTCCAACGATTACGTGGACAGCTGCGCTTTCAACAGCGACTACACCCAGGCAATCTATCAAATCGAGAACAAGGGAACCTATCTGATCAAGAACGGCGAAGAACCGGTCAAACTGACTTCGAAGGCGATTTCTCCGATCTTCACCAACAATACGGTTTATACGAGTGACGACAAAGCCGACATGGACTACATGAGCATGGGCATTAAAGATTTTGAAGATCCGAACCTCCTCTGGGAAACCCTTGACGGCGGATACACCACCAGAATCATGAAGCTGACCTCTTCGGGAACCGAGACTCTCATCTCCGGCGACGAGCTTTACCACGTAGTCCTCTGCGACGACTTCCGCACCGTTATTTACGCGAAAGACGGCAAACTCCTGTCGTTTGACACCGGCGCGAAGAACCCGGAGCCGGTCGAACTGCTTGATCTCAGCGAGTATTCCGACTGGAACACCACCGCTGACGGCAGAGTCGTTTTCTACGCGGATTCGTTCAACGACATCTACGCGAAGAAAGGCACCGGAAAAGCCGTGAAGGTATTCGAGGGCAACGAAAAGGTCAACAGCTCTGTGGTATTCTTCCAAAACAAGCTGTTCTTTGTTTACGAGAACGAGCTGTACGTCAGCGACGGCGGCAAGGCTGAAAAGGTCAGCGGCGCCGGCAACGAAGTCAAGAGCCTCATGACTTACGGTTCAACGTTCTTCCTCCAGAACGAGGAAGGCGACCTGTTCTGCTCCGGCGACGGCAAGACGTTCACCAAGTTCTACGAGAATTAGGGATAAAAACTTATAGGTAAAGCGGGGGCCGGCGCCAAACGCGCCGGCCCCTTTTCTGTGTTATTAAGATAACGGTTTTTGTGCCCTGTGACTGCCGATTGTGGGTTTCCCGGTGGGTTACTGCCCTTTTCGCAGTGGGTTGATGGTGGGTTTCTCCGTTTTTCCGGTGGGTTGGCGGTGGGTTTCTCATTTTTGACGTTCCCGGGGCGCGGTGGATTTTCCACGCGGAAAATCCACCGCCGACAAAGAAAATCCTCACCCGCCGCCGGAAAATCCACAATCCGGAAAATCCACATGCAACCCGGAAAATCCACAACGCATCAAAAAAGCCCTGCCGTTCACGCACCGTTAGTTCTAAATTCGCGGTGCTTTGATTTAGGCAGGGCTTTCCTTTAACTATTCAATTCCGGAATGCGTCATCGCTCTTCCCTGAAGTACGAGAGGCCGAGGCTTGCGGGCGGGAGGTTTTCGCGCTTCTTCCTCGCGCTCACCGCGCAGAGGACCACGATGGTGACGAGGTACGGAAGCATGTTGATGATCTCGCGCGCCCAGCTGGTGGGGACCTGGATGAAGACGCTTAGGATGTAGAGGCCGCCGAACAGGAACGAACTGGGGATCGCCAGTTTCGGCTTCCAGATCGCGAAGATGACGATGGCGATTGCGAGCCAGCCTCTGTCGCCGAAGCCGTTGTTCGTCCACGCGCCGTCGGTGTAGTCCATGACCCAGTAGAGGCCGCCAAGGCCGGCGATCATGCCGCCGATGCAGGTCGCGAGGTACTTGTACTTCACGACGTTGATTCCCGCCGCGTCCGCGGTTGCGGGGCTCTCGCCGACAGCTTTGAGGTTCAGGCCCACGCGGGTCTTGTTCAGGATGATTCCCGCGACGATCGCGATTATTACTGCCAGGTAGGCGAGGAAGCCGTACGAGAAGAACAGCTCGCCGAACCAGCCCAGCGAAGAGGCGAAGGGCAGTTTCGTTCTGTAGGCGGCGCCGGTGGCCTTGAGCGCGATCGAACCGCTCTCGCCGAACATCGCCAGCAGCGAGCCGCCGAAGAAGTTTCCGAGTCCGACGCCGAACGTTGTCAGCGCGAGACCGGTGACGTTCTGGTTGGCGCGGAGGGTGATTGTCAGCACGCTGTAGATGAGCGCCATGAACAAGGAGCCCAAAAGCGAGGCCAGCAGCGGGATCAGAATAAGCAGGAGGACGTTCGGCTCAGGCGCCGCTTTCTCGTAGAGGTAGCCCCCGATGATGCCCGAGATGCCGCCCACGTACATGATTCCCGGAATTCCCAGGTTGAGATTTCCGCTTTTTTCGGTGAGAATCTCACCGGTTGCGCCGTACAGAAGCGGGATGCCCTGAACGATTGCCGCACTCAAAAAGTGGATGATTTTCAGGAAGATCATTTTGCCGCCTCCTTTCCCGATGAACGGAAGTTGAGCTTGTATCTGGTAAAGAACTCGCAGCCGATTATGAAGAAGAGGATGATTCCCGTGATGATTTCGGGAATGCTCTCGTTAAGGCGGCAGTCCTGCGCGACCTGAACGCCTCCGAGGTGGAGGAAGCTGAGCAGGAACGAGACGCCCATCATAATAAGCGGGTTGAACTTCGCGAGCCAGGCGACCATAATCGCCGTGAAGCCCATTCCTCCGGCCAGGTCCTTCGTGATCGTGTGGTTTTCACCGGCGACAAGCAGGAAGCCCGCGAAGCCGCAGATCATTCCCGAGAGCGCCATTGTTCTCAAAATGACTTTTTTGACGTTGATTCCGATGTAGCGCGCGGTGTTTTCGCTCTCGCCGACCACCGAAATCTCGTAGCCGTGCTTGCTGAACGTCAGGTAGACGAAAAGAATTCCCGTCAGGAGCGTGACGAAAACGATGTTGATCAGGTATTTCTGCCCGAAGACGTCAGGCAGCCAGCCCTTGTAGGTGTCCGGGTTGATGTGACCCATAACGCCCGAGCCGTTCGGCGCCCAGATTGAGACGCAGACCTGAATGAGCTGCATCGCCACGTAGTTCATCATCAGCGTGAAGAGCGTCTCGTTCGTGTTCCACGCCGCCTTGAAGATCGCGGGAATGATCGCCCACAGGATTCCGAAGAAGAGCGACGCCGCGAACATCAGAATCAGGAGCAGCCAGTTGGGCATCCGGGTCTTCCCGAAGTAGAACATGCACGCCGCAGCCGCGAGCGCTCCCATCAGCACCTGCCCCTCCGCGCCGATGTTCCAGAATTTCATTCTGAACGCCGGCGTCACCGCGAGCGAAATGCACAACAGCATCGCCGTCCGCTGCAGCAGGAACAAAACCTTGCGCGCGGAGCCGAAGTTGCCGTTGATCATGGCCTTCATGACCTCCGCGGGGTTCTTGTGCGTGAACACGACGACTATCACCGCGGAAATGACGAGCGCGATCAGTATCGCGACGACGCGGACGAGAATGGCCTTCCACAGGGGGATTGTGGCGCGCTTTGTGATGTGCACAAGCGGTTCTCTGGTTTTCCGTTCCTTATCCTTCATCGCTGCTCACCCCCGTTGACTTTGTCATAAGGTAGCCGATCTCTTCCTTCGTGGTGTTTCTGGCGTCGACTTCGCCCGTGATCTGACCGCCGCCGATGACGATGATTCTGTCGCAGAGGTCGATCAGGACGTCGAGGTCTTCGCCGACGAAAATGACCGCGGTACCGTTCTGTTTTTGCTCATTTAAAAGGTTATATATTAAATACGACGAGTTGATGTCGAGGCCTCTCACGGGGTAAGCCGCCATAAGGACTGTCGGTGCCGACGAAATCTCGCGGCCGACAAGGACCTTCTGAACGTTGCCGCCTGAAAGCCTTCTCACGGGCGTGTCGATTCCGGGCGTCACGACCTCGAGCTGCTTCACGATGCGCTCCGCCAGCGAGGCCGGCTCCTTTTTGTGTAGGAACACGCCCCTGCCCTTCGTGTAGCTGCGGAGCATCATGTTGTCGGAAATGTCCATGTTCCCGACCAGGCCCATGCCGAGCCGGTCCTCGGGGACGAACGAAAGTCTCACTCCGAGGTCGCGGATCTGCACCGGCGTCATGTCGCGCAGGTTCTTTTTCTCGCCGTTTTCCGGGTCTATGTAAGTAATTTTTCCCTCGCTGAGGTGTTGAAGTCCCGCGATGGACTCCAGAAGTTCGCGCTGGCCGCTTCCCGCGATTCCCGCGATGCCGAGAATCTCGCCCGAGTTCGCCACGAACGAAATGTCGTTGAGCACGCGCACGTTTTCGCGGTTGACGCAGCTGATATCCTCGACGATAAGCCTCGGTTCGGGGTTCACCGGCTGCGTGCGGTCAATGTTAAGTTCCACTTTTTCGCCGACCATCATCTCGGTCAGCATCGAAACGGTCGCCTCGCTTGTCGCGACAGAACCCACCGTCTCGCCTTTTCTGAGCACCGTAACGCGGTCCGAAACCGCCAGAACCTCGTGAAGTTTGTGCGTGATAATAATGATGGCCTTGTTGTCCTCTTTCATTTTGCGCAGGACGTCGAAAAGCTTCCGCGTCTCCTGCGGCGTGAGCACCGCGGTGGGCTCATCAAGAACAAGAATGTCGGCGCCGCGGTAGAGGACCTTCACGATCTCCACCGTCTGCTTTTCCGAAACCGACATTTCGTAGATTTTTTTGTTCGGGTCGAGAACGAACCCGTACCTGTCGCAAAGCTCTTTGATCTTCCCGGCGGCGGCTTTAATGTCAAATTTGCCGTGCTCTTCAAGGCCGAGAACGATATTTTCGGCGGCGGTAAACACGTCTACCAGCTTGAAGTGCTGGTGGATCATGCCTATTTTGTAGTTATAGGCGTCCTTCGGAGACGAAATGACAACTTCTTTGCCGTCAATAAAAATATGTCCCTCATCGGGGAAGTAGATTCCGGAGATCATGTTCATGAGCGTGGTCTTTCCGGAGCCGTTCTCGCCGAGCAGAGACAGAATTTCGCCTTTATAAAGGGTCAAATTGACGTTGTTGTTCGCCTTTATTGAACCAAAGGTCTTGGTGATGCCCCTGAGTTCGATAGCAACGTTATCCAATGGCTGTTTCTCCTTTTCGCGTTATTTGCAGCGTTATTTGCAGCCTTTTTGCGGTTTTCCGCGCTTTTTCGCACTTTGTCGCACTTTGTCGCGCATCCGACCGCATATTCTTTTGAGCGTTCCGCTCTTGAACGTTCCGCCGTCCCGCAAGACCCGTTTTCGGACCCGGGCCAAACTGTTTTGCGGAACAAACCTTTCCGGCGCCGCCGGCCGGGCCGGCGGCGCCTTCAGGCATTCACAACCATTCCCGACCACGGGAACGGTCATACGGTTTTTTCGAAAATCATCAGGTCTCGGGAACCGTGATGCCGTCGATGATCATGTCGAAGTACGGAGCGGACCTGAAGTCTTTCGCGTTGGACTCGTCGAAGTATCCGTCGTGAATGACGTTCGTGTCGGGAGCGTAGTCGCCGTCAACGTCAGCCTTGTACTCGGTGAGCTTCTCGCCCTTGTAGGTGAAGGCGTCGGTGGAGAAGACCTTGAGTTCGCCGGACTTCAGTTTGGCTTCAACTTCCGAAATCTTCTCGGCAGTGCCGGGAGCGGCCGCCTTTTCGTTGAGCTTGGTGAGCGCAACGGAGCCGGTGGAGAAGTCGCCGCAGTAGTCGGTCGGGATGGATTCACCCTTTACGACGGCGTTGATGATGAGCTCGAAGTAGGGCTCCCAGTCAATCTTGGAAGAGATGATGGCTGTGTTGGGTCCGAGGTTGGTCGTGTCGACGTTGTAGGCAATGTTCGGAACGCCCGCTGCTTCGCAAGCCTTCGGGGCGCCTTCGGAGTCAGCGTGCTGGCTGATGAGAACGCAGCCGTCCTTAATGAGGTTCTCGGCGGACTCTTTCTCCTTCGCGATGTCGAACCAGGAGTTGGTGTAGACGACCTTCATCGTGGCGCTGGGGCAGATGGACCTTGCGCCGAGGAAGAACGAAGTATAACCGGAAATAACCTCAGCGTACGGCCATGCGCCGACGTAGCCGATCTTGGCCTGGTCGGAAGTGATCTTGCCGGAGGAGATCATTTCGTTGAGCTTCATTCCTGCGGCGATGCCGGCGAGGTAGCGGCCTTCGTAAATGGAAGCGAACGCGTTGTGGAAGTTCTTGATGTTCTGAACCTTGGCGGAAACGCCGGTTGCGTGGCAGAACTCAACGTTCGGGAACTCCTTGGCGGCCTGAACCATGTAGGACTCGTGGCCGAAGCTGTCCGCGAAAACGATGTCGCATCCGGAGTCAGCCATGTTGGCGGCAGCCTTGTAGCAGTCGTCGGACTCGTCGACACCCGTTCTGATAATGACCTGCTCATCCTTGAGACCCAGCTTCGCCTGGACCGCCTTTACGGCGTTGATGAAGTTTGCGTCATAGGTCGAGTTCTCGTCGTGAAGGCAGATAACACCGATTTTAACATTGTCCATAGTGACTTCTTTTTTGCCGGTTTGCGTGCAGGCCGCAAGAGCAAAAACGGTTACGATTGCAATGATAAGCGCAATAATCTTTTTCATAAATTCCTCCAATTTTGAAAATGATATTTGTTACCCGCAAAACAAAAGGCAGACCACAAAAGTGAGTCTGTCTTCGCCAACACGCCCCGTAAAGCGGAGAAATCACGCCCCGCGGGGTTCACCAATAGTCGTGACATTCGGCGTCATGGTAGAAACTTTCCGGGCCGGTCGCGGATGTCCGAAATCCGTCCGCGTTTCCCCGGAAATATATTGGCGAAATATTTGATTTGCCGCCCGCGCCGCGCTTCAATAAAGTTTTATAAAGCGGTTTGCGCAGGCTTAATCAGAAAATTACCCTCCCGCCTCGCAGGAACCGGGAATGCGTCCCTGTCCCCTTGTCGGCGGTTCTATGTAAAAGCACCAAAAACAAAAAGGCGCAGCAGCGCAAAAGTCGCGTGCTACGGCCTGAATTTGATACCTTCACCGTCCATATCGTCTATAATCGCGAGCGATTCTACACGAATTCCTTTGGCCCGAAGGTTGTCTCCGCCCTTCTGGAAGCCTTTTTCGATGGCCGCACACACTCCCACCAGGGTTGCGCCGGCCTGGTCAACAATATCGGCAAGTCCCGCGACCGCCTCTCCGGTAGCCAGAAAATCGTCCACGATCAGAACTCGGTCCTCCGCGGAAACGTATTCTTTGGCTATCATTACGTCAAAATCTCTGTCGTACGTGTACGAGTGCACGGTGGAGGAGTAAACCTCGCCGGTCACGTTCGCGCACTTTCCCTTCTTCGCGAACACCGCGGGCACATGGAAATAGAAGGCCGCCGCCATGGCGATCGCAATGCCGGAAGCTTCGACCGTCACGATCTTCGTCACGTTATCGCTCTCGAACAGCCGGTGGATCTCGCGGCCCATCTCAAAAAGAAAGTCCGTGTCGAGCCTCTGGTTCAGAAAATTACCGACTTTGAGTATATGCCCCGGGCAGATCTTTCCTTCCGCTATGATCTTTTCTTCAAGTGCCTTCACTGCTACCTCCGCAAAGAAGAAAAATACACATTTATTCTATCTCATTCGGCGGTTTTTGTCAACAAAAATCGCGTTTATTCCGGGAGATTTTCCGGGGATTTTCCGAAGCTTTTTACACTGCGTGGAAGAGCTTTTTGGTCTGGTAGAACGGCTCGCATGTGATCGTCACGCCCAGCTTCGAGAACGTCTTTTCGTCGACCGCCGACAGAATCACGCTGGCGTGGGCGTCGCAGCCGTGAAGCAGCGGAAGCATCGTGAGCGCCTTGGCCGCGTCCTTGTTCGTGATTGCGCTGATCGAGAGCGCGATGAGGACTTCGTCGGTGTGAAGGCGCGGGTTGTGGTTCCCCATGTAGTTCGTTTTGAGCTCCTGAACCGGCTCGATGACCTCTTTCGGGATGATTTTCGTGTCGTGGTCGATGCCGGCGAGGGTTTTGATCGCATTTATGAGGGCTGCGGCTGACGCTCCGAGAAGCGGCGTCGTCTTTCCGGTTACGATTCTGCCGTCGGGAAGTTCGATCGCAACCGCGGGACCGTTCGTTTCCGCGGCGCGGCTGACCGCTTTTCCGACGACCGGACGTTCCTGAGTGGTGATGCGCGTTTTCGCCATGATCGTCTCGATTTTTTCCGCCTCGGTCTTGGTGGTGAAGCCCTGCTTGGCCGCGCAGATCGCCTTGTAGTACCTTCTGACGATCTCCTTTTTCGCCGCGTGGGACACGACAGCGTCGTCGGTGATGCAGTAGCCGGCCATGTTCACGCCCATGTCGGTGGGGCTCTTGTACGGCGACTCGCCCGCGATATTCGTGAGAATTGCGCTTAAAACAGGGAAAATCTCAATGTCGCGGTTGTAGTTGACGCAGACCTGGTTGTAGGCCTCGAGGTGGAACGGGTCGATCATGTTGACGTCTTCAAGGTCTGCGGTGGCGGCCTCGTACGCGAGGTTGACCGGATGGTTGAGCGGCAGGTTCCAGATCGGGAACGTCTCGAATTTCGCGTAGCCGGCCTTCACGCCCCGCTTCTGCTCAAAGTAGAGCTGCGACAGGCAGGTCGCCATCTTCCCGCTTCCCGGACCCGGCGCGGTGACAACAACAAGCCGCTTCGAGGTCTCGATGTAGTCGTTCCTGCCGAAGCCTTTCTCGCTCACTATCAAATCCACGTTGTTGGGGTAACCCGGAATCGGGTAGTGCTTGTAAACCTTCACGCCGAGCGACTCGAGGCGGTCGATGAACTTGTCGGCGTTCGTCTGGCCGGCGTAACGGGTGATGACCACGCTTCCCACGTAAAGCCCGGCGTCGCGGAAAGCGTCAATGAGACGCAGCGTGTCGAGATCGTACGTAATGCCGAGGTCGCCGCGCTTTTTGTTTTTTTCGATTGCTTCCGCGTTGATTGCAATGACGATTTCGGCTTCGTCCCTGAGCTCGAGCAGCATTTTCAGCTTGGTGTCCGGCAGGAACCCCGGAAGCACCCTCGAGGCGTGGTAGTCGTCGAAAAGTTTGCCCCCGAATTCGAGGTAGAGCTTTCCGCCGAACATTTTGATCCGCTCGCGGATCTTCTCGCTCTGTAGCGTTACGTATTTCTGATTGTCGAAGCCTGTAGACATAAAAAAACCCGCCTCCATATACCGGAATTCCGTCAAGCCGCCGGAATCTCTGATAATATTTCCACGGGATTTTATTATATTCGATTTTCCGCCGCTTTTCAACACTTTTTTCGGCTTTCGCGCCGCTTTCTCGCTTCTTTCGCGCCGCTTTCGATTCGCTTTCGCAAAGTTTTCGCCCCCTCTTGCCAAACGCGCGGATTTATTAGATAATAGGTATATATTCTTTAGTTTAGGAGGAGACGGGAATGAAATTCTCTATACCCCGGTTCAAGTTGATTCGCTCGCAGGCCGTTCTTGCTTTGGCGGCGCTTGTAGCGTTTGCGGCGGTTCTTTTATGCGCGGGCTGTTCGGGCGGTTCCGGCGCCAAATACCGCATTCCCGACGACCTTGACGGCGGCTACGCGGCTACCGGCGAGAAGCTTTTCGACTTCGTGTGCCCGGACGAGACCTTCACCGCCTCCCAGGGCTGCTGCTTCGACGGCAGGAACTGGGTCGTCGCCTTCAACAAGTTCGAGGTCTCCGGCGAGGAATGCACCACGCTCTGCAAATTCGACAAAAACGGCCGGTTCGTCAAGCAGAGCGCCGTTCTCTACCTGGAACACGCCAACAACATAACTTATATTCCCGAAAAACACGCCTACCTCGTGACCTCCTGCCAAGGAACGTGGAAGGAGTGCTGGGACGGGTACACGCTTGTCGACCGCGAATCGTTGGAAATACTCAAGAAGGAAAACCTCGGCACCCCGTTTTTCGCAATGGGCTACTGTCAGGAACGGAAGCAGTTCGCGTCCGCGCGCTGGGACGGAAGCACCCTCGACTTCTGGGACCGCGATCTCGTTCACCTCTCGGTGTATGCGGTGACTCCTTCGGGAACGCTTTCGCAGGGCGTTTTCGCGGCCCCCGGCGCGGTCTGGTTCGTGAGGTCGTCCCAGAACGGTTTCCACCAGGAATTCCTCCTTTACGACTGGGAAGGCGCCCTGATCACCTCGATCCCGCTCGACCTCGAGAACGACGTCGAGTCCGAATCCGTCAACATCGTCGGCGGCACCGTCTACGTGACGTCCAACGGCGGGAACCGCGCGGGCCTGTTCAAGGTCTCCTTCGAAAAGACCGGTGAAAACGGCGGCTGATACCCCGCGAAACTCCCGTGAAAACACGCGAAACACGCGTGAAAATCGCGAAAACGCTTGAAACCGGTCCGAAAAGATTTTATAATAAAAGAGTGTTTGTCCCCGTTTCCGGGGGCTCTGCGCGAAAGGACGAACCAGCATGAAAAAGTTCATTGTCAGCACCGTCTTCGGCATAAACTCGGTCATACAGGCGATCTTCTGCCTGCTCACCCCCGTTGCCGTCGCCGTCCTGATCTCGATGCTTCTCACCAAAAAGTTCGGGGTCGGAACCTGGATCTACGCCGTGCTGATCGTTCTTGGCGTGTTCGTCGGACTCGTGACGATGGTGAAGTATCTTCTCGCGATGGCCGAGGCCGAAAAAGCGAGGCAGAAGGAGCTTGAAAATGGCGGAGAACAGTAAAAAACAGGCCGTTCCGGAACTTGTTTGGCTCGCGCTTGGCGAGCTTGCCGTCTGCGGTATCATCGTCGCGGTTTACCTTATTATAGGCAAATTCAGCTGGAAGGTCGTCACCGGTGCGTTGCTCGGAGCGGCGGTCGGGCTCGTCAATCAGGCCCTGATGACCGTCATGGCGGGAAAGGCCTTCGACAAGGCGGCCAAAGAACGCGGCACGGACGAAATGACCGAAGAGGAGATCCAGGCGTTCAAGAGCAGGCACGAACGGAACGTGAAGTCGATGATAACCCTCTCCTTCATCATCCGCATGGTGCTCCTGGTGGGAACTCTCCTTCTGATTTTCCTGCTTCCCGCGGTGTTCGAGCCGATTCCCGCCGTCATCGCGCTGGCGGCCGTTTCGGTCCTCATAATCTTATTCGGCCTGCTCAAAAAGAAAAAATAACGTTCCTGCGCACGCATAGGTTACGTTGTACGCAAACATCTGATTACATCGTACACATTTAAAAATAACGCCCGGAAAAAGGAGGTGGCTGCGGAAAATGGACAATTTGGACGTCGGAACCGGCGCAAAAGTATATTTTCGCGTCTCGTTCTTTAACGGCGCTCTGGCAATCGACGTGACGCAGACCACCGTCTCGCTTTTCGCGGTCTCGATTCTTTTGATTATTATCGGCGTCATCTGCGGCCGCGGGCTCAAAAAACGGCCCGGCAGGAGGCAGGTTCTCGTCGAGAAGGGCGTTTCCGCGGTCTACGACCTCGTCGAGTCGACGATGGGAAAGCACAACGCCAAATACGCGCCGTACATCGGGACGCTGTTCATGACGTCGCTCCTCGGAAGCCTTATCGGCCTCACGAAGATTTTCCGCTCCACAACGGCCGACCTCATGGTCGTGCTCGGCTGGGCGCTTGTCACAACGGGGCTCTGCTGGTACGAGGGCATCCGCAACAAGGGCTTTTTCAAGTGGCTCAAGGGCTTTGCGGAGCCGGTCGTGTTCATTCTGCCGATCAATATGATAAGCGAGGTCGCGCAGCCTGTCGCGATGGCTTTCCGTCACTTCGGGAACATCGCCGGCGGCGGCGTGCTTATGTCGATCGTCTACACCGCGCTGGCCGCCCTCTCCACAATGGTCTTCAAGGGGCTTCCCGCGGCAATTGCCTCGGTGATGCCGCCGGTGTTCCAGATCGGTATTCCCGCGATTCTGTCCCTCTACTTCGACCTGTTTTCCGGCCTGATCCAGGCGTTCGTGTTCTCGCTGCTCACTATGGTCTACATCGCGACGAACAACCCCCCGCCGGCGCCGGACAGCCTGCCGGAGAAGCGCGCCGGGAAAAAAGCGGCGAAAAAGGCGCAAAAAGAGGCAAAAAAAGCGCAGAAAGCTCAAATTGAGGCTCAAAAAGCTCAAAAAGCCGCGCAACAGACTTAAGCAAACACGGCGCCGCGCGCAAACGCAATAATACAAAACGCGCGGCGGCTGAACAATTCATTTTGGAGGTAAATTTTTATGGATATGCCATCAGCATTGGTACTTCTTGCAAGGGCTTTCGGCTCTTCACTCGTAATGGCCATCGGTTCGATCTGCCCCGCTCTCGGCGAAGGAAACGCCGTCTGCAAGGCGCTCGAGGGAATCGCGCGTCAGCCCGAAGCCTCTTCCGAGCTCCGTACGACGATGATTCTCGGCTGCGCCATCACCGAGAGTACCGGTATCTACTCATTCATTATCGCTCTGCTGCTTCTCTTCGTTTTCAAGGGCTGATTCCCTTCCCGCAACGCGAAAAGGCAGCCCGGGCGGCTATTTGCAATCGCACCGTATCAATACCGGATCCCGCGGAATTCCGTCCGCGCCTGTTTTGCTACCGTCCCGTAACGTTCTTTAACGGAACTACGGCGGCGCGCGGCGAGGCATGGCGTCGCAGCGGAGCGTATTTTCGCGTGATCTCCGCATTTTCAAACGTGGAAGAGTGATTTATGGTTGACTTTCAGGTTTTTACCGATAAGTTTGAGAGTTTTATCGGCACGAATTTCTGGACGATGATCATCGCCTGGATCAACCTTCTTCTCGTGTATCTGATTCTCCGCAAGTTCCTGTTCAAGCCCGTCAAGAAAATGATCGACGAGCGGCAGAAGGAGGTCGACGACATGTACGCCGACGCGGAAACTTCCAGAACGGACGCCGCCGCCATGAAGGCCGAGTACGAGGAACGCCTCGAAAAGGCCGAGGAGGAAAGCGACGAAATCGTCAGGACCGCAATCAGAAAAGCGCAGCTCAAGGAGGAGACGATTCTCCGGGAGGCCGACGAAAAGGCCGCCCGTGTTCTTGCGCGCGCCGAAGAGCAGATCGAACTCGAGAAGAAGCAGGCCGTCAGCGACATCAAGGACGAGGTTTCGGGAATGGCGATCAGTATCGCCTCCGCGGTTATCGCCCGCGACGTCAGCGAAGAGGAACACGCCAAACTTATCGACGATTTTATAAGCAAAATGGGTGACGGAAATGATTGACGCCGGCGAATACGGGAAGGCTCTGCTCCTTCTCACGGAGGAGCGCGGAACAACGGAAAGCGTTCTTGCGGACACGGAAACGGTCAGCAGGATTCTCTGTGAGTTCCCGAAATACGCCACCCTCGCCGACACCCCCGCGCTTCCCACCTCTGAGCGGCTCGCTCTTGTAGGAGAGGCGTTTTCCGGTCTCGACACGGATCTCGTCAGCCTTCTGAAAATTCTCTGCGAAAAGCGCGAGTTTTTCCGCACGGAGAGCGTTCTCAAGGCGTATCGCGAAGCGTGCGACGAAGTCCGGGGCATTGAACGGGTCACGGCCGTTACCGCGGTCCCGATGTCGGAGTCCCAGCTCGGCAAGCTGCGCGAAAAGCTCGAGGCGGAGACCGGCAGGCAGGTCGTCATCAAAAACGTTGTCGACCCCTCCGTTTTGGGAGGAATCAATCTCCGCTACGGCGGAATCCAGCGCGACGGCTCGCTCAAGGCCGCTCTTGCGCGCATCAAAAAGGCCCTCCTTGCGGCAAAGGTATAAGGTACTCAAGGTACACGGTACTTACTGAAAGGTTAAAGTTGGTGATACGATGAAGTCCGGAATTGACGACATCAGCAAAGTAATAAAGGAACAAATCAGGAATTATTCCCGCGAGATCGAACAGGACGAAGTCGGCTACGTCATTTCCGTCGGCGACGGCATCTCGAAGGTGCACGGCCTCGACAAGTGCAAGTCGAATGAACTGCTTGAATTCGCGAACGGCACGTTCGGCATGGCGCTCAACCTCGAGGAAAATCTCGTCAGCGCGGTGCTTCTCGGCAGCGACACAGGTATCAGCGAGGGCAGCATCGTCAAGCGCACCGGCCGCGTCGTCTCGGTTCCCGTCGGCGACAAGCTCATCGGCAGGGTCGTGAACGCCCTCGGCCAGCCCATCGACGCGAAAGGCCCGATCGACGCCGCGGAATTCCGCCCCATCGAACGCAGGGCCTACGGCATTATCGAGCGCAAATCGGTCTCGGTGCCTCTTCAGACCGGTATCAAGGCCATCGACTCGATGATTCCGATCGGCCGCGGTCAGCGCGAGCTCATCATCGGCGACCGCCAGACCGGCAAAACCGTCATCGCGACGGACACGATTCTGAACCAGCGCGGCAAGAACTGCATCTGCGTCTACGTCGCCATCGGTCAGAAACAGTCCACCGTCACGAACGTCGTCGACACGTTCTACAAGAACGGCGCAATGGACTACACCGTCGTCGTCTCCGCCTCCGCTTCCGAATCCGCCCCGCTCCAGTACATCGCCCCCTACACAGGCTGCGCGATCGGCGAATACTTCATGGACCGCGGCCAGGACGTTCTCGTTGTCTACGACGACCTCTCCAAGCACGCCGTCGCCTACCGCGCGCTCTCGCTGCTCATCCGCCGTCCGCCCGGACGTGAAGCCTACCCGGGCGACGTCTTCTACCTCCACTCCAGGCTTCTTGAACGCGCCGCGCGCCTCGCTCCCGAATACGGCGGAGGTTCGCTCACCGCGCTCCCCATTATCGAAACCCAGGCCGGCGACGTGTCGGCTTACATACCGACCAACGTTATCTCGATAACCGACGGTCAGATCTTCCTCGAGACCGAGCTCTTCCACGAAGGCATCCGCCCCGCCGTCAACCCCGGCATTTCCGTTTCGCGAGTCGGCGGCAGCGCTCAGATCAAGGCGATGAAAAAGGTCTCCGGTCAGTTGAAGCTGCTCTACTCGCAGTACCGCGAGCTTGCCGGCTTCGCGCAGTTCGGTTCCGATCTCGACGACGACACGAAGGCGCGACTCGCACAGGGCCGCCGCATCGTCGAAGTGCTCAAGCAGGACCGCAACTCACCCGTTCCCGTCGAACTGCAGGTCGCGATCATCTACGCGGTGGTCAACAACCTGCTGAAGGACGTTCCCGTGGAGCGGATTCACGCCTTTGAGGGCGAGCTTTTCGACACGCTGGCCGCCTCCCACGACGCCATGCTTGAGCGCATCCGCACCACCGGACAGCTCACGAAAGAGGACGAGGAAGAGCTTCGCGACGCGATTGACGACACAAAAGAGAGATTTTTCGAGAATTCACAGACCCAATGACCTGTTTTAACAGGCTCTGATTCCCGCCGCCACGGCTGAAAGGAGGGCAAAACATGGCTGCCGCCACAATGAACGACATAAAAGCGCGCATGAAAAGCGTGAAAAACACGATGCAGATCACCAAGGCAATGGAACTTGTCGCGACTTCGAAGCTGCGCCGTGCGAAAGAGCGCGCCGAAAACTCGCGCCCGTACCAGGCCGCCCTCTTCGAGGCCATTTCCGACATCAGAACGTACTCTGCCACCGCGGAGTCTGTTTTTGCCGAAAAAAGGGGGAATCCGAAGACCTGCTACATCGTCGTGGCCGGCGACCGCGGCCTTGCGGGAGGCTTCAACAACAACGTCTTCAAGCTCACCGCGCTTCTTGAGGAGCGCAACGGCGGCACCAGCTGCTACCTTCCCATCGGCCGCAAGTCCCTGGAGCACTTCTCCAAGCCCGGCAACGAGATCGTTTCCGAAGACTTCGCCTCGCTGCAGAGCCTCGGCGTCAGCAACGCTCTCGTCATCGGGAAGCTCGTCGTCTCGATGTTCCTCGAAAAGAAAATCGACCGCGTCGAGATCGTCTACACGGACTTCGTGTCAATCCTGTCGCAGGTTCCCGACCACAAAACGCTGCTACCCTTCGCGCCGCTTGACGAAGACACGATTGAAAACGCCAAGCTTGAGCGGCCGTTCGAGCCCGTTTACGAAAGCGACCCCGCTGAAATGCTCGCCAGCATCGTTCCCGACTACCTCGGCGGCTCGATCTACATAGCCGTCTGCGAGTCCTTCGCGTCCGAGTGCGGCGCCCGCAGAACCGCGATGAACTCCGCCAACAAGAACGCCTCCGAAATGATCGACAACCTGACGCTCCGCTACAACCGCGCGCGCCAGGCGATAATCACCCAGGAGATCACGGAGATTGTTTCCGGCGCCGAAGCGCTGTAAAACGCTGATAATTCAGAATTTTTACATCCTCCTTTCAGAAAGGAATAACGAGATGGAAAAAAATACCGGTAAAATTGTTCAGATAATCGGTCCTGTTCTCGACATCCGCTTCGAGAACGGCCACCTGCCCGACCTGCTCAACGCGATTGAGATCGTTCACGAAGGCCGCAAGGTCGTGTGCGAAGTCGAGCAGCAGCTCGGCGACGACGTGGTGCGCTGCATTGCGATGTCCTCCACCGACGGCATGTCCAGAGGCGAAGAGGCTGTCGACACCGGCAAACCTATCACGGTTCCGGTCGGAAAATGCACCCTCGGCAGAATCTTCAACCTTCTCGGCGAGCCTGTCGACAACGGTCCCGAGCCCGAGTACACCGAACGCTGGAACATTCACCGCGACCCGCCGTCCTTCTCCGACCAGGAGGGCACGACCGAAATTCTCGAAACCGGCATCAAAGTCGTCGACCTGATCGCCCCCTACGCAAAAGGCGGCAAGATCGGCCTCTTCGGCGGCGCGGGCGTCGGCAAAACGGTCCTCATCATGGAGCTCATCAACAACATCGCCAAGCAGCACGGCGGTATCTCCGTTTTCACAGGCGTCGGCGAAAGAACGCGCGAAGGCAACGACCTCTACTACGAAATGAAGGAGTCCGGCGTTCTCTCCAAAACCGCCCTCGTCTACGGCCAGATGAACGAGCCCCCCGGAGCAAGAATGCGCGTCGGCCTCTCCGGCCTCACCATGGCCGAGTATTTCCGCGACCGCGAAGGCCAGGATGTTCTCCTATTTATAGACAATATCTTCCGTTTCACACAGGCCGGTTCCGAGGTCTCCGCTCTCCTCGGCAGAATGCCCTCCGCCGTCGGCTACCAGCCCACGCTCGCGACTGAAATGGGCACCCTCCAGGAGCGCATCACCTCAACCAAAAAAGGTTCGATCACATCCGTTCAGGCGGTCTACGTTCCCGCCGACGACCTGACCGACCCCGCGCCTGCAACCACGTTCGCGCACCTCGACGCCACGACGGTTCTTTCACGAAGTATCTCGTCCCTCGGCATTTACCCCGCCGTCGACCCGCTCGACTCGACTTCCCGCATTCTCACCCCCGACGTGGTGGGCATCGAACACTACGAAGTTGCCCGCGAGGTCCAGCGCATCCTGCAGCGCTACAAGGAACTCCAGGACATCATCGCAATCATGGGCATGGACGAGCTCTCCGAAGAGGACAAGCTCACCGTCAGCCGCGCGCGCAAAATTCAGCGCTTCCTGTCCCAGCCTTTCTCGGTGGCGGAGCAGTTCACCGGCCTCGAAGGGCGCTACGTGCCTCTTAAAGAAACGATCCGCGGCTTCCGCGAGATCATCGACGGCAAGCACGACAACCTGCCGGAGTCTGCGTTCCTGTTTGTGGGAACGATCGACGAGGCCGTCGAGAAGGCGAAAAAGTCTGCGGAGGAGAACTGACGGTAACTCTCTTAGTTGCGCGAACGCACGCTTTTGAATATTCAGACGTACGCTTTTGATTTAGTTGACGCACCCGGAAAGGAGGCGCGAGCTTTAAATGAGCACTTTTCATCTCGAAATAGTCACACCCGACAACCGTCCGTTCTCGGGCGAAGCCGAGCGCCTGCTCGTTCGCACCACCGAGGGCGACGTTGAAATTCTGCCGGGTCACATCGACTACCTTGCCACGATAGGCATCGGCCGCGCGAAAATCACTGTCGACAAGAAGAGCCGTCTCGCCGCGATTTCGGGCGGGTTCGTCTCCGTTTCGGACAAAAAGGTCCGGCTGGTCGTCACCACGTTCGAGTACGCCGACGAGATCGACGTCAACCGCGCCATCGCGGCAAAAAAACACGCCGAAGAGCTCATTAAAGAAGCGAAAGACGCCACCGAAGAGGCCGCCGCCAAAGCGAGACTTCTGCGCGCTCTCTCCCGCCTCGCCGTCGCGTCAAAAAAATAAGTTTTTCAATATACGCAAACTACCCGAATTATTCGAAAAGGCCCCTTCCCGGAGCCTTTTTCGCGTTTTAATATCATTTTCGAGGGCTTTACGGCCTTGTTTCTAAATCAGCCCAGCTCGCGCTCGACGAACTTCAGCCCGAACTTCCCGAACTCGCGAACCGCCTCCGCCGCCGCGTCGTCAGCCTCCAGCAGCGCTCTCGGGTCGTGGGCGTCCACGCCGATAATGACCGGCGCGCCGATCTCCCCCGCGACCTGCCAGAAAAGCGGATTCGGGTAGTACCGCTTCCCCCTGAACCCCAGCAGATTGATTTCAAGCGGCACGTCGCACTTTTTCGCCGCCTCGCAGATCCTCGCGACCGTCTCCTTATAGAAAACGTCGTCCGCATCAAATTTGAAAACGTCCGGATGCGCGATGTAGAAAAACTTCCCGCTCTCGATGCACTTCACGGTCGTGTCCGTGTGCTCGACAAACCTCTCCCTGTCCTGCGGCGTCCAGGAAGCGGGCGTCGCGCCTTCGTCGGCTTCGTTCCGGATGAAATGCTGCCCGAGCAGGAAATACTCGATGCCGCCGTCCTTCAGGAACTTTTCGGTTTTGTCAAAGCACTTCGGATAGTACTCGAGCTCGACCCCGACATGAACGTCGATCTTCCCCTTGAACTCGTCACGCAGCGCCGTCACCGATTGAACGTACCCCGGGAGCTCCTGCGGGTGCATTCTGAACGAAGAGTAGTAATTCCCGAACTCCTCGGGAAAAAGATACGGGCTGTGATCCGAAAACCCGAGCGTCTTAATTCCCGCGGCAACCGCCGCCTCGACGTACTCGCGGTCCGTTCCGCCCGCATGGTTGCATCTTTTGGTGTGTGTATGGTAGTTAGCTGTCATTTAATGAGCCTCTTTCCGCCGGTTCCGGGTACGGAAATTCCCGTTGTTCGCCGCGCCGGCCGCTGAGCCTGTTTTGCCTGATTTTGCCTATTTTTAGTACCCCGGAGCGAGTCTCGGGTCGCCCGCCTCATAAGGAAGCACGACGCTCGAATTGAAGTCCTCGATTCCGGATTTTACGAGATTGACGATGTAGTTGTACGCGGTCGTGGCGTGTTCGACGCCGAACGAGCTCTCAAGAAGGCCGTAGCGCGACTTCGAATCGTCGCCGGCAAGCGCTTTCTCAAGCGGAACGATGTTGAAAACGAGCCTCTCGTTGACGGTGTGGCGGTGCATCCAGCACGGATAGTACTGCGCGTTGATCACGACCGTCTCCCCCGTCGAGTACTTTCTGACCACAAACTTCGCCATAAGCTCGTTTTCCGTCAGCCAGGCGTAGGACGTTCCCGCCTTGAAGGTCGCCCGGTTCTGCGCGCTCGTGTAGTTCCCGAGGGAGTAGAAGCAGAGCATGTTCCTGGTTCCGTCCGAAGAAACGACTTTTTCCGTGGGCTCGACCGTGTGCGAGTGCCCGCCGATCAGAACGTCGACTCCAAGGTCGCACATTTTCTTCGCGATCGCCTTCTGCTCGCTGTTCGCGGCCTCTTCGTACTCGGTCCCCCAGTGCAGGAACACAACGATCAGATCCGCTCCCTGCGCCTTCATCTCCGCGATTCTGGCCTCCGCCTCCGCGTAAAACTCGTCGAGCCTCACGCTGTTGAACGTGTCGATCAGCGGCATGTCCTCCTTGTCGAGAAGGTTCCAGTTCAGGTATTTGTACGATTTGTCGGCCATTTTCTCGTCCGGGCCGTCCTCGTAGCAGAAGTTCATCATCCCGAACCTGACACCTTCAAACTCGAAAACGCCGTAGCTTTTCGCGCTTTCCGACGTTCTTGCGCCGATAACTTTAAGACCGTTCTGGGCGAGAAGTTCCTGCGTGCGGATCAGTCCGCGGTGCCCCTTGTCGTAGGTGTGGTTGTTCGCGAAAAGCGCGACGTCGAACCCCGCCTCCTTCATCGTCGAAATAATGCTGTCCGGCGAATTGAAAAGCGGATAGGCGCTGTAGCCGATGTCCTCGCCCGCGCAGGTCGTCTCAAGGTTGAAAACGGCCACGTCGGCGTCTTTAATGATCTCTGAAACGTACTTCGTCATCTCCGAGAAGTCGTACCTGTCGCCGCCGTACTGCTTCGCCGAAACCCACATCGACTCGTAGACCATAACGTCTCCCGCCGCGAGAAGGCTCACGTCTTTGTAGGTGATCAGCTGCGGCTCCTGCGTCGGTTCGGGCGTAGTTTGTCCCTGTGTCGCGTCCGGCGTTTCCGCGTTGGCTGTCGGATTTTCCGCGTCGGATGTCGGGTTGACGTCCGGCGCCGCCGTGGGCTCCTTGTCGTCTTTGGAGTGGAAGCTCTTGTTGATACCGTTGAGAATCACGGAGACGACGAAAATGAGGCTCGCCGCGACCATTACAATTATCGCCAGCTGCAATATTCTTTTCAAAAACTTTCGGTTCATAGTGTCTCTTTTCTGCGAAAGCGTTCAGGCGCTGCGGTCTTCGCCGCGCCGCCGGATTTTTGCTATTTTTAGGGATCTCCGCTTGTTTGCAGCCCCTACTTTTTCGAAGTGTCCGCGCACTTCAGTTCGATGATCGAAATCTCCGGATTGCTGAAAAATCTGAAACCGCTCGCGACTCCCAGCCCGCCGTTAATGTAATTGTACCTTCCCGCGTCGTCCTTGCTGATGCCGCGAAGCGATTTTTCCTGCGGGAACCAGCCCTCTTCGTCCGAGAAGATCGCGCCGAGAACGGGCAGCCTGTACTGCCCTCCGAACGTGTGCCCGGAAAGGCTCAGATCGTAGTCGACCTCCGTGAGGGTCCGCTTGTTGACGTCCTTCAGGCGCCGCGTGACGTTGTAGTTGATCGGTTTGTGCGTGACGCAGATGCTGAAATCCACGTCCTGGTCAAAATCCATCGCGTTCAGCGCCTCGCGGTCGTAGCTTATTCCGGTCAGGTAGATCGAATCCCCGCTCTCGTTCGTGACGATCTGCGCCGGATACACGAACATGCCGCCGTACTCCTCGAAAAGGCTCATAATCTCCAGCTTCCGCGGCGGAACGATGCACATTTTCCACTTTTCGCTGGTCTCGCTCGCGTTTGCAGGCGTGTAGTCGTTTTCGCCGAGAACGTAATAGATCGGCACGTCTTCCTTCAAGCCCTCGATGATGTCGCGAATGACCCAGAAATCCGGATCGGTGTCGTTCCCCATGTAGTCGCCGGTGAAGATGACCATGTCGTAGTCCTCGTCCTTCAGCAGGTCGTGAATCTTCTTCTGCCGCTCGCCGAATTCCTTGCCGTACACGTCGCTAATCTGGAGAATCTTGTACCCGTCAAAACTCTTCGGCAGCTGGGCGCTCTCGACCGTCGCGCGCGCTATAACGACCTTCCCGCCGTACCTCAGACCGTAGATAAAGAACGCGAGCACCGCGGCAAGAATGACCCCGACGATAATAAGCGGAATGATCGGCCTCTTTTTCTTCTCGTCGACGAAAAAGCTGTCCTTCGTGCTCCGGGAAATATACTGATTTCTTCTGAGTTTCTTCATTTTCCTGCCTTCAGCGTTCCTGCGTTTTGCCAAACGGTCTGCGGGCTGCTTCGTGAATCGTTCATGAAGCGAGTCGCGACGCACATTTAGCAAGTATATTATACCTTTTTCGCGCCGTCCGTTCAACCGGTTTGCCCGTTCACGCCCGATTTTGCTCCGGTTTTTCCCTTCATTTCCGCAAGAAACCACTTGCAAACGCTCCCCTTCTTATATTATAATCATATTCCCTTGCGGTCTTTTGCTTGACACAGGGGCGATCCCGTAGTATACTTTTACGGAATATGGCACTATTTCACCAAACAGGAGGTGTTTCAAATGATCAGACCTTTCCAGCCTAATACAAGGCAGAGAAGCAAGGTGCACGGCTTCAGAGCAAGAATGTCCACTGCCAACGGCAGAAAAGTTCTCAGCAGAAGGAGAGCTAAGGGCAGAAAAGTTCTTTCCGCATAATATTTCGTTTTTGCCGAACCGGTGTTTTTCGTTTTCCAGACTCGATGAAGGCGACTTTTTCTGTCAAATCGAACAGTGAATTCCAGCGCGCCTACAAAAAGGGCGTCCGGAAGAGCGGTCGTTATATCGCGGTCAGTGCCTTGAAAAACAGCCGCGGGCGCTCCAGACTCGGCATTACCGTCGGGAAAAAGTTCGGGAACAGCGTCCAGCGAAACAGATTCAAGCGCCTGGTCCGCGAGTCTTTTCGTACCGTGAGGAACAGTTTGAACGGAAATTTCGACATCATCGTGACAGCGCGGGCCTCTCAAAGGGCAGCCGCGACGCCGGGGCGCAAGCTGAGAGCGGTCTACGTACCGTCCTACGGCGAAATTCACAGGGAACTGTGCTCGATTTTGCGCAGCCTTCAGATTCTCGTTCCGGCCAAAACTTCGGACAGAGCGTCTGATAAGTCTCCTGACAAGGCTGCGGGCAGCGCTCCGGAAACGCAAAAATCCGCGGGCGAAAACGGTTTATAACAGCAGGCCCGGTTGGCGGTGTGTATCATGAATAAATTTTTTACATCCGTTTCCAATCTCACAAAAAAGGCGCTCATCGGTGTCATCCGCTTCTACAGGCGGTTCATCTCGCCGGCGAAAGCCCCCTGCTGCCGTTTTTACCCCACCTGTTCCCAGTATGCAATTGACGCAATCGGCAAGCACGGCGCCGCAAAAGGCACCTGCATGGCCGTCTGGCGCGTTCTCCGCTGCAATCCGTTCGGGAAAGGCGGTTACGACCCCGTCAATTAACGCAACCCAACGATCCGCGCCGGCTTTTTGATTTTGGCCGGCATTCCCGTGAAAGGGTCAATTATGAATTTTCTGGCTCAACCCTTCGGGGTTATCTTGAACTACATATCAACGTACCTGGCTTTCGGGAATTACGGACTGGCAATCATTTACTTTACGATCTTCGTAAAGATTCTGCTGCTTCCCCTCACGCTTAAACAGCAGCTCTCCACGCTCCGCACCCAGGCTCTCCAGCCCGAACTCGACGCGCTCAAGAAGGCCTGCGGCAACGACAACCAGCTCTACATGCAGGAGCAGCAGAAGATCTACACGAAATACAACGTGAATCCGATGTCCGGCTGCCTTCCCACCCTGATAATGTTCCCCGTTATCATCGTGGTCTACAACATCATCCGCGCGCCGCTCACGTACATCGCCGGTCTCGGCACCGAGGCAGTGAACAAACTCGCCGCCATCATGCAGTCCGTTTCCGTCGACGAGATTAAAAACGTTGACCAGCTGAAGGTTAATTCCTATTTTCTCAACAACCCCTCCGCCGTCACCGACGAAGTCACCTCCATTATGAACGGCAGCAGCTTCGTCAACATGAAGTTCCTCAAGATTTTCGACCTCGGAGCGGTTCCTTTCAGCTGCTTCACCGAAAAATCCTGGGCGCTGGCCCCCCTGCTTCTGATTCCGCTTGTCACACTCGCGACGCAGTATCTCCTTCAGTGGGTCAGTTCGCCGAACCGCAACAAAAAAGACAAATCCGCCGATCCCACCGGCCGCTCGATGAGAATGTTTATGCTCTTTATGCCGCTTCTCACGTTCGGTATCGCCATGAGCGCGCCCGCGGGCCTCGGTTTTTACTGGGCTGTCAGCAACCTTCTGTCGCTGCTCCAGACAATTTTAATCAACAAATTCTTTTTAAAGAAGAAAGAGGTTTAAAATGGCAAGAAGTGTTATTAAAAAGGCAAAAACCGTCGAAGAGGCGATTGCGCTGGCACTTGAAGAATTCAACATCGACATCGAGAATGCCGACGTGGAGATTTTGGGCAACGAGAACGACCTCTCCGTGGTCAAAGTCACCGAACACATCACGGACGAAGCCAAAATCAAGTCTTTTCTTGACACCGTAATGTCCTATCTCAACGCCGACGGCACAATCCGCTTCTCCTACCCGGACGAAGAAACCATCAAAGTCGACATCACCGGCGAAAACGTGAGCGGCATTATCGGCAAGCGCGGCGACGCGATCTACGCGATTTCCTACCTCGCCAACATTCTCGTCAACAGGGACAAGGACGTCTACAAGAGAGTCATCGTCGACTGCGAAAACTACCGCGCCAATAAAGAGAAAAAGCTGATCGACCTTGCCAACAGCACAGCGGCCCGCGTCTGCAAGTACCGCAGACCCATTCAGCTTCCGCCTATGCCGGCAGCAGAGCGCAGAATCGTTCACACCGCCCTCCAGGCGAACCGTATGGTCGAGACCGAGAGCTTCGGAATCGAGCCTCAGCGGTGCGTTGTCGTAAGGCTGAAGCCCTACACAAAGGTGATCTAAAAAGTGATTTTCAACGATAACGACTGCATTGCCGCGATTTCCACCCCTGCGGGAACCGGAGGAATCGCAATAATAAGACTGAGCGGACAAGACGCCTTTTCAATTGCCGACAAGATGATAAGTCGCAGCAAGAAGGGCGTCTTGTCTGCTTTCGTGTCGGAAATGGCCGATCACACCATCGAACACTGCTACGTTTTCGACTTTGCCGACCCCTCCGCCCCGGAGCTGATCGACGAATGTCTCGTCAGCAAAATGGCCGCCCCGCGCACCTACACCACCGAAAACGTCGTGGAGATCAACTCCCACGCCGGCCTCGCTGTGGTCACAAGAATTCTTGACCTTGCGCTGCGTTGCGGGGCGCGCGCCGCCGAACCGGGCGAATTCACGCGGCGCGCGTTTCTCGGCGGCCGGATCGACCTTTCGTCCGCCGAAGCGGTTATCGACGTTATCAACGCCAAGACCGAGGACAGCCGGAAGGCCGCGGTTTCAGCCCTTTCGGGAACGCTCGGTGCCGAGATCAACAGCCTCTGCGCGCTTCTCTCCGAGGCGATCGCCGACCTTGACGTCTCCATCGACTACCCCGAATACGAGTTCGACGCCGAAATGGGCGCTCTTGCCGCCGACCGGATCAACACCGTTCTCGGCCGCCTGAAAACCCTCAGCGACACCTATTACGCCGGCAGAATCGCCAAGGAAGGCCTCAGGATGGTCATTGCGGGCCCTCCCAACGCCGGAAAATCGACATTAATGAATACCCTCTGCGGCGTCGACCGATCCATTGTCACCGACATTCCCGGCACGACCCGCGATACGATTGAAGAGTTCCTGCAGCTCGAAGGCATTCCCGTCTGGGTCACCGACACAGCGGGCATTCACGAAACAGACGACACAGTCGAGAAGATCGGAATTTCCAGAACCATTTCCGCCCTTTCGGACGCGAATATCGTTCTTTACGTGATCGATCCAGACTCCTTCAGCGGCGAAGAAGACGTCGCCCTTGCGAAAAGCCTTCTCGACCCTGTGAATTCGTTCATTCTGATCAACAAGGCGGATATTCCGCGCTCCGACTGCCGCCGCGACGAGATCATCGCCGCGTTCGCGCCCGAGTACTGCGCCATGAACATTTCCGCAAAAACCGGGCTCGGCCTCGACGCCCTGCTCGCGAAAATCAAACAGGCGTTCCGGATCGGCGCCGTCGATTTCGGCTACTCCCCCGTTCTTACGTCTTCGCGCCACAAGCAGCTTATCGATCAGGCGATCTCGCTGCTCGAACAGGCGACCGGGTGCTATTCCGGCAATATGCCGCTCGATTTTGTCTCTTACGACATTCGCCAGGCATCCGGAAAACTTTGCGAAATAACGGGGAAAAACGTAACGGACGAGATTATAAACAGTATTTTCGACCGTTTTTGCGTCGGAAAATGATTTTACGCGTTTTTTTGCGTCGTGAATGACAGGTTTGCAACCCGGTTTTACTAATTATCTTTTACATTATCCACCGGAGGCTCTTATGAGATTTGAAGCCGGAAGTTACGATATATGCGTTGTAGGTGCCGGACACGCCGGTGCCGAAGCTGCCTCTGCGGCCGCCAGACTCGGATTCAAGACAGCTGTTTTCGCGATAAACCTCGACAGCGTCGGGAACATGCCCTGCAACCCGAGCATCGGCGGCACCTCAAAAGGCCAGCTCGTTCGCGAAATTGACGCCCTCGGCGGCATCATGGGCAAAATTGCCGACAAAACCACGCTCCAGTCCAAACTCTTGAACAAGGCAAAAGGACCCGCCGTCTATTCCCTGCGCGCCCAGATCGACCGCAGGCGCTACCAGACCGAGATGAAGCATGAACTCGAACTGTGCGAAAACCTCGACGTCAAACAGGGCGAAATCGTCGACATCCTCACGGAGCAATCTGCCGGCGAGAACGTGCCCCACGTTACCGGAGTCGTCACCCACACCGGCGCGATCTACCGCACAAAAGCCGTAATTCTGTGCACCGGCACATATCTTAAAGGTAAAATTATTATAGGCGACGTCAGTTATGCCGGCGGACCCGACGGTCTTTTCCCCGCGAACGCACTCTCCGCGCGCCTTCTCGAGCTCGGTTTTACGATTCTAAGGCTCAAAACCGGCACGCCTGCGCGCGTTCTGCGTCAAAGCATCGATTTTTCGAAAATGGAGCTCCAGCCGGGCGACGACTGCGCGGTTCCTTTTTCCGCCGAAACCGAAAGGTTCGATTTTGACGAGCTGCCGGTGTATCTCGCCCACACCAACGAAGAAACAAAGAAGATCATTCGCGACAACATTCACCGCTCGCCGATGTTCAACGGCTCTATTGAAGGCGTCGGCCCGCGCTACTGCCCCTCGATCGAGGACAAGGTCATGCGCTTCAGCGACAAGGAACGCCACCAGACGTTTATCGAGCCTATGGGCCGCGACACCGAAGAAGTCTATCTGCAGGGGCTCTCTTCGAGTCTCCCGGAGGATGTTCAGCTCTCATTTATGCGGACGATTCCCGGCCTCGAAAACCTCTCGGTAACCCGCCCCGCCTACGCAATCGAGTACGACGCCATCGACGCGCGCCAGCTTAAGCTCTCCCTCGAGAGCCGCCCGGTCTCCGGACTTTTCTGCGCCGGCCAAATCAACGGCTCATCCGGGTACGAAGAAGCCGCCGCACAGGGTCTCATTGCGGGAATCAACGCCGCAAACCTGCTTCGAGGCCGCGAACCGCTGATTATTTCCCGTAGCGAAGGCTACATCGGCGTCCTGATTGACGACCTGGTCACTTTGGGCACTAAAGAACCTTACCGTATGATGACTTCCCGCGCCGAATACCGCCTGCTGCTCCGCCACGACAACGCGGACAGCCGCCTTACCGAAAAAGGCTACCGCGAAGGACTCGTTTCGCAGCAGAGATACGATAAGTTCCGGCGCAAATACGCGGTCATTGACGACTGCCTCCTGTCGCTGGAACAGACCGTTGTCTCGCCCAATTCCGCGGTCAACGGTTACATCACGGAAAAGAACAGCTCGCCTCTTAAAAGCGGCTGCACTCTGAAGGATCTTCTCCGCCGTCCCGAGCTTGGTCTCGCCGACGTGCTGACGGTTGCAGCTCTTTCAGACGATAAAACCGCTTCTCCGAAAGCGCTTCTTGCCCCCGTGACCGTTTCTTTCGGCAATCACAGCACAACGTTTCTGCCCGAGGTCGTTTTCAGAAGATTCTGCGCCGACGCGGAAACCCTTGGGCTTCAGACGATCGTCGACATCTGCGAAGAGATTGAAATTCTCGTAAAATACGAAGGCTACATCAAGCGTCAGGAGGAACAAATCGAGCAGTTCAAAAAGCTCGAGAATCTCAGGCTTCCGAAAGACGTTGACTACCGTTCGATTCCGACGCTCAGTCTCGAATCGCGGGAAAAACTGGCGGCAACAATGCCCGAATCCGTCGGTCAGGCAAGCCGCATCAGCGGGGTCACTCCTAGCGACATAACCGCGTTAATAATTTACATTAAGACTCGCAAATTTTGACTATTTTTAGGTAAAAACGCAATTGTTCCACGTGGAACAATTATGGGAGAACGCATGAATAACGGTAATTTACGCACAATTTTAGAGACTTGCATAGCGCCTTTCGGACTGACTCTCACCGATGAAATGTGGGAGAAATTTGACGCATATCGCGCTCTTCTCAAGGAGTGGAACGAAAAGATGAACCTGACCGCTATCACCGATGACAGCGAGATCATGGTTAAGCATTTTGCGGACTCTCTGTCCCTTTACCCGTACATTACTGGCAAGAGTTCAAATCTTTGCGACATCGGGACAGGCGCAGGTTTCCCGGGCGTCCCGCTGAAAATCGTTATGCCCGATTTGTCTGTGACTCTTGTCGACTCGCTCTCGAAAAGACTGACGTTTCTGAACGCCCTGGTAAGCGAACTCGGCCTCTCCGGAATTGAACTCGTTCACGCGCGCGCCGAGGACTTCTGCAGAAAACCGGGCTGCCGCGACTCGTTTGAATACGTGACTGCCCGCGCCGTCGCGCCGATGAACGTCCTTTTGGAATACTGCCTCCCTGCGGTCAAACCCGGCGGCAAGTTCATTGCAATGAAGGGTTCCCGCGACGAAGGGTCCTTTACGTACGCCTGCCGCAGACTGAAAGCTGCCCCGATAAAGACCGAATCCTTTACACTGACCGGCGCCGATGCTTCTTTCGAACGAACAATCTTTATCTTCGAAAAAACCGGTCCCACTCCGCCCCAGTTTCCCAGAAAAGCGGGAATTCCCGCCAAGAATCCTCTTTGCTGACATCACGGCCCGCCGACTTCTTCCTTGTTTTGGCGGGCCTTATGAGTTATAATAAGATGCAAACTCTAAAAACGGAGGTATTTTAATTTGCTTTACGATCATGTAACCGGAAATATCCACTCATTCGACCCGAATTGTCACGTCGAACTGCGAGCGCAGATAAACAAAACCCGCCGCGCTTCAATGCTCTCGGGAAGCCTTATCGGAAACTCCCGCAACGAAGCTTCCGGCGTCTGCTGCCGCGTCTACAAGAACGGGTTCTACGGGTTCGCTTCGTCCGCGGAGTACACAGACGCCTCCTGCAAGGCCGTCCTTAACGCCGCGACAAGCAACGCCGACTTCCTGGCAAGGCACGTTTTTTCCGACAAGCCGAGAATCGCGCCGTTAGCTTCCGGAGAAATCCGCGTTTCCGAAGATTATTCCGACCCGGAACAGAAATACTTCATTGACTTTATTAAAGAAGTCGACAGCTACGTCAGTTCGAAATATCCGTCGCTTATCAGCCGCATTGTCTCTGCTTCCGCTGAGTCATACGAAAAGATTCTCGCGGTTGCCGACGGCTACTGCACGCACTCTATCCTGCCCCGCAGCTATATTTACGTTGTGATGTCGGCGGAAGACAACGGCGGTCAGCCGATAGAGCTCTACGAGGTGTTCGGCGGTTTTGGATCATTTGACATGAATTTCACCGATTCTTCGGCGCTTCACGACAAAATCGACCGCCTTTACGAGCATCTCTGCCGCAAAAAAGAGGCAGTTTACGCCTCTGCGGGTATCAAAACCTGCATTCTCGGGCCTATGATGTCGGGAATGCTTGCACACGAAGCCGTGGGTCATACTGTTGAGGCAGACCTGGTCCTTGGCGGATCGGTGGCAGGACCGAACCTCGGAAAAGTTGTTGCATCTGACAAAGTTTCTCTCGTAGACTTCGCGCACACCGCTTTCGGAAAGCCGGCTCCGCTCCCGATTTATGTCGACGACGAAGGAACCAAAGCCGACGATCAGCTTCTTATCGACCGCGGCGTCCTGGTCGGGTTCATGAACAACCGCGAATCCGCGCTTCACTTCAACATGACGCCCAACGGAAACGCACGAGCCTACGCATTCTCGGACGAACCCCTGATTCGAATGAGAAATACGGCCGTTCTTCCCGGAACCGACAAGCTTGAAGACATGATAGCTTCGATTGACGACGGCTACTATCTCATCAACTCGAACAACGGGCAGGCGGACACGACCGGCGAGTTCATGTTCGGCGTCACGCTCGGGTACGAGATCAAAAACGGAAAGATCGGCAACGCCATTAAGGACACCACAATTTCCGGCGTTGCGTTCGATATGCTCAAAACCGTCGACATGGTCTCCGACGAAATGGAGTGGTCCAGCAGCGGTTTCTGCGGCAAAAAGCAGCCGATTCCTGTCGGCATGGGCGGTCCTTCAATACGCTGCAAAGTCAACGTCGGAGGCAGGTAACTAACTTCTTTTGTTCTATTTATAGGTGAAAATATGCTTTACAAAACAATAACGTTTGATCAAATCGAAAACGAGGAACACCGCACTACCATCTCTTATCTGCGCAACGTCCTCAGGCGATGTGTCGACAATCTCGTAAAAGCAGGCGCGACACGCTACATCTGCTCCGCCTCCAAGTCTGTCAACAACGAATTCAACGTGGACGGCGGCGAATTCAGTCTCTTCAGGACGCAGTTTTCCGACAGCCTCTCGCTCACGGTCTTCATCGGCGACAAAAAAGGAACCGTAAATCTCAACAGCTTCGAAGACAGCAGCCTGGATGAAGCCGTTGAAACCGTAATCGCGTCCGCGAATGCCGCAGAACCGGATCCCGACTGGCAGGTCGCTCCCCGTGAGGAACCCACTGTTTTCGTCGGCGGCGCGGTTGTAGGCGACAAAGAACGCCTGTTCGAACGGTTCAGAGAGTTCATGGAAACCGTAAAAACGGACTATCCGCTGATTATGATGGAGCAGGCCATCACGAACCATGCATCCTGGTGCAGCGTTTATGTCAACTCATCAGGCACTGAATTTGCAACCATCGGCGGAAATTATGACTTTGAAATCATGTTTTCCGGTCATGAAGGCGACAACGCCTCCTCTTTTGTGGTCGAAGGTATTTCCGAAAACTCGCTTGACACGCCTTTTATAGAAAAGGGACGCATTGCGGCCGTTCTTGACGAAACGCAGCGCCAAATCTACACGAAGACGTTCGACGGCAAGTTCACAGGCACCCTGCTGGCGCCTCCCGCCCTTCTGGCGGACCTGCTTTTCAGCGCTATCGGGAATTTCACGTCAGATACCGCGATTATAAACAAAACTTCGATCTGGCTCGACAAAATCGGCAAGCAGGTGGCGGATCCCCGTCTCACCGTGTCTTTCAACCCTTCAGACGAACGAATCGTCCACAACGAAGCTTACTCTAACGAGGGCTACCGCTCGAAAGATTACGATCTCATTAAAAACGGAACGCTGACCGGGTTCACGATTTCGGCATACACCGCCAACAAAACCGGCTTTGACCGTGCGCCCAACGACTCCGGCGCGATTATCGTAGCTCCCGGCGACAAGCCTTTGGACGAAATGATCGCTTCAATTAAACGCGGAATATTCGTCGGCCGGTTTTCCGGCGGCTCGCCGTCAATTAACGGTGATTTCTCGGGCGTTGCGAAGAACAGTTTTCTCATCGAAGACGGCAAGATTACATCAGCCCTTTCAGAGACAATGATCTCCGGAAATCTCGCGGATCTGCTTTTCAATATCATCGATATTTCCAAGGAAACAGTCGAAAACGGCGGGGCCGTTCTCCCCTATATTTCGTTCGACAATATTACGATTTCAGGAAAGTAAAAAATCGGGATTTTTGAAAAACCTGAATTGCGATTTTTGCCTATTTTTAGGCAAATAAACAATTGTTCCACGTGGAACAATTTTGAAAAACGGCATTTTTTATGGTTTCAATCAGGCTTTTTGACTACACCGAAAGCGGCGTTCCGGTATATTCTTACACGTTGAAAAACCGCAAAAATGAATCGGTTGAGATACTTAATTTCGGTGCGATAATCCGCAGGATTTCCGTTCTTGACAAAGCCGGAAAATTGCGGGATATCGTGCTTGGATTTGACGACGTTAAGTCCTACATCGGTTCCGACACTTATTTCGGCGCTTTTATCGGTCGAGTCGCAAACAGAATATCCGGCTGCAAGTTTTCGCTTGAAGGACAGATTTATACGCTCTATGACAACAATAACGGCGTTTCTCTCCACGGCGGCAAAAAAGGCTTTGACAAGAAGCTTTTGACTGCCTCAGTTCCGGAAGACGATTTTCAGTCTGTTGTATTATTCGGAATCTCTCCCGACGGCGAAGAAGGCTATCCGGGCACGGTTTTTTTCTCGGTCAAATACACATTGACCGATGACTCCAACCTGATCATCGATTATAAGGCCGAAACCGACAAGCCCACCCTTTACAATGTTACAAACCATTCGTACTTCAACCTGAACGGTCATGACAGTGACAGAAACAACTACGAAACTTATCTGAAGTTGAATTCACGCCACATAACGCCTCTCGGAGATGATTTCACTCCAACCGGTGAAATTCGTGACATCTCAGGAACGCCATTTGATTTTACTTCTTTCAAGAAAATCGGGCGTGATATCGATGCACGGGACGCTCAGCTGCTGCTTGCAGGCGGGTACGACATCAATTATGTGTTCGACATTTCGAAGGATTTGACGGAATCTGAGGAATCTTGCATGCGGAATATTCTTCCTGTCCCGGAGTTGAAGCCCGTTGCCTATGCATACAGCGAAGATTCGGGAATTTGTATGGAGGTTCAGACGACGCTCCCGTGTATGCAGCTCTATTCGGGCAACTTTATGAAGGATTCGACCGGAAAAGACGGCGCTCATTACGACTACCGGTACGGATTCTGCCTGGAAACGCAGCTTTTCCCCGATGCGGTCAACAAGAAGTCGTTTCCGCCTGTCACGCTGGTGCCTGACAAACCATATCAAAGCAGAACGGTCTACTCGTTCGCAACTTTGGGTTGACAATCAAAAAGCCGCGGCCCGGGCCGCGGCTTCTCTTTATCTATTTCTTTTCTTCCGTCGTTCGAGTGCGGCTTCAAATTCTCGTTTTTGTTTTTCAGTCTCGATCAAAAGCGGCGGCACCTGGCAGGGCAACCCGTTTTCATCAAGCGCAACCATCGTCAAATACGCGGTATTAATAAGGTTTCTGGCGCCGTTTAGCTCTTCAACGTACGATTCCACGCATATTTCCATCGAAGTCCGCCCCGCATACGTAATATGTCCGCACAGAAGCAGCGTATCGTTTGCGAATGCCGGCGCCTTGAACGTAAGTTCCGAAACGCTGGCGGTCGTGACGTTCCTGTTCGAGTGTCTTCTCGCTACAACGGCTGCGACAATATCGATCCAGGACATCAGTGTTCCGCCGAAAAGCCTGTCGTTTCCGTTCATGTTTGCGAGTCCAAGCACCTGAACCTGCTCCGTATAAGACTCTTCAACTCTTTTCGGGTTCATTTTACTCTCCTGTACCTTGCAAATACGTATTTCATTCCTTCAACGGTGTCTGTTTCCGGATCGGTCGTTCGCACTGCACTCCTGTAAGCCAGAGACCATTCGTCAGAAGCGTCCAAATCGGGGAAATACGCGTCCTTTTCGAACGATTTCAGAAACTTTGTTACGTAGCAGCAGTCGCAATACTCAAGAAACTGCGAATAAACGCTCTCTCCGCCGATAACAAAGACGTCGTCGGTGTTATATCCGGAAGCCAGCGACAGCGCCTCTTCAACGGATGCCGCTAATATTGCGCCTTCCGCCTCAAGATTCTTCCGCCTTGTAAGAACGATATTCACCCGGTTCTTTAAAATCTTGTGTTCCGGAAACGTTTCCAGGGTCTTTGAGCCGTAAATTATGACTTTTCCCTTTGTCAGAGCCGCGAAGTTTCTGAGATCGCCGCGAACTCTCGCCAAAAGATCTCCTTTGAACCCGATTCCCCACTCATTATCTACCGCAACGATCAGTTTCATGCTCTTTCACCGCATAATATAGTTAAATAGCTACTTCGAATTTGCCTATCTTGTCGCCGTGACGGTAATTTTCAACTGTAAAGCTGTCCGGAGTAAACTTGTAAAAGTCTGTAATTGTCGGGTCAAGCTTCACGGTTGGCGATTCGAAAGCAGGTCTTTTTATAAGCTCTTCGACAATCGGAATATGACGGTCGTAGATGTGGCAGTCGGCAATAACATGAACGAATTCACCGGGTTCAAGCCCGCTGACCTGCGCAATCATCATCACAAGAGCCGCGTACTGCGCTACGTTCCAACCGTTTGCCGCGAGCATGTCCTGTGAACGCTGGTTGAGAATCGCGCAGAGCTTTCCGTCAGTGACGTTAAAAGTCACACTGTAAGCGCAAGGGTAGAGCGCCATTTCGCTCAAATCCGCGAAATTGTAGAGATTTGTCATGATTCTGCGGCTGCAAGGGTTGTGTTTCAGGTCGTAAAGCACCTTGTCGACCATATCGAACCAGCCTTCTTTGTACTTGTGCTTGATTCCCGCCTGATAGCCGTACGCTTTCCCGATCGTCCCGTTTTCGTCAGCCCAGCTATCCCAGATATGGCTTCCAAGGTCGTGAACGTTGTTTGACTTCTTTTGATAGATCCAGAGAATCTCGTCAACCGCAAGCTTGAGAGAAATAGGCCTTAGCGTGATAAGAGGGAACTCTTTCGATAAATCGTAACGGTTCACCACACAGAAAACCTTTTTGGTATAAGCCGGCGTTCCGTCGGGCCACTTCGGTCTGACAGTCTCATCCTTTACCCAGTGACCGTTCTCGAGAATATCTTTACATGTGTTAATAAAAGCAATGTCTGCGGATCCCATAAAAATCTCCTTAAAATGATTAGGTAATCTATTTTGATTTGAAGCCTTCCGGAGGCTCAATAATCAGCCCGAGTTCTTTCCCGGGAAAGAACCGCGGGTCTTTCAGCAGTTCAACAGCGGTTTTTGCCCCGTTCAAGGCCGTTCTCGCGTCTTCTTCACTTATCAATCCGCGACGGATTGCGAGCTCCAGTTCGTCTTCGTCAAGCACTCTGACGTTTCCTTCACGGTCCCTTTTCACGTCGATCAGAAGATCAGTGACAACCATCCTCTCGCAAGTTAACTTACTTCTAATTATATCGCAATAAATATACGAAAAAACGCCATTGCCGTCAAAAACAGCGCTGATTTTTAAATTAATATCAAAATAATACACCGAATAGCCCCATCCAATATCCCTTCTGGGCTTGATTGGCAGCCATCTGGTTACGATACATCTCCGTTCCTTGTCTGCAAAGACGATCTCGTCATTTTTTAACTCCGTTTCTTCATCCGGAATGATCCTCTTTCGTACGATTACATACTCAGCCACGTCTTTTCTCCCGAAAGAAACTTTGTACAGTGATTATACTATTTTCCTACGTTTCTCTCAACGGTTTTCTCCGCCCTGAAAAAGATTTTTCGCGCCGTTCAATTTTTAAATAGAACAATTTTTCCACAATTTGTGGGTTAGTCCGGAGCGCCACTGTCTACATCTTGTGTTTACCCCTGTTTTTTCTTGTTTTTACTCGAGTTTTTTTAGTAAAAATTCTGTTGCAAAGGAAAAACCTTTTTGATAAAATCAGTAAACCGCTTTTACTGAAGATGAAAAACTAAATGACTACCGGAATGTCTTTCAGGCACTTATTTTAGTGCTTTGCCTTTTTTTCGCCTCTGCAGCACATTCCGTCAGTATAAACGGAGGAATTATGAGTTTCGTTGAAGCACGTGACGTGCTTTGGGATAAGTTTAAGAACGCTTACAGAAAAGCGCTCTCATCGGGTGTATTTTTCAACACATACGTAGAACCGTCTTCTCTCGCGTATTTCGACGACGAGACTATTGTCGTATTCTGCGAGAATGCTATCGCCGAGAAGTTTTTTGCGAAGCGCTACGACCAGGTCTCTGCCATTTTCACGGAAATAATAGGGCACGAATGCACTATCGTTTTCACGTCCGATAAAGAGGAAGTCGAGAACCTTATGTCCGGAGAAGAGCTTCCCGCTGCCGGAAAAGGTACTTTTTCCTCTGAAATCAGCTTCACGAAAGAGCAGCCCTTCGAGTCGAATCTTATTTCCAAGTACACGTTCGAAAACTTCGTCGTCGGCGACAACTGCCGACAGGCGTATTCCGTCGCTACGAACATTTGCGAAAATCCCGGAACAAAATACAACCCCTTCTTTATCTACGCGAACTCCGGCCTCGGGAAAACGCACCTTCTGCACGCAATCGGGAACGAGATCATGCGCAGGAATCCGAATATGCGCGTTCTCTACGTCACGACCGAAACCTTTACGATAGATTACATCACGTCGATTCAGAACAACAGAATGGAGGATTTCAGGCAGAAATACCGTTCCGTCGACGTTCTTCTCATTGACGATATCCAGTTTATCGCGAACCGCGCCGGCACTCAGGAAGAGTTTTTCAACACCTTCAACGAGCTTTACGCCCACGACAAGCAGATCGTTATTTCGAGCGACTGCAGGATTTCCGAAATCAACGCGCTTGCCGACAGGCTGAAGACACGTTTCGAGAACGGATTCACCACGTCCATAACCGCGCCTAACTACGAAGTCCGCTACGCGATCATGCTCAAGAAGAGCGACGACATGGACATGGACATTTCCAGCGAGATCATTGACTCTCTGGCGCAGTCAGAGCTCAACAACGTGCGTGAAATCGAAGGAATCCTGATGCAGTTCAAGCATCTGGCTTCTCACGGAGAGAAGATTACAATGGAGTCCGCTCACGAGGCACTCAGACATCTCAACATTTCCGAGTACAAAGAAGTTAATACGGAGCTGATTTTAGACGTCGTTTCGAGATATTTCGACGTGAAGATTGAAGATATTCTTTCGAGAAACAAATCGAAAAAGATCGTTATCGCGAGACATGTGGCAATGTACTTCTGCAGAACCATTCTTTCTTATTCATATCAAAGAATCGCGGAGGAGTTTGGCGGCATGAACCATACGTCGGTTCTTGACGGCTGCAAAAACGTAGAAAGCAGGTACCTCAGTGACGACGAAATCAAGGCTTATATTGACGAAATGAAGAAGATGCTCTCATAAAATCCACTGTATCAGACACTCAAAACGAAACCCGTTGCGCATGAGCCGGAAAGGCCGCGCGGCGGGTTTGTTATATTCCTGAAAAAGAATCCCACCGCAATTTAACGGCAAATGTGAGTTACTTTGAAGATACCCACATTTAACCCACAACCGTGTTTCCCGATTTATAGGCGAAATCATAGGAAATCCACAAATCCACCGTCTCTATAACAACAACTATCACTCACTTTAAACAGCTTTTTATCCCTTCGGGATAAGAAAACGCCGCGTTTTGAAATTTCCGTTTTTTCCGGACGCGGTTTTGCTTTACTTTCGGGCTGAGGTTTGGTATAATAAAGGCAGTTCTTTTTGCAGAAAAAGGAGGGCATTATGAAGTTCACTTGCAATAGAGATTTGTTGAGAGAAGGCCTTGATATTGTGTCGCGCGCGATTCCCGCAAAGTCAAACTACGCGGCGCTTGAATGCGTACTTATCGAAGTCAGCGAAGACCTGATTCTTACCGGCTCCGACAACGATATCAGCATTACTTACCAGGTTGCGGCTATCATTGAGGAAATCGGCTCGGTTCTGGTCAACGCGCGCATCTTTTCCGACATTGTCAGAAAACTTCCCGATATTTACGTTACAGTCGAAACCTCTACGACAGGAAACGGACTCCACATTAACAGCGGCGCGTCCCATTTTGAGATTTCCACGATTGGCAGCGAACAGTATCCGAAAGTCAATTTCATCAACGATTTCGACAAGGTCGTAAATCTGCCCGGACCGACTTTCAGAAGTCTCGTAAAGCAGACGGCGTTTGCCGCGAGCCAGGACAGCGCAAAGATGATTCTGAGGGGCGTTCTGATCGAGAATAAGGGCGGTCTTCTGAAATTTGCGGCAATCGACGGCTTCAAGCTCGCCGTTAAGTCGTTCCCGAGCGTTTCCGACGAGGATTTCCGCGTTGTTGTTCCTTCGAGAGTTCTTGATTACGTCGCGAAGGTCGTTGACAAGAATAACGACGTTATCAGTTTTTGCTACAGCGAAAACCAGATAATGTTCTTCAATAACACCTTCAAACTTGTGTCGAGCCTGCTGAGAGGGGAATTCCCGGATTATGAGAGGCTGATTCCGATGGAGTTTGCGACGGTCATGACTCTTCCAACGGCGCTCTTTATAGATACGATAGAACGTGTGGCGCTTGTTATTGACGACGATAAAAAGTGGTCGATAAATCTTAACACGTATCCGGATGAAGTTTTTGTAAGCGTTGCCGGCGAAGACGGAAACTCTCACGAGACGCTCAACGCGGAGATTACAGGGCAGGAGATGGCGATTTCTTTTAATAAAAAGAATCTTCTGGACTGCCTGAAGGTTATCGAAAAGGAAAAGGTGAGTTTCAACTTCTCGTCGCAGAAGGGGCCTTGCGTTATTAATTCCGAAGACGACGACTCGTTCCTGATGCTGCTCATGCCGATGAAGACCAGAGTAAGGTGATAGATTGGTTATAACTGAATTAGAACTTCATAATTTCAGAAACTATAAAAGCCTCAATCTGGAACTTTCAAAATCCATAAACGTGATTTACGGCAAGAACGGGTATGGGAAAACGAACCTCCTTGAGGCTATGTTTCTGTGCTGTATCGGAAAATCTTTCAGGGCCGCGAAGGATCCTGAAATGATCGGGTACGGTGGGGAGAGCTTTTCGGTAAAAACCGGGATCTCGGAAAACAGCTGCAGTTCGATACGGGTGACTTACAACAGGGCAAAGTCCAAATTCGTGGAAATAGACGGCGTATACGTTGAAAAGCTGCGGTATTTGTTCGGAAATTTGCTTGGCATCGTTTTTTCTCCGGAGTCGATCAGAACCGTTACCGACGGTCCGGATTTCAGAAGACGGTTCCTGAACATTTACATCTGTCAGCTGAGCCGCGACTACTATTACTCGCTGATGATGTACAACAAATTCTGCGAGGAGAAAAATAAAATTCTGATTGAGCGAAGCCGGCCGGACCCGATCGAATTTGAGGTGCTTAACGAAAACATCGCGTCCTACGGTGCGAAAATCGCCTATGACAGAATGAGGTTTGTTGACGAGGTGAATAAAACCGCCGCGAGAATCTACCGTTACATAACGGACGACACTGAGGATTTGACCGTCGGATACGTTCCGAACATTCCTTCCTTGCTGGATGAAATCAGAAAGACGTCAGGAGAAACTGAAGACGCCGGGAATGCGGTTCAGCCTCCGGAAGACGAAAAAAGGGCTGAAATCGAACGAATTAAGGGTGTTTTCTTTGCGGATCTTACGTCGGAACGGCTGGTAAAACGGGAGTTTGAATACGGGAGAAGCGTTATCGGAACGCAGAAGGACGACCTTGACATATCGTTCAACGGAATGAATCTGAGAAGCTTCGGCTCCCAGGGGCAGAAGCGCAGCGCCGCTATCGCGCTTACGCTGGCGGTTCTTGAAATTATGAAGAAATCTACCGGAAGGACGCCAGTGCTTTTTCTCGACGACGTGCTTTCCGAGCTGGACGACAGAAGGCAGCGGAACATTGCCGAACTCACAAAAGAATACCAGACGTTTTACACCTGCGCCAAAAGCGATATTATGCGGAATATAGGCGCGGACGGAACGCCGGTGAATTATATAAATGTTGAAAAACTGAGGTAAATTCTTTATAATATAAGTTGACCTTTCGGAAAGGGGGCGCGGAACCGGATGTACATCCATATCGGAGACGACATAGGAGTATTAACCAAAAAAGTAATTGGGATTTTTAACCTTGAGAATTCTACAATAGGGCCGGTAACGCGCAAATTTCTGAAAGACGCAGAAGATAATAACCTGGTTACCAACACCTCTTCGAAAATTCCCAAAGCGTTCGTTCTGACCGACGGACCGGACGGCGTTGACGTCTACCTAACGTCGAACAACGCGGAGACGATTTTTGAGAGAATGAGAACAGGTACGTATACGAAGGAGTAAAAAATGGAAAACGAAGAGAATTATTCAACAGCAGTCGAAAACAGCTATACCGAGAAGGATATTCAGGTGCTTGAAGGCCTCGAAGCGGTCAGAAAGCGCCCAGGTATGTATATCGGAAGCACGTCACTCAGGGGTTTGCACCACCTGGTTTACGAGATTGTTGACAATAGTATAGATGAGGCGCTCGCGGGGCGGTGCGACAAGATAGAAGTCACGATTCACAGCGACAATTCTGTTACGGTTTCGGATAACGGAGCCGGCATACCTGTGGGAATCAACGAAAAGCTCGGGATTCCTACGGTTGAAGTCGTGCACACCGTTCTTCACGCAGGCGGAAAATTCGGAGGAAAAGGATATACGGTTTCGGGCGGTCTTCACGGCGTCGGCGCGTCAGTCGTCAACGCTCTTTCGGAGTACCTTGAAGTCGAGGTCAGCAGGGACGGCCACGTTTACTACCAGCGCTATGAGCGGGGCAAGACTGCGTGCGAGCTTAAGGTTATCGGCGACACGGACAAAACCGGCACGACGACGACTTTCAAGCCGGATCCGACCATTTTCGAGGAGCTGGTTTTCGACTACGATCTGCTGCTGACGCGATTCCGCGAGATGGCATTCCTGAACCAGGGAATCAGAATCGATTTCAGGGATGACCGCGGCGAGGAGCCGGTGGAGAATGTTCTTTATTATAAAGGCGGCATTGTCGAGTACGTTCAGTATCTCAACAGGAAAGAAAACGTCATCAACCCGGAGGTCATTCACGTTTTCGGCGAGCGGGAAGGCACGTATATCGACGTGGCGATGCAGTACAATGACTCGTACACCGAAAACATTTACTCGTACGCGAACAACATCTGCACGCACGAGGGCGGCACGCACCTGACCGGTTTCAAATCGGCGCTGAACAAGGTTTTCAACGAGTACGGTAGAAAATTCAATATTCTGAAGGAAAACGAGCCGAACCTTGCCGGCGAGGACATCAGGGAAGGTCTCACTGCCATCATCAGCGTCAAGCTTCATGAGCCGCAGTTCGAGGGTCAGACCAAGGAAAAGCTTGGCAACTCGGAGGTCAGGGGTTATATCGAAAGCCTTCTCGGCGACAAACTGAGGGAGTATCTTGAAGAGAACCCCGCAATCGTCAAAACGATTTTCGAGAAGTGCCTTACCGCGCAGCGTGCGAGAGAGGCGGCGAGGAAAGCAAGAGAACTCACAAGAAGGAAGAACGCACTCGACAGCACTTCGCTTCCCGGAAAACTTTCCGACTGCACGGAGAAGAATCCGGCAGACTGCGAACTGTTTATCGTCGAGGGAGACTCCGCAGGCGGTTCGGCAAAACTGGGCCGCAAGAGAGAATTCCAGGCTATTCTTCCGCTGTGGGGAAAAATGCTGAACGTCGAGAAATCCAGAATCGACAAGGTCTACGGCAATGAAAAACTGAGGCCTATCATTCAGTCTCTCGGAGCGGGAATCGGCGCCGATTTTGACGTTGAAAAGCTGAGATATCACAAGATCATTATTATGGCCGACGCCGACGTCGACGGATCGCACATCAGAATGCTTCTCATGACCTTTTTCTTCCGGTATATGCGCCCGCTGATCGAGCAGGGTTACCTTTACCTCGCGCAGCCGCCGCTCTACAAGGTTTCGAAGGGCAAAGAGTTTACGTACATTCTCAACGACGACGAGTACGACAAAAAGCTCGCCGAAAAGGGCTGGAACTCGGCAGACGGAAGGCTTGCGGTTCAGAGATTCAAAGGTCTCGGCGAAATGAAGCCGGAGGAGCTCTGGGATACCACGATGAACCCGGACACGAGAATGCTTCTGCGCGTCAACCTTAAAGATGCCGCAATGGCGAACGAGATATTCTCAGATCTTATGGGCGAAAAAGTTGAACCGAGGCGCGATTTTATAAGCCAGAACGCGAAGTTCGTCGTCAATCTGGATATTTAAAAACGTCAATCCGGGCATGATTTGTGTTTTTGCTCTATTTTTAGGCAAAAAGTCAATTGTTCCACGTGGAACAATTATCGGAGATTGATTTCAGTTTAATGCCGGTGGATTTCACAGGCGTGAAATATCGGTGAGGTGAAAAATGGCAGCGAAAATTATTGCGATCGCGAACCAAAAAGGAGGCGTCGGAAAGACGACTACCGCAATCAATCTGAGCGCGGGAATTGCCTACTACGGGAAGTCGGTTTTGCTGGTGGATCTGGATCCGCAGGGGAACGCGACGACCGGTCTCGGGGTAGACAAGAGAAGCCTCGATATTTCCTCGTATGACGTTGTAATCAACGAAGAGGACCCGGTGAATGCGATAATTCCGACCGTTCAGGAGAATCTTTTCCTGATTCCGTCGAGCATTTCGCTCGCGGGGGCGGAAATCGAACTGGTTTCGCTTATGTCCAGAGAAAGCCGGCTGAAAATGGCGCTCGACGGCTTGAAAGGCAGTTATGATTATATTTTCATTGACTGCCCGCCGGCACTCGGACTGCTCACTCTGAACGCGCTGACCGCCGCAGACACGGTGCTCGTTCCGATTCAGTGTGAATTCTATGCGCTTGAAGGATTGTCGCAGCTGCTTGACACCGTTAAGACTGTTCAGAAACTTCTGAACAAGAAGCTTACGGTTGAAGGCGTTGTCATGACAATGTTTGATGTAAGGACCAATCTGTCGGCGGAAGTCGTCGACGAGGTCCGGAAATATTTCGGGGACAAGGTGTACCGCACCGTGATTCCCAGAAATATACGGCTCGGGGAAGCACCTAGCTATGGCTTGCCGATTATCCAATATGATTTCAAGTCGAAAGGCTCTGAAGCATATTTAGATTTGGCCAAAGAGGTCATTGGCAGTTAAACCGCAAAAGACATTTATTTGTCAAGCCACACAGCTTATTCGAACCACCGCACAAAAAATGTCCGGTTCACGCACCGGACCGGACCGGGGATTGTAACGTTTCCTCTCTCGTCACTGTTCCCGTTCCTGTTCCCGTTCCCGGAAGCGTGAGATGACATTTGAACAATTAACCCAGCAAACGTCATTAATTGACTGTTTATGAACGATTGGACTAAAAATGCTCAGAAAGATTCGACGTCAAAATGGACAATTGTTTCTGTCATAAGTTAGTTGTTTTCATATACCAAAAGGAGGTAAGTAAATTATGGCAAAGAACAAAAGAAATGGTTTAGGCGTTGGAATTGAGGCGTTTTTTCAGGAGAGGCCTGAAAACAGCGTTGCGAACACGCAGTCGGCGGTATCGAGAGCAGTTCTCGAGGTAAAGGTGGATGACATCCAACCGGGAAGCGGGCAGCCTCGAAAAGTGTTCGACCAAAGCAAAATCGAACAACTGGCAGAATCTATAAAGGAACACGGCGTGATTCAGCCGCTGATCGTCCACAAGAAGGGGCAGGGCTACAGAATTATTGCCGGTGAACGCAGATGGCGCGCCGCGAAGCTCGCGGGACTTGAGACGGTGCCGGTTATTGAAAAGGACGCCACGGAGCGGGAAATTCTTGAAATTGCTCTGATCGAGAACATTCAGCGTGAAGACTTGAACCCCATTGAAGAGGCGGAGGCGTTTGACAGGCTGCAGAGAGAGTTCGACCTTACGCAGGAGACGCTTTCGGACGTTCTGTCGAAGAGCCGTTCCGACATTGCGAACTCGCTCAGACTGCTCAGCCTGAACAAGATTGTGAGGGATAAGATCGCGGCGGGCGAGCTGACAAAAGGACACGGCAAGGCGCTGCTTGGGCTGGACGAGTCGATCAACCCCGAGAAAATCGTGAAAACGATATCGGAGAACAACCTCAACGTCCGCCAGACAGAAGCGCTGGTCAAGAAATTCAACGCTCTGAAAGCGTTGCAGAAAGCGGGCGGCAGCGAAAAACCGCAGGTCGACGTATTCGCGCTCGCGAAAAAGGATATTGAAAAGAAGCTCAAGAGCAAGCTCGGGACGAGGGTCGTGTTGACAGAGAAAAAGGGGAAGGGAAAGATTCAGATTGAATACGTTTCCTCAGACGACAGAGAACGGCTGATCGGGCTGCTGCTCGGGGAAGACGATTAAGACTTTAGAGAATAATTCAGAACACGAAGGATAAAAGCGCTTAAGGCGCCATGTACGGAACGATAAGGAGGATTATATGGAAAAGTTTTTTGAGAAATTGTCAGAGATGATGACATTTGAGAACCAGGTTTATCTGATGGTTGCGGTGATGTTCATCTTGCTTGTATTGTGCTTTATAATGCTTCTTGTCGTCGGGATCAAGTACAAAAAACTGAATTCGCTGGTCGGGAAGATGGCGGACGGTCAGGACGGCGACGGGGAAGAGCCCGAGGCGGACGGCGAAGAACGTGAGCTTCCCGGTGAAGAGGCTGCCGAAGTTAAGCAGGAGGAGCCTGTTCCCGAAGAGGCAGCAGAGGACGCTGAAGACGAACCTGTTGAAGAGCCTGTTGAAGAACCTGCCGAAGAACCGGAAGCGGAGGAACCTGAAGAACCTGCCGAAGAGCCTGCGGAAGACGCCGAAAAAGCCGGCGCCGGGGAGGAGCCGGAAGAAGAACCCATCTCCGTTCCTGAAGAGAGTAAAAAAGAGATGGATGAGGTCCTTTCCCGGATTTCCGCTCTCGGCGCCGAAATCGCCGTAATCAAGTCTCAAAACGAAGAAGTTGAGGAAAAACTCAGCAACGCGGCGGCAAAACAGAGAAAGTGCTTTGATAAAATTAAAGTTGTGCGCTATAATGCAACTCTGCCGGGAGGCGAGACGGTTCCCGGTTACTCTATCGGCATAACCAACCAGGACAGCGACGGCGTGGTGCTGACCGGCATTACCGCGGCTGAGGGCGGAACGTCGCTCGAAGTCAAGTCCATCCGCAACGGAAAGGGCAACGTCGAGCTGACGCCCGCGGAGGAATGCGCCGTTGCAAGAAAAACGAAAGAATAAACTTGAATTAGGAGTTGAAGAAAAGTGTTAGATATTAAGCTCATCAGACAAAACCCGGATTACGTCAGAGAAGCGCTGAAAAAAAGGAACTCGAACCTAGACATCGGCGAGCTTCTGGCAAAAGACGAAAGACGCCGTGAGATTCTTACGGTTTCCGAACAGATCAAAAAGCGCCAGAACGACGCGTCGAAGCTCATTCCCGCCTATAAAAAGGAAGGAAAGGACGTTGCGCCGATAATGGCGGAGATGAAAGAGCTTGCCGCGCAGGTTAAAGATCTGGATACGGAGCTCAAGGACGTTGAAGCCGACATCAAAACCATAATACTGACGATTCCGAACATCCCGAACGAGAAGGTTCCGTACGGGCGTGACGACTCCGACAATTTCGAGATGAGAAAATTCGGCGAACCGACGAAGTTTGACTTCGAGCCGAAGGCGCACTGGGACATCGGAACGGATCTCAACATTCTGGACGCCGAGAGGGCCGCGAAGGTTACCGGAGCCAGGTTCACGTTCTACCGCGGTGCAGGCGCGAGGCTTGAAAGGGCAATTTACAACTTCATGCTCGATTTGCACGTGGAAAAGCACGGGTACACCGAGATATTCCCGCCTTATATGGTTAACCGCGCGAGTATGACCGGCACCGGCCAGCTTCCGAAGTTCGAGAACGGCGCGTTCAAAATCAAGAACTGCGATGACGACGCGGCTGAGGATGAAAAGGACTTCTTCCTGATTCCGACCGCGGAGGTTCCGGTAACGAACCTTCACAGAGACGAAATTCTCGACGGAAGCCAGCTGCCTATCAAGTACTGCGCGTACTCGGCGTGCTTCAGGTCCGAAGCGGGCTCCGCCGGCAGAGACACAAGAGGTCTTATCCGCCAGCACCAGTTCAACAAGGTCGAACTCGTCAAATTCACGACGCCGGAGACTTCATACGACGAACTTGAAAAGCTCACCAACGACGCCGAAGACGTTCTTAAGATTCTCGGACTTCCTTACCGCGTGGTCAGGCTGTGCAGCGGCGACCTCGGGTTCTCGTCCGCGATGACCTACGACATTGAGGTTTGGATGCCGAGCTACAACCGCTACGTGGAGATTTCTTCCTGCAGCGATTTTGAAGACTTCCAGGCGAGAAGGGCAAATATCAAATACAAGAATTCCGCGACCGACAAGCCGAGGCTTGTGCACACGCTTAACGGATCAGGTCTCGCCGTCGGCAGAACGACCGCCGCAATTCTCGAGAATTATCAGCAGGCAGACGGAAGCGTGGTCATTCCCGAAGCGCTCAGAAAATACATGGGCGGAATGACGAAAATCGAAAAGGCGTAACCGCGAAAACGGACAAGAAGCAGAAATAACGGTTCTGCGGCATCACAGCTAAAACACACCCCACAATGCAGAGAAAAATCGGCATTGTGGGGCTTTTTTAGTTTAACCGTTAGTTGCTGTCAGCGGCGCCGCCGGAAGGGGAAAGAACCGTCTTTTGAATTTGAGCGGATTCCTTCTTGATGCGGACGGATATTTCGGTGTATTCGTCTTTCTCGGTTTTAATGATTGACGCGGGGATGCCGAGCTTGCGCAGCGCGTTGACCTCCCGGACGATCGACGCGATGAACGACTTGCGTTCCTTGTCCAGGTACCCGCCGATGTCGCAAAACGCATTGTTGATCAACTCAATGTATTTAACCTTGCCGAGATCGGCGACTTTTTTGCCGATAAGCGGCTTTACAAGCTGTTCCGCGCGCTGCGAGCCGACTTTTGTGCCGAGCATGACGTTCATAACATACAGTTGCATTTCGGTACCGTCGACGTGGAGGAGAGCACGGCAGTGGCGCTCGGAGAGTCCGTGGGTGCGGGCTTCCTTGAGGACGGTGGAGTCGAGGGCGAGAAGGCGCAGCAGGTTGGAGAGCGTTGATTGGGCGAGATTGAACCAGGACATTATGTCTTTTTGAGCGAGACCCGCGCGCCGGTTCAGGAACGAGTACAGCTTTGCAGCGTCGACGAAGTGGCAGGCGGGATTGTTCAGCTTTACGGCCGCGTCAATGACCCTCTCCGTTATCTCGTCGGGAAACATATAGACTTTTGCCTTGATCTGGTTCCCGTGGAGAACGGGGTCGTTTGCGAGAACGCCGTCAGCAGGCCGGATCAAACGGAAAGTCAGCCCGTTTCTGACGAGAATCACGCCTTTTGTGTCGACGGTATCCGCGGTGTCGCGGTAGGGATTCACGATGAAGCGGCCGAGTTTCCTGCCGTTCAGTAAATGGATGGAAGAGAGAGGCACGCCCGTTATCTGGCAGACAAACGGTTTGGGCCTGCCGACGGTGTCCGCGGTGCCGGTCTCGTCAACGGGTGTGTCAACGGGCAGGGAGCCGGGTAAATAATCTTCTGTGTCTTCGCGCGGAGCACCCGCTCCGGAATCAGGCGAAAAACCAAACTCCGGAGCGAGCGGGGTCTTCTGAACCGCCGCAGGCGAAAAATAGAGAACCGTAGCCTCGGAAGCGGAACTCTCCAACGGTAGCGGGGAAGGCGACGCTACCTCGTTCGAACCGGAAGAATCAAGCGGTTGCAATCCGGAAGGATCCGGTGCTTGCGATTCTGATGGAGAGGCCGGGGCCGGGCCGGACAGATCTGCCTCGGAAGCGTTGCCGTTCCCGCCCGGAGTGGGCTGGATTAACAGGCCGTTGTCCGGGGAATTACCGTTTTTGCCGGCGGGTTCGTGCGAGTCGGAAGACCCTGAAAATTGTTTTTTGTTGTTCATGATGACCTCCTTATTAACTCCCTCAAAGGGGAAAGTGGATTACATTATACACGATTTTTCGGAAAAGAAAAGGGGTTTTTCGGAAATTTTCAGGAAATTTTAAATATTTCCGGAAATTTCAAAACTAAAACACGTGCAATTCTTTCAAAAGCGACGAAATACGACTGTTTTCGCCGATTTTCGACCAAATTCAACGATTTTGAACCAAAATCGACCCTTTTCGACCCCAAAAACCGGCAGGAATTACAGTATTTGCCGCCTGTTTGCCATCCGGACACTATATGTTGTGGTTAAAATCCGTGAGAAAAAGCAAGCAAGAGACCGTCCGGGGCGCCCGCGAAAAAACCGTAAAAAAAGTCTTTATAAAATTAAAAAAAGACTTGACAAAAAGGGGCGGAATGAAATATAATCCCTAAGCTTGCCGCCCTGTGCGGTGTTGCTTGTTTGTGGCTGTTTTTGCCTTAATTAACGGAAAAAACGGGTGCGGAACGTGTCCGGGATTACGTTTTGGGTGCGGACGGCGCGGCAGGCACGGGGCACGGCGGCGGTAATATTTTGAAGGAGGTGAAAATATAGATGCCGACATTTAACCAACTGGTTCGCAAGGGAAGAGAGACTTCGGAGTACAAGGCCACGGCTCCCGCGCTGCAGAAGGGTTTCAACTCGCTTAAGAAGAGAAGCACCGATATCAGCAGCCCGCAGAAGCGCGGCGTGTGCACGAACGTAAGAACGACCACCCCCAAGAAGCCGAACTCCGCGCTCAGAAAGATCGCGAGGGTCAGACTTACGAACGGAATGGAAGTCACTGCGTACATCCCCGGAATCGGCCACAATCTGCAGGAGCACAGCGTTGTTCTGATCAGAGGTGGAAGAGTTAAGGACCTTCCTGGTGTCAGGTACCACATTATCAGAGGAACTCTCGATACTGCGGGCGTTACCAACAGGATGCAGGGCAGGTCGAAATACGGTGCGAAAGTGCCGAAGGCAGCCAAGGCGAAGAAGTAATGTCTCACGGACGGCGGTTCGGTTGCGCCGCGGGAAGCGGAGAACGGTATTCCCGGAGAGGCGGCGGATTGCCGGAAAGGGACAACTTCTTCTCGCCGATGGTTTCCTGTGAAATTATTTGGGCAAGCCGCAAAACAGAGATTGATTTGCGCGGGGCCGCGGGGTGAAAACCGTTGCGGTGCGCGAAGAAACGGAAGGGATGCGGCGGTTAGCCGTGAAGACGGCTAAGAGTGCCGGTTACTGCAAATGAATATAAAACGTCTAAATGATTTCAAAGGAAATTATGCGGCGATATTTCTAAAAGTAATCCAGCACAGACTGCACACGGCATGTGCAGAGTACCGTCGGTACTGATTGGTACCGATTGATTGTTAAACTAATCAAAGGAGGGAAGCAAAGTGCCGAGAAAAGGTTATATTGCAAAGAGAGAAGTTTTGCCGGATCCGGTTTACAATGACGTAATCGTGACAAAACTGATCAACAATATCATGCTCGATGGCAAGAAGGGTACAGCCCAGAAGATCTGCTACGCAGCGTTTGATATTGTAAAAGAAAAAACAGGCCGCAATGCACTTGAAGTTTTCAATGAGGCTCTTAACAACGTTATGCCTCAGCTCGAAGTCAAAGCCAGAAGAGTCGGTGGTTCAACATACCAGGTTCCGATGGAAGTAAGACCCGAGAGAAGACTTGCATTAGGTCTGAGATGGCTTGTAACATTTTCGAGAAAGCGTGGCGAAAGAACAATGGCTGAAAGGCTTGCGGGCGAGATCATCGACGCAACCAACAATGCCGGCGCCGCTTTCAGAAGAAAAGAAGACATGCACAAGATGGCGGAAGCGAACAGAGCTTTTGCACATTATCGCTGGTAATTCATTATTTTACTGTGTTTGTTTTGCGATCAAATCGTTGCGGTTGAATCATTGCGATCAAATCGTTGAGCAAGAGGAGTATTTGATAGATGGCAAGAGAGTTTTCACTTGAAAACACCAGAAACATCGGTATTATGGCGCATATTGACGCCGGAAAGACTACCACCACCGAGAGGATTTTGTACTATACGGGCAAGATCCACAAGAAGGGGGAAGTTCACGACGGCGCCGCAACCATGGACTCAATGGCGCAGGAGCAGGAGCGCGGTATTACGATCGCCTCCGCCGCGACAACGGTTCACTGGCGCACCACCGATGAAGAAGGTAAAGAAACCGATACTCGAATTAATATTATCGATACTCCCGGACACGTAGACTTTACGGTCGAGGTTGAGAGATCTCTCAGAGTCCTGGACGGTTCGGTAACGCTTTTCTGCGCAAAGGGAGGCGTCGAGCCGCAGTCCGAGACCGTTTGGAGACAGGCGGACAGGTACGGGGTGCCGAGAATTGCACACGTCAACAAGATGGATATCGTCGGCGCGGACTTTTTCCACGTTGTCGATATGATCAAATCGAGACTTGGCGCAAACGCGGTGCCTATCCAGCTGCCTATCGGGAAGGAAGATTCGTTCATCGGCGTCGTCGACCTTATCAAAATGGAAGCCCACATCTACCGCGATCTGGACGGAAAAGTGGTCGACATCGTTCCCGTTCCCGAGGATATGCTCGAGCTTGCGAATAAGTACCGGGCCGATATGATCGAGAACGTCGTTGAAGAAGACGACGAGGTCATGGAGAAGTATCTCGAAGGCGAGGAACTTTCGGTTGCCGACATTAAGAAGGCGATCAGGAAGGGAACGCTGGCGCTTCATCTCGTTCCGGTTACGTGCGGCTCGTCGTACAGGAACAAGGGCGTGCAGCAGCTGCTCGACGCAATCGTCGACTTCATGCCTTCCCCTCTCGACATTCCCGCGATCAGAGGCGTGGACCCCGACGGCGAAGAGGCCGAAAGGCATCCGAGCGACAGTGAACCGTTCTCGGCGCTGGCGTTTAAGATCCAGACGGACCCGTTCGTCGGCAAGCTCTGCTTCATCAGGGTCTATTCCGGAATTCTCAAGTCAGGTTCGTACGTTATCAACGCCACGAAGGACAAAAAAGAGAGAATCGGAAGGATCGTGCTGATGCACTCCAACCAGAGGACCGAGGTCGAAGAGGTTTACGCTGGCGATATCGCCGCGGTTATCGGATTAAGGGACACGACGACGGGAAATACGCTGTGCGACGAGCGCGCGCCGATCATTCTCGAGTCGATGGAGTTCCCGGAGCCGGTCATTTCCGTTGCTGTCGAGCCTAAAACAAAGGCCGGACAGGAGAAAATGAGCATCGCGCTTCAGAAACTCGCCGAAGAAGATCCGACGTTCCGCGTGAGAACAGACACAGAAACAGGTCAGACGATCATTTCCGGTATGGGCGAGCTCCATCTGGATATTATTGTCGACCGCCTGCTTCGCGAGTTCAAGGTCGAGGCAAACGTAGGCAGTCCGCAGGTCGCCTATAAAGAGGGCATCCGCAAAGCCGTCAGGCAGGAAGGCAAATTTGTCAGACAGTCCGGCGGTAAGGGACAGTACGGACACTGCGTCATCGAGGTTGAACCGAAGGAGAGAGGAACGGGTTATGAGTTCGTCAACAAGATCGTGGGCGGCGTGATTCCCAAGGAATTCATCGCTCCGGTCGATCAGGGAATCCGGGAGGCGCTGCAGAGCGGCGTTCTGGCCGGATATCCGGTCGTTGACGTCAAGGTGACGCTTGTTGACGGTTCCTACCACGAAGTCGACTCTTCGGAGCTGGCGTTTAAGATCGCCGGTTCGATTGCGATCAAGGAGGCTTTGAGGAAGGCCGAGCCCGTGCTGCTCGAACCCATCATGAAGGTTGTCGTTATCGTTCCCGAACAGTATTTTGGCGACGTTATCGGAAGCATCAGCTCCAAACGCGCCAGGATCGAGGGAACCGACGACGCTTCGCCGGGAATCAAGGAGATTGAGGCGTTCGTGCCTCTCGCCGAGATGTTCGGGTACACGACCACTCTCCGGTCTACGACGCAAGGCAGAGGAACGTTCTCGATGGAGCCGAGTCACTACGAGGAGGTCCCGAAGAGCGTTCAGGAAACGATTGTTTCCACGTTTAGGTAAAAATAAGGGTTTTCTCATTCCCGAAAAGAGAGGGAGAATCCTTAAAAAATGCTTGATATCAGGCGCGACATTGAAAATGTCTGTTGATATCGGCTCGAAAGTTTGATATAATCCACTTTGTATTTGTGCGAAAAAAGAGAACGCACGCCACAACGCTATTCCAGCATAAGGAGGAAAACACATCATGGCAAAATCAAAGTTCGAAAGAACGAAACCCCACGTTAACATCGGTACCATCGGCCACGTTGACCACGGCAAGACCACGCTGACCGCTGCTATCACCAAGGTTCTGGCTATGACCAACGACAAGATTCAGGTTCAGGCCTACGATCAGATTGACAAGGCTCCCGAAGAGAAGGCCAGAGGTATAACGATCAACACCGCTCACGTTGAGTATGAGACTGACAAGAGGCACTACGCTCACGTTGACTGCCCCGGACACGCTGACTATGTTAAGAACATGATCACCGGTGCGGCTCAGATGGACGGCGCGATCCTTCTCGTTTCCGGTCCGGACGGCCCGCAGGCTCAGACCAGAGAGCACATCCTTCTCGCCCGTCAGGTCGGTGTTCCTTACATCGTCGTTTTCATGAACAAGTGCGACCAGCTCGCTCCCGAAGATCAGGAACTCCTCGACCTTTCCGAGATGGAAATCAGAGAGCTGCTCAGCTCCTACGACTTCCCCGGAGACGAGATTCCGATCATCAGAGGTTCCGCGCTCCTCGCTCTCCAGAGCCCGAGCACAGATCCGAACGCTCCCGAGTACGCTTGCATCCATGAGCTTATGGACGCTGTCGACTCCTACATTCCCACTCCTCAGAGACCGACCGACAAGCCGTTCCTTCTCCCCGTTGAAGAAGTCTTCACGATCACGGGCCGCGGAACAGTTGCCACCGGTAGACTTGAGAGAGGAACCATCAAAGTCGGCGATCCTGCGGAAATCGTTGGTCTCAAGGAAGAGAAACTCAGCACCGTTGTTACCGGCGTTGAAATGTTCAGAAAGCTTCTCGACCAGGCTGAAGCAGGCGACAACATCGGTCTCCTTCTCCGTGGTATTCAGAGAAACGAGGTTGAGCGCGGCCAGGTTATCTGCAAGCCGAACTCGATTCATCCGCACATCCACTTCAAAGGCCAGGTTTACGTTCTGACCAAAGATGAGGGCGGACGTCACAAGCCGTTCTTCTCCAACTACAGACCTCAGTTCTACTTCAGAACAACTGACGTTACCGGCGTTATCACTCTCCCCCAGGGCGTTGAGATGGTTATGCCTGGCGACAACATCGAGATGGAAGTTGAGCTCATCACTCCTATCGCTATGGAGCAGGGCCTCCGCTTCGCTATCCGCGAGGGCGGCAGAACGGTCGGCGCCGGCACGGTTGCTTCAATCATCGAATAATTAACGCTTTAGATTTGCGCTTTCCCTGAGCGGGGTTTAACAGCTCGCTGGTTGGGAAGCGGAAATGACGGACGGGCACCCGGAAATTCCGGGTGCCCGTTTTGCGTTTGCAAGGCGTTAGTTCACGCATTTCAGATCCCGCCTTGCGCTTTTTATGCGGTTTTATGCGGATTTTTGACGTTTTTCGGGGTTTTTCGGCCTTAAATGGCCTGTTTTTTAATAAATGGTATTGCAACTCTGCAAAACGGTTGTATAATAGAAGTATAATTGTTTGTTCTAAAATAATAATTGCACCCTATTCTATAACATGTAAAGGAGATATCAAATAATGGATTTTGAAAAAGATTTGACGGACGAAATGCTGAAAAACAGCTACGACACCAGGATCATGGTAATCAACGAGTTCCTGCGGAAAAGCGGTTTCAGGGAGGGCAGCGAGGCGTTTTACAGAATGGCGATTGCCGTTGAGCTGAAAATGAAGAGACCTAGGCAGTCAGATTTGTTCAAAACCATTTACGAGAAAGTCGCCGGAAAACGGAATACGACTGCCAAGGCGGTTGAAAAGTCGCTGCGCAACGCCGTCAATCGCGCGTGGGCCAAAAGAAACGACATGCAACAAGGCCAGTACAATCTGTTTAACGACCGGAATAAAAGGCCCTATACGGGCGAGTTCATTTCTTTTGCCGCCGAGGCCGTCAAGATGAGGATCAAAGCGCTGACCACCGGCAGAAAAAACAACTTGAACGAAAACGGAATCGAAGGCGGATCGTCGCAGGAAAAGAAGGCTTAACGCTTTCATCCCCCTGATTAACGCCGTCAGCCTCTGATTGCAGTCCGGTGTTTCCCCGCGCAAAAGTCAGCCGGCATCTCACAAAAATCAAGCGAGATTTGGCCGGTTGTCTGTAAGTTGCCTTCAAACGTTCAAGGATCCGGCGCGACCTGCAGAAAGGGCTTCTGAAAGGGTTTTCTAAGGGTTCCGATTAGAGCGCTTTTGACCCGTGAAAACAGGCGGAAAACCACCGTTAGAAGCAGGCGTTTCGGGCGGAAAATCCCTAAAATAAAAATAAATATAAGCGAAAAGACTCTGTTAGGCACGGAAAATACCTAAAAATAGGCGAAAACAGGAATTTCAGAAAATTTTGAAAAAACGCAAAAAAGTGCTTGACAAGGGTACGCCAAAGTCGTATAATTGTCGGGCACTCGCCAAAAGAGGGGTGCAACGGACATTGAAAACTGAACAGTGAACAAACATGAAACTCGTTGGAAAATGATGATAAACTTAGTCATTTTCATTAAAATTTGAGTTTAAAAACAAGCCAGATAACACAAGCGGAAGAGATTCCGCGAAAGGTTAATTTGGAGCTCGAATCACTCGATTGGAGAAAAGAAACGAAAGACGTTTTTAAAGCGTCTTGAGATATTTTATCTGAGAGTTTGATCCTGGCTCAGGATGAACGCTGGCGGCGTGCTTAACACATGCAAGTCGAACGGAGCTGTTCCGGACGCCTAGGGCTTCGGCCACGGGCGGAAGGAACGACTTAGTGGCGGACGGGTGAGTAACGCGTGGGCAACCTGCCTTTTTCCGGGGGATAACACAGGGAAACCTGTGCTAATACCGCATAAAGTCATCTGAGGACATCCTCTAATGACCAAAGGAATTTTTCCGGGGAAAGAGGGGCCCGCGTCTGATTAGCTTGTTGGTGAGGTAACGGCCCACCAAGGCAACGATCAGTAGCCGAACTGAGAGGTTGATCGGCCACATTGGGACTGAGACACGGCCCAGACTCCTACGGGAGGCAGCAGTGGGGAATATTGCGCAATGGGGGAAACCCTGACGCAGCAACGCCGCGTGAAGGATGAAGGTTTTCGGATTGTAAACTTCTTTGACAGGGGACGAACAATGACGGTACCCTGAAAACAAGTCACGGCTAACTACGTGCCAGCAGCCGCGGTAATACGTAGGTGACAAGCGTTATCCGGATTTACTGGGTGTAAAGGGCGTGTAGGCGGGTCTGCAAGTCAGATGTGAAATACTGGGGCTTAACCCCGGAACTGCATCTGAAACTGCGGATCTTGAGTACCGGAGAGGAAAGTGGAATTCCCAGTGTAGCGGTGAAATGCGTAGAGATTGGGAGGAACACCAGTGGCGAAGGCGGCTTTCTGGACGGTAACTGACGCTGAGGCGCGAAAGCGTGGGGAGCAAACAGGATTAGATACCCTGGTAGTCCACGCTGTAAACGATGAATACTAGGTGTAGGGGGTATAAAATCCCTCTGTGCCGCAGCAAACGCAATAAGTATTCCACCTGGGGAGTACGACCGCAAGGTTGAAACTCAAAGGAATTGACGGGGACCCGCACAAGCAGTGGAGTATGTGGTTTAATTCGAAGCAACGCGAAG
>JAEEGG010001054.1_pt1 | contig 77270 bp, 67 predicted proteins | sample 9134161 | NCBI WGS metagenome assembly JAEEGG01 (sample SAMN16246543, study PRJNA631951) | gut metagenome | biome: gut microbiome; feature: rumen; material: CR-attached | host: Bos | place: Iran: Karaj | collected 2018-10
GGGATACTTTGATATCCTCGACAAGTACGAGTCCTTGCATTGTTGATTGAACCGCCGTGTACCGAACGGTACGCACGGTGGTGTGGGAGGTCGGTCACTCAACTAATGGGTGACCTCCTACCCGATCAGCCCTTACCTTTTCACCCTGGCGTTGCCCTCGGCGATGGCCAGGATCTGAGCCTCGTCGCAGGGCTGGGCGTAATCGGTGGCAAAGGTCGCGGCCAGGGCCCCGCAGGCCCAGGCGAACGAGAGCAGTCTGTCGCCCTCGAAGCCGCGGCTGACGCCGTACAGCAGGCCGCCGACGAAGCCGTCGCCGCCGCCGATGCGGTCCAGCACCCCGATCCGGCGGGGAAGGATCTCGTGCCAGCTGTCTCCGTCGAGCATCAGCCCTCCCCAGAGATGGTTGCCGGCGTCCTCGACCTGCCGCAGCGTGGCCGCGAACAGACCGGCCGAGGGGAAGCGCTCGCGCACCCGCCCGACCATGTCGCGGTACGCGCCTATCTTCGACGCTATGTCCCTGCCTCCGGCCTCGGGTCCGCTTATGCCGAGGCACAGCTGGTAGTCCTCCTCGTTGCCTATGAGGATGTCGGCGCCCGACGCCAGCCGGGTGAACAGCTCGCGCAGTTCGCCCTCGCGGCCCTTCCAGAAGGACGCGCGGTAGTTGAGGTCGAACGAGACCAGCGTCCCGTGCCGGCGAGCCGCCTCGACGGCCGCGAGGCATAGCCTGCCGGTGCTCTCCGACAGGGCGGCTATGAGCCCGGACACGTGTACGATGCCGACCCCTTCGGAGCCGAAGATGCGCTCGAGGTCGAAGTCGCAGGCGTCGAGCGTCCGGCCGACCTCGCCCGCGCGGTCGTTGCAGACCCTCGGGCCCCTTACGCCGTAGCCGGAGTCGGCAATGTTGAACTGGTGCCTGTAGCCCCAGGGGCCGCCCTGTTCCACGGTCTTGGCCTCGACGGTCATGCCCCGGGAGCGCAGGTTGGCTCTTATGAAGTCCGCGATCGGCGAGTCCGCCACGAAGGCGGTCAGCACTTTGACCGGCAGACCGAGATACGACATTATGCTGGCGACGTTCGTCTCGGCCGAGGTCGCCTGCATGACGAACCTGTCGGAGCAGTAAACGGGCTGCGAGTTCTCCGGAGTTATCCTTACGCCCATGCTCGTGGGGACGAGCAGGGCCCATTTTTTTCCTTCATCGGGTCTGCGCATTTTTGTCCTTTCCGCCGCGGGCTTGCGCGGCTTGGCAAAGATTCTGTATACGCCCGGCCGGGGTCAGGCGTTGTAGAAGGTGGACGCGGCGCCCGAGCCCGAGCGGGTCCAGTCGGTGTGGAAATGCTCGCCGCGCGGGGCGTCGACGCGCTCGTACGTGTGCGCCCCGAAGTAGTCGCGCATCGCCTGGAGAAGATTGGCCGGCAGCCGGCCGCAGCGCAGACCGTCGAAGTATGACAGCGCGGCGCCCATCGCGGGGATCGGGGTGCCGGACTCGGCCGCCGCGGAACAGACCCTGCGCAGGGACTTCTCGCAAGCCAGCAGCTCTTCGCGGAAGAAGGGGGAGAGCAGGAGAACGTCCAGGCCGGGCTCTGCGTCGAAGGCCTGCTTTATCCTGCCGAGGAAGGCGCTCCTTATGATGCAGCCTCCCCGCCACATGAGGGCGATGTCTCCGTAGTTGAGCTTCCAGCCGTATTCGGCGGCGGCGGCCCGCATGAGCGAGAACCCCTGCGAATACGAGATCAGCTTTGCCGCGTAAAGGGCGGCCTCGAGGTCGGCGATCTCCACCTTCACCGGCTCGCGCGGGCTGTCCAGCAGGCCGGAGGCCCGGAGCCTTGTATCGCGGTCCGCGGAGAGCGATCTTGCAAACACGGCCTCGCATATGAGGGTCAGCGGCACGCCGGCGTCGAGGGCGGCCTCGGAGGCCCACTTTCCGGTCCCCTTCTGGCCGGCCGCGTCGAGGATCGAGTCTATCAGTTCGGCGCCGTTTCCGTCGCGGTAGCCGAGGATGTCGGAGGTTATGCGGATGAGATAGCTCTCCAGTCTGCCGCGGTCCCACCCGGCGAAGACGTCGCGCATCCTGGCGTTGGTCATACCGAGCTGGTCCTTCATTATCTGGTAGACCTCGCAGATGAGCTGCATGTCACCGTATTCTATCCCGTTGTGAACGGTCTTCACGAAATGGCCGGCTCCGCCCCTGCCGACGAAGCCGCAGCAGGGCTCGCCGCCGTCCGTTCTTGCGCAGATGGCGCGGAACACGGGAGCTATCCTCTCCCAGGCCGCCTCGGATCCTCCGGGCATCAGGGAAGGGCCGTTGAGCGCGCCCTCCTCGCCGCCGGAGACGCCGGTGCCTATGTAAAGGCAGCCCCTGCTCTCTACGAGATCGCAGCGCCTGGCCGTGTCCTGGAAGCGGCTGTTGCCGCCGTCGATGATGATATCGCCCGGCTCCAGCAGCGGAAGCAGCCTGGATATGACCTCGTCGACCGGATCTCCTGCCCGGATCATCATCATTATGACGCGCGGCCTGGACAGCGACGCCGCCAGGTCCTCGAAGGAGCGGGCGGGGTAGAAGTTTCCGCCCCTGCCGCGCCCCGCGGCAAAGGCCTCTGTCACGCCCTCGCGCACGTCGTAGACCGACACGCGGAAGCCGTGCCGCTCTATGTTAAGCGAAAGGTTCTCGCCCATGACGGCAAGTCCGATCATGGCTATGTCAGACAGCATGATACCATCTCCGTTCCCGAATCCGTGCCGTCATTCGGCAGTCCAGAGGCCGAGCGCCGGATTCGAAATATAATAAACTTCCTCGCCGCCGACAGTGTTGAAGCCGTCGGTCAGCACGTCCGGGGGATACAGCGCGGCAGCCTCGGCGTAAGGCATGTAAGAATAGCCTGCGTCCTCCACCTCTTCTCGGCCGAGCAGCCCCGGGCAGTAGGTCACGCGGAAGCGGCCGTCCGGGGAGCCGTGGATCAGATGGGCCGCGGCGGACAGCGACACCGCCAGATCCGCGTTCTCACGGACGAGCGATATGACCTTCTCCCGCCCGCAGTAACCGTATTTTCTTATGAGCGCGTCGATCTCCGGGTCCTCGCCGAAGCACTCGACCCCGGGCGCCAGGATGACGAGCTCTCCGCCGTCTGCCATGGCCATGCGCGTCCTGTAGACCGCCTTGTTGCCGAGCCACGTCGAGCGGAACTCCGACGGATCGAGATAGACGACGGCCTTGCGCAGCCTCTTTCCCGTGTTTATGAGGTTGTGCCCGCGGCTGTCGGCCACCGCCGCCTCGAAGAGCTCCCTCTTTCTGCCCGCGTATATACCGTGTATGGCGGTACCGTCCGCCGAAGCGGTGGCGACCGTAAGGATGTACATGAGCGGCACGTCCTTCAGAAAGTGCTCCTCCGCGTAGTCGAAGACCCTTCGGACGGGGGAGAGATCGCGCCCCATTATGCGCTCGATGCCGTAAAACGCCCCCAGCATATGCGAGGCGCCGATCATAGACGGTCCTCCGCAGCCCACGAATATGTTCTTGGAGTAGTTGGCCATGCCGGCGACCTCGTGCGGGACGACCTGCCCGATCGAGACGATAAGATCGTATCCGCCTCCGACGATCCGGCGGTTGACCTCGACATCGATCGGGGTGTCGACCAGGCCCTCGGAGACCTCGCGGACGAACTCCGCGGGCACCGTGCCGATCCTGACCGTGTCCTCCCGCCACCTGTGGACGATGAGGTCGCGGGGCTCGACCCGCCCCAGGAAGAACGCCCGACACTCGCCGTCCGTCATGGGGCGGTGCGTGCCAAGGGCCGGCATCACGTCGATCGCGCAGCTGCCGCCGAGGATGTCGACTATCATGGCCGTTATCTTTCCGGCGCCGGAGTGGAGCCTTGTATAGTCCGGCGGGATGATCAGCAGGCTGCGGGGCCGCCTCTCTTCGAGCAGTTCGCGCAGCGCGGCGAAGAGCTCGCCGTCTCCTACGGCGCCCGCTCCGTCAATGCCGCCTCTCAGTATCATCTCAGACCCCCGAATAAGCGGCAAAGCCTCCGTCGACCGGCACGACGGTCCCCGTGACGAAGCCGCTGGCGCCGTCGTCGGCGAGCCACAGCAGGGTCCCGATGAGATCCGACGGCCTGCCGAAGCGCTTCTGAGGGGTCGCGGCCAGGATCTTTGCCGTCCTTGCGGTGGGGGTGCCGTCCTCGGCGTAGAGAAGGGCCCGGTTTTGCTTCGTCACGAAAAAACCGGGCGCTATGGCGTTCACCCTGATCCCGCAGGGCGCGAAATGCACAGCCAGCCACTGGGTCAGGTTGGAGACTCCCGCCTTTGCGGCGCTGTAGGCCGGTATCTTGGTGAGCGGCCTGTACGAGTTCATGGATGAAATGTTTATGATGTTCCCGCCACGCCCGACCATGTCCCGGGCAAAGACCTGCGTGGTCAGAAAGACGGAGAGGATGTTGAGGTCAAGCACATCGCCGATGGCGTCCGCGCTGAGGTCAAAGAAGCTCTTTGCCCCCTCGGGAAGCTCAGCCGCCATGGCCTCGACGTCGGTCGTTGCGGACGGCCTGTTGCCCCCCGCTCCGTTTATGAGTATGTCCGCGGCGCCGAAACGCCGGGAGATCAGCCGGTGTGCCTCGGCAAGGCTCTCCCTGTCGGTGCAGTCCCCCTCCACGGGGAAGGCGCCGTCGCCTATGGACTCTGCCACGGGCAGAAGGCCGGCCATGTGCGGTCCGATGAGGGCAACGCGGGCCCCGCAGGCGCCGAGAGCCCTGGCGAATTCGCTCATCAGGACCCCTCCGGCGGCCGTCACGACCGCGGTCTTTCCCGTGAGATCTATCCTGAACGGCAGTTTGTATCCTTCCATCGAAAAAAGGCCCCCCCTGTCAGATTCCGCCGCCCGCCGGGCGCCGGTCCCGTATCATATTTTAACACATTTTCCGCCTCATATCAATTTGCAGCCCGCATTTTGACAGTATTTCAATTAATGATTGAAGTTTTGTGCATTTTATGTTAAAATATTAAAGAATGACGGCGGCCTGCGCCGCGGGCCGCTGCTCCGGCGCCGCATGACTGCCGCCCGGCGGTATAGCCGGATCCACCGTTGACCGACAGTTTGACTGAAAGAGGATTTAGAATGAAAAAGTATCTGTCTGCATTGGTTTCGCTTTTGATCGCGTTCTGCATGCTTGCGGCTGCGGTCGGCTGCGCGACCGGGAATGATCCTTCGGAATCGTCCGGTCCGCTCGTCGATTCGTCCGCGCCCGAGTCCGAAGAGAATCAGGAGCCGGACGTCGATCCCGGCTTCGTCAGCGACCTCTCCGGCCTCAACTTCAACAACGAGGACATATGGATGTACGTCGCGGGCCAGAGCTACGCCAAGGATGAGTTCGACTCGTTCGAAGCGTCGGGCGACATCGTCCTCAACGCCGTTTTCCGCCGCAACACCATGGTCGAGAGCGCCATAGGCGTCACCCTCAGGGTCGACGTCGCCAGCGACTCCTCCGTATTCAACGTGGGCGACAAGATCAAGGCCCTCGTCAAATCCGGCGACCAGGTCTACGATATCGTCACCATGCCCGGCTACACCCAGGCCGAGTACGTCCTGGAGGGCGACTACCGCAACCTCCTCGACATCGAGAACCTCAACCTCGACAAGCTCTACTGGACCCAGGGCTTCAACGGCATAATGAGCAACGGCAACCAGCAGTACATGGCCTCGGGAGCGTACTCCATCTCCATGATAAGGAACATGTACGTCACCCTCTACAACAAGAAGATCTTCGAAGAGAGAAAGATCCCCGATCTTTACGGCATCGCCGTTGACGGCGAGTGGACCGCCGCAAAGCAGATGGAGCTCATCAAGGATCTCTGGACCGACAGGAACGGCGACGGCGCCCGCGACAAGGGCGACTTCTACGGCTTCGTCTCCGGTACCTGCACGTCCATCGACCCGTACTGGGTGTCGTTCAACCTGCCCTTCCTGCAGGTCGACAAGGTCTCCGGCGAGTACAGCATGGTCGTAAACAACGAGAAGCTCGTCGACATCTTCCAGATCATGATCGACCTCATCATGATGAACGGCGACACTTATAACACCGGCGGGTCGGGCGAAGTCGACGGCTCGCACTCCACCACCTCCATAAAGAAATTCGCCGAGGGCGGCTGCGCCATGACGACCACCACGGTCTTCATGATCGAGTCCCAGCTCGCGCAGTCCGGCTTCACCGACGACTACGGCATCGTCCCGATGCCCAAGTTCAACCTGGAGCAGCAGGAGTACTACACTCACACCCAGGACCAGCTGACCCTCATGGGCGTCGTCTCAAACGTCGATGCCGGGAGACTTCCCATGATCGGCGCGGCAATGGATCAGCTCTCGTACTACAGCTACAAGGAGGTCTTCCCGGCCTATTACGAGACCGCCCTCTCTTACAAGTACCTGCAGAACTACGAGTCCAAGGTGATGCTCGACATCATCTACCGCAGTCTCAAGATCGAGGGCTGCTTCCTCTACGCCGACATCTGGGGCCTGCTCGGCACGCTCAGAGGCATGGCCAACTCGCTCGGCTCGCAGGCCAACGCCTCCGATATCAAGCGCCAGACCAGGACCTGGGGCGACAAGGTCAAAAAGCTCAACAAGGGCCTCGCGGATCTGGCGGGCTGATACGGGGGATGACCCGGGACCGCACCTCGGCTCTCTCCGGATCGTGCCGGAGCAGAATATACGACAAAGGAGCGCCGCGAGGCGCTCCTTTGTCGTGCACGGAGCTGGTCGTTTTATTATGAGAGGCTCCGGCGACGCAGGAGCCGGAGGGGTTTCGGGAGTCCGTTGTCTCTGCTTCGAGCTTCCGCTCAGGGCAGGAACTGATATGATTCCAGGGACAGGACCCCTTTGGCGCGCAGGCCCGTGAAGCCTTCCGTCAGAAGATCGGAGCAGAATCTGAGACTCTCGTCGCACATGACGGCCATATAAGCTTCCTTTTCCGGTCCGCTGAACCCGAGGTATATGAAGCCGCGGTCGCCGTTTTCGGCGGTGAATGCGACAAGCGCAGTGCAGCTATCGCTCCCGGAACGGTCGCCTTTAACCGTGAGTATCTCGCTGCCGCGGCCCGCGAAGACGTCTGCGGTAAGTTTTTTTCCGAGCGCCGCCCTGAGTTCTTTCTCTGTGAGAGGAGGAGCGGTTTTGTCTCCGAGCAGCGCCTCGTATTCTCCCGACGAGTCCGCGCCGATCCAACGGAAGCCGCTCTGCGCGAACGACGAGACCGAAAGCCCTATGAGATCCGCGAATACGTATTCGGGGACCTTGTAAACGTTCTCTTCTCCTTCGCGCACGTAGAAGTTTCCGGCGGCGTCTTTCTGGGCTTTGAGCCTGAGTCCGGTCTCGATCACGATCAGGCCGAACGTTGAATAGTTCCGATCGGCCATCATTTTCGTTTTCTGCCTTCCGCATCCGCCAAGCTCAGTCAGGAATCGTGTGAGGAGGATCCTGTATTCAGGGGAGGTCACTTCGATCCCGAAACCGCTGCAGAACGAACTGAACCACAGCATGTTGCGTGAATACTCTTCCGAGAACATGTAATCGAATACTTTCTCCTCGGAAAACAGCCCGTTTTCGTAAAATGTCGCGTAGTCGATATCGGCGAGGTGGATCGAAAACGGGATGCGGTTCGTTTGCAGAAAGTACCAGGTCTCTTCATCAGTCGAAGTGAGCGTGCGCCTGTAAAAAACGCCGGGGCGCTCCGAAAGCAGTTTTATGAAAGAGTGATTCCTGAATTCCGAATAGATCGAGAAGGTTCCGTCCCGGTAGTCCTCCACAAGCACGCGGACCGGGACCTTAGTCAGACCTGATTCGCGGTCTTCAAAGTAAAGAGCCAGAAAACCGTAGCCTTTGACCGCCTTGAAACCGAAATCGTTGCCGGGATAGTTTTCCTTAAGCAGCTTAACGGTCTCGGCGACGGAAGCCGGTCCCGCGCCGATATTCAGGACGTTATTAAGAGCCATGCTGTTGCTCACCGGCAAGGCGGCCGAAGCGACCGGAGCTTTCGGCTTTTCCGATGCGGTATAAAGCAGCACGGCCGTTCCGTCCTTCTCCTGCAGCGAAAAGAACAGATCGTGCGTTTTTTCAAGCTGCGAGGCATCTTTCGCGAATGCCCCGGTCAGTTTTATGATCTCCGCCGATCCGTCGAGGTCTCTTTTTTTCAGCGAAGAGTTATACGCTTTGTAGGTGTAAACGGTGCGACCGTCATCGGAGACGTAAACGGCCGACACCGGGGTTTCCGTCAGTTCGGCAGTGTTTCTGTATGCGTCGACACGGTAAAGGCTGTCGCCGATCTGATCCCAATAGCTGGTGCCTTCGGGGATCGCGATCTCCCTGCCGTTCTCAAGATCGTAAAGATGATGGGCAAGATCTCTGTCCCTGGTGAGAAGTCTGCCGTCCCAGTAGCGAAGGACCGCTCCGGTGCACAGGGTGACCGTCTGTCCGCGGGTTTCCGAGACCATGAACCTGCAGTATTCGGAATCGAAGTTTTCGGTCGCTCCGTCAGTCCTGAGCGCCGTCATTACGAACCGTCCGTCGGGAGTGAAGCGGCTCAGCATGAACGTGGGATAATTGCCGGAAATGTTTCTGACGCTCCCGTTCAGAGTGTCGATGAGAAATACGTCGTCATATTCCGCGTCGCTCTCTCGTGCCGCGTGCGACACTATGTACCTGAAATCCGACGTCGCCTGTACCGTTCCGAAATCGTTCTCGGAAGGGGCGGGGATCCGGGTGATTCTGCCAGTTCCTGGCTCATAGATGAACCGTTTCGAGATCGCGCGCTCTTTTTCGTTCCAGACAGCAAAAAGGATCTTTTCCGGCGTCGATATGTCGTCCGCCGCGACCGTTTCATCCGCGGTCAGTTCCAGCTGCCCGGTAATGCCTTCGAGCGCGCAGGCGACGCAGGTGAAGCTGTCGCTCACCGCGTCGTAAATCAGAAGGCCGTGATCAGAATGCCCGGTCCCGGTCACCGCGGAGGCAAGATTTACGTATCTGCCCTCCGATATACTGATCACCTCGGCCGCATCGATTCCCGCAACGTGCCTGACGGTGATCCCGTAGTCCGGGGGAAGCGGAGCGCTTCCGTAGCCGAGAAAAGAAACCAGTGTGTAGACCGACAGGTTTTTCTCCGGGGCGGCTGAAGTCGTCCCGGATGACGCTCCGGTCCCGGCAGGCACTCCTGATCCTGACGGCGCCCCTGAACCGGAGGCCGTGCCGGTGCCCGGTCCCGGAGTGCCCGCGGATCCGTTTGACCCGACGTCCGGTACCGCGGCTCCCGTTCCGGGGTCCTGTACTATCTCTGTTGCCGGCGCCGTGTCTCCGAAGGTTTTTTGAACGGCAGACGGACTGTCCGTTTCAGCATTTGCGGGGAGATTCCTGTACGACGGACCGGCCGCGGTGCACGACGATGATGATACGATCAGAATGATGAGAGCAGCGGCAGCCGCCCGCGTCAGGAGCCGTGTCGTTTTTTCACCGTTGTTTTTCATCGGGCTGCTCCTTTCATTTTTCAGTTGTCCGGGTCTAACAGGTTATAAAATAACGTTCGTAACCGCGCGTAAAGACCGACTTTGGAACCTATTCCAATACAATGATACATCATTTTTCAATGGTTGTCAACCCGTTGACAGAGACAGCCGCTTTCTGATAAAATGATTTCAGTAAGATTTCGCAAAAAACCGGTAGATACCTGATGAAGGGCCTCGCGCCCGGTGAACGGCAGAAAGGAGCGCATATGGACGACGCTGAGATCACAGAACTGCTCTTTGAACGTTCGGAGCGGGGACTGACCGAGATCGAGACAAAATACGGTCCCAAAATGCGCAGACTTGCCGTCAGTATCTGCGGAAGCCTGTCCGACGCCGATGAGATCGTCAACGACTGCCTGAAGGCCGTATGGGACGCCGTTCCTCCCGAAAGGCCCGATCCGCTTTCGACTTTCATTTTGCGCATCGTAAGAAATCTCTCCTGCAAAAGAGTCAGGGACAGAAACGCAGGAAAACGCCGCGGAGCCGTCTTTCCGATAGATGAACTCGCGGAGGAGCTGCCGTCGCCTGAGGACGGAGCGGTCATGTCCGATTCGCTGGAGGTTACACGCGCGCTGAACGACTATCTTGAAGGCTGTTCCGAGACCGACAGGCTTCTGTTCGTCAGGAGGTTCTGGTACTCCGACAGCGTAAAGGCGCTGTCGGCCGTTTCCGGACTTTCAAGGACGGCCGTTTCGGCCCGGCTGTCCAGGATGAAAAAAGGTCTGGCCGAACTGCTGACCCGGAGAGGTATTACGTTATGACGGAATCAAATGAAAAAAAGAAAAGAAAAGAGCTCCTTGAAGCCGCGGTGGAAGGTATTGACACCCGCTTCATAAAAGCCGCCGAGGATCCCGAGACCGCCTTTGCGGCCGCCGGGAACCGGAAGCCGCGGAAGCCCCTCTGGCTCCGCTGCGCCGCAGCCGCGGCGGTCTGCCTGGTCCTGATGACCGTTGCCGGCCTCTCGGTCTTCATAGCCAACCGGATCGCCCGCGGCGCATGGGGCCGTCAGGACAGCGGCGGATGGCATATAGATCTTGAAAACTATCAATGCAGGATCGCAACGTACCGGGGAGAAATGACAGAAGAGGACAAAGAAACGGTCCTGGGCATCTGGGAGAAATACGAGCACAAAGAGGGCCATTTCGCTAACATTCCGGATGTTTTTTTCAGGATCGTCGAAGATTATGAGGATCAGCGGTTTGAATTCTTTTCATATGACACCTACGACGGTTTGATCCAGTACGCGAAAAACGGTAATTACGACGATACGGAGAAAAGAGGCTTATATGCTTTCCTTTCTGCGGAAGACCGGCTGACGGTCCTTGAGATCGTTGAGAAATACCGGAAAGAACTTGTCAGATGGACCCTGAATACGGGCGGCTCGGATTATGTGCTTTCGGAAGGATCCGTCTCCGCTTTTTCGGACTGCTGGCGGGAGGCGGACCGCGGATACGGCTGCGAGAAGGTCACTCTTGAGCCCGACTCGGTGCTTGACAAGAGACGCAGGGCAAGTAAGAAACTGGGGTCCGACGTGCAGAAAGCCATTGAGGTCGCTGAACTGGTCAGGGACAGAGAACCGGTCTTTACCCTGACGCTTCACAATACCGTTTACGGGACCGATCGTTTCAGATACTTTGCCGACGTTCGCGTACTTGAATACACTTATAGCGGCAAAACGGACCAGGTCAGCGGGAAGACCGAGATCTTCAGGGACTATGTTCTGGCGGACGACCGGTTCGAGTCTGCGCTTCTGAGCATTATCGACGTCTGCACCGGGGCCGCGGAGGCTCCGACATACAAAGTCATAAAAGATTCGGGCTCCAGGACCTCCGGCGTGTTCGATGACGGACCGACGAACGTTATTTTCATGGGAAGCGACAAAACGTCGATCCTGGATCACCCCGATTCGGATTATCCCGCGGCCGTTCTGATGAAGCGGTTCGGCGGCGTTTATAAAGTATGTCAGGCGTCGCTGATGAAGAGCGCCAAGTCACCTTTTCCCGGCAGCTTCTACTTTCTGCAGTATGCTGAGGATGGTGTTCCCGTTACGTCCTTTACGAACAGGGTCGCCGTTTACTTTTCCGATGCCGACAGGGTCTTAATGGACGGTTTCGTCAATCCTTTTATCGAACAGACGTCTTATTATTCCCATTGTGAATGGATCCTGAGCGGGGCGGAAACGGTTTACCTGCTTCAGTCCGTGACGTATCTGGATGTTTACGATGAAACGGTTCGCGAAAGCGACGGGGCCAGAGCGCCGACGCTGAAGGAATACCATTATGTCTTTCTGGTCACATGCAGATATTCGGACAGCGAACCGTATTCTTCACCAAACTACTCCGACCCCGGCCATCTTGAGTTCCTGATGGTGTCGGAGGGAGAAGGCCGGTGGCCCCCGTTCCTCCGTGAATGAACCGGCTCCGCGGCCGGCTTGAACCGGACGCCGTCCTGAATTGGGTTACATGGTGCGAAAAATGAAGAAATAAGAGGCATTCAGAGAGAAACTGGAAGATATCCGGTACGGGATCTGGCCGGGAATTTCGCGCGCGGCGCGAATATTTTTGCTCGCTCGCCGGCCGTGAGCGAGCTCCCGCCGGCTTACGCTCGCAAATGCGAACCCATGCGGCAACGCCGCTTCGCGGCTCGCCGCCGTGCCGGTTCCGCGCGCGAGCCGGCAATACAAAAAGCAGGGAAAATCCCTGCTTTTTGTATTGGTGACCCGTACGGGAATCGAACCCATGTTTCCAGCGTGAGAGGCTAGCGTCTTGGACCTCTTGACCAACGGGCCGTGTCACTCGCCGCGACGTCTTTCAGCGCGGCGAGGGGTATTATATCACACTCGCGTAAAAAATGCAATAGCTATTTTCAAAAAAGTAAAAGATACTTTTGTATTTTTCCGGCTGTTGCGGCTTCATTTACGATCCGAGTAAAAGACGCTTTTCAAAAAACCAAAACTACTCGGCGGAGGTGTCGGCTTTTGATGACTTTCTTTTTCTAGCCTTAAGGGCCTCGATCTCGGCCGAGAGAGCGGATATCCTGTCGTTCATATCGCAGATCTGCTGTTCTACGGGATCGGGGACGTGGACGTGGTCGAGCTCCTCCTCGATCACCTTGACGGGGTCGACTCGGACTCCGTTCCTGCAGACGACCTTGGCCGGGATGCCGACCGCGGTGCTGTTTTCGGGGATCTCGTTGAGGACGACGGCGCCGGCGGCGATCTTCGAATTGTCGCCGATCCTGAACGGGCCCAGGACCTTGGCCCCGGCGCCGATCATGACGTTGTCGCCGAGGGTCGGGTGGCGCTTTCCGGTATCCTTGCCCGTGCCGCCCAGGGTGACGCCCTGGTACAGCGTGCAGTTGTCGCCGATCTCGCTGGTCTCGCCTATGACCACGCCGGCGCCGTGGTCGATGAACAGCCCGCGGCCAATGGTGGCGCCCGGGTGGATCTCGATGCCGGTCATGTGGCGCGCCAGCTGGCTGATCGCCCGGGCAGAGAAATAACGCCTGCCGAGGTAGAGGCGGTGGGCGACGCGGTAGGCGAGTATGGCGTGGACTCCCGAGTACAGGAGAAGCACCTCGACGTCGCTCTTCGCGGCCGGGTCGCGCTGACGCACGGCGGCGACGTCGTCACGGATCTCGTTTCTGACCGCCTCGTACAGTTCCTTTACGGGGCGGACGGCGTCGGAGACGGTTCCGTATACGGTGCCTGCGAACCGCTTGGCGCCGTGAACGGCGGACTCGGCAAAGCCGGCCGCGTCGGGAAGAGGCAGGCTGAATTTGTGCTTGCCGTCCGAGATTATAAGATGGATCTTCATGTCGATCTTCCTTTGAAAGTTGAGTGGCGGAATTCCGGGGCCGTCGCTGCGGCCGGGGACGCCTGTGTCGGCGCTCAGCCGGGAACGTTCCCGGTCAGGGCGCGTTTATCGTTTCTGTCGAGTTTGTACTCGACGTCGGTATAGTCTTTCAGGTAGATACAGAGGCTGCCGTAGGGCCGGGCCGAGTATTCCACGTCGTTGATGTAATAAATGTCGATGTATATCGCCTCCGCCTTGTCGATTTCGGTTATGCCTTTGAACGTCAGCTGCTCGTAAGTGTACAGCGTCTTCCAGGCCGGAGACGAGGCTGAAGCGGTATATCTGCGTTCGGTGAAGATGTCGTCGTCAGGGTTGTTGGGCGTCGAGTCGTAAACGGCCCGACAGGTGACGTCGAACCAGATCTCTTCGCGGTCCGGCTCGAAATCGAGGGCGTAGTCGCGGACCAGCGCCTCGAGCGTGCTGTTGTTGTAACGGAAAACCACCTGGACCTGAGAGGCCGACGGGATAATGGCGACGTCGGTGAGGGCAAAATAGCCGTAGTTCCCGACGATCCCGTTTTCCTCGTCCCCGCGCTCGTCCGTGATGGTCTTATGCTCGCGCTGGTAAACGGCGAACGGGGCCTTGTCTTCCGACTTGTCGGCAAGATATGCGGCATAGGCGCGCCTGATCTCGTCGTTGGCCTCGAGCGTTTTAACTTCGCGGGGGTCGCCCGACGAGAACACCCGCCAGAGGAAAAACGCGTTTATGAAAATAATTATCGACCAGAAGAAAACCTTGAGAACAAGCCCGGCGATCCTCATAGCCAGCGGCTTTTTCGGCGCCAGGGAGTTGTTGTCGGGGGCGTATTCTTCATTCTGACTGAAAATGCTCATCTTCGCACCTGGGAATCCAAATTGCCGGTCTCTCGGGCAACAGGGCCCGGAGCCGAAGCGGTAAACACTTCACCATTATCATATTGTAATATACATTTTTCGGATTGTCAAGCGTAAAAAGTCCCGTAAAGTGTTCACGGGACGTGTATCCGGGATCCGGCAGGCGCCGGTCTGTGCCGCAGCCTGAATGCGGGCGCAAAGGGCAACGCGAAAAGGCCGCACCGGGAGCTGCGCAGAAAGCGTGAAAAGGGCGGTGCGGAAAGTGTGAAAGAGACCGCGCGGAAAGCGTGAGCAGGGCGGATCTCAGCGGTATTTGGGATCGTAACTGCTCGACACTGACACCGTCACCGTCAGGTCGGTCAGTTTCTCTCCCGCGAAACAGACGGGAAAGGTGATGTCGAATGTCGCGGACACGCGCAGTCTGCGGTCGCCGGAACAGGCGATGACGGGCTGTGTAAAGGAATAGAGGACCTCGCCACCTTCCGCGCGGCAGACGAAGCTTCCGCACTCGCGCGAGAGGGAGGAGAACTGGCGCGAGAGCAGCACTTCGAACCGTTCCTCGGGAGAGCCGGACATCAGGTCGGCGCCGTCGTCGAGCGAATCGTAAGCGGCGATGGCGCTCTTCAGCACGCAGCCGTCCAGCGCGGTCAGAACGCGCTCCCTTACCGCGGTGACGGTGCCGACGCATTCGGAGAAGAACAGCACCGCGGAGAGGATCGCAGAGAAGAGCATGATCATGACCGCGGCCCTGACGCAGCCGGATCCGCCGCTGCCGCGGACGGTCCGGGACAGGCGCGAGCGGTCCGTCTCCGTGGCAGGAGGACGGTCAATTATGCAGCAGAACGGCCGGAAAAAGCTCGTCCCGGCGGCACGGAAGCCGGATCGGGAAGTCACTGCTTCCAGTATTTCTCGGACAGGCCGGATGACGAGCAGCCGACCGTGACCGGGATGTCCAGGGCGCCCATTCCTCCCAGGTGCGTCCTGTAGGTGAGGGTGACGGTTATAAGGTCGCCATACTGTATCCTGGTCGACGAGCCGGGCTTGAACTCTGACCCCTCAAACGAGCAGGACAGGCAGGCGGGATCGAGGCCCAGGTCCCCGCAGAGGGAATCGAATCGCCCGGGCACGCCTGCGTTCGTGCAGCCCTCGACGGCGGCAGCGATGACGAGCTGGCCGCAGAAGTACTCGAGATCCTGCCTCAGCGTCAGAAAAGAGAATATGTTCAGCGTGAAGGCAAGCAGGATCATGACCACGAGCACGGTGACCGCGGTCTCTATGTAGGCGATATCGCCGCGCCGGTCGGCGAACAGGCGCTCGGCCGGACCGGGCTTTTTTCTTTTATTCATCCGAAGAGCACCCCCAGAGAGCGCAGCATCTCGCCGCCTATGACGGTGATGTAGACGAGCAGGACGCAAAGCAGAAGACAGAGAGACAGCCGGTTGATCCTGGACGGTATGCGGTCGGCCATGCGCCGCAGACTCTGTCTGCGTGCGTCGGAGAGGCGCAGTGAAAGGTTGAACCAGTATCCCTCTGGATCGTTGCCGTCCAGGACTGCGCAAAGGCCGCGGACGATCTCGGAGAGCATGGGGCTCCCCACCCGGGCCTCAAGGCGCGAGAGCGCCGACCGGGCGTCTCCGGAGCGCAGATCGGCCAGCGTAATGGCGAGCTCGTTCTTGAGCTCCGGCCCCGCGCCGCGGCGGTATGATTCGATGATGGCGACAACGTCCCTCGTGTGCGTCAGCATGCTTTCTATGCGGGCGCAGAACATGGGCAGCTCGCTCTCAATACGTTCTCTCCTGCCGGCTGACAGCCGCTCGGGAGCCCGGTAGCCCGAGGAGAAGACGGCAGCCGCAAAGATGAGGACAGCCGGTACGGCGACGGGGAACAGGAAGACAGCCGGAACGGCCGGGAGCACGGCAATTGCCGTCTTTACGATGCAGTCCGCCACGTGGCGCTCCGGAGTAACTGCCTTTCCGGCGGAGGCGAGTCCGGCAGCGAGGATCTCGCGCCGGTTCGCGTTCAGACGGAGCCTTCCGGCAATGAGCCCGGACAGTGCGCCGAGACGGATGTCGAGGGCGGTCTCGCCGCCGCTTTTCTGGCGGATCATGCCGGCGGCAGCCCGGGATGCCGCCGCTGAGGGCACGCGGAACAGATCGAGCACGATGAGCGTCGCCCCGGCCCCTGCCGCGGCAAAGGCGGCAAAGAAGACGAAAACGGTCATCCTTCCTCCTTGTCTCCCGGCCTGGTGTAATCCAGAGGCTTCGTGTACCTCAGCATGAGAACCGCGGTCACTATTATGACCGCTCCGCTAACGGCCGTTACGATCCTGCCGGAGAGCGTTCCGACTAGGGCCGCGAACCAGTCCCGGTTTATAAGATAGAGCAGCGGGACGTTGAACAGGACTATGGCCGCCATGGACAGGTACTCCCGTCTGCAGGCCTCGATCCTGGTGCGGAGCTCGCTGTTGACCAGCCTGATCTCGGTCAGCCGGCCGACCGTCGGAACGAGGGTGTCGCTGTTGGAAAAATCCTCCTGGCAGGCGATCAGTATGTCGCACCATTCGCGGAAGAAAGTGTTGTCGATGCTCCCGCGCAGGCTCATCAGACACCCCGAGACGTCCGACGAGATCATGGTGGCGCGAGTGCAGAACGCGGCAAAACTGCCCCGAACAGGCGAGCGCAGATTGCCGAGATTCTGCCGCACGGCCTCCACTATGTCGCCCGTCCGGAGATAAGCCGACGTAATGACCGACAGGGCTGTCTCGAGCTCGGCGGCCACCCTTCTGTCATGGTTCTCGACGGCGCCCTCGGCGGCCGCGAAAGGCGCCGCAAGGCCGGCGGTCGCGAGGACCGGGATCAGGAAGGGGTTCTTCAGGAGCACGGCGCCCGCGCAGCCCAGTATCGCAAGCACGGCGGAACAGGCGCAGACGAGGCCGAACGAGCCGCCGGTCGCCGTGACCGCCTCGCGGAAATGGATGAGCTTTTCGCGCAGCCTCGGCCGTCGCCGGCGAAGCCGCAGCTCCAGAACTCTGTCGCGCAGCCCGGGCTCTTTCGCGAGTATTGAGGAAATGTCTTTTCCTATCCTGCCGGGGCCGAGATCGAGAAGCACGGCCGTTCCGGCGGAAAAGAGAAGAAACGAAACAAAGCATATGAAAACGGTCATTCGTTGGAAAATCTGAACTGAGACAGCACTCCGTAAGGGGCGCCGTGCTCCAGGAGCCTTCTCTTCAGCGCCGCAGACGCCGGAGAGCCCGATGCGAAGCGCCCCGGGCGGCCGTCGGAGCCCGGCTCGAACCTGTAAAGACTGCGGTATTTTCCGGGTCCGCCGGAGCTGTCCGTTACGCACTCGGAGATGTCTAGCACTCTCCGGACGTTGTCCTCGTTCCTGGCGCAGTAGACGACGACGGGGAAGGCCTCTGCCGCCTGAAGCATGGACAGCCGGAATTCGATGGGGAACTTTTTCTGGCACAGAAGGGCGATCCGCATGTGGGCGGACTCGCCGGAGCCCGAATGGACGGTGGAGACGACGGTGTGACCGGTCATGGCGGCCTCGACCGCGGCATAGCACTCTACGTCGCGCATCTCCCCTATGCATACGATGTCCGGGTCGTACCGGAGCGACGCGACGACGAGGTCCTCCTGCCTTATGTCCTGTTTTTCGTTCTCGGACGGGCGCGAGAGCGTGTGCACGACGTTGTTGGTGACGGCGCCGGACGGGCCGTGCCTGACGAGGTCGAGCTCCCTTGCGCCGGATTCGATCGTGAATATGCGCTTGTCGTCAGGCATGTCCGACAGGATGGCGTTGAGAAGCGTCGTCTTGCCGGACGATGTGGCTCCGGCGATCACGAAAGACACCCCGTATCTGCACAGCATGCGCATGAAGGAGACCATCTCGGGGCTGGCGGCGCCGCCGGCTATGAGCGTCTGCAGGTCGATGGTCGAGCTGTGCATGAGCCTGATGGACACCGCGACCCCCGCCCCGGCGTCGACAAGCGGGGCTCGAAGCGCGGTTATCCTGTTGTTGCCGGGCAGATGCCCCTGGCTGAGCGGGGCCGAGCTGTCCAGTATCATGCCGGAGTTGCGAAGGAGGCGGCGAATGATGTTCTCGGCATGGGAGGGGCTGAAAAACCGATCCCGGGCCTTGATTATGCGGCCGTCCCTCAGGGTCAGGGCGACGTCGTCCCAGCTGTTGACGTTTATCTCCTCGAGATCGTCCGACGCCAGATAGGGCGTCAGGATGCTGTACCCGGCCATCTCCCAGTACAGTCTCTCGACAAGTGCCTCCCGCGTGAATCCACGGACGGAGGCCCCAAGCCCGTGCAGGGCCTGGCCGATGAGCGAACGCAGCATGGCGGGGCCGTCTCCGGGGCGTCTCGCGTCGCCCGGCCCGGCGGCCTGCCCGAAAGTCTGTCCGCCAGTCTGTCCGGCGGCCTGCCCCGCGGACTGTGCCGAGCCGCCGGGCCCGTCGGAAAACAGACCCGAATGTGTTCTCGAGAGCTGTTCCTGTATTCTGGCGAGCAGCTCCTCCAGTCCGTAATAAACCTCGTTTCCCATCGCTCAGAACGTTGCCGGCACGGCGGCGCACAGTCCGGCCAGAGCGCCGACGGCCCTGCCGAATCTGCCTGGCGCCGGGGAGGAGACGAGGGTCCCCTCGGCGGCCGCCCTCCTCAGGGCGGCGGAAAACGGAAGAGTTATTTCCGGCCTGTCCATGTATCCGGCTATTTCGTCCTCCGGGTAGAAACAGTCACGGCTGACACGGTTCAAGACCTTCAGTATCCTGCGTCCGGCATCCGGCAGATCCCTGAGGGCCCCGAGCTGCGAATCGTAGAACGACACGGTCTTGAGCTCCGGCGGATACAGCAGGACCGCCGCGTATGCCATGGAGAGCGCCGCCGACGAGAGAGGGTCGCTCTGGATGTCGGACGAGCAGTCGCAGACGACCGTTCCGGCCGTCTCGGCGACGGTCTCGAGGAACAGCGCTGAACGCCCCTTTCCCGATTCCGGGTAGGAGTACAGGTTCTCGGCCGTCGAGTATCCCAAGAAGATCAGGTCGGGCTGCTCTCTGACCGTGTTTGAGCAGGCCAGGACCCCGTTTACGGATATGTCGACGGCAGTCAGGGCCTCGCCGAGCGAGCGAATGTCGCGGCCCCTTCGGCACGGAAACAGCGCCGGCAGCGCCGGGGCGACGCGGTCGCAGCATACGACGGCCGCGCTCCTCCCCTTTCCGGCAAGACGTATGGCAAGGCTCACGGCGACCGAGGTCTTTCCGCTGCCGGGAGGTCCCCATACGGCGATCACTCCGGGCCTTGCCTCCGGGACGGACGGCCCCCTTCGTTTCATCGCGGCCACGGAAGGACCTCCGCTCCCGAAAGCTCCGGCCGGTCCCGTCCCTCGTCCGTCGGAGCAGGCAGATCCTGCCCGCCGTCCGTCGGAGCCTCGCCGCCACGGTCGAAGAATGCGGCCTGGGCGGAAAGATACTCCGATGCCGCCGCGGTGTCGCCGTGGCATACGAAGGCGCAGCAGACCGAGGCGCTGCTGGCATAGCCGAAGAGAAGAGAGGCCTGGGTCCGGTTCACGCGCAGCATTATAGTCTCGGGGAGCGATGACGATTCGTCCGCTTCGCCGGCGTCGTCGAGACAGCGGCCCTGGCCGGTCACGGTGGTTATGACGCTGACGTAAGACAGTTCCGGCGGCAGGAAGGCCTGCCCCGTCGAGCGGTCGAAGATGTACAGCTGAATGACATCGCCGTTGCGCAGCTGGCCGGAAAAGCCGTCAGCGAACGAGGTCACTCTTACGGTGACGGCAAGCTCGCCTCCGCGCAGCGTTCTCAGGGCAAAGGTCATGGAAGCGGACTCGTCGCCAAGCTTTTCCTCGAGGACGAGGTCGCCCGGCACGATGTCCACCGTCGCGTATCTGCCTACGGCCGCGGCCGTCGACGTAACAAGCCCGGCCGGGAGGTTCTGGGCGCCGAGGGCTACGGTCTCGACGTCGTCCTCCTCTATAAGCGTGCCCGCGGGTATCCGGTTCACGGCCCTGACCGCGACAGTCTCGGCCGCGGCGTTCCCTGCCAGGGCCGGAGCGAGGCCGAAGGCGGCGGCCGCGGCCGCGGCGATGCATATCAGACCGATTACGGTTCTGTTTTTCATAGATGCGGATATCTCATAAAGCCCGATCCCTTCCGGGATCTGTGCGTTTCAGTCATTTTTGATCTCATCTTTCAGGTCTCGGATCATATTCACCCGATTTCTTTTTGCATTATCCGGATCCCGGATATTTTTTTACGGAAATTGACCCTGTCGCGCTCCGGGCGCGTCAAAACAGCGCCGACAGCATGCAGCCGGCCGTAAGGTAGGGCACGAAAGGGAAGGCCGTGTAGCGGAAGCTCCCGACTCGGGCGGAGGACCTGTTTTGGACGGCGCTTACGGCAAGGGCGATGGACACCCCCGCCGCTACGGCGGCGCAGCACCGGAAGATCCCCAGCACGCAGGCCGAGGCCGCGGACAGTTTTATGTCGGCGCCGCCGAGTGATCCCGGCCTGCACAGCCCGCGGACGGCGGCAAGCGCCAGAAATACGGCCGCTCCCGACGCGGCCCCGGCAACGATCTCCGACGGAGCGGTCCGTCCCGCCAGAGAGGCGATCATTATCATAACGGAATGGCTGTCCGGGACTCTGCGCTCTCGCAGATCGAACGCCGAGGCGGACGACAGCACCGCGGCCAGCAGTATCAGCCTCAGCGAGGCCGAACAGAAGCCGTGGCGTATAAGCAGCGCGGCGGAGGCCGCCGCGGTGAACAGCAGACATTCGACGGGATATCTTCTTTCCCGCGAGGGCCGGCCCGATTGCTCCGGCGGCGGGCGGACGGCGGCTGCGGCGGTATCTCTTGGTGCGGGAGAACAGTCAGCCGCGTCTCCGCTTTCGTTTTCTGCGACGGTCCCGGACGGTCCTCCGCCGCACCCTCCGCCGGAGCGGCGTAGGGTCTTTTCTTCGTTTTTCATACGTGTCCCTCCTGCGCCGGCATTGACGGCCGGCCGCGTATCAGACGGGCCGGCCGTACCGGAAAAAAGAACTGATAAGGCAAACCTCCGGCTTTTCCGCCGAACGCCCACCCGGCCGCAGCCCGAATACGGCCGGAGCGCGGCGGATGCGCATCACCTCCGCACGGTATTTTTCGGGGCTCAGACCTCGGGAGTCTGTACGAAATTGAAGAGCTCCTTGACCTTTTTCGTCACGGTGGCGAACACGGTCGTTTTCATGAGCGTGTACGTCAGGGTGAGCAGCAGCGCCCCTATCACCACGGCGATGAGGATCTTCACGGCCTCGCCGACATACGTCTCTGCTCCGGTGTCGCCGAGCGCGCCTCCTCCGCCGAGATAACGGCAGATCTCTCTGTCGGCCCTGGCAAGGGCCGAACGTATCCTCAAAAGCATTGTTCCGGCTCTGTTCATCTTTCCTTCCTTTCATTAAGATTCAATAAGATTCATCAGGATCGTGTTTTTCGTTTTTCCGCCGTCCGCCCCTCCGCCGCGGGTCGTACGGCGGAAGAGGCGGAAAGGCGCCGGAGGAGCTGCGGCGGCCTCGATGCACGTTCACGGTTCATTAACCTCCGGTACACAAATTCTAGCACATTCGGAAATATTTGTCAACACTTTGTTCAAAATTTGTTAAAATTTTTTCGACAAAAAAAGCGCCGCCGCTTCCGCGGCAGCGCCTTATGCAAAACTCTCCCTGTCCGGCTCGTTTATTTCCTGCGCCGCCTTCCGGCCTCGATGTTCACGCAGAGCTCGAAGGCCGTGCGGATGGCCAGCAGCGCGGCTGCCGCGGCGGCGGCGACCGCCAGCGCGAACCACAGTATCCCGACGAGCTTCACCGTGCGGTCGGTGCCGAAGCGGTAGGTCTTCTCGGGCGCCGCGTCGGGCGACCTGCGCAGCGATACGTCGCAGTCCGTCCTTACGGTGACGCACAGATCGGTCAGCGATCTGCGCAGCCGGGCGAGCTTCTCCTTAACAGTGAGCTTCTCTTTGGGCTGTTCCTCTTCTTTGTTTTTGCGTTTACCGAACATTTCAAACCTCCTGCCTGATGCGCGGCCCCTTACTTGAGGGCCTTAAGCAGCTTGTTTACGGCCGTCCTTAGCGCGTCGGTCGTCTGCGCGACGGGAGTTCCGTCGGCGGCGCAGCCGCGCACGGCGCCGTATGTGGCGCTGTAATAATCTTTGACCTGTTCACCGTATATGTCCGCCAGGTCCATGTACTGCGGGGCCTCCAGGGCCAGTCTGAGAGTGTAGTACGAATCGTTGTCGCGCAGGTAGTTTCCTATGCATACGTCCGCAAAGCCGTCCCGTATCCAGCTGCCTGACGCGGCCGCCAGGGCGTTCAGCATTATTCCGGTCAGCTCGTAGCGGCTGTTGTTGGCCGGGGCGACGATCACCGGCTTGCCGGCGTCCGAGACGTTTCTTGCCGTGTCCGCCGTCCCCTCCGCGTACGGCAGGGGAAGGACGCCCCATCTTACGCCCGCTCCGGCAAGGCTCCGTCTCATCTCATCGGCGGTGGCGATAAGGAACACCGACTCTCCCGACAGGAACTTTCCGAGGCGGCTGTCGGGCTCCGGACCGGCGCCGGTGCCCGGCGCAGGATCTGCAGCCGAAGTCTCAGCGGCCGCGCCTGTCGAAGCCGGACTGCCCGCAGCAGACGCCGATGCAGGACCTGTGCCCGCCCGGGCCGCCGATGCCGTATCGGCCGGAGCCGCATCAGCGGCATCCTGTCCGGCCGCCACGGGCACATAGGCGCCTGCCGCCAGCGAGGTTATAAGGCCTGTCAGCGCGTCCGTGACTTCCGCCGCGTGCGATGCCAGCACCGGGACCGTGCCGTTCGCGTCGGCGGTGAAGTCGAAGCCGGAGCGTATTGCGGCAATGTCCCCGAGTATCCCTGCGCCCTCGGGCGACGCCGACGCGGTCAGGAAGCTTCGGCCGGAGCCCGCGGGGAAGCTCTTCGAGAACTCAAGCAGGTACTCGAAAGTGAACCTTCCCTCGAGCGCCGCGGAGGCGAGCTCGCGGGCGGCATCGCCGACGATGTCCCTGTTGTAATAGAGCAGCAGCGTTCCGGGCACGTCGAACGTTGCCTCGGAGATGCTGACGTAGTTTTTCGTGTTGATGGATCCGGCGCCCTCGCTGCCCGTTCCCATGGCCGAGTAATAGGGCAGTTTGCGCAGGTCGAGCAAGAGGCCCGACGCGGCAAGCTCGCCGGCCCTGGCCGCCGGGACCAGGACGATGTCGGAGAAGTACGACGAGGTGTCGCTGCCGGCCTTCACGGAGACCGAGATCCCGGTCTTCAGTACGGAGTCGTCGTAAGAGCGGCAGAACGATCCCGCCAGGAACCGGTTCTTGACCAGGTTGTTGCGTATGGCGTAAAGCGGGGCAAGGTCCGGGTCGTCCTCGGCGTAGAGAGTGTCGTTCACGGCGTCGGACACTGTCACCATGAACGTGTACTTGGACAGGTTCATGTATGTGAGGGCGTTGACGGCGGCCTCGCACGCGGAATAGTCGTAGGAGAGGTCGCGTATGTAGTTTCCCGCCGACGACGTCTCCGCGGGGGACGTAACGACCGCGGGGCCCTGGGACTCGGTACCCGGCCCGGACGTGCGGGCGACGGACGATCCCGGAGTCTCGTCGATGTCAAGTATTATGTAGCCGCATCCCGGCAGGACGCAAAGCACGGCAAGGCAGAGCAGCAGGCAGACCGCCGGCAGGCGGTTTGGCGTGCGGGAGTCGGCAGCCGGCAGGCGGTGTGCCTTGCGTGAGTCTGCCGCCGGGCTGGTCCCCGTGCGTGAGTCTGCCGATCTCCTTCGGCCGGGCGGCGGGTTCTTTCCGTTTCGCATGTCTTGTGAATGGCTTTCCTCAGCGCGTGACCGTCACGACGAAGCCGCTGTAGTTGTTGCCGGATATCGTGTAAGGATAGTTCGACGGAACGGGCACGGCCACGGACGGGTCGAGGGCGTTGCCGGCGGGCACGAAATAGATCTCGTACGAGCGGCCGTCGTCGCCCTTGAATGAGAGGTGCTTCTGGGAGTAGGAATAGTTCTTTTCGAGCAGCTCGAGGTATTCCTCGAGGCACAGGTTGCTGACCGTCATGTAATAGGCGTGGGCGTAGCCTACGTATCTGTAGTGGTAGCGGTCGAAGTCCACGCCGCCGGTGATGTCGTCCTTGCCGGCCGGATATCGCTGGCAGAAGCCGTAGCGGTAGGCGTTGGACGTCAGCCAGGCCAGTGTGGCGGCGGCCGTGGAGTTCTTCGGATCGTCAAGGCTGTAACGCACGCCCTTCTCGAAGATGTCCAGGTTCACGGCGTAGCCCGTGTTGTGGTCGCTGGCGCCGGCCTTTGCGGCGTTGACGGGGTCCGCGGCCCAGAGCTTCTCCTGGGTCTCCCTGCTGCGGTAGCCGTTGTTTGGGCCGACGTACAGGGCGCTGATCCCCGTCGCGGTGTAGAAGGCGTCGCACATGTCGTTGAGCGCCTTCATGGCGGTCGCGTCGAGCAGGGTCGTGGTGGTGTCGCCGAGCTGGAACGAGTGCGCCCCGGACGGCGCGAACGAGGTCCGGTTCTCGTACATGCTCAGTATGTTGAAATCGGTCTCGGGGAAGACGTAATAGTGCGAGGTGTTGACCAGGATCAGGAAGCCCTTGTAGATGTCCTGGAACGACATGATCCTGTTCTCGTATCCCGTCTGTACCGAGGAGGACGAGCCCTCCTGGGCCGAGGACTTCTTCATTCCGACGGTCACTTCCGACGGCTGGACCGATATGACGTTGCCGAAGTTGTTCTTACAGTGGAACGAGTTGACCGCCCAGGGCTTGGCCGCGCCCGACGTGAGTATGAGCCTCACGAAGCGGACCTCGGTGCCGGCGGGCATGGTGAACGTCTGTCCGACGGGGTTGTCCGGCGTGCCGGAGAACTCGCCGAGTGTGGCCCAGGTCTGGCCGTCGGTCGAGTATTCGACGTCCGCCGAGCGGATGAAGCAGTCGTGGTGGTTGGATATGAGGCTGACGGCCGCCACGGGCTGTACCGCGCCGAGGTCGAGCTGCAGCCAGGCTCCGGTGGCCTGGTTCGACTCGGACAGCATGAAGGTGGAGTCGTCGGCGTCGACGGCGAACTTGACCGGGTGGTCGGCCGACGGGTCGGACGATCCCGTTACGTCGGGCGCCGTCGCGGACGTCGATGCCCCGGCTCCGTGGCCGCCGGACTCGCGCTCCTCGCGGGCCCTGATGACGATGTCCCTTACGATGAAGACGACTGCAATGATCAGAACTATGATGACGACCGCAAGCAGGGCCAGGAGCACGGTCTTGTATCTTCTGCGGCGGCGCAGACGCTCGCCGTAAGGGACCTGCGACTTGGTCCGGAAGTTTCTGGTGGCCAGATCGCGCTGATTCATTGCCAGTCCTCCTTTTTTGCGTTATGCGGACCGGTCGGGGAGCTCTGGAAAGTCCCGTTCGGCCGGTCCGCGCGCGGGATGCGGGCCCAACGGCCCCGTCCCGGGATTATTTCGCGTCCTTGATGGACCAGTCCATGCGGCCCTTCTTGTCGAGGCCGATGTACTTGACCTTTACGGTGTCGCCGACCTTGAGACCGGCGTCCTCTACCTTGGCGATCCTGTGGTCGGTGATCTTGGAGATGTGGACCATGCCCTCTTTGCCGGGGGCGTACTCGACGAAGCAGCCGAACTCCTTGATGCCGGTGACGGTGCCGGTGAAGACCATGCCCACCTGGGGCTCGAAGCAGATGGCGTCGATGACGGCCTTTGCGGCTTCCGCGGAGGCGGAGTTGACGGCGGCGATGTACACGGTACCGTCGTCCTCGAGGTCGATCTTGGCCCCGGTGTCGGCCGTGATCTTCTGGATCACGCAGCCGCCCTTGCCGATGACTTCGCGGATCTTGTCGGGATCGATGTGCATGGTGAGCATCTTGGGAGCGAAGGGCGAGACTTCCGCTCTGGGCTCGGGGATGGCCTTGAGGATGACCTCGTCGATGATGTAGTCGCGGGCGACGTGAGTGGTCTCGAGGGCCCTGCGGATGATCTCGGGAGTCAGGCCGTCGATCTTGAGGTCCATCTGGATGGCGGTGATGCCCTTATGGGTGCCGGCCACCTTGAAGTCCATGTCGCCGTAGAAGTCCTCGACGCCCTGGATGTCGATCATGGTGTCCCAGGAGCCGTCCTCGGCCGTTATGAGGCCGCAGGAGATGCCGGCGACGGGGGCCTTGATCGGCACGCCGGCGTCCATGAGGGCCAGCGTGGAGCCGCATATGGAGGCCTGCGAGGTCGAGCCGTTGGAGCTCAGGATCTCGGAGACCAGGCGGATGGCATAGGGGAACTCGTCCTCGGAGGGAAGCACGGGCACTAGGGCGCGCTCGGCAAGAGCGCCGTGACCGATCTCTCGCCGTCCGGGGCTGCGCAGGGGCTTGGCCTCGCCGGTGGAGTAGCCGGGCATGTTGTAATGGTGCATGTATCTCTTGGAGTCTTCGCTGTCGATGCCGTCGAGCATCTGCGCCTCGGCCAGGGTGCCGAGCGTGGCGCAGGTGAGGGCCTGGGTCTGGCCTCTGGTGAACAGGCCGGAGCCGTGGACTCTGGGCAGGATGCCGACCGCGGCGCCGAGGGGTCTCATCTCGTTCATGGCGCGGCCGTCGACGCGCTTCTTGTCCTGGAGCAGCCAGCGGCGGACGACCTTCTTCTGGAGCTTGTATTCGAGCTCGGCCCACTGATCGGCAATGGTCGGATACTCTTCGGCGAACTTCTCGCAGACGGCCTGCTTGATGGGGACCATGCGGGCGTCGCGGACGTTCTTGTCGTCGGTGTCGAGGGCGTCCATAAGGTCCTTCTCGCAGAACTCGAAGACGCGGTCGAACATCTCGTGGTCGAGCTCGCCGGACGCGAACTCGAATTTGGGCTTGCCGATCTCGTCGACGATGGCGCCGACGAAGGCCAGCAGGTCGCGGATCTCGCGGTGGGCGAGCATTATGGCGTCGAACATGTCCTTGTCGGAGACCTCGCGGGCGCCGGCCTCTATCATTACGACCTTTTCGGTCGAGGCGGCGACGGTGAGGTCCAGATCGGACTTCTTGAGCTGGTCATCGGTGGGGTTGATTACGAAGCGGCCGTCTATCATGCCGACCTCGACGGAGGCCACGGGGCCGTTCCACGGGATGTCGGAGATGGACAGGGCGACGGACGCGCCGAGCATGGCCGTTACCTCGGGCGAGCAGTCCGGGTCGTAGGACATGACGGTGAGCACCAGGGCGACGTCGTTGCGCAGGTCCTTGGGGAAGAGGGGACGGACGGGCCTGTCGATGACGCGGCTGGAGAGGATGGCCTTCTCGGAGGGCTTGCCCTCGCGCTTGAAGTAGCCGCCCGGGATCTTGCCCGAGGCGTACATCTTCTCGTCGAAATCGACGGAGAGGGGCAGGTAGTCGATGCCCTCGCGGGGCTCTTTGGAGGCGGTGGCGGTGGCCAGGACGACGGTGTCGCCGTACCTGACGAGACAGGCGCCGTTGGCGAGGCCGGCGACGCGGCCCGTTTCGATGGAGAGGGGTCTTCCCGCGAACGTGTAGTTGAACACCTTCATGTTCGGAAAGACCATGGGTTTGCTTTTGACTTCGTACATTTCGTACCTCCGCGTTATATATTTGACGCGGCCGCGGAGACGTGTCACCGCTAAGGCTTAGCACTTAACCGGACATCCGGGAAAAGCCCGGTCAGGGCGGCGCCCGTCCGGGTGCCCGGTTAAATGCTGATCCGTCGCGGCGGCCCGCCGTGCGGCCATAGTCGCTGTTTTTTGTCGGCGCCGCCTCCGGCCGCATGCGCGGCCGGCCGGCGCCCCCGGTCCCGTACGGGCCCGGGCGACCTGAAAAGGGCGCGGGGCGTAAAGCCCTGCGCCCCGTTCCGCCTTACTTTCTGATCTCCAGCCTGGCGATGATCGAGCGGTAACGCTCGATGTCGGTGTTCATCAGATACTTCAGCAGATTCCTTCTGCGGCCGACCATTTTGAGCAGACCGCGGCGGCTGTGGTTGTCGTTCGGGTTCTGCTTCAGATGCTCGTTCAGAGAATTGATTCTGTTGGTAAGGATCGCGATCTGGACCTCGGGAGAACCCGTGTCGCCCTCATGGGTGGCGTACTCGGTCATGATCGCCTGCTTTTCGTCTTTGGTCATTTTCTTTCACCTCGTTGTTTTTCGGGCGCTGCTCAGGGTACGGCGGGTGAAGTTCCGCGTTGCGGCGTATTCCGTATCCCGGGACGGCGTCAGTTGAAGTTATTATAGCACAAAGCCGCCGGTTTGTAAATAGTTTTTTATTTATTTTAAAGACTCCGGGAGAGGCCCGGAAAGCGAGGCGCGATATTTTTCGGTCCGGGCCGTTTTTCTTTGCTTTGAACCTTGACAAATCCCGCTTTCTTTGAGATAATTTGCTTGATGCTTCGGTCCGCGGACCGCGCGCGGGAACGGCCTTCCCCGCCGTTCGCGGCATGAATGAATGAAACGGAGGAACCGAAATGACTATCCCCAGAAAAGAATACCCCCGCCCCGATTTCGCGCGTGAGAACTGGCGCAGCCTGAACGGCGAATGGGAGTTCGCCGAGGATTACAGCGTGAGCGGCAGGGCCCGCGGTATGCAGGCCGCCGACGCCCCCGCGGAGCTCTTCGATCAGAAGATAATCGTGCCGTTCTGCCGGGAGTCCGAACTCTCCGGCCTCGGACACAAGGACTTCTGCAACTGCGTCTGGTACCGCAAAAAGGTCAGGATCACCGCCGCCCAGCTTCAGGGCAGGGTGCTCTTCAGGGTCGGCGCCTGCGACTGGCGCACCGAGGTCTTCGTGAACGGCGTCTCCGCCGGCACCCATACGGGCGGCTACGTCGAGTTCGCCTTCGACATCACGTCGCTGCTCCGCCGCGGCGACAACGTAATAACCATATGCGCCGACGACGATCTCCGCTCGCACGACCAGGCCGCCGGAAAGCAGTCCGACCGCTACGCCTCGTACGCCTGCTCCTACACCCGCACCACGGGCATCTGGCAGAGCGTGTGGCTCGAGTTCGTCCCGAAGAACTACATAAAGAGCATCCGCGTGTTCCCCGACGTCGCCGACCGCCGCGTGGCCGTCGAGTTCACCGTCGTCGGCGATGGCCGCATCGCCGCCTCCGCCTATTACGAGGGCAGGCAGGCCGGCTACGCCGAGGCCTCCGTCTGCTGCGGCACCGCCGTTCTCACCATGGAGCTCAGCGAGCTTCACCTGTGGGAGCTCGGTCAGGGGCGCCTGTACGACCTCTGCCTCACCTTCGGCGGCGACCGCGTAAAGTCCTACTTCGGCATGCGCAGCGTCGAGACCAAAGACGGCTTCCTCTACCTCAACGGCAGGCGGGTCTTCCAGCGCCTCGTCCTCGACCAGGGCTTCTATCCCGACGGCATCTACACAGCCTCCTCCGACCGCGAGCTCCTTGCCGACATCGAGCGCTCCATGGCCTGCGGCTTCAACGGCGCGCGGCTGCATCAGAAGATCTTCGAGCCGAGGTTCCTCTACTACGCCGACAGACTCGGCTACATGGTCTGGGGCGAGCACGCCAACTGGGTGCTCGACATATCCAGGCCGGCCGCCTGGGCCAACTTCATCCCCGAGTGGATCGAGTGCCTGACCCGCGACTTCAACCATCCCGCCATCATAGGCTGGTGCCCGCTGAACGAGACCCAGCGCAACCAGGACGAGACCTTCGTCCGCTCGCTGGCGGCCGTCACCAGGACCTTCGATCCCACGAGGGCGTACATCGACACCTCCGGATGGTGCCACGTCCCCGGCGTGACCGACATTATGGACAACCACGATTACGAGCAGGATCCCGCCGTCTTCCGCGCCACTTACGAGGCGGTCCGCGACTCCGGCGCCCCCGTCCGCGGACGCTCCCGCTTCCAGCATTCGACGAGCTTCGTCTCCGAGTACGGAGGCATCCGCTGGGCGCCCGAAGGGAGCGAGTTCGGCTGGGGCTACGGCAACGCTCCGAAGACCGGGGAGGAGTTCATCGCCCGCTTCAGGGGCCTCACCGACGCGCTGCTCGACAACAGCGCCATAGGCGGCCTCTGCTACACCCAGCTGACGGACGTCGAGCAGGAGGTCAACGGCCTGTACACCTACGGCCGCCGCGCCAAGTTCGATCCCGCCATCTTCAAAGAGATCCTGTCGCGCAAAGCCGTTATAGAGGACTGACGTGTCCGGGCTTATGAAGGCCGCCGTGCTGTACGGCCGCGGCGACATAAGATACGCCGACTGGGAGAGGCCCGAGCCCGGCCCCGGAGAGATTCGCGTAAGGGTGCGCGCCGCCGGGATCTGCGGCTCGGACATACCCAGGGTGCTCGGCGACGGCGCCCACTTCTACCCGATCGTCCTGGGGCACGAGTTCTCCGGGACCGTCGACGCCGTCGGAGAGGGCGTCACGGGCTTCGCGCCCGGCGACACCGTCTCCGGCGCTCCGCTGAAGCCCTGCATGAGCTGTCCCGACTGCGCAAGGGGCAACTACGCCCTCTGCCGCCGCTATTCGTTCATCGGCTCGCGCGAGCAGGGCGCCTTTGCCGAATACGTCTGCCTGCCCGCGGCCAACGCGGTCAGATTCGATCCCCGCGTGCCCTTCGAGCAGGCGGCGATGTTCGAACCCGCGGCCGTATCCTGCCACGGCCTCTTATGCTGCGCCCGGATCGACGGCGAATACGCCGCCGTTTTCGGCGCCGGCACCATAGGCCTCTTTGCCGCCCGGTGGGCAAGGATATTCGGCGCGCGAAAGGTCGCCGTCATAGACGTCGACTCCGGGCGCCTGCCGCTTGCCGAGCGGATCGGCGCCGACGCCGTCTTCGACGCGTCGGATCCCGGCTGGACCGACGCAGCTATGAGCTTCACCGGAGGGGAGGGCTTCGGGACCGTCATCGAGGCCTCGGGCTCGTCAGCGGCCATCCTTTCCGCCTTCGGCCTGGCCGCCGGCAAGGCCTCCGTATGCTGCATAGGCACGCCACGCTCCGACGTGGTCTTCACCCCCGCCCTGTGGGAGAAGCTCAACCGCAGGGAGTTCACCCTCACCGGATCCTGGATGAGCTATTCGGCCCCTTTCCCTGGCCGCGAATGGCAGCTGACCGCCGAGTGCTTCGCCGACGGCAGACTGAGGTTCGATCCCGGGATGATATGCGCAAGATTCCCGCTGTCGGAGGCGAAACAGGCTTTTGAGCTGTTCGCGCAGAAGGGAAAGGCAAAGGGAAAGGTGATGTTCGCGGTCTGATCGACCGCAGAGCCGCCCGCGACCCCTCGGATCAAACGAAAAACTGAAAATCAAAGTGGAAATATTGCATAAAAATGCAGAGGCCGGCGGGATATTTCTCCCGCAACCTACAAATATCGTTGCGTTTCCCGGAATCTATTGACACCCCGGCGCGAAAGAGGTATAATACATGCAATATTTTTCATTCCGGAGGTCCCATGACACGAGTGTATAATTTTTCGGCAGGCCCGTCCATGCTGCCCCTGCCGGTCCTTGAAAAGGCAGCCGCGGAACTTGTGTGCCGGGAGGGTTCCGGCATGTCGGTCACCGAGATGTCCCACCGCTCGCCCGACTTCGAGCCGATCATAAAGAAGGCCGAGGCGGATCTGCGGACCCTTATGAACATACCGGATTCCTATGCCGTGCTCTTCCTCCAGGGCGGCGCCTCGACCCAGTTCGCCGCGGTCCCGCTCAACCTCATGCCCGAGGGCGGAAAGGCCGACTACATCGTCTCCGGCCAGTTCTCCGGCAAGGCGTATAAGGAGGCTCAGAAGTTCGGCGACGCCGCCGAGATCGCCTCCTCCAAGGCGGACAACTTCGTCTACGTTCCCCGCGTGGAGCGCGGCGATCTCCGCGAAGGCACTTCCTATCTGCACATCTGCTTCAACAACACCGTCTACGGAACCAGGTTCAACTACATACCCGACACCGGAGACGTCCCGCTCGTCGCGGACATGTCATCGTGCATCCTGTCCGAGCCCGTCGACGTCACCCGCTTCGCCGTGATCTACGCCGGCGCGCAGAAGAACATGGCCCCGGCCGGCCTGACCGTCGTCATAGTCCGCAGGGATCTGCTCGGGCGCTCCCGCCCCGGGACCCCGACCATGCTCGACTGGAAGACCATGGCGGACAACGGATCCATGTACAACACGCCGCCCTGCTTCGCCATCTATATGGCGGGCCTGGTCTACGAGTGGCTGCTGTCGCTCGGCGGCCTCGGCGAGATGAAAAAGCTCAACGAAAAGAAGGCCGGGCTGCTCTACGACTACCTTGACGGCCAGAGCTATTACACCGCCCCCGTCAGAAAAGAGCACCGCTCCATGATGAACGTTACCTTCGTCACCGGGAACGCGGAGCTCGACGCCAGATTCGCCTCCGAGGCGGCCGCTGCGGGCCTGAAGAACCTCAAGGGCCACCGCTCCGTCGGCGGCATGAGGGCATCCATCTACAACGCCATGCCTTACGAGGGCGTCGGGAAGCTTGTCGCCTTCATGGACGCCTTCGCGAAAAACAATCCCAAGGCTTAACGGCCGGGGACGATATCGAGGACGATATGAAGAACATCAAGCTAATGAACCGCATAGCGGCCGTCGGCACGGACCGCTTCGACAGGGCCGAATTCAACGTCGGCGAGGACGTCTCCGCCCCCGACGCCATTATGGTCCGCTCCGCGGCCCTTCACGCCATGGAGTTCAACCCCGAACTGCTGGCCATCGCCCGCTGCGGCGCCGGCGTCAACAACATACCCGTTGAGCGCTGCTCCGAGGCCGGCATCGTCGTGTTCAACACGCCCGGCGCCAACGCCAACGCCGTAAAGGAGCTCGTCATATGCGCCCTCGTTCTCGCCTCGCGCGACATCGCGGGCGGCATGGCCTGGGCCAGGACGCTGACTTCCGAGCCGGACGTCGCCAAGGCGGTAGAGAAGGGAAAAGGCGCCTTCGCGGGCGTCGAGCTCGCCGGGAAGACCCTGGGCATCGTCGGCCTCGGCGCCATAGGAGGGCTCGTCGCCAACGCCGCGACGCACCTCGGCATGGACGTCATAGGCTACGATCCTTACATCACCGTCGACGCCGCCTGGAAGCTCTCGCGCTCGGTGCGGCACGCGGTGTCGCTCGACGAGATCTACGAGAAGAGCGATTACATCACCCTGCACATCCCGTCGGTCGAGTCCACCCGCGGCATGATCAACGCGGAGACCATCGCCCGCATGAAGGACGGCGTAAGGATAGTCAACCTGGCAAGGGCGGACCTTGCCAAAGTGGCCGACGTCGCCGCGGCGCTCGATTCCGGGAAAATGGCCGCCTACGTCACCGACTTCCCGACCAACGAGACGCTGGCCGTGCCGGGCATCGTCAACATACCTCACCTCGGCGCCTCCACCGGCGAGGCCGAGGACAACTGCGCGGTGATGGCCGCAAGGCAGCTCATCGATTATCTCGGGACCGGAAACATAGCAAACTCCGTGAACTTCCCGTCGGTCGCCATGCCGTACACCGGCAACCGCCGCATCTGCGTGCTGCATACCAACACCCCGGCCGTAATATCCGGCATCACCGGAGCGGTGTCCAGCCGCGGGATCAACATCGAGAACATGGTGAACAAGTCAAAGGGCGACAACGCGTGCACGATGCTCGACCTTACGGGGTCGGGATTCGAGTCCGAGCTCGACGGGCCCATCACCGGCGAGATCCGCGCCATCCCCGGCGTGGTCAGGGTAAGGGTCATCTGAGACCGGCGCCGCCCGGATGAGGCGGACGTCCGCGGCTGTCATAGTACCATCAGGCAATTACGGACACATATCCCGCCCAGCCGCGAAACGGCGGCCGCGCTCACACGCGGCCGCCGTTTCGCGCCCTCTTTTGTGCCCTCTATTCTGTGCCCTCTATTCTGTTGACATTCGCGCGCGGGAATGATATAATAACTGTGAATACGGCTTTGCCGGAGACCCCTCCAGTGCCGCACCGCGGCCCGCGGACGCGTCCGGCGCAAAAACCCGAAAGGAGCGACTATGGCGACCTTACAGGAATACAAATGCCCGTGCTGCGGCGGAGGCATAGCCTTCGACAGCACGCTTCAGAAGATGAAGTGTCCCTATTGCGACACCGTCTTCGAAATGGACACGCTGCTGAAGTACGATTCCGAACTGAAGGATTCGTCGAAGGAAGACAGCATGCAGTGGCAGACCTCCGGCAACGAATGGCAGGAGGGCGAGACCGACGGCATGCGCTATTACATCTGCAAGTCCTGCGGCGGCGAGATCATCGGCGACGAGTCCCTGGCGGCTACGCTCTGCCCGTACTGCGGCAACCCCGTCGTAATGATGGGCCAGTACACCGGCAGTCTCAAACCCGATTACGTGCTTCCGTTCAAGCTCGACAAGAAGGCGGCCGTCGCCGCGCTCGAGAAGGTCCTCTGCGACAAGAAGTTCCTTCCCAGGAGCTTCCGCGATTCGAACCACATAAAAGACGTCAAGGGCATGTACGTGCCGTTCTGGCTCTTCGACGCCGACGCCGACGCCTCGCTGAGGTGCAGGGGCGTCACCTACGACCACTGGAGCGACGCCTTCTACAGCTACACGAGGACCAACTTTTTCTCCGTGACCCGCAACGGGACGCTCTCCTTCAGGGGCGTGCCCGCCGACGGTTCCCGCAAGATGGCCGACGACGCCATGGAGTCGCTCGAGCCCTTCGACTACGGCGATCTTCAGCCCTTCCAGACCGCGTATCTGGCCGGGTACATGGCCGACCGTTACGACGTCGACGCCGCCGAGAGCGTCGCCCGCGCCAACGAGAGGGTCAAGAGGAGCACCGAGGCCGCCATACGCGGCACCATCGCCGGCTATGCCGGCACCACCACCGAGAACTGCAGCGTGACGCTCAGCAACGGCCAGGCCAGATACGCGCTCTTCCCGGTGTGGGTCCTCGGCACCAAATGGAACAACCAGGACTACATCTTCATGGTCAACGGCCAGACCGGCAAATTCGTCGGCAACCTGCCGTACGACAAGAGCCTCGGCCGCAGGTACTTCTGGAAGGTCTTCGCCATAACGGCGGCCATCATAATGGGCATCCTCTCGCTGCTCTACTTTATTTCGTGAGGTGGGCGGAATGAGAAGAATCAGATTTGAAACGATCATCCGCGCGGCCGCCGTGACGGCGCTCTGCCTTGCGCTGCTGCTCTGCGCGGCCGCCGTCGCCGTATCAGCCAACGACAACCTGCGCTCCGACGAACAGTCCGCGACCGACACCGATCTTAGCTACGTCCTGGACTCGAACCCGGAACTCGTGCCTCTCGGCCACGTAAACGACGAGCTCGGCCTGCTGACCCAGTCGCAGCGCCAGAGCTTTGAGCAGAGGCTAAAGGCCCTCAGCGACAAATATAACATGGATTTCGTCGTCTGGACGACGCAGTCGGCGGGGAACTACGACAGCGAGCGCATCGACAGAGCCGACCGCTATCTTGAGGACTTTAGCGACCGGACCTCGGGCGTGCTGTTCATGTACGAGGAGGACTCCACTTACAAGTACATTTCTACCATGGGCGACGACTGTATAAAGGCCGTCCCCGACGCGTACGTCGAGGCCTTCCTCGACGACATCTGCGACAAATACGACGGCCACGGAGGCTCGCATAACGACTTTGCCGGCGCCGTCGAGGCCTTCATCTCCGACTGCGACTTCTACTGCGGCTACTATGCCGAGCACGGCACCGTCTACACCCCGCCAAAGGGGCCCATGCCGGTCGGACGCAACGCCATTATTGCCGGCGTCGTCGCCCTGCTCGTGGCGGCCGTCATGAAGAGCAAGGAGGCCGGAAGGCTCAACTCCGTAAGGCCGGCCGTCTACGCCGGCGACTACGTCGTCCCGAACAGCCTCAACGTCTACGGCGGCAGCGACCTGTTCCTGTACTCGACCGTTAGCAAGGTCGCCAGGTCCTCCTCGTCGTCCGGCGGCGGAGGCGGCGGCATGCACAGCACCACCCACCACTCCTCCTCGGGCGTGAGCCACGGCGGCGGAGGAAGGCACTGAACCCCTTTCAAAAGAGATCTTCAGGCCTCTTCCGGGCGCGCTCGGAAGAGGCCTGAACAACAGGGAATAATATCTAACCGTCCTTTTCCCCCCGCCGGCAGAGGCTCCGGACGGATTCCGGACAGCGCCCGCAGTCGGGCCTGGGCGCGCGGCAGACGTCCCTGCCGAAGTCCACGAGCCTGTGGCAGGTCGCGGTCTGGTACTCCTCGGGGATAAGCTCCCGCATCATAGCCTCGGCCTTGGCGGGGTCCTTCATATCCTCGGGATAGAAGCCCAGCCGGCCGCAGATGCGTATGAAGTGCGTGTCGGCTACTATCCCCGGAATGCCGTAGACGTCGCCCAGCAGCAGGTTCGCTATCTTCCTGCCGACGCCCGGCAGGCGGAGCAGGCCGTCCATATCGTCGGGCAGCCGTCCCCCGAACTCGTCCCTCAGCATCGTACAGGCAGCCTTTATCGACGCGGCCTTCGTGCGGTACAGCCCGCAGGGGCGCACGGCCTCCTCGAGCTCGCGCAGATCCGCGTCGGCCAGCGAGTCGGCCGTCGGATACTTTCTGAACAGATCCCGGCAGACGGCGTTGACCCTCGCGTCGGTGCACTGAGCCGACAGCCTGCCCATAACGAGCAGCTGCCAGGGCTCGCGCCACTCGAGAGTGCAGTCGGAGTCCGGATAGAGCTCCTCAAGCGCCAGGGCCAGGAGCCTGCCCTTTTTTGCGGCATCGCTCCCGTCCTTTTGCCGTTTTCCTGCCTTTGTATCTTTTTTGCTTCCGATATCGCTTCCGCTCATTATCATTCTTCGCCTTTTTTCGTTTTTTTCGTTTTTTCGCTTTTTTGTTTTTTTCGCTTTTTTTCGCCTTTTTCGCCTTTTCTGCCGTATCATCGGCCTCGGTCTGCTTACAGGACCGGCCGTCGCCGCGGGACCCGTCCCGCATCAATAATTGTACAGCCCCGCCCGGGACTTGTCAAGCTTGCGGACCCGCCTTTGCCGGATCTGTCGGAGGTTATCATGAAAAAGAAGATCGTCATCATCGTCATAGCGGCCGTGCTGGTGCTTGCCGCCGCCGGTACAGCGTGTTTTGTGTTATTCTTCCCGAAGACGCCGCAGCCCACGGCCGACGAGATCATAAAGAACTCTTACGACGCCATGTTCGGAGAGGCCATCGCCTTCTTCGGCCGCGCCGGCGAGGTGCTCGACGCAAAGAAGGAAAAGAGCACGACGCTCGAGGTCAGGATCCCGTCGTCCCTCACCCACTTCTCCCACGAGACCAGGCTGACGGGCGAGTTCTGGAAGAAGGGGAACGACTCCTCGGTCTTCCTCATGGCCAAGCTGAACAAGGACGTAGCGACCTTTGTGAGCTGCCTCGAGGACGGGCGTTTCGACTCCAGGTTCGACGTGCAGAGCGGGACCGGCAACCCCGTCGCGTCCTTCGGCTTCAACATCGAAGGCCTGAGCGAGACCCTCAGTGAGTCCTGGATGAATCCGGAGAAGAATCCGGACAGCCCGTTCGGACAGGAGACCTACGACTCGCTGTTCAAGCTCGCGCAGACCATCGAGAAGACCTACACCGCCGGCCAGCAGAGCTCCGCCGGGGAGATACCCGGCAGGGAGGAGTTCGCGAAGCGGCTCGATGAGCTGAGAAAAAAGCTCGACGAGCTGCCCGAGATAACCAGGGACGTCCAAAAAAAGAAAAAAGAGAACCCGAAGATCACCGTAACGATCGCCATGAGCAACGAGAAACTCCTCGAGGCCTTCGGGCTCATACGCGAGTTTGCCGAGGACGAGGACGTGCGCAACTACCTCGACGCGGCGGCCGAGCTTTACGGCTCGAGTTTCTTCGTCAACTTCTCAGGTGACGGCGATCCCGCCGCCATTCCTTCCGGCTCCTCAGGCTCCTCCGCCGGGGAGGACTCCTCCGGAGAGCAGGGCTCGCCCGACAGCGAAGGCTCCCGGGAAGAGGGTAAGGAGGACGATGACTCCTTCTTCTCCTCGGTCGGCGAGCTCTTCGACGCGATCGACGAAGACCTCCGCAGATCCGGGATCAAGGCCGACATTACGGTCTCCATCTCCGACTACCGCATTGACACGGTCAAGGCCGTCTTCGACTTCAAATACAAGAGCATTAAGCTTCCGTCGTCGCTCAGCTCCGGCGCGGGCAGAAGCTTCACCCTCGCGGCGGGCGGCGTTCCCGCGAACGGCGGACCTGCCGTTCCCGGCAGCCTTGCCGCGGGCGCATCGGCCGTCATAACGGCGCTCCCGGGCAGCTCAGACGGCGCCGCGGAAGGCGGCGGGGAGGCCTGGGTACCGACCGTCCTGACGTTCAGGTTCGAGGCCGACTACACGAACCGCACGGTCACCCTCGTCGTCGAAGACGTCGAGGACGGAGAGAGCCAGGGTTCGGTCACCCTGTCCGCGTCCCAGAACCGCAGCAACAGCACCTCGACCTGGACCTTCGACATCAAGGTCAAGGAGCCCGGCAAGGAGGAGATCGACCGCTTCATCAAGATCGAATACTCGCCCGACGACGGCGCGTTCAGCGTCAGCAAAGAGGACGGCGAGTTCCTCTCCGGCATACTTCAGATCTCAAACGACCGCATCGACCTCTCCATAGGCAAACTGTCAATCCGCCGCGTCGAGCACGTCTTCGAATACGGAGAGGGCTTCAAGGAAAAGGTCACCGATGTTCAGCTGACAGACGGCATCGCGCTCACCGTGGTGAACGGCGACGGCGCACGCCACAGGCCCGAGGCCGGCGACGATCTGTTCGGGGACAAGATGCAAAACGGCAGAAAGCTGTTAGGCGAGAACGGCACGGTCACGCAGGCGCTCTCGCTGGCCTCCGAAAAGATAGAGGAGAACACCTACTGGTTCAGGACCGCGGACGGCTATTACGTGTCGCCGAAGAGCAAAGCCGTGTCCCGTGCCGAAAAGCTCGTGCAGGCCTATACGGCTTACGTGAAGGCGCTGAAGCAGTCGGGTGCCTTTTCGGAAGAGGTCGCCTGCGTCTATCTTGCCGACCCCGAGAGCAGGCTGTTCTACCTGCTGGAGTACGGCGAGCCCCGCAGCGCGGTCTACGTTCTGGCGTCGATGACGGAGGAGGAGACGTCGCAGCTCCATCCGGCGAGCGTGACGACCGACGGCCGCTTCCTCGTTCACAATTTCAGAGAGTCCCACCCGCAGGTCGACTGCGGTCAGAAAAACTACACCGTCTACACCTGCGGCATATGCGGCTTCGAGATAGTATTCTACGACGGTGATATCAAGCCGCATAAAATGACCGGGCAAGACGTATCCTTCAACAGCGTTACGGCGCCGGGAAAGAAGACCGTGGCGAGGGTGCAGAACTGCTCCCAGTGCGGCCGCAGGTTCGTGACACTTACGAACAGCAGGCTGACGGTGGCGTACAAACCGACCGAAGGCGGCTGGGAGGCCGACTCTCTGAGCGATGCCGCAACGTTTGCTTGGCTTTCCTATCTTGCTCTTGAGATCCCCGGAGAGAGCGGCAAACTGGTCCGCGTCGGTTCCGGCTTCGCCGGGATCGGAACCGTCTGCGGCGTGTACGTGCCCGACGGGGTGAAGGAGATAGCCCCCGGCGCGTTCTCCGACATGAAGTTGCTGCGTTCAGTCGTGCTTCCGGCAAGCCTCGAAAAGATCGGCGCCGGCGCTTTTGCCGACTGCGGCGTCCTCAACACCGTTTTCTTCCGCGGCACGAAAGCCCAGTGGGAGCGTATAGAGGGGTCGGAGCGTCTCTCATGCTTCAGGCTGGTCTTCAACTGCGCGGACAGCTTCGGCATCATGTCGAAGAGCGAGATGAGCCTTGCCGCCATAGGCGCGGTCGCAAAGAACGAGACGTCCCTGTACTACGATGTGAAAAACAAAGGCGCGGGGACTGTCCTGTCCAATACTCCGGGCGTTACCCCGGTCGATATTATCGATACGTATTTTTACCCGTATGACGGCGTAAACGGAGTCTTTGCCATAAGAGGAGACAGAAACGGAAGCGTACTGGTACTGGACGCGCAGGGGAAGCAGGTCGCCTCCCGGAAATTCAGCAGCCAGAACGCCTTCCCCTTCGCGGCCGGCGGAGGCAGGATCTACGTCTTTGAGGGAGGAGGCCGGCTTGCCGGCTGCAACTCCCTTACGCTCGAGACCGAATGGACGTACGATCTGGAAAACGGACGTTCGTTCTTTCGCGGCGCGTACATGGGGGACAGCGTCTACGCGGTCACGGACGCCGGCGTGCTGAGGATCCGCCTGAATAGCGGCGAGTCCGAGTACATATTAACGGAAAAGTATTATAACCTCGTCCCGGACGAGCAGAGCGGCTGCCTGTACTGCATCGCATATTACGCGGAACGTCCCGTGCACGGAACGCAGGCGCAGACTGCCGTATACTATCCGGATACCGGAGAGTCGACGGTCCTGGATCATCAGATGGACTCTCCGTATTACGACGGAAGCGGGATCACTTCGGCCGAGCGGTACAAGGTAAACTACGACGCCAATGGGATGTCTTTCTCTTACGAAGCGTTAAAGTGTATTCACCTTACACCGGACGGACCGCTCCCCGTTTCCGCCGCCCTTATGACCGCGCCGAAAGGCTACACCCCGTTCCGCTTCGTCTACGACGACGGCGAGACGCAGATATACACCGCCTTCAATTCGAAAAACGCGGTGTCGACGGTGATAGTCTGGAACGGCCGCACCAAGGTCATCCCGGCCGTGCCCGAGAATCTTATCAACCTCGGAGGAGGGAAGATCCTCCTGTACAGGCCGGGCGGATACCAGATCGCCATAGTAGACGCGTCGAAATAAGCGCGCATAAAAGCAGCCCGCCGGGGGCCTTCTGGCCCCCGGCGGGTCTTTACTTCTTCATTCAGCCTTCTTTTTTCATTGCCTCCTCGACGGCCACGGCCACGGCGACGGTGGCTCCGACCATCGGGTTGTTGCCCATTCCTATGAGGCCCATCATCTCGACGTGGGCCGGGACGGACGAGGAACCGGCAAACTGTGCGTCGGAATGCATGCGGCCCATGGTGTCGGTCATGCCGTAGCTGGACGGACCGGCGGCCATGTTGTCGGGGTGCAGCGTGCGGCCCGTGCCGCCTCCGGAGGCGACGGAGAAGTAGTTCACGCCGTTCTCGGTGCACCACTTCTTATAGGTCCCGGCGACGGGGTGCTGGAACCTGGTCGGGTTGGTCGAGTTTCCGGTGATGGACACGCCGACCTTCTCGAGCTTCATGATGGCCACGCCCTCCGGCACGTTGTCGGCGCCGTAGCAGCGGACCTCGCCCCTCGGTCCTTTGGAGAAGCGGACCTCGCGGACGACGGTCACCGTCTCGGTGTATGGATCGAACTCGGTCTGCACGTAGGTGAAGCCGTTGATCCTGGAGATGATGTAGGCCGCGTCCTTGCCGAGGCCGTTGAGTATGACCCGCAGGGGCTTCACTCTGACCTTGTTGGCGTTGAGGGCGATCTTAATTGCTCCCTCGGCCGCCGCAAAGGACTCGTGACCGGCTAAGAAGCAGAAGCACTCGGTCTGCTCGGAGAGGAGCATCTTGCCGAGGTTGCCGTGGCCGAGGCCGACCTTGCGGTTCTCGGCGACGGAGCCCGGGATGCAGAACGACTGCAGCCCGATACCGATGTCCGCAGCCGCGTCGGCGGCCTTGCGGTCGCCCTTCTTTATGGCGATGGCCGCTCCGACGGTGTACGCCCACTTGGCGTTCTCGAAGCAGATGGGCTGGGTCTCCTGGACGATGGTGTAAGGATCGACGCCCTTCTCGTCGCAGATCTTCCTGCACTCGTCAATGGAGCCGATACCGTACCCGGCAAGCACGCCGAGGATCTTGGCCTCGCGTCTTTCGTAACCTTCAAACACTGCCATTTCAGTCCTCCTCATTCCCTGCGGGGATCCACGTACTTGACGGCGCCGTCCTCGGGACTGAATCTGCCGTAATGGCCCGTGGCCTTCTTATACGCTTCGTTGGGCTCCATGCCCTTCTTGATGAAATCGGTCATCTTGCCGAGAGAAACGAACTCGTAGCCGATGACCTCGTCGTTCTCGTCCAGAGCCATCCTGGTGCAGTAGCCCTCGGTCATCTCGAGGTATCTCACGCCCTTTTCCTTCGTCCCGTACATGGTTCCCACCATGGAGCGGGCGCCCTTGCCGAGGTCCTCGAGTCCGGCGCCGATGACCAGGCCGTTCTCGGAGAATGCGGACTGAGAACGTCCGTAGACGATCTGCAGGAACAGCTCTCTCATGGCCGTGTTTATGGCGTCGCAGACGAGGTCGGTATTGAGGGCCTCGAGGATGGTCTTGCCGGGAAGGATCTCGGCGGCCATGGCGGCCGAGTGTGTCATTCCGGAGCAGCCGATGGTCTCCACCAGCGCCTCCTCAATAATGCCGTTCTTGACGTTCAGCGAGAGCTTGCAGGCGCCCTGCTGGGGAGCGCACCATCCGATGCCGTGCGTATACGCGGAGATGTCGCCGATCTCCCTGGCCTGGATCCATTTGCCCTCCTCCGGGATCGGAGCGGGTCCGTGGTCGCAGCCCTTGGTGATCTTCATCTGGTTCTGCACCTCGGAGCTCATCGCGTAAGGGCATTCACTCACTTTGCTCATTTGCTTCTTCCTTTCCGGGATTCATTTATCCCCGCAGCAGCAGGGTTTTCTCTTCTTCAGAAGAGTGCCGTAGACCTCGCCGAACGCGGAGGCGGCGTTGCACTCGTCGGTGTCGATGTGCATGGCAAGCGCGAACTTCGGGCTGACTCTTACGACGACGTCGTCGAACACGAGCGGACGGGCGGTGTCGAGCCTGACCATGACGATCTCCTTATCCTCGACTCCGAACGCGGCCGCGTCCTCGGGGGTCATGTGGATGTGCCTCTTGGCTACGATGCAGCCCTCGGCGATCTCGATCTCGCCGGCGGGGCCGACGAGCTTGAGACCGGGCGTCCCGGCCACGTCGCCGCTCTCGCGGACGGGCGGCACGATGCCCAGGGCCCTCGCGTCCGTGAAGGACAGCTCGACCTGGTTGGCCTTTCTGACGGGGCCCAGCACCGATACGGACAGCTCGCCCTTAGGCCCGACCAGCCGGATCTTCTCGTTCGCGCAGGCGAACTGTCCGGGCTGGCTGAGCATCTTTCTGACGACCAGCTCCGCTCCGGGGCCGTAGAGGGCCTCGACCGCTTCCGCGGTCAGGTGGATGTGTCTTGCCGAAGTTTCGACGATGAACTTGTTTTCCATTACAGTCTCCTTGATTGTCTATTTTGCTTTTTTCTTTTCTGCTTTTTTCAGATCCTTATTACCGGCCGGTCTTGGAAGCTATGCCGCGCTCTTCCCGCGGCCGGCGCAATGCCGTCAGCCGCGGATTCAGCCGAACCGGCCGCGGCGCCGCTCGCGTCGCGCGGCCGGCGCTCTATTCGAGCGCCGCTATCGAGGCGTTGAGCTTGTCCAGGTTCCCCTGGGTCTTCTTCGAGTAGGCGGCCCAGGCCCTTGCCACCTGGCCCGAGATGAAGGCCGTGTCCATGGCCGTGGACAGATCGAGCCCGAAGATGTCGCCCATCTCGTACATGATGGTCGCCCTGACCCTGTCCACCATCTCGGAAGCGATCGGGTCGGACACTCTCTTTGTCTTGATCGTTATATCGTAATAGGCGGGGATCAGCGTGTCCCTCGAGACATAGGCCCAGTAGTCCATGATAAGAGCCAGCCGCTCCAGATCCACGGACGGCGAGTTCGGCACCGCGAAGATCGGCGCGTAAGGGTCGTTCCTGTGGTAGTAATCCGCCTGGTCCCTGTTGTACTTCGGGTTCACTATGACCCCGTAGTCGTCTTCCATCTGCGAGAACTGCGACGAGTCGCTCATGCTGGCGTGCAGGAACAGGAAGTGCCTCTGGGTGAACAGCGCCCTCGCGTGGTCGAAGTAGTTCTTGTACCTGGACGAATTCTCGGGATCCATATCGGTGGCCTTGGAGTTCTTTATGGCAACCTTATCGTCGGTCGTGACCGCTTTGACCTTGGAATATATATCGTCGATCTTGTCTATCTGGCCGTCGATGAGTATCACGCGCTTGCGGTCGCCGTCGAGCCCCGTGAACTTCACCCCGCACCCCGTCAGCAGGTTCATGTGCGTGCCGTTGGCGCTGCCCCCGGCCACCATGAGTCCGTAGGTGCCGAGCGAGCCGTCGGCCGGAATCTCGGACACGCCCTTTATAAGGCCCAGGAAGTTGTCCAGCGTCCACTCGCCCTCAGCCTCGAGAGCGTAGGGGTCCGACAGATGGAAATTCTCGACGATCTGCTTGTTGAAGAACAGGAAGAGCACCTCGCAGAACTCCGACACGGAGACGTCGTTGGCCATAAGGAACAGCCTGCCGTCGATGGAATAGCCCTCGACGCAGTTGATGTCCCACCAGGGTCTCGACCCGAAGTCGATGTTCATGCGGCTGAAGTCGGCAAACACTCCGGACACCGCGTGCGGCGCCATGTAGTTGCGGCACTCGAGTATCAGATCGTAGCCCGGATCGCCGCTCTTGAGGTCCGCCCCGACGGTATCCATGGGACTGCCCGTCTCGCGGAATTCGAGCTTTATGTTGAACTTGTCCTCGACCATGAGGTTCCTGGTCTTCACGGCCTCGTCGCACACCGATCCGTCGTCCTCGACCAGCATGTACTTGGCCGAATAGCTGACGCCCGCGTGCTTTTTCATGTAGACGGTGAACGTGTCTCCGCCGTAGTTTCTGAACTCGAACTGCGGCTGCGTTACCGCTTCGGTCTCGCTTTCGGGGGCGTCCGTGACTCCGGCGCTCTGCGCCGCGGTCCCGTCCCCTCCCGAGGGTTCTGCGCAGGCTGAAAATGACAGTATCGAAAGCAGAAGAAGCCCACTCAAAACAACGGAAAGCGTTTTTTTCATAGCTCTTGCCCCTTTCGGTTTTTTCCGCTTTGAAGTATAGCACGTCGGGGCGCAAAAGTCAATCGAATTGTTGTCCTCCCGGCCCTGCAGGACGTATTTTTATATATTATATCACTTTTCATTTGACTTTTCATCACGAAGAGATTATAATAATATAGAATAGGATAAAATGCCGTTCTGCGCGCATACGCGCACCATAAATCAGGTCCGACGCGCGGCGCGGCCGGCGGCCGCGTCCGCGCCGGCACTCATCCTCCAACCATCCGCGTCCACGCCGGCCGCAAACAGCCCTTATCGAAGGAGAAACCCATGATACTCGGCCTTCACCACGTCGCCCTCTATGTGAGCAGCGAAAAGAGCATAGACTTCTACAAGCGCCTCGGCTTCTACGAGTCGGACGCCCGCATCGTCCGCCCGCAGGACACCATCGTCTTCATGGACGGTCCCTGCGCCCTCGAGGTCTTCATCGACCCGAACCGCGCGCCGGCCGTGAAGCCCGACCCGTACGGCTTCCCGCACCTGGCCCTGCGCGTCGACGACGTCGCCGCCACGCTGGCGCGGTACGGCATCGAGGCCGAGATCAAGTTCTTCAACGGCGGTCACTTTGCCTTCTTCAAAGACCCCGACGGCACTTCGCTCGAGTTCCACGACTGAACAAACGGTCTGCTCCGTCCTCTGCATCTCGGAGCTGATAAAGAATCAAAAAGTAGGAAAGGCCCTGGCCAATGACCGGCATATATGACATCCACGCTCACATACTGCCCGGCATCGACGACGGCCCCGACACGCTGGACCTCTCAATGCGCATGCTTGAGGCCGAATACGCCGACGGCGTCAGAACGGTGTTTGCCACCTCGCACTTCCGCCGGGGCATGTTCGAGCCCTCACCCTCCGCCTACGCCGACGCGCTTGAGCGCGTGCGCGCCGCGGCGGCGCAACGCTTTCCGGATCTGCGGATCCTGGAGGGCTGCGAGTTCCACGCCAACATGGAGATGACCGACGTCCTGGCCCGCGGCGAGCGCCTCCCGCTGGGCGGCGGGCGGTGCGTCCTCACCGAGTTCTCCGGAGGCGCCGAGCGCGCCTTCATACGCGAGCGATGCTACGCCCTTATGAGCCACGGCTGGCGACCCGTCGTCGCGCACGCGGAGCGCTGCAGCGCCTTCCGCCGCGACCCGGATCTCCTATCCGACGCCGTCGGCATGGGGGTCCTCATCCAGCTCAACGCCGCCGCGCTCCTCGGCGCGGACGGCTTTGCCGCAAGACGCTTCTGCACATCCGCACTGAAGCGCGGCCTGTGCCACTTCGTGGCCGATGACGCCCACAACATGACCGACCGCCGCCCCCGCATGGGCGCCTGCGCTGCGCGCCTCACGCGCCTGCTCGGCGCCGCCGGCGCGGAGGAGATACTTATCAAAAACCCCGAGAAACTGATTTTCGCACCATAACAAAAAGGAGAAACGGCGCCGCGCGCCGTCAAAAGCCAGATGGGAAACAACCGGATCAACGAAAACGAAGGAACCGAGATAGACCTCCTCGAAGTATTCCACGTCCTGCTCGGGAAATGGTGGGTCATAGCCTGCGCCGCGGTCCTCTGCGGACTCGTCGCACTGCTGTACACCCAGCTCTTCGTAACGCCCCAGTACCGCTCCGAGACCAAAATGTACGTCCTCAACCGCCAGAAGGAGGGCACGCTGACCACCAGCGACCTGCAGATGGCTTCACTTCTCACCAAAGACTATATGGAGATAATAAAGAGCCGCACGGTCGCCGAGTCGGTGATCGATGAAATGGGCCTAGATCTGACCCCCGCGCAGCTCAAGTCAAAAATCACCGTTAGCGCCCCTTCCGACGCCCGTGTCATTTCCATAGCCGTTACGGACGCCAACCCCGCCCGCGCGAGAGACATAGCCAACAGGGTCCGCGAATGCGCCGCAAAGCAGATCCAGGCCGTCATGGACATAGAGGCCGTCAACGTAGTCGACGTGGCCAACATGCCCACCGAGAAATACAGCCCCAGCCTCAAGAAGAACACCCTCATAGGCGCCCTGGCCGGAGCCGTCCTGGCGGCCGGCATACTGGTGCTCCAGTACGTCCTCAACGACACCATCAAGTCCTCCGACGACGTGACCAGGTACCTTGGCCTGAGCACCCTCGGCAGCATCCCGATCATGGACAGCGAGCGCAAAAACCCTCTGCTGCGCGGCGCCCTCGCGAAGCGCCTCCGCCGCGCCTCGGCCGCCCGTTCGGGCGGAGCCTCGAAACCCAGGCAAGCCTGAGCGGCCGAAAGGAGCATGTCATGAACAGAGTCGATATAAGAGTTGACAAACTAGATTACAGGACATCCGAGGCCTACAAGGCCCTCCGCACCAACCTGCGCTTCTGCGGCGACGACAAACGCGTCATAGCCCTCACCAGCTGCTTTGCCAACGAGGGCAAATCCTCCGTGGCCCTCAACCTGGCCGTCGCCCTCGCCGAGGACGGCGAGCGCGTCGTCCTGGTCGACGCGGACCTGCGCAACTCGGTCCTCCTCGGCCGTTCCGCCCTGAAGCAGGAGACTATGGGCCTGACCCACTACCTCTCCCGCCAGTGCTCCCTTGCGGAAACGGTCTGTATGACCAACATAAACCAGCTGCACGTCATCTTTTCCGGCCCCATTCCTCCGAACCCGGCGGAGCTCCTGGGCCGCAAGGAGTTCTCCCTCATGATAGAGGCCCTGCGCAAGGTCTACACCTACGTCATAGTGGACACGCCTCCCCTCGGCCTGGTCATAGACCCGGCCATCATAGCGGAGCAGTGCGACGGCGTCGCCCTGGTCCTTGAGAGCGGCGCGGACAGCTACCGCGTGGTCCGCGATATCAAAGACCAGCTGGACAAGACCAACTGTACGGTCCTGGGCGTCATCCTCAACAAGATCGACGAGACCAAGGACGGCTACGGCCGCTACGGCAAGTACGGACACTACGGAGAGATAAAGAAAGAACAATAAGCGCATCCGTTTTTAATTTTCAAGACGACACGGCGATGTTATAAAACAGACGGTCTGTGATATGCTCTCTGTTTGAACGAAGGATGCGGCAACGCTTATAAGCGTCACTTCCCGGTCCAACGCAAAGAGGGCGACACAGCCGTGTCGCCCTCTTTTCTACAGGAGCACATATTCTATGGATCAGATAAACGACAAAAGATTCTCCGGCATAGAGCCGTTTAAAACGAAAGTCTGGTAGTGGCTGTATAATTGGGACAACCGAGAAAAAACCTTGATTTTTCAAGGGTTTTCGCGAGGCTGAGCCAGATCCGAAATTGATAATTTCTCCACTTGGCAGTCTGTCCGAGAACCCAGAGAGGTTAAGATGGCTTCTTGGATACTCTTGGATTGACCCACAATACAGAGTAGAGAAATTCAATAAAAGGAGGGTAGGGCTTAGCTCACTTTCTTCCCGATCGGGAAGAAGTGGGCTTTTCGTCGTTACAGAGCAAAATCCGCAAACTTACCTAGATACAATATATCATAGATTTTGAAAATATGCAAGCATATAAAACGAACATAATTGGAGCAGCATAGAAATGTTATCGGATTATAAAGTCACAGCGTTGATCTATCCAAATGGAGAATACCGTTTGGGAAAAGCAGTTCCGGTGATTGATGAAGGATCCTTCTATAGGATTGATGGGACACATATCTTTGATAAGCATAAGATTCATGAAGTGATTCAGGATGGAAATAAGATCACGATACGAATGACAGATAAGGATGTTGTTCTGATAACAAAGTGACTGATATCAAGAAACAAATAGGGTATGTAGACATGGCAAGATAATCCGCTGATGCTGCATTGCGTACAGGAAGTCAAAGGGAGGAAACAAACATAGATTATGTATTTCACTTGATTGATATTCCGTTGACGTATTACATTGCGGCGATTGCTATAGCCGCCATAGTTATTGCAGCGACAAGACATAGAAATGGCAGGTTGTGCTGGGACATTGGAATTCTAACTGCATACTGCTTTTTAATAATAGTAAATACGATATTTATCAGAACACCAGGAGCAGTGAGATACGAGTTAAATCTTTTCTGGAGCTATTCGAGACCAGAACTCAGATTGGAAATCATAAGTAATTTTTTTATGTTTATTCCAGTGGGTATATTTGGTGGAGCATTGTGGAAATGGAGAACTGTGTTATATGCTGCCGGCTTTAGTTTGGTGATTGAACTAGTTCAACTGATAAGCAGAAGAGGACTCTTCGAATTTGATGATGTGATACATAATGCAGCTGGTGCCTCAGTTGGTGTCGGATTGTTAATGATAGCGAGAGAAATCTATGAAAAGACAAAAGCGACATAGAGCCCCTTGATGGATGAATGTTTGAAGGATAGATAGGAGAAGACGTGGATTTACCAGAAAATGATTTTTTAGCAATCTCATCAAAAACGCCTCTGATCAATGTAGATCTGTTTGTGGTCAATGAAGACGGAGAGCTACTCCTATCATGGAGGGATGATGAGTTCTGTGGAACCGGTTGGCATATCCCTGGAGGGATCATTAGACATGGAGAAACCATGCGAGAAAGGCTTGAAATCACTGCTAAAGATGAACTTGGGTATATTCCGGCATTTGATGATTCGCCTCCCAAAATAACAGAGATATTTCTCAATCTGGAGTACAGGAATCATTTCATATCTCTTATGTATGAATGCCATTGCAAAAAAACAGATGTGGATGCGGGATTTGAAGAAAAAGTTCACTGCGTTGGAGATCTGTGTTGGTTTAACTATAATCCAGGACTTGTTTACTCACAAGCGTCATATGAAGAATACTTAAACATTTATTTTTACACTCTTTCTGATAAGAAGAATGTTGGAAAGCCGGGGGTTTAGATAAATGGAAACCATTGCAAATAATTACTCACAGTATACAGAAGAGCAGCTTAAAAAGAAAACAAACGGAATATATAACAGAGTGATAAAGCGTTGCATCGATTTCGTGCTAGGACTGATTCTATTTATTGTATGTATTCCGTTTTATATTGTGATAACGATTGCCATTAGTGCTCATGATGGTTTTCCGGTTTTATATAAGGCACCTCGTGGGGGATATCGCAACAAGACGTTTAAAATCTGTAAGTTTCGCTCCATGGTGAAGAATGCAGATAAGATAGGCGGGTATACAACAGCGTTCCATGATCCGCGTGTTACAAAAGTTGGAGCAGTGCTACGAAAGTCGAAACTTGATGAGATTCCACAGTTGATCAATATCTTAAAAGGTGAAATGAGCTTCGTAGGTCCAAGGCCGGAAGTGCTTGAATATGTAAATAGGTTCAAAGGACTAGAAAAGTACATCCTTGAGGTCAGACCTGGCATAACAGACTATAGTTCTATCAAGTTTGCAAATCTTGATGAGATTGTCGGTGAAAAAAATGCGGATGAGTTTTTCCAGAAGGAAATTTTAGGTCAGAAGAATGCTTTAAGAGTTCAGTATGTTTCTGAGATTTCATTTGCCACAGATGTAAAGATATTCTTCAATACGATCGGTGCAGTGTTAAAACGAGTAATAGCAACAGTGAAGGGGAAATAAATGGAGTATATACAGATTAAAAACACCGATCTCACAGTCTCAAGAATTGCTATCGGCGGCGATCCAATGGGTCTTCATGCATGGGGAGATACAAGTGAGGCAGAGATGCTCGAAGCAATTCAAGTGGGAATTGATCAAGGCATAACATATTTTGATACAGCCGATGTTTATGGACTCGGAACAGCTGAAAAGATTCTTGCAAAGGGGATAGGAAATAGAAGGCACGATGTTGTTATAGCTACAAAGTTTGGTGTTAGGAGAACTGAAGATAACACAAAAACATACTATGACATTTCTCCAGCCTGGATGAGACAGGCGGTTGAAGGAAGTTTAAAACGACTTAATACGGATTATATTGATATCTATCAAATACATTATTTAGATGGCGTAACATCTATGGATGATGTAGTGGACGAACTGGAAAAACTAAAGAAAGAAGGCAAGATTCGCTATTACGGTCTATCTAATGTGTATATGAAGGATATTGGAATCTTAAAGCCATATGCAGGGAGATTTTGTTCGTTTCAAAACGAATTTAGTTTAGCTTGTCGGGATCACGAAGAGGATATAAAGACAATAGCCAATACGTTAGGAGCCACACCACTAACATATGGAAGTCTAGGACAAGGAATTTTAACCGGAAAGTATGGCAGAGATGTTGTCATGGATAAGAATGATAAGAGATCACGAGATACTTATTCCAATTTTCATGGCAAAAAGCTTCAGAAGAACTTGGATATTGTCGATGAGATGAAGAGGATTGGACCCGGATATTGTAAAGAACCAGCATCAATAGCATTAAGATTTATTCTGGATTTTCTTCCTGAGTCGGTTGCATTGGTGGGGGTAAAAAGAAAATCTCAGGTATTATCAAACTGCGAGGCATTTGGCTGGCGACTGAAACCTGAAGACATAGATTTACTCGATAGAGTATCAAGATAATAAAGCATAATAGAAGGAGGTTACCATGAAACACATTGATGTACCTACCCTACCGATTCTGAATAATGAGTTGGGATTAGATACAAAAACTATTAAAGCTATGCTGGAGCGTATGATCCTTATCAGAACTACGGAAGAGCATATAGCACAGGGAGTGCTGGACAAGAAAATATACACACCTTGCCACTTATACATAGGACAGGAAGCAGATGCAGTAGGTGTTTGCTGGGCATTGAAGGACTCTGATTATGTTTTTAGCACACACCGCTCCCATGGACATTTCCTTGCAAAAGGTGGAGACATATATCAGCTTTTTGCAGAAATATATTGTCGTGAGACAGGCTGTTCTGGCGGACGAGGTGGCTCTATGCATCTGTGTGATCCAAGTATCGGCCTTCTGGGTTCATCTTCTATTGTTGCAGGATGCCTCGGAATCGGGGTTGGTCCAGCTTTTAAGAGCAAGCTAATGGGGCTTGATAATGTCAGCGTCATCTTCCATGGGGATTGTGTACCAGAGGAAGGCGTTTGGCATGAATCTTTAAACTTTTCTGCTGTTAATAAGCTCCCGGTTATTTATGTTTGCGAGAACAATCTGTATGCTGCATCAGCTGCGTTGGAAGATCGACGTGTAGAGGACAATATTTTTGAAGTGGCAGCAGCTCATGGACTTCCGACACAGATTGTAGATGGAAATGATGTATTTGCTGTACACAAAGCCGCAACAGAAGCAGTTAAACGAGCAAGAAATGGAGAAGGTCCTCAGTATATTGAAACACGCACTTATAGATGGCTTGGACATGTTGGCCCATTTGACAACATTGCTGAGGGGTTAAGAGATATCAATGAGTTAAACTATTGGAAAGAGAGATGTCCAATAAAAAACCTCGAAAGAAAACTAATGGAAGAAGGCGTGATGTCGCAACAGGAAATTGAAGAAATGCATATAAGAGTTAAGAATCTTGTGGATGATGCAGAGGCTAAAGCAATTGCAACGCCGAAGCCGGCTCCCGAAACACTTCTTCAGAACGTATATAGCGAGGTATAAAAACATGAGTGATAAAAGAATCTTAACATATGGTGATGCAATTAATGAGGGGCATAGGTTTGCGCTTCGCAATGATCCAACCTGTTTTGTGATTGGGCAGGGAGTTAATAATCCTTGGTTTGTGGGAAGAACAACAACCGGACTAATGGACGAATTTGGTCCTACAAGAATTATGGACGCTCCTGTAAGCGAAGCAGCGATGACTGGCGCCTGTATTGGAGCTGCAATGGCTGGAATGAAGCCGATTGTGTTTCATCCAAGAATGGATTTTATGTATCTTACTCTGGATCAAGTCGTAAATCACTGTGCTTCATGGAACTACATGTTTAACGGTAAGGTAAATGTTCCGGTTGTAATACGAGGCATTGTCAATCGTGGTGGTGAACAAGGTGCCCAGCACTCTCAGAGTCCATTCGGCATATATGCGAATATTCCAGGACTTAAAGTCGTAACTCCTTCTACACCCGCAGATGCCAAGGGACTGCTTCTCGCGGCTGCAAATGATCCTAATCCAGTGATTTATATTGATGATCGTTGGCTTTATGAAGAAGAGGGTGAAGTTCCGGAGGGTTATTATGAAACACCTATCGGAAAGGCAATTGTTCTGAGAGAGGGATCGGATGTCACAGTTGTGGCTGCTTCATTCATGGTAAAAGAGGCAATGAAAGCGGCAGAAGAACTTGCTGATTTGGGGATTTCTTGTGAAGTCATTGATTTACGTAGTTTGAAACCGGTTGATATGGATACAGTGGTTAAAAGTGTATCTAAGACCGGGAGAGCAGTCGTAAGTATTGCTGAATGGGCTTTTGCTAGTGTGACTGATTCAGTTGCAAAAGGAATCTATCAGGAATGCTTTGGTAAATTGAAAGCCCCTGTAAAGACGGTAACGCTTCCAGATTGTCCGGTACCTGCAAGTAAAAGCCTTGAAGAGGCATATTATATCTATGCAAAGGATGTTGTGAAGGCAGTAAAAGATTGTCTAAAGTAAGGATAATATAGAAGAGGATTTCAGTATGAAAATATGGCTGATTAAAGAAGGAGAACCTTTGCCATGTGATGAGTCGCCACGCCTAATGCGAATGGGATTGATAGCTGAGTACCTTTGCAAGCATGGACACGAGGTAACATGGTGGTCCTCATCTTTTGAACATGGAAAGAAGAAAGATAGGACAGACCATACAGAAACAGTAAATATATTTGGGACGGGAAAACTAATACTGTTATATTCTAAAGTGACATATCAGAAAAATATATCACCGTCTAGGATGACTTACCACAAAAAACTTGCCAATGAGTTTACTAGTATGGCAAGAGATATGGAAAAACCGGATTTGATATTCTGTGCGTTCCCAACAATTGATTTTGCCGAGGCTGCGGTCAAATATGGAATTCAAAACGGCGTTCCAGTGATAGTTGATGTCCGTGATCTTTGGCCAGATATTTTTGTAAGAGCTATTCCCAAGCCTTTAAAGTTTATGTCAAAACCTGCTTTGGCTCCACTTCAAAAGAAAGCAAGATGGATACTAAAAAATGCGACAGCAATAACAGCTATTAATCCTTCTCATTTAAAATGGGCGCTTAACAAGGCAAAAAAAGAAAAGACGTCCTTGGATAGAAGCATATTTATTGGTTATCAGAAAGCTGTTTTAAATGAATCTGAACGATTGGAAGCTGAAACATTTTGGAATGATTTGGGAATAACCAATGACACTTGGAACATCTGTTATATAGGTACTATGAGTCCAATGACGCTTGATATGGAAACAGTCATTGATGGTTATAAACGTTTATCCTCAGAGTACTCTGATATGAGACTGATTCTTTGTGGACAAGGCGATGGACTTGATACTTATAAAGAATTAGCAGCTGGAAATCAAAGTATAGTATTTCCCGGATGGGTAGATAAAAAGCAAATTACGGTATTGCTTGAAAGAAGTAAGATAGGACTATACCCTTTTCATAATTTACCAGATTTCATTAATTCATTTACAAATAAAATAATCGAATATTTTTCCGGCAAAGTACCAGTTGCCTCGTGTTTAACTGGTTTTTCAAAGGACTTCATTCTAGAAAACGATGTAGGATACATCTATCAAGAAGAAAATAGTGATAGCTTCACCGAACTTCTTAAAACGGCCTATGTTGATACAGCTGACTGGAAAAAGAAGTCCGAGAATGCTGTGAAGAGTTATAGAGAAAACTTTACGGATGAAATCAGCAACAAGCAATTCGCCGAATTGTTTGAAGAAATCATCCAAGAATAAACACATAAGGAGAATAAAAATGTCACTGTATGAAAAACTTGTTGCAAAAGAAGAGTCTCTTTCCCTCGTTGGTTTAGGGTATGTAGGCATGCCAATTGCACATGCGTTTGCAAAAAAAGGAATCAATGTTATTGGTTTTGATCTGAATAAGGAGAAAATTGAGCTTTATAAATCGGGCATCGATCCGACAAAAGAAGTTGGAGACGAGGAAATTGCAAAGACGAAGATACAGTTTACTTCAGATGAAAAGGATTTGCAAAAGGCTAAGTTTCATATAGTTGCAGTGCCGACTCCTGTAAATACTGATCATACTCCGGATCTTACACCGGTTATAGGGGCATCTGAGATTGTAGGTCGTAATCTTGTTCCTGGATCTATCGTTGTTTACGAATCAACGGTATATCCGGGTTGTACAGAGGATGTTTGTATTCCGATTCTTGAGAAACAAAGTGGGTTAAAATGCGGAGTTGATTTTAAAGTTGGTTACAGTCCTGAAAGAATTAATCCCGGGGATAAGGTTCATAGGCTAGAAAACATTCATAAGATTGTTAGCGGTATTGATGAAGAAAGTCTGACCGTAATCAAAGCAGTGTATGATCTTGTGATTGAAGTTGGAACACATCCTGTTTCTAATCTTCGCACCGCTGAAGCAGTTAAAGTTGTTGAGAACAGTCAACGGGATATCAATATAGCATTTATGAATGAACTTGCTATGGTTTTTGACCGCATGGACATTGACACCAATGAGGTTGTTGATGGTATGAATACTAAATGGAATGCACTTGGGTTTAGACCTGGACTGGTTGGTGGACATTGTATTGGCGTAGATCCATATTACTTTACATACGAAGCTGAAAAACTTGGGTATCATAGCCAGATTATCCTTAATGGGCGTATTGTAAATGATAGTATGGGGGCGTTTGTAGCTGATCGTGCTGTTCATAAAATGATCGAAGCAGGTCAAGCTCCTAAAAAGAGTAAAGTAGTAATCCTTGGATTAACTTTTAAGGAAAACTGTCCTGATACCAGAAACAGTAAGGTTGACGATATCATTAAACAGTTGAATACTTACGGAATTGAACCTGTTGTAGTGGATCCATGGGCATCTGAAAGAGATGCTATGCATGAGTATGGCGTCACATTGACGAAAATGGAAGATGTGTCAGATGCTGACTGTGTGATCGTTGCTGTTGCTCACAACGAGTTCAAGGCAATGAGTCTAGATGATATCAAGAAGTTGTACAGAAAATGTGCAGATGAAGAAAAGGTTCTAATCGATGTAAAGGGCTTGTATAAGGTTGAGGATCTTAAATCATCAGGGATGCTATGGTGGAGGCTGTAAAGACTATATCTAAATCTATCTATACACAAACAAAACGATATTACTTGTAAAGGTGGGAGAAATACTTATGCGTGTTCTTCATATAAACGCTAACTATATAACCTCAGCACTTCATCAGGTGATGATTGAACATCTTGATGAATTAAATATTGATAGCATGGTATTTGCCCCCACTTTTGATAAGAAAAGATGCATTATCGAACCTAAGGATTATGTAACAGTTTCGGAATGTTTCAAGAAATGGGATAGATTGGTCTATCGTTATAAGCAAAAAAAAATCATTGCAGCAGTGGAGAAGACTTACAATATTTCCCAATTTGACATTATTCATGCATATACATTGTTCACGGATGGAAATACAGCGATGGAACTGTCAAAGAAGTATGACATTCCATATGTCGTTGCTGTGAGAAATACTGATCTTAACATGTTCTTTAAAAAGATGATTCATTTGCGTTCACGAGGAGTAGAGATTCTTAAGAATGCGAGTGCAGTGTTCTTTCTGTCTCCAGTTTATAGAGATGTTGTGATTAAGAACTATGTTCCGGAACATTTGAGAAATGCAATTCTAAAGAAGAGTTACGTAATACCAAATGGGATTGATGATTTCTGGCATGAAAACATATTTGACAGAAAGGGGTCCGCTATAGCGGAACGGATAAAGAGCGAGAAAGTCCTGAAATGTATTTATGTCGGAGGAATCGATGAAAATAAGAATATTGAGCTGACACTGAAGGCGTTAACTCAAATGAATAAAGAAGGATGGAGATGCACGCTTACTTCAGTGGGGAAAATTGTAGATAGGTCAACATATGAGCAACTTTGCACATATGCATTTTTCCGATATGTTGAACCCAAGAAGAAGGAACAACTACTTGACTATTACCGTGATGCCGATTTGTTTATAATGCCTTCCCATACGGAAACATTCGGTTTAGTGTATGCGGAGGCCATGAGTCAGGGTCTTCCTGTAATATATACAAAAGGTCAAGGATTTGATGGGCAGTTTGAGGATGGTGTAGTTGGTTATTCTGTGGATGACAAGAATTCTGACGAGCTGGTTGATATAATATCAAATGTCGTAAGACAGTATCCTCGTTTCGTGAATATGTGTCTAAGCTCTGTAGACAGATTCAAATGGGAAATAATTGTTAAAAAATACTCGAATGTTTATGGAGAAATTCACGAGAAAGATCACAACAAGGAGTAATCGATGCAAGTAGATATTTGGAGTAACGTGCTTTTAGTGTGTTACATAGTCGTTTGGATATTTGTTTTATTTAAACATAAAGCACGCGCTTATGGTTACGGTTCCGGAATGTTCATAATAACGACATATGTTGTGTATGCAGTGATGTCGCTATTGCTATTCAATAACAAGTATTTTGGAAATAATTATGCTCAGCTCACACTTTTTCCGCTTATCTATTTATTTATAATGCTTATGATTGCACTGAGACCGGTAATGCGTTATGAAGAGAAGAACATAACTTATATTCAAAAGCCTAGCAATACTCTAATTATGGCATTTATTATTGTATATGGCATTTGTGCATTAGTCTCGTTACCATCATCACTTTCAAAGATTAGAGAAAGCTTTGCTAGTTTGATTTATAGTCAAGGCGCAGGGATAGACTTATATCTGAATTCCAGAGCAAATTATGCTGTCACAGACAATTCAGTGTCTGGTTTATTTGGCTTGTTTAATATATTCCATAATTTTTTCAGAGATATTGGCATTTTTGTATTATTCTATTATCTGTCTTTAAAAGAAAGAAAAAAATGGATAAGCATCTATCTGTTAATTGTGCTTATAGTGGATATGTTCCTTTCTATTGCTAATGGTGGCCGTACTACATTTACAATGATGTTGTTAGCAGTGGGCGTAGCATATTTCCTGTTTCGGGATTTTTGGAATGATAAATACCGAAAGGCAATGAAATGGATTGCAATACTATTATTAGTAGTTTTAATTGTTCCAGTCATTATCTTTACAATAAGTAGACTGACTGGAGCCAGAGTCTCGTATAGTACATTAGATTCCCTGACAAACTATATTGGACAGGCAAATTTGAATTTTGATAATCATGCGCTGGACTCTAACGGAATCAGATACGGTGATAGGACAATAAACGAATTTAAACGTCTCTTAGGGTTTAATGTTCCCATTGATGTTAATGCCACTCGTGTCGCATATTCAAATATGACAATGAACGATAGTGTATTTAGCACATTTGTTGGCGATTTTGTTTTAGATTTTGGTGCAGTAGGTGCTGCTATTATCTTCGTTATTGTAAATGGACTCATATTATATTTCACTAGGTGTAGACAGGATAAGATAGAGTTCCATAAGCTGTTTCTGATTTTTATCAGTGCATGTGTTTGCGCTCAGGGAGGAATGTATCTATTCTATTATTCTTACCAAAGAAACTGGATGATAATTGCGGCCATTTTGATGTACATTGTATTTTTCTTTGACTATCAAAGACAATTAAAAAGAGGAACAAGCAACTATCTTATAAGACCTGATACATATAGCGACAAAGAAAGAAAAAACACCAAAGGAATGCGAATAACAATTGGGGGAAAATCAATATTCTGATTCTGGAATAATAGTTTATAGCTACGGAGTTATCTAGAATGGATGTATCAATTATTATTGTGAATTACAATACCATGCAAATGACCATGGATTGTATAAACTCTATTTTTGAAAAAACGGCTAATATCGAATTTGAAATTATTCTGATTGACAATGGATCAACTGATGGAAGCAAGGAACTATTTGAATCAGACGATAGAATTCGATATGTCTATAGTTATGAAAATATGGGATTTGGTAGAGCTAACAATGTTGGAATGATGTTGGCAAAAGGAGATTATATTTTCTTGCTTAATAGCGATACCCTGCTTGTTAACAATGCTGTTAAGCTTCTTTATGACTATGCAGAGACTCATCATCAGAGAGCTTTTTATGGATGTTGGCTCGAAGATGACATTGGAACTCACATTAATTCAGGGGGATTAACACAGACCATAACGAGTATTTTAGGAGAACTATGTAAATCGTATATTCCTGGCAGGCATGAAGGTGACCGTGCGATAAAGTACAGCGAGGAAGAATGTTTTCAAATCGGATTTGTAACTGGGGCGGATATGTTCTTTCACAGAAAGGTATATGAAGAGACACATGGCTTCGACCATCAGTTTTTTATGTACTCTGAAGAATCAGACTGGCAGCGTTCTGCCTTTAAAAAGGGAATTAATAGTTACATTATTAACGGACCTAGAATAATCCATCTGGAAGGGAAAAGCCAAGGTGTAAACAAAGGGGAATTCAATCTTTCAAAATTCAAAAGATTTACAAAAAGCCGATACTACTATATTAAAAAAGAATATTCATTATTATCTTATTTCGGCTTTCGGATTATGTATTTTATCCTTTATTGTCCCAAAATACTGGTGAGACAATCTACTGGGATCGGAGAAAAAATACGTGCAATAGGCGTTTTAGTCAGAGGCTATTAGATATCGGGAGATATTAAGAATGAAAGATAGAATATTATTTGTTGCTGCTATAGACATGTTTGTGAATGGAGGTGGGGCGCAAGGCACTCACGCTTATCTTGATGCAACTTTAGATATATTTGGAAGGGATAGCGTCACTGTTATGGTTGGCGATCAGGTTGGTATTCCAAAGGAATACTCAGATATAACTTTTGTAAAGGTGCCTAAAAGATCATCAATCGAGAGTTATGTCGGCTTTTTCACCGGAAATATGAGTAGGATGACAAAACCGCTAATCGAATATGTGAAGACTCATCATGATGAGTATAAGTATTGCATTATAAATGGTAGTCTCACTGGTGGGCGAGCTGTCAAAATAATTGAGAGTTATGGCATTAAAACAATTGTGATCTTTCATAATTACGAGGTTGAATATCATCGTGATAATAAATCCAAGGTCAGTTTACATGGCCATTATCTGGGAAGCATAAAACGAGCAGAAGAACTATCTTATAAACATGCAACGTTAAGCTTGTTTATGACATCCGATGACATAAAGATATTTGAAAAAGCGTATGGGGCTTCACATACAAAAAAACACATTCTAGGAACCTATGATTACAAAGCCCGAGAACAGGAAAATATCAAAAAGGATAATAAAAAGTACGATATTGTTATCAGCGGATCATTAGTTACCTATCAAACTTATATCGGTATAAAAGATTTCTTTGATAAGTATCTCAGTATAACCGAGGATATAATTGAAAATGTGTCGATCGTATTGACGGGACGTAGTCCTTCATCTGAGGTGTTAGATATTCAGAAGCGTAGATCCGATGTGTTTTCAATCATACCGAATCCTGATGATATCTTAACAGTTGTTCAAGAAGGTCGTCTTTACCTTTGTCCCACCTGTATTGGAGGGGGATTAAAACTTAGAGCTATGGACGGATTAAAATGTGGATTGCCTGTTCTTGCTCACGAAGTTTCCGCTAGAGGATATGATTACTATTATGACAAAGATTATTTTCAGATTTACAATAATGAAGAAAGTTTCAGGATTGGGTTAACGAAGCTTATATCTTATCTTGACGGCAATAAAGAAGCGAGTGAAACAATTAATCGGGAGTATTATGAGTATTTCGGATATGCTGCTGGTGTCAATAGATTTAAGGAAGCACTGAAGCAAATATGATAATTTACTTAATCTGGCGTGGAGCAAACAATGTATGAAGATTAGAAATATTAAAGTAAATGCAGTTTTGAATGTTATTAGGACGTTGATGTCCGTAATATTCCCGCTCATCTCGTACCCTTATGTGTTACGTATTCTTGATGCGGATGGAGTGGGTAAAGTTTCATATGTGTCATCTGTAATTGCATATTTCTCTATGTTTGCCATGTTAGGAGTTTCAACATATGCTGTAAGAGAAGGTGCCAGAATTCGTGATGATAAAGAAAAGTTTACAAAATTTGTATCTCAGGTTTTCTCCATTAATGTTTTAAGTACCATCATTTCCTGCGTTTGCTTATTGTGTGCTGTTTTACTTGTTAATAATTTCTCATCATATAGGCTTATCTTCTTCATTCTTAGCTTTACTATTATTTTCCAGGTGTTCTCGATAGATTGGGTGAACACGATTTTTGAGGACTTTGCGTTTATAACTGTTAGAACAATTTTTGTTTACATCATCAATATTGTTCTTCTATTTATATTTGTAAAAAAACCAGAGGATTATATTATTTATGCTATTCTGACTGCCGTGCCAAGTGGAGTTGTGTGTTTAACCAATTGGTTTTACTGTAGAAGATATGTAAAAATCAAACTGACAACAGATATTTGTTTGAACAAACATTTAAAACCGTTGTTGATTCTGTTTGCAAATGCAATAGCCATCTCTGTTTATGTCAATTTCGACATAACGATGCTTGGCTGGTTTAAAGGAGACTATGATGCAGGTATTTATACTGTATCCGGGAAAGTATATCATGTGGCAAAAACGGTCATGGCATCTATTTATGCTGTAACAGTGCCACGCCTGTCATCATATGTTGGAAGAAATGATTATTCAAAATATAAGGCACTGTACTCTAAAACCTGGGGGATGCTTTCACTGGTCCTTATACCTGCATCAGTTGGGTTGGTTTGTTTTTCTCAAGAAATAATATATGTTTTCGGAGGTTCAAAGTATACTGATGCAATTTTGCCTCTTCAGATCTTATCGTGTGCATTGATATTTGCGATATTTGGTGGGTTAATAACTGCTTGCCTTAACATTACAATTGGTAAGGAGAAAAAAAATCTTATAGCTACAATAGTGAGTGCTTTAGTAAACTTTGGATTAAATTTCATTTTCATTCCATTTTGGGGTGTTGTAGGTGCTGCCATTACGACGGCGATTTCTGAGTTTATTGTATTGTTAATATGCTTTATAAAAATAGAAAACAAGGACCTTTATCTGGATAAAAAGGTTGTCACTACCAATATTTTGCATTCTTTAATTGGAGCTGTAGTCGTTGTTGTGGGATCTATTGCACTGAAAAGTATTATACATGGAACGCTTCTTCGAATTATCGTTATCATTCCAAGTATTGTAGTTGTCTATGCATTACTTCTATGTGTGATTAAGAATCAAATCTTTTCAGATTTGATTAGGCAAATCATCAATAAAATGAAAGGTAAGTTGCACACACGTTAAGCATATCTTGAACGAGATAGTTAAAGATAATAATCAGGGTTTTATTATGAATACAAAGAGGTAGCTAATAATGATAATAACAAAAACACCATTCCGCATGTCATTCTTCGGTGGCGGAACGGATATGGAAAGTTTCTTTAGAGAATATGGAGGTGCAGTTCTTTCTACGACGTTCGATAAGTACTGCTATGTAATTGTACGACATCTGCCGCGATTCTTTGATTACAGTACGGAGTTATCATATTCAAAAATTGAAAGAGTTACTGACATCGAAGATTTAAACCATCCCGCGGTTAGGGAAGCGATGAAGATGCTTGACATGCACGAGATCCGTCTCACTTACGAAGCGGATCTCCCGGCTCGTTCCGGACTTGGAACAAGCTCATCCTTCGCTGTGGGCATGCTTAATGCTTTTTATGCCTTGAAAGGGAAATATGCTGACAAAAGAAAGCTAGCTGATGAGGCTATATATCTTGAGAGAGTCCTCTGTGATGAAGCAGGTGGATGGCAGGATCAGATTGCAGCGGCGTTTGGCGGTATGAATCGTATTGAGTTCAATAAAGACGGTACGTATGATGTAAGACCTATCATCATACACCCAGAACGCAAACAGCAGCTTAATGATAATCTTCTGATGTTTTTTACAGGCTTTACTCGTTTTAGTTCTGATATGCAGAAGGCAAATGCTACCGGCTACGCAGAGAAAATCAAACAGCTGCAACAGATGTATGTCCTTGTAGATGATGCTGAAAAAGTACTGGAGGATAAACATAGCGACCTCGATGATTTTGGAAGACTCCTTGATACTACTTGGAAGCTTAAAAGACAGACTGGTGGAGCAATAACCACAAACAGTATTGATGCTTTATATGAGAAGGGAATCAAGGCGGGAGCCCTGGGAGGGAAATTGCTTGGTGCTGGTGGCGGCGGTTTCCTTGTGTTCTATGTGCAGCCTGAAAAGAAAGAAGCGGTTATGGATGCGATGAAGGATTTGCTGTATGTCCCATTCCAGTTCGAAGACGGCGGCACACAGGTCATTCATTATACACCAGAAGCGTATGCCCCGAAGGAAGAGACAAAATGAAAGCAATAATAATGGCGGGTGGAAAAGGAACACGGATTACCTCTGTGGCATCTGATGTTCCAAAACCGATGATACAAATCGAGGGCAAGCCAGTTCTTGAAAGGGAGATAGAGTGTCTACGTGATCAGGGATTTAGAGATCTGATAATCACAGTTAGCCATCTCGCAGATACGATTATTAACTACTTTGGGGATGGAAGCAGATTTGGTGTTCACATAGAGTACTTCAAAGAAGAAACTCCTCTCGGTAACGCAGGTGCGCTTTTAAAGATGCGAGACAAATTGACTTCACCTTTTCTATTGCTGAACGCAGATTCCATTTTTGATATCAACTTCAACCGATTTGTAGGCTATCACCAAAAAAAAGGTGGTTTAGTAACGCTATTCACTCATCCGAATAGCCATCCTTACGATAGCGGCGTGCTGATTGTAGATAATAATAATGCGGTAGAACAGTGGCTTACGAAAGAGGATGAAAGACCGCAGTGGTATGCAAATCGAGTGAATGCTGGACTTCATGTTATTAATCCTGCTGCTTTGGACATGTCCGATATTGATGTTGAAATGGTTGGAACTGAGGGAGCAGACGGAAAGATAATCAAAGTAGACTTGGATCGACAGATCCTAAAACCTCTCTGTGGAAGTGGCAAAATGTTTTGCTATGATAGCCCTGAATATGTGAAGGATATGGGAACCCCTGATCGGTATGAGACAGTATGCACAGATTATTCAAAAGGTCTTGTGGAGGCCAAAAATCTCAATAATAAACAAAAAGCAGTTTTCCTTGACCGCGACGGAACGATTAATAAGCATGTTGGTTTCTTGAGTAACATCGATGATTTTGAACTGTTACCAGGTGTGCCAGAGGCTATACGAGAGATTAATGAAAAAGGCTTTCTCGCAATCGTCGTTACTAACCAGCCCGTTATAGCACGGGGTGAAGCTACTTACAAACAGTTGCAGGAGATCCATAATAAGATGGAAACGCTACTTGGCTTGAAAGGTGCCTATTTAGATGGTATTTACTTTTGTCCTCACCATCCACACAAGGGATACGAAGGAGAGGTTCCAGAACTGAAGATTGAATGTGACTGTCGGAAGCCCAAACCAGGCTTGATATTGAAAGCTGCTAGGGACTTTAACATTGATCTTAGTCAGTCCTGGATAATTGGTGATGGTGAGAATGATATTAGAGCTGGGAAAGCGGCGGGGTGTAAAACCACTTTGATAGGAGTTGGTAACTATGAACAGGACAAGACTGTAGAGTCACTAGAGGACTTCGTCAAGTGTATATGAAAAAGATGGCAAAGAGCCAAAGGAAGGTAATTGGGAATGAAAACACTTGAACCACGACTGAAAAAACACATTGATCTCTTGATCAGTAGATATCCGATACTCGAATCAATAATGCAGGAAATAATCGATGCGTATTGTGTTATGGAAGAGTGCTATGAGCATGATGGAAAATTGTTGATTGCCGGTAATGGCGGCTCTGCCGCAGATTGCGAACATATCGCTGGCGAGCTTATGAAACGCTTTAGAATACCTCGCCCTGTGAAAACAGAAATGGCAGATAAGTTGAAAGCCATTGATTCTGTGAGAGGTGAAAAACTGGCTAAGAATCTCGAGTGTGGTTTAATGGCCATCCCGCTTGTTGCAAATGAAGCATTATCTACAGCTTATATCAATGATGTCGATGGCCTCGGAGTGTTTGCTCAGCAACTCTTTTGTTATGGTAGATCAGGAGATGTTTTTCTTGGAATCTCTACCTCTGGTAATAGCAAAAATGTCATGTCTGCAACAGTTGTTGCGCGAGCGTTAGGTATTAAGATTATTGGATTAACTGGTGCTTGGGGGGGGGAACTCGCATCAGTTGCAGATGTAGCTGTGAGGGTCCCTGGAATTGAAACGTATATGATACAAGAATTACACCTGCCAATCTATCATTGTTGGTGTTTAATGCTAGAAGAAAAATTCTTTGGGGCATAATGCTTAGTTTAATAGTTTTCTGAAGGCTTATTTATGATTTTGAAGTTATAATCTATCACAGATTGTGTCGGTTTTATTGGTTTTTGCTTTGTCTATTTCAAGTTGAAAAAGTAGTGCCATTTTTCTAGGAGGAAGAGTCAATGAAAGGAATAATACTTGCTGGCGGTGCTGGAACTCGTTTATATCCGCTAACTATGGTAACTTCAAAGCAACTATTGCCTGTTTACGATAAGCCCATGATTTATTATCCCCTGTCAACGCTAATGCTGGCTGGAATAAGGGATATTCTTGTAATCTCAACTCCAGATGATACACCCAAGTTTGAACGTTTACTTGGTGATGGCAGTCAGTTTGGTGTTAATCTGGAATATAAAGTTCAGCCATCTCCTGATGGGCTTGCTCAGGCTTTTATTCTTGGAGAAGAGTTCATCGGTAATGCTGCTTGTGCCATGGTCCTCGGTGATAACATTTTTTATGGCAATGGTTTTCGCAGGATACTTCAAAATGCCGTTGTCGATGCTGAGAAAAACAAACGCGCGACTGTCTTTGGGTATTATGTAACGGATCCTGAGCGTTTTGGTGTCGTTGCTTTCGATGAGAACGGGAAGGCAACAAGCATCGAAGAAAAACCGAAAGAACCGAAATCAAATTATGCTGTGACCGGATTGTACTTTTATCCATCCGGTGTTTCCGCTCGTGCAAACAAGGTCAAGCCGTCGGCTCGCGGGGAACTCGAGATCACAACACTAAACGAAATGTATTTGAATGATGATCTGCTTGACGTTCAGTTGCTTGGACGCGGTTTTGCATGGCTTGACACCGGAACGATGGACAGCCTTGTGGAGGCGGCGGAATTCGTACAGATGATCTCAAAACGTCAGGGCATTACCATATCTGCTCCTGAAGAAATCGCGTATATTAATGGTTGGATCGATAAGGAAAAGCTTATGGAATCGGCACAACGCTACGGTAAATCTCCTTATGGCGCACATCTGAAAACGGTTGCGGAAGGCAAGGTCAGATACTGATGGGTAATTTTACTTTTACGGAAACAATAATTAATGATGTCTTCATTATTGATGTAAAAACTTATGGAGATCATCGTGGATACTTTATGGAAACTTACAAACAATCCGATTTTGAAGAGGCCGGATTAAAGTATAGTTTTGTTCAAGACAATCAATCGAGTTCCCGTAAAGGCGTCCTCCGCGGACTTCATTTTCAAAAAAAGCATCCTCAGGCAAAACTAGTTCGCGTAATCAAAGGTGCGGTTTTCGACGTTGCTGTGGACTTGCGCAAAGGCAGTGAAACATACGGTAAGTGGGTAGGAGTTTTGCTTTCGGAAGAAAACAAGCGTCAGTTCATGATACCGCGCGGTTTTGCACATGGGTTCGTTGTTGTATCTGATTATGCTGAGTTTGCATACAAATGTGATGAGGTTTATCATCCCGAAGATGAGGGCGGAATCATTTGGAACGATCCTGATGTCGCAATTCATTGGCCGGATGTCGGAGATATTATTCTTAGTGAGAAAGACAAGAAAAATCCAACTCTTGCAGAAAGCAAGGTGGAGTTCTGAGGTGGATGATATGACTTTTTTTGTTACGGGTGGCGCTGGTTTTATAGGTTCAAATTTCATTTTCCACATGCTGGAAACACATCCTAACTATAGGATTGTATGTATTGATAAATTGACTTATGCGGGTAATCTTTCGACGCTGAAAAGCATTATGGACAAGCCCAATTTCCGCTTCGTAAAGCTCGACATATGTGACCGCGAAGGCATTTATAAGCTGTTTGAAGAGGAGAAGCCCGATATCGTAGTCAACTTTGCTGCGGAAAGCCATGTCGACAGGTCTATCGAAGATCCTTCGGTTTTTTTACAGACTAATATTATTGGAACAAGCGTCATGATGGATGCCTGTCGGAAATATGGTATTACACGTTATCATCAGGTGTCTACTGATGAGGTTTACGGAGATTTGCCGCTTGACAGACCGGACCTTTTCTTTACCGAAGAAACGCCGATACATACTAGCTCCCCATATTCTTCATCGAAAGCGGGTGCCGATCTTCTTGTAATGGCTTACAATCGCACATTCGGTCTGCCCGTCACTATCAGCCGCTGCAGTAACAACTATGGTCCATATCACTTCCCCGAGAAGCTGATTCCTCTTATGATCGCCAACGCTCTAGCGGACAAACCTCTGCCTGTATATGGTGAGGGTATTAACGTTCGCGACTGGCTCTATGTCGAGGACCATTGCAAAGCGATAGACCTCATTATTCATAAAGGAAGAGTCGGGGAGGTCTACAATGTCGGCGGTCACAACGAAATGAGAAACATTGATATCGTAAGGATGATCTGCAAAGAACTGGGAAAACCAGAATCGTTAATTACGCATGTTACCGACCGCAAGGGGCATGATATGCGTTACGCGATCGATCCCACCAAGATCCACAATGAGCTCGGGTGGCTGCCTGATACTAAATTCGAGGACGGCATCAAGAAAACAATAAAATGGTATCTGGAGAATCGGGACTGGTGGGAGGAGATCATTTCTGGTGAATACCAAAAATACTATGCAAAAATGTACGGGAATAGATAATGAAGGTATTTGTAACTGGGATCAACGGTCAACTGGGGCATGATGTCGTCAATGAACTATTAAACCGGGGCTTTGAAGCTGTTGGTTCCGATATTCAACCATCTTATATTGGTGTTAATGACGGTTCGGCAGTAACAAAGGCTCCTTATGTTCAACTCGATATCACGTATGAAGCGGCTGTGATTGATGCTATTATCCGCTCAAAACCGGACGCGATCATTCATTGTGCCGCATGGACTGCTGTCGATGCCGCAGAAGAAGAGGAGAATATACCTAAAGTTTTTGCGGTAAATTCCGTTGGAACCGAGAATCTATCAAGAGCAGCCAAAGCAATCGATGCAAAGCTTGTCTATATCAGTACCGATTATGTGTTTGACGGAAAAGGAACACGACCCTGGGAACCGGACGATAAGGTCTTTGCCCCTTTAAGTGTTTATGGAAAAAGCAAGCTTGAAGGAGAGTTTGCTGTTGCACGAAATACTGAGAAGTTTTTCATCGTCCGCATTGCCTGGGTCTTCGGACTCAACGGTAAGAACTTTATTAAAACGATGATCAACGTAGGAAAGAAACACGAGACTGTTCGAGTCGTTAATGACCAAATTGGCACTCCGACATATACATTTGATCTTGCAAGGCTGCTTGTTGATATGATAGAGACAGATAAATACGGGTTCTATCATGCAACAAACGAAGGCGGGTTCATTAGCTGGTATGACTTCTGTTGCGAAATCTACAGACAATATGGGTTAACGACAAAAGTGATACCTGTTACAACTCAAGAATATGGTTTATCTAAGGCGGCTAGACCGGAAAACTCAAGGCTATCAAAACAAAAACTAATACAGAATGGCTTTGAACCGCTGCCAGATTGGCGGGATGCTGTAAAACGGTATTTGAAAGAAGCGGAGTTATAAGGTATTGAGAGTAGAGTTCACAATTGTTTGAAAGGCATGATCATAACACTATTTGTCATTCTTGGAGGTATGAACTTTTGTCCACAACACACCCCACCGCAAAAGAGATATTCGACCAACTCGTAGCACTGCAGAAGGAGATGGCTGAAGAAGACGCGAAGCGCGAGAAGCTCTGTGACGCGCTGAGTACGATTCCCGAAGAGGTCGACGACGAGATTCGCGAGGAAATGGTCGCCAACATCTGCGACGTCTTCGGCACCCGTGATATAAAGCAGATCAAGCTCATTGAGCTGTATGAGAAGATGTACACGGAGAGTCTGAAAAGATAATTAGTAGTCTGTTAAATCTAAAAGTTATATGCAAATTGTACCAATAAAAAACAGTTCATATCATTCAAGTTTTAGAGTTAACAAAGTACTAGTCTATCTGAGTTTACACAATTTACTTGACATACCCCAATGTTCCTGCCAACATCGAGTGCATGGACTCTCTTTCTTCTAATGCCAAGAAGTTCAAGGTGAATACGGCGGCGGTGTTGAACACCTCGGCCGTTGTGAATTGAACACCCTCGTCGCTGTAAACTGAACAGTGTCGTCGCTCTAAACTGTACACCTTCGACGGCGAAGTTGTACATTGACAAAAGGATAATACTGCGGTATCATATAATTGCTTTTAGCCATATGGGAGGATAGGGCAACGCTGAGGAGCGGCCCGAGCGCCCAATATGGGGTTTAGCGGGAAGAGTGATACCGTACGCCAGACACGGCAGAGGATCGCTCTTCTTTTTTTGTTTTGACATACAACATCACTCTTCCCGGAAAACCTTGAATGCGTTAAACCTCGGGTTCGGGCAGAGCCCGATGAGCCGAAGGCTCCTTACGCATCGTTTTCTTTGACACCTTTTCGCTTACGCATGGATTCTTTGCAGTCGATGACGATGCTGTAGGAATCGTGAACGATGCGGTCGCAGATGGCGTCTGCAAGGATCGGGTCGCCGATCTTTTCCCGCCAGCCGGGGACGTCAAACTGAGAGCAGAATATCGTAGATGCCTTCTTGTATCTCGCCTCGGCGATTTCGAGAAGATCTCTTGCTTCGGTCTCCTTGAGCGGGTAAAGTAGCCACTCGTCCAGGATGAGCAGCGCCGGTTTCTTGTACTGCTGTATGATCCGAGGATACGTGCCGTTCCCACGGGCAATGGCAAGTTCGGTAAGCAATTCCGGAAGCCTGACGTACCGTACCTGAAGAAAACTGCGCGCTGCCGCCATACCGAGCGCGCAGGCAATGTACGTCTTGCCCGAGCCGGTTGCGCCGAGCAGGAGGACGTTGTGCCGTTCCGTGATGAAATTGCAGGTTGACAGTCGCGCTATCTGCGCCTGATCCAGATTTCTGTCGGCGTGGTACTCGATATCTTCAACACAAGCGCCGGACTCGGCGAACTTTGCCTGCTTGATGAGCCGTTTCAGATGATTGTTCTTGCGAGAACTCCATTCCTGATCTACCAACAAACCGAAACGGTCCTCGAATGACATCTTTGAAATATTCGGATCGGTCAACTGATCCTTGAACGCTCTCGCCATTGCTGTAAGACGCATTTCGTACAGTTTGTTTACCGTGTTTTCCGTAAGCATCACTTCTGCCTCCCTTCGTAGTATTCAGCGCCTCGGGTGAAGCCGTACTGAGAGGAAGAAGGGCGTTCTTCCGGCTGTTCGGTACATTTATCCTGACCGGATGAAAGAATCGCCTGTATATTTTTGAGAGACGGACGCGGTGTAAAGGTCAGCGCCTTTTTACAGGCGTTTTCAAGACGCCCATTCGAGTATTTGTCAGCGAGTTTCAGGATGCCCATACACGCCTTGTATCCCTGCTGCTCCACCTTGTAGCCGGAAAGAAGAGCGTCTATGACGGTATTCGTATTTACGCCGATCTTTGCAGCCCATTTACGGAAGCGGTCGCCGTTCCATTGAACGTACTGCTGATGATTCGGTGGCATATGCGCTTCTACCGTGCTGTACTGATTCGATCTGCCGTAAAGTCTCGGATGGGAGCAAATGCGTTTGCCGCCGAAAAACACCTCCACGGTAGACCTTGTGATCCGGACGTCAACCTTCTGCTTGATGTACTCATACGGAACAGAGTAATTCTGCTTGTCCACGGAAATGTGGTAATTCGGCGCTACCGTCGCGATCTTCCATTCGGAAAGTTCAAACTGTCTTTTCGGGAGCGGCAAAAGAAACGGCTTTTCCTCTTCAAATGCGCTTGCCCTGCTACCGTCTTTCTTCTGGAAAGGTTTGTGATTGAAGGCTTCAAGCCGTTCGAATATTGCTTCGTTCAATTCGGCAAGAGAAAGAAACTGACGGTTTCGCAGCGCTCCGAGAATGTAGTTCGAGATGACGCCGACGGTGCCTTCTACCATGGCTTTGTCCTTCGGCGCACGAACGCGGCAAGGAAGAATTGCAGTACCGTAATGCTCCGCCATTTCGTTGTACGCTTTGTTGAGGGTGACTTCGTTTCTGCCATGCGAAACAACGCCCGTTTTCAGATTGTCACACTGCAGGATACGGGTTACGCCGCCGTAATACCGGAAAGCGTTCACGTGCGCGGCGATCCAGCTCTCCTGATTCATAGAGAAGAACGCTTCTACGTATGCATATCCGCTGTACGGCAGCGACGAGACGAACACATACGCCGGAATCGCTTCTCCGGTATCCGTGTCAATGACCGTTGCGGTATCTCCCGCCCAGTCCACCTGCATGATCTCGCCGGGCTTGTGATTCAGGTGCATCGTCGCGTTGGTTTTGACGGCGTAGTCGCGGTAGTGCTTTTTGAACTGCGTCAACTGATACGGCAGTTCGCCTTCCTCGCGGCATTTCTCGCAGTATTCGAGCCACAAGAGATTCAGCGTGACGCCGCTTTTCTGCAGTTCCTTGTGAACGTACTCATAATCCGGCATTTTGTATTCCGGGTTTGCGCGCTCGCTCGGGAACAGCAGCTCCGACAGCTTTCTGTCGGACAGGTCTTCCGGCAGAGGATAACTGATCCTTTTTTCTTCGGCGATATTCAGCACCTGAATAACCGTCGTTCGGGAGCAGTCTAAGCTCTGCGCTATCTGGGATTTGTTGAGTCCGAGACTATACAGTCTCAGAATCTCGCGGTAATTGGTCATAGTCATGACCTCCTTATGTTGTATTCACGCTCTCGCGTGTCACAACATTTTACCGCTACTATTTTAACTGTTCAACCGCTCCGCCGCGACTGTTCAGTTTTGAGCGACGAAGGTGTTCAATTTTCAGCGTCGCAACTGTTCAATCCGTGCGGCCGAAGTGTTCAGTTTACTGCGACGTATTCACTATTTAATTATACCAGGTGCTTTATGAGAAAACGATTATTCCTAATTCCATGTTTGTTAATATTCATCATTCTTGTTGGATGTAATGGAATGACTATTTCCACTGCCAGATACAATGAAATTAAAGAATATGTGGAAACCCATGCCAACAAAATAGTTGTCTCCGGCGACGTCGAGTTTTTTACATATAAAACAACCGGTCTCAGTATTGGCGGGGTATACTATGGCTATTATTATTCGGAAAGCAATGATGTGCTTATTCCCGATTATTACTCTGGCGATAATATTGGAAATGCAGAAACAAAAGATGACGGGACATATTTTGGAAAACCGAACAACGGAACTGATTGGTGTTATGTTAAACAAATAATGGATCATTGGTTTTATTACGAATTGCACTGGGCTTAAAAGCATTATAGGTCAAATCATTAGTAAAGAAGGAAGAAAAATTCCGGTTTGCCGAGACAATAAAATCGATCCGAGTGTTCTGACCCAACTGTTTAACGGCAAATTCTTTACGCCGCTGGTCGTGACAACAGCGTGAATATGTGCCTTTTTATTCACGTTATTGTTTTCTGAAAAGGAATGAATACATGGATTTGAAATTGGTAAGACCTGCAATCGAATATTCAGAGCAAGTCATGCGATATAAAGAAGAAATGCTTGCAAACAACGACAGTTTTGACGGCTGCGCAGGTCTTGAAGATGTTAACTCTTTTTCCGAGTGGATCGACATTGAAAACCGTCTGAAACGGAAATACGGCGAAGGGTATGTTCCCTCTGAGGTTTTTCTGGGCGTTCGGATCGCAGATGAAAAGGTTGTGGGTATCATTGACTATAGACACCCTCTATCACCTTTTCTGTTTCAATACGGCGGAAACATTGGCTACAGCGTTTTGCCGTCAGAGCGTCGGAAAGGGTATGCCAGCGAGATGTTGAAACTCATGCTGGACGTTTGCAGAGAATACGGCGAAAAAAAGGTTCTCATAACCTGTGATAAGATCAATGACGCGTCAAGGCGGACAATCGTGAAGAACGGCGGCGAACTGGAAAATGAAATAGAAGACGACGCAGGCCTGGGTGAATGCGGGATCATTCAGCGATACTGGATCGCCTTGTGATTATTAGAGTGTTGATCTGTTTCTTCGACTGTACCCAATTGAGACAGTAGTCTTGATGTCGAGGAAATAAAAAAATAAGACGGCATCGTGAACAAGACCATCGTGGAAATGCTCGACAAGCTGGGCTACGTTATTCAGATCACGTATGTGAAGAAGGAAGCTAACTGACAAATCGTTGTTTACTGAAATGCTACAGATAACGGAGGAAGTAGAATCTCATGATTACAGATTCGTTTGACGATAAATCCCCTGCCAAAATCAATATAAAGAAAAACGAGAACGCTGTTCCGGTTGATGCGGTCATTTACACATTTTCTGGGGAAATTGAAAAGTATGTGGCTGCACACTATGATTGCGAGATAGTCGGAGAATACGCGATGGCTTGCGGAGCAACATCGGTATATCTGCTCAGACATCACGGGAAAAGAATCGCTTTTTTCAGGACTTGGGTAGGTGCACCTGCTTGTATAGGCCCGATCGAAGAATTATCAACTGTCCTGAATACGAGGAAAATCATCCATTTTGGCGGAGCAGGATGCCTTGACAAGGAAATTGCCAGAGGCAAGATCATGATTCCGACAGAAGCCTACAGAGACGAAGGAACCTCCTATCATTATGCGCCTGCATCTGACTATATCCGGATTAAAAACCATTATATCGTAAAGGCTTTTATGGAAGAAAACAGGATCCCGTATGTTTTGGGCAAAACATGGACTACGGATGCTTTCTACCGGGAAACTGTCAATAACTTTGAAAAGCACAAGGCAGAAGGGTGCATTTCGGTTGAAATGGAAGGATCGGCTGTTCAGGCAGTCTGTGATTTCCGCGGGCTGGAAGTATACATGTTCTTTACAAGCGGAGATTTGCTTGACTCACCGGAATGGACCGACAGAAAGGAAAAGGGACAGATCGAACATACGCAGCATGATCCGGGTCATTTTGGCATCGCGCTTGCACTTGCCGAATATGTGGCGGATCTGTAATGCCCGATCTAAGCATACAGAAAGAAATAACGCATTATTTGTCGCACTGTTCAGCAAGCGGGAGCATTGTGTTACAAATCTCAAAAGCCGAGGTTAAATCGCCTCGGCTTTTTGCTTCAAGGAGCGCCATTGACCGGTTCTCGTCAGGCTTAATAAACACACTATGCAGAACCGCGCTTCATCGGTCTTTCTCCTTGCTTCAAACCATCATAAGCAGCTTGTCGCCGTCCTTGAACGGTTCGGCAACGTCCGGATTGAGCTTCCTCACGCTTTCGCAGGAAACGGAGAATCTTTTTGCAATATCGAAAACGTCTTCGCCCTCGGAAGCGAATATGATCATTATCCCGGGTTCGTTTACTTTTACTTGAGCTTCTGCGAGCGACGTCACGATCGATACCTCGTCCAATGAAACAATATCCGCTGCGACCGACAGGAAATACTGTATCTGCACGTTCCTGTCGCCTCCCATGACCGCTGAAGCCACACACTCGGCATTGATATCCGACGATTCCGAAGGAGTGACTACGGGTAATGAGACCTGAAAATCAACGTTCGTTTTGAAGGAATCCTTTATCCCGTATTCGCTTAGATAAGCGACTGTCGTCGACAAGATCCCGTTGACCGTTATACCGTCGCGCTCGCAAACGGCGCCGGTCACGACGGGAACTGCGCTTGCGTAAAGAATCTCCTTGATGGGAGGCGTATTCTCGGGTACCTCGACGGAATCCTTCATAGTCGTTTGAACGCAGACGTTCCCGCGCTCGTTATAAAGCATGAGATCCTCTTTTACGGCGCTTATCCCACATGTGGGCGAGAACATATCGACGGGCATTTCGGCTTCAAATTCGTCCGCAGCGAAGAACTCAAGCTCTATCTGCGCTTCTATGGCGATCATCGGGAAGTCGTCGCCGAGGGAACGAAGGTAAACGGAGCTGTTATTTACCTTGCAGAAAACGCCGTCTCCGTCGATACTTATCGAAAGACGTTCGCGAAACGGTATCTGTTTAACAGTTTGCGAGACGCCGCCTCTTGAGTCTAAAGTTACAGCGGAAACCGTTATTGAACCGCTTACTACTGCGCCGCCCTGATCCGATATAACGTCCTTTATATTGACCGTGGATTCGGAGGATATAACGCCGACGGGCTCATCTACCGTTATTTCCTCGCGCAGATCGAGTGTTTTCGTGCCTATGTAACGCTTAATATACGTTTTGATCGGACGGGTCTTCACTTCGATATCATCTGCATCCTTCGCTCCCATACAGGCTCTGACAGGCGCTGCGGACAGTACGCTGATATCAAAATCAACTTCAGCTTCCATGCTTGCTCCGTTCGGCGAAGGCTTAAGAGTTATGCTTCTTACCGAAGATGCGACCTTCGCGGTCATGCCTTTATCGGCTTCGGGTATTTCAACGGATTGCCTGAACGAAGCGCCTGAATTATATGAGAACAGCTCATCGTTCAAGTCGAGTGCGTTTACTGATACGTTTATCCTTCCTTCGAATACGACAGCGCCGCTTTCCGTGCTGATCGAGTTAAGCCGGATCCCCGGAACTGCGGAGAGCACTCGGTTCACGGATCTTCCGTCGGGAGACGGGAGCTCGCCGGTCACCTGAGCCGCAAGCTCTTTTTTTGAAACGAGCAGTTCCGCCGCGGTTTCTTTATAAATGATTTCCATTCTTTCCCTCCTTGATAATATCTTCATAGGATTTTATTATCTAAAAAACTCAAAAATGAATTACTATGCAAAAACGGAAAAACATGTTATAATCTATTACAGAAAAATGCGGAGGCGTAAGTATGAAGTGGCTTGAGATCACGATAATGACTACCGATGAGGGTGCGGACATTGTGTCCGCAAGGCTTTCCATGCTCGGAATAAACGAGGTCAGCATCATACAGGGCAGGGAAGCGGTAGAAAAGCTTATGACCGAAGCGGTCAAATACTGGGACTATGCGGACGATGCGGCGCTTGAAAACCAGCCTGCCGTCAGAGCGTACGTCGCCCTTCTTCCCGAAAACGAAGGGATAGAGGAGGCTGTATGCGCATCGATGAAAGAGCTTTCTGCGATCGAGCCGGAGATCGGCGTTCCCTTGGGGACGCTTGAAGTATTCGCTCAAGAGGTGGATGAAGAGGACTGGGCAAATAATTGGAAGAAGTATTATAAGCCCATAAACATCGGCGAAAGGCTAACCGTCTGTCCGACCTGGGAAAAAGCCGAGGACGACGGGACCAGGGCAATATTGAGGATCGATCCGGGCATGGCATTCGGTACGGGAACGCACCATACGACGAGGATGTGTCTTGAGCTCCTTGAAAAGAATATGCACGGAGGCGAGCTCGTCGCGGATATCGGCTGCGGGAGCGGAATACTGTCGACGGCTGCGCTTTTGATGGGCGCAAGCGAGGCGGTCGCACTCGACATCGATCCGGTCGCTACTAAGGTTGCCGTCGAAACAGCGGAGGAAAACGGCATCGACCTCATGAAATACACCGTTTATACCGGCGATATACTGACCGATAAACAGATTAGGACCGCGGTAATGCGCCGTCAATATGATATCGTGCTTGCGAATATCGTTGCAAACGTTATAATCGCGCTTGCACCGATGGTGCCTTATCTGATGCACAAGGGCTCC